>Ga0334722_10000214_pt1 | contig 87455 bp, 56 predicted proteins | sample C3_bottom_MG_FD_207210 | JGI IMG/M metagenome (GOLD analysis project Ga0334722, IMG submission 207210) | Sediment microbial communities from Yellowstone Lake, YNP, Wyoming, USA - C3_bottom | ecosystem: Environmental > Aquatic > Freshwater > Lake > Sediment | place: USA: Wyoming | collected...
CGGCCTTCACCTGTTTGTTGCTCGGCTGGGGGTTGGCGCCGTTCCAGCTCTGGCCGCCGTCGCTACTCTTGTAGATCCCGGCCCCGTCCAGCCCGGCGTAGAGGGTGGTGGGGCTGGCCGGGTCGATGACAATGCTGCTGGTGGGGATGTTCAGCTGGGGCGCAAAGAGCCGCAGCGTCGGATAGCCCTGGCCATCGCTGATCCGCCAGAGCGAACTGGTGCCGGTGTCAGCGATGTCCCAGCCGACATTGGCAAAGGTGGAGAGGGCCTTCATCTGTGCGGTGCTCTTACCGGTGCCCCCAGCGCTGGTCGCCAGGCCGGAAGCCTCGCTGTCCCAGAAGCTGTTGCTGACGCTGCTGCTAGACTTGGATCCCACGAGGCCGCCGATCCAGGTGCTGACACTGCCTTGTGCAGGGCCGGTGCTGTAGGAATTGGCGATGTTGCAGGAGTCAGTAACCCCCACGAGTCCACCGGAAGCAATGCCGTAGGCGCCACGGTTTAAGGGCGCGCCAGTGCTGTAGGTATTAGAGATGCTGCCATTGCTGCATTGCCCCACGAGTCCACCGGAAGCAATGCCGGAGCCGTCACCGGAGCCAGCGCTTACCGGGCTGGTGCTGTAGGAATTACTGATACTGCCGCTAGTGGTATATCCCACCAGTCCGCCGGAACAATTATGACCGCTGTTGCTGCTGCTGTTGTTGCCGAGTACCGGCCCGGTGCTGTAGGAATTGCTGATGCTGCTAACGTTATACCCCACAAGACCGCCGGAGTAATTGGAGTTTGTGAAGTTGGGGCTTTTGCCGACAGCGCCGGATACCCCGTTGCGGCTGTAGGAATTGCTGATGCTGCCGTAGTTCTGCCCCACGAGGCCGCCGGCGTAATTGCTGGCATTATTAGCATTAGAGGTCGAAAATACTGCGCCATTTATCAGGCCGACGTTGCGCAGGAAGGCGCCATTCCCGGCGTATCCGAACAAACCGGCAGAAGTCACGGAATAATCGGAAGTACTCGTTACGTTGACCTTCAAGCCGCTGATCGTGTGGCCAAGGCCGTCGAAGACGCCGGTGAATGGTGTTGTCAAATTCCCCAGCGGCACAAAGCCGGCGCCACTGTTCCAGCCGCCTGTGGCCGCAGCGTTAAGGTTGGCGCCCAGGGCGTATTTGCCGCTGAGGGTGGTGCTATTGCCGCCGATGCCCTGGAGATCGGTCCCGGTGGTGGAACCCTGGGCGCCCAGGCTGGTGATCACGGTATAGCCGCTGGAGTTGATGGTGAGGAAACCGGCGCCGCTGCGCGGGATGGCGCCGTCAGCCTGGAAGAAGTCCACCCGGCCGGCAAAGGCGCCGCCCGAAGCAAAGCCGGTGCGCACCGTGCCGCCGGCCACGGACTGGGCGGTGTTCAGGGTCAGCGCCGAGCTGGTGCTGGCGGTCATCCCGGCGGTCACCACCGCGTTGATCTGGACATCGCGCCCGGCGCTGAGGGTGAGGGTGTTGCCATTCCAGGCCAGCGGCGCGGTGATGATGATATCGCCATTGCCGCTGCCGGCGGCGCTGGTAATCGTGACGTCGCCCGCTGCCAGCCGCGCCTGGATCTCGGCCAGCGCCACCGTGGCGCCGCTGGCGCTGGGGCTCCAGACATCCGGCATCTCGCCCGACCACGACCCATTGGCGCTAACGCCGCTGCCGATGGTCACATCAAAATCCGCCCAAGCCGGGGCTACCGTAAACAACAACGTGCCCAACAGCAGCGGAAAGAACAGCCCCGTCATCCTGGTTTTCTGCATCGCCTGACCTCATTCGCTCTTGATATTTGGCGTACCACATCGTGCTATGGAATCTCTCTGATTAATCAAAATAACAGGTATTGACAATCAGTATCGTTTTCCTGACAACACAGCACCATGGGGCAGGTCTACATTCCACACATATTCACTGATTCAGGACAAATCTCATCCGGAATATTCCCCTTCAGTTGGGCAACCCCGTGCTCATCTCCTGCCAGGGAGCCACCAGGGACGTTGTTTGTTAGTCCACTAACTGCCGCTGGATTAATAGAGATAGTAAACAAATAAACAACGTCCCTGGTGGTCCCCCACACATTGTCAACCAGCCATTATTCTTAAATCTGATTACCACTAATCTTCAGCCATATTTACGACTGATTAATCAATATGTTGTATTTAGCTGTTTTGGCATAGAATGATGTGGAGATGCAGCATGTTTGGGCCGTCCTTCGACAAGCTCAGGATGATCGGAATTACTCTTTGATACCCTACGGGTACTGATCCATATAACAGTAGCACCGATCATCCTGAGCTTGTCGAAGGACGGCCCAATTTTATAGCAACTCAACATTCGGTTTATGACAAACTGCTACTGCTTCAAACCTTGCGTGTGCACAGAATTGGCTGAAGATTAGTGGTAATCAGAAAGAAAAATTGGCCCACGCCATGGGCATCAACTTGGAGCAACTAATGGCTGATACTTGTCGACCCAAACGCTAAATCACTAAATCAAGAACGTCACCTAGGCAGTCACAGCTACTGGGCATGCACAACTGTGGCAGTGTGTCGGCTACCCACTTATTGACGCTTTTCCCGGCATTGACGGCGGCGGCGACAATCTCACCGTGCAGCGAGGACTCCACCCGAATGACAAATTTACCGGAAAATGGCTTATCGGGAACACGCCCGGATTTCTCACAGCTCTCAAGGTAGAAATCAACCGCCTCCCGGAAGGCGTCTTTGAGTTCGGCCACAGTCTCACCATGAAAGCCAACTGTGTCACGTATGCCGACGATGTTGCCAAACAAAATGTTGTCGTCTGGGTCAAATTCAATTTTGGCCGTATAGCCTTTGTAAGTGAGTGTGTTCATGGGGTGACTCCTGCTCTGTTTAAAAAATCCCTAGCGTTTCGCACTTGATACCGCTTGGTGTCCTTGCCCGGATGAGGCCTGTGAAAGTCGGCCTTTTCGTTGTTGAGGATAAACGAAACCCGTGACCCATCGCCATCAATAGCGCCGCAATCTTCCGCCATTCAATAGCAGTTGGGGGCGGCTGGGAAAAGATAGCAGCAAGTGTCTTGCGGTGAGTGCTGTTCATTCCAGAATGATACTGGCTTTTAGTATCACTGTTAAGGGAGCCACAATACAAAAATGCGGGGGCAGCTAACACATTATTGACTTTTTCCGTCTATCACATTACTAATTCACATCAGGTGCGGTATAAATTGTTAACTCGCTGTGTTTTCGTTGTTTTATGATGAAGGCCGACTCTCGACCCTAACCCCAAGACGGTATTCATTTAAAGAGCAGATGAGCGACGATGTCAATAGAAATATCCAGTTAGGAAAGGAGTTCTGGGATGCCTACCGGCAGATCGTGGCCGGGCATGGTATTCCGCCTAGCCAGGTTGACTGGTTTCTTCGCTGGGCGCAGGACTTCGCCAAGTCTCGCAGCAACGTCAAACTGCGGGAGCGCGGTTCGGCCGATGTCTTGGCGTATGTTGAAAATCTCGCCAGGCGCCGGGGCATCAAGGAGTGGCAGGTAAAACAGGCGGTCATGGCCTTGCAGCTTTTGTGTACCGACCATCTGCGCCTCGCCTGGTCCGGCAAATGGGAATGGGACAAAACCTCGGAACTGGGGATTGCCATCAGCACCAAAGCCCATGGGCAATCTTCCGCCACTTCGCCCGCTCCAGTCGCCCAATTAAATAAGGAACAACCGAGTCTTGCGCAACCGGCCGGACAGCACCCTTCCCCATTCCTGGGTAGGGTGAGTGGGGATGGGGAGGGTGCTTTGAAATCTACAGGTTGCGACTCCACCCTCCCCCCAACCCCCTCCCATCAAGGGAGGGGGAGTCAGTTCCCAAACCCCTCCCATCAAGGGAGTGGGGGGCAGTTTCCGGGACTTTTGCACGATGATCAGCCTTTTCCGGATTTGACCCCGAGCCAGACCGGTCGCGAGAAACATCACCCCATCCTGAACAAATTACGCACCGCCTTACGCACCCGGCATTACTCGATTCGCACCGAGCAAGCCTATGAGTCCTGGCTGCTGCGCTTTCTGACTTTTTGTGAAAAGCGGCAGATCGCTAGTCCCGGCCCCGGTCAGGTGCGGGAATACCTGGAATTTCTCGCCACCGAACGATTGGTCTCGGCTTCTACCCAGAGCCAGGCCTTGAACGCCCTGGTCTTCTGTTTCGGGCAGGCCTTGGAAACTCCGGTGGGGGATCTCGGGGATTTCTCGCGCGCCAAACGGCCCCGCCGTCTGCCGGTGGTGTTGACGGTGGCCGAGGTCAATAAACTACTGGGGGCCATGGAGGGGCCGCTGGCCCTGATGGCCGGCCTGCTCTACGGCAGCGGCCTGCGTTTGCTGGAATGCCTGCGGCTCCGGGTCAAGGATATTGACTTTGCCCGGCATCAGTTGGTGATCCGGGGCAAGGGCGGGAAATACCGGGTCACGGTGCTGCCGGACCGGTTTGTGGCGGGACTGCAGGAGCAACTGGCACGGGTCAAGGAACTTCATGTTGGGGACTTGGCCAAGGGGCTCGGCGAGGTTTACCTGGATCCGGCCCTGGCCCGGAAATACCCGAATGCCGCCCGGGAGTGGCTCTGGCAGTATGCCTTTCCCGCCCCAAAACTATCGGTTGACCCGCGTGACGGCAAGGCCCGGCGCCACCATCTCGACGAATCCAATCTCCAAAAGGCGGTCCGGGCCGCTACCCGTGAGATCGGCCTGACCAAACCGGCCACCTGCCACACCCTGCGCCATTCCTTCGCCACCCACCTGCTGGAAAACGGCTACGATATCCGCACGGTCCAGGAGCTCTTGGGGCACGAAGACGTCAACACCACCATGATCTATACCCACGTTCTCAACCGACCGGGCCTGGCCGTCAAGAGCCCGGCCGACCTGCTGGGAGGATGAACCTGGATGAATTATGTGCTGCGCTAATTGGGAGTGACTCGTGAACACGGAGAATAACAGTCAGCAATCCCCGGTCTATCTGGTCAGCGGTTGCTTGCTTGGCCTGGCCTGCCGCTATGATGGCCGGGTGAAGGAATATCCCGAATGCCGCCGGGCGTTGGCCGACAAGTTCTTGGTGCCGGTCTGTCCGGAGCAGCTAGGTGGGCTACCCACCCCTCGGGAACCCGCCGATCTGGTGGGTGGCGATGGGGCGGCGGTACTGGAAGGCTTGGCGCGAGTGCTGACCCGGTCGGGTGGGGATGTTACCGCCAATTTCGTCGCCGGGGCGGAGCAGGTTTTGCGGATTGCCAGGGAATTGCAGGTAGTTGGGGCCTATCTCAAATCCGGCAGCCCTTCATGCGGGGCGGGGCTGGTGCTGGGGGTGACTGCCGCGCTGTTGCGCCGAGAGGGGGTTGTGGTGCGGGAGTTTTGACGCGTGCAAAAAGTCGCGTTTGCCGCGTCGCTCCTTGAAGTGCCGATAGCGGAATCTTTTCGAACTCTCTTCATTGGCTCGTCTGCAAGCCTGTAAAGAGCTTGTGATCTTCATCCCAAAAAGGAGAAATTCATGAAGCCAACGGCAATATCCATCATTCATAAAGGCGAGCCTTTCGAGTTGCCATTTACCGTGCACCAAGCAACGTCAGTCAACTTGTATTCACTTCTTGATTATGAAACTGCTTGCAGTTTGTGTGGAAAAGAAAATTACAGACCAATAATCATTAAAACTCCTTAATGGGGGAAGAAAGCCGCTGGTTTTGTTGCTGCTATCGATTATAAAAAAACATCAGCAGTTCCTTATCTTGAATGGAGTCTTGGTATCTTTGTGATTCCGAAAGATCAAGATGCAATTGAAGTAGATTTTATTAATGAAACATCATTATTTTTTCAAAGCATTATGGACAATGAACTTATTGGAAACACAGTTTTTTGTCCTAAGTTAGTTCTTAATGAATCAATACCAACTGAAATTGGCTTTGAATATTATGGCTACCCAAAAGAGGTTGGAGAAGTTAATTATAACTACGATCAAAAGGTTTCAACTTTTTCAGTATCAACAAAAGAAGGCCAATGGATAATGAAAGCATTATTTCCAACAAAGCGTGGCATACTTGCTAAATTCTGGCTTCTGTGGGCTATGTTTAGAGCTTATAATTTTCGCCTTGTGCTTCAATCTTTGAGCAAAAAAGAATTTATAATTACGCTTGTGGGTTCTGCAAAGATTCTTGCCAAGAAAGCTCATATGAAAATCAAGAACGACCCCAATACAGAAATGTTTCCCTGGAATAGTCAAGACTGTCATCTGGAGATTAATCCAGAAAGCAAATGGGGAAAGGTTATCCTTAATTTACAACTTCAACCAAAGCTTGTCTGCCATGTTCCAAACCTAAAATTTGAATTGTCTGAGCCTATTGATCAGAAATAAAAACAGATAACAATTGGGTCAACCAGACGGCGGGGAGCAGCGTTGCGCTAATCGCGGTCAAGTTCAGTGGCCGCCGTACCCTTGGCGTTCTTACTTGTTGGCGTGATGGGCGGCAACAAAGTCGTCGATTGATATGCCGGACTGTTTGATGGCGCTTCTGAGCGTCCCGAGGGCAAGTTCTTTGTGCCGTGGGATGACGCACCCCTTGTCGTCTCGCCGCATCACCACATGACTGCCCCGCTGGCGTGTCTCATGGAAACCCAGTGTTTTCAAAATTCTGATGGCATCATCCCCTGAAATCCTTGGAAGTTCAGGCATGGGTGGGAACTTCGAAGGTGGTGAGAATGGGGCGAAAGGATTGCTTCCTGGGGAACTCCTCGAGGTACAGCTCGGTGGCTTCCTGGAGATTGTTGACCGCCTCCTCAATGGTCTTACCCTGGCTGGCCGTTCCCACCTCCGGACACTCCGCCACGTAAAGCCCTTCTTCCTTATGGACGACAGCAGTAAATGTACTCACCGGCACCTCCATTATCTAGTACGCTAGCTCTGGTTTGATCGTCTTAATCAGGAGCGTTTTGACTGGCGATTGTTTGAGATTTATCTAAAAAATACACAACATTTCGCGATGATACAAGCCGATTTCTACCAGGCCTTTGGTGGCCTTCCAGGCCAGGGTTACGGAAGTGGGTAGCTGGCCAATTGGCACTGCCCTCAGCTTAGGTGAGAGGATTGGCTGCTGGCATGTTTTTCCGCCCAAAAGGCACTGGCCTTGTCTGCCCGCGGAAATGGGAGTATGGTAAATAACCTCAAATTTTCCAAAAAGGAGCCTGAAGAATATGGAAAAGTATGTCTGTCAGATCTGTGGGTATGTCTATGATCCGGAACTGGGTGATCCCGACAGCGGCATCAAGCCGGGCACCCCTTTCGAGGATCTGCCCGAGAATTGGCACTGCCCGATCTGTGGCGCCAGCAAGAGTGATTTTTATCCGGAGTAGTGCGTAAACCACGTGGGTCGGGAATTTCAAGGGGGAACGGCTTGCTGGCCGTTCTCCCTTGGTGTATGTGGTGCTAAAAATTGGTCAGGCAATCGGTTCCATGCTGACGCCGCAGCAGAGCGGCACCGATTCACCGGCCTTGAGGTTGGTGTATTTGTTGCAGGTCATGCAGACGTAGGTGCAATCGTCCTCGGCGCTGTGCTCGGACATGGCCGGGCGGCCGCCCGCTACCCCCTCGATGGTGAAACGGGCCAGGTTGTTCTTGGTCGGGAGGTACTCACCGATGGGGGTGAGCGAGTGGGTTTCCTTGACGCAGTCGACCAGCACCCGCCAGAGGGTTTCCAGGTCGGCGGTTTCTTGCGGATTGGCGGGGGTCAACTCCACCACATTACGGTCGATGGTGATCTTCATGTGAGTCTCCTTGACATAGGTTGTATGTGAAAATGACAGCGCGTTTTCTGGTAGGGATTCCTGATTAGGGTATTTAAGCAGATTTACTGCTGAAGTCAAACCGTCAGTCCGGCCCCGAGCGCTTTTTCTCCCAGATTTTCATGCTCCGAAGAGCTTTTCGCGGAAGATAAAGAACACCGCCCCCAGGATACAGCAGGCTGCCCACAGGTAGTCGAGCTTCAGGGGTTCACGCAGGTAGAAAAAGGCGAAGGGCACGAAGACCGAGAGGGCGATGACCTCCTGGAGGATCTTGAGCTGGCCGATACTCATCACCGTGAAGCCGACCCGGTTGGCCGGCACCTGGAGCATATATTCGAAGAAGGCAATGCCCCAGCTGACCAGGGCGGCGATGATCCAGGGCCGGGTGTTCAGTTCCTTCAGGTGGCCGTACCAGGCGAAGGTCATGAACAGATTGCTGCAACTCAGGAGCAGGATGGTGATGAGGGTTGGGCGCATTACAGTGGAATCTCCATCTCCAACTCCTGGTCGGGGAAGATCCGCCGCAGCCGCTTGATTTTGACTTTGACCTTGTCGCCGCCGTGTTTCTTGAAGAACATGATGATCTTGAGGTCTTCGACCGTCTTGATTGGCTGGCCGTCGAGGCTCAGAAAGATATCGTTTTTCTGCAGGCCCATCTTCATCCCCTGACCATGGGGTGAGAGATCGTCGATCACGACCCGGTCGCCATCCTGCTTGAGCACCACCCCCATCATGGCCGGCGGTGGCAGCTCCGCCTGCGGTGAGAAGAGGACAAAGTCGGCGGAATCACCGCTGATCTCGTTGGGTTCCGTGTTCAGCAATACCGCCTGACTCGCCTCCAGCCGCCGGGCCAGGCGGGGCGGAATGCCGTTTTTCTTCTCCACATGCCCCCGCCCGGCCAGCACTGCCATCCGCCGTTCGGGATTGGCCCGCAGATATCCGGCCGCCGTCTCGGCCATGGTCTCGTCCCACAAGGCCTGGGCCTCGAAGAAGTCATTGAACTTGTTTTCTGGGCCGGGCTGCTGCTGGTGCATCATGAAAAACGAAATGATCCGTTCCCGGTAGTCAGGCAGAGAGAGGTCGCGCTCCGAGGGCAGGGTGGCGCGGAGCTCCGGGGCCAGGCCGTCCAACCCCTTGCCCTGATAAACCGCACTGACGGTGTCCTTTTCCAGGTTCAGGGCCACCACCGGGATGCGGTTGGCCCGGGCGAAGTTGAGGATATCGCGGTAGTTACGGTAGTCAAAACTCCACTTGCTGAAGTAATGGCTCTGGCGGAGAAAATCGCCTTCTTCGATGGTCTGGTTGAGGATGTAGCGGTCGAGGACCGGCTGGTCCACCAGGTTGAACATCTCCATGCCGATGGCCAGTTCCGGGTTCTGGTGGTACAGGGCGCGGATGACCCGGAGTTGTAACAGGTGGTCTTCGTAACGGGTGTGGGTTTCCCCGAGGTAGACCACCCGGGTCTCCTTGAGCCTGGCGACGATGCCGTCGAAGGTCAACTTTTCCGGCAGGGCCAGGCCGCCCTGGGGCTCGTTGATGGTGAAGATCTGGCCGGAATCGGTGGGGGCGATTTTTTTCTCCTGGAGGCGGCCACCGACAAAGTGCAGATAGCTGTATTTGCCGTAATGGCGGAGTTTGCGGGCACCCTGTTCCACCTCGGCCGCGTCGGCGGCCCGGACCAGGGCCGCCGTTTCCCGGCCGTTCAAGGGATTGTCCCGGAGCTCGACGGTGAAACCGTCGGCTGGCAGGATGGGCGCGGCGAAGAGCCGCCGGGCCGTGGCCGAGCCGGTACCCAAAAAAATCACGGCGCCCTCGGCTATATCGCTGTCCTTGACCTCGCCATCGGCCACCACCCGGCCGCCCATCTCCTTGAGTTGACTGAGCAGCGCACCGTAAAGCTCTTCGCCGCCATTGGGCTCAACCACTACCAGCTTCTTGGCCGCCCCGGCGAAGCGGCTCCAGACCGGGGCCAGCTCCCAGTTGTTGAGCTGCCGGGGCAGGTCGTAATTTTCGTCCAGCACCACGGTGCGCGGCTGGGCGGAGAGCGGGATCTCCACCTGGGTGCTGGTTGCGCTGATGGCCACGTCGCGGCGGACGTCATCGCCATCGGTGGTCACCCGGAGTGGCACGGTCAGTTTATAGGGGGTGGGGTTGTACTGGGAAAGGGTCAGGTGCAGGACGGGTTTGCCTGCTTCCTCGCTGACCTGGGCCGCGCTGAAGGCCAGGGCGGGGAGGTCGCTCAACTCCAGCCATTGCTTGAAAAAATCATCCAGCGAGGTGCCGGAGGCGGTTTCGAAGCTGGTCTTGAGGTCGGACCAGCCCGCCTGGCGGTATTTGAAACGCTGGTAGAAATCGCGCAGGCCGACGAGAAATTTTTCCTCACCCAGTTGTTTGCGCAGGGCGTGCAAGACCAGAGATGCCTTGGTGTAACCGATGGCCCGTACCGCCTCCTGGCCGGAGAGCAGGTGGCTTTGGGCGCCGCTGAACTGCTTGATGGTCATGGTGTTGTCAGCATGGACATACCCCAGATAGGCGGTGAGCTGCTGCTTGCGGGACTCGGCGCCCTTGCCCTGCTCGTCCTGGTAGAGCTGATCGGCCAGCAAGGTGGTCAATCCCTCGCACCAGTTGCCGTCCTCCGGGGCGGGGCGCACTGCGGTGCCGAACCATTGATGGAGGATCTCATGGCCCAGGGAGGTGTCGGCGATGAAGGGAAGCCGCACCACGCTGGCCCCCAGGACGGTGAAGGTGGGCATGGCGTAACCGGTGGGCAGCCGGTTTTCGACGATGCTGAAGCGGCGGTAAGGAAAGGCGCCGAGCATGGTCTCGTAGCGGGCCAGGTAGGCCAGGGCCTTGTCGCGGTACGTGGCGGCCAGTTCCCGGTCTTCGGCAAAGAAGTAGGTGTAGAGTTCGCAGCCGTTACCGAAGCTGGCGCGGCTCATCTCGAAGGGTCCGGCGATCAGGTTGAGGCCCGCCAGGGTATGGCTGAAAGTAAAACTGATGGTTTGCCCGGTCGGACTGGGGGTGCTGACAATTTCCTCGGCCTCGGAAATGGCGGTGAAATTGGTCGGCAGGTCGGCCTTGAGGTGAAAGATGGCCTCCTGGTGGAGCGTCGGGTGCCAGTTGCCGGTGAGGGAGATGCCTTCCGGGCTGATCAGGTCGCCCACCGGGGTGTTGCGCTGGGCCAGGTCCAGAGTGTAGGCGATTTTGACCGTCTGGGCGTGGTCGCTCTGGCCTATGGCCACCTCGTGGTTAGGTTCGGCAAAGTAGGGTTGCTGGCGGTTGTTCAGGTCGATGGCCTTGCCGTCAACCCAGAGGCCGGTGATGGTCATCCCTGGCAGGTGGAGCAAGTCGCCGGATTGGGCGGGGAAGTCGATGGTGGCGACTCCGGTCAGCCGGGACTGGGCCAAATCAAAACCGACCTCCAGGTTGACCAGCGGCGGCTGGGCGGCCCGGGCCGCAGGGGCCAGCAGCAGGATGGCCAGGGCAGCCAGCAGCAGTGATAGCGGCGGCAGTGATAGCGGCGGCAGATATCTCTTACAGCGCCTCGGTTTGGCGCCAATTCTCCAGGGCGAGCAGGGCTTGTTCGGCACGGTATTGTCCTCGGTTCTTTTTGGGCATCCTCACGGTAATGGGCGGGAAGAGGCCGAAGTTGACGTTTGACGGTTGAAAATGACTGGGGTCGCTATTGATCAGGTGACCGACCAGACTGCCCAGGGCGGTTTCCGGCGGCGGCGTCACCGGGGCTGCGCCGGTGCCCAGCCGGAAACCGTTGATCCCGGCCAAGAGCCCCATGGCGGTGGACTCCACATAGCCCTCCACCCCGGTGAGCTGACCGGCCAGCAAGAGGTCCGGCCGCATCTTGCACTGGAGAGTGGGCTCCAGGACCAAGGGGCCACAGACAAAGGTGTTGCGGTGGATGCTGCCCAACCGGGCGAACTCGGCCTGTTCCAGGCCGGGGATCAGCCGGAAGACTTGCGCCTGCGCCTGGTAGGTCAGCTTGGTCTGGAAACCCACCAGGTTATAGGTGGTGCCCTCGCGGTTTTCCATGCGCAGTTGCACCACGGCGTAGGGGTCGCGGCCGGTGCGCGGGTCGGGCAGCCCCACCGGCTTCATCGGGCCGAAGCGCAGGGTGTCGTCGCCCCGGGCCAGCATCACCTCCACCGGCAGGCAGCCCTCGAAATAGCGGGGCTCCTCGAAATCCTTCAGCGGCACCTTATCACCTGCGGCCAGGGCGGTGATGAAGGTCTGATATTGTTCCCGGTCCATGGGGCAGTTGAGGTAGTCGCCGGGGCCGTCGTCGTAACGGGAGGCCTGGTAGATCACGGTCTGGTCCAGGGACTCGGCGGTGACGATGGGGGCGATGGCGTCATAGAAGGCCAGGTGCTTCCCACCGGTCAGCTCGGCCAGGGCGCTGGCCATGGCTTCGGAAGTCAGCGGGCCGGTGGCCAGGATCAGCGGGGCAGCGCCGGGGGCGGGCAGGGCGGTGAGCTCGCAGCGCTCGACGCTGATGTTGGGCTGGGCGGTGATCCGGGCGGTGACGGCGGCGGCAAATTGGGCGCGATCCACGGCCAGGGCCTTACCGGCCGGGACTCTGGTCTCCTCGGCCACCGCCATTAGCAGTGAATCAAGGCGGCGCAGCTCTTCTTTGAGCAGCCCCACCCCGGAGTTCTGGTCATCGGAGCGCAGCGAGTTGCTGCACACCAGCTCGGCCAGATCCGTTAGATGGTGGGCCGGGCTGAAACGCTGGGGTTTCATATCGAACAGCCGCACCAGGCCGCCGCGTTTGGCAATCTGCCAGGCTGCCTCGCAGCCGGCCAGGCCGCCGCCGATGATGGTAATGGGTGGGGTGGTCATCTCTTCCTGTTGGTTTTGTCGGCTTCCGCCGGTGGGAGCGACCGCCTGGTCGCGAATCGGAAGACCGGGGTGGACTGGTTGCTCGGGTGCGTTCTGGTGTTTTGGCATTCGCGGTCAGGCGACCGCTCCCACAAATATCCGCGAACGACCTCTTGGTCGCGAACCGCCAGGGCTGGAGTGGTGATCAAATCTTTCGCCTTTGTGTTGTCTTGGAAGTTCGCGGTCGGGAGACCGCTCCTACAGATCCAGATCAGTTTCGTCAGCCCGCTACTCTAATCCCGCCTGCCACCAAAGACAACCTCGGACACAAAAAAACCGGTTTCGCCGCAAAGGACGAAACCGGTTTATAAACGGCATGGCCAGGTTGCGGGCTTACATGCCAAGTTCAGACTTGATCGCCTCAACCACCGCGTCGCTGGAGGTGCCGGTGACGGTCTTCATGATCCCTTCGGTGCTGTAGAAACCGACCAGGGGGGCAGTCTTCTCGTTGTAGGTGTCGAGGCGGTGGCTGATGGCGGCCTCGGTCTCGTCGGCCCGCTGGATCGTCTTGCTGCCGCACTTATCGCAGATGCCCTCGACCTTGGTCGGCATGCTCTTGACGTTGTAGATTGCCTGGCACTCGGAGTTCTCACAGGTGCGGCGGGTGCAGAGGCGATCCAGGATAACGTCGCGGGGGACCTGGATGTCGACCACCATGTCGAGCTTGATGGAGAGCTTAGCGAGCAGCGCCTTTAAGGCCTCGGCCTGGGGAATGGTGCGGGGGAAGCCATCGAGCAGGAAGCCGTTCTTGCAGTCGGCCTCCTGGAGGCGGCCTTCCATGATGCCCATGATCAGGGAGTCGGGGACCAGATCGCCGCGATCCATGAAGCCCTTGGCCTCCTTGCCCAGCTCGGTGCCAGCCTGGACGGCGCCGCGCAGGATGTCACCGGTGGAGATTTGGACGGAGCCGTCCAGGGCGGTGAGGCGTTTGGCGACGGTGCCCTTGCCGGCGCCGGGTGCGCCCAATAGGATAATTTTCATGGTGTGTCCTCCTTCAGAAAGTATTGAATGTCGTTGATTTAGTGGCTTTTCACGAAAGGCGGGCACTATAACCGATTTCTTTGCCGCTGCCCAGAGCAAAAATAGAATGGTAATTGAGCCTGTTGCAAAAGTCTCGAAAACAGACTCCCCCTCCCTTTATGGGAGGGGGGTGGGGAGAGGGTGAAGCCGAAACCTGTTGATTTTATGGCAACCTACCCCCCCCACCCTGACCCTCCCCCACAAGCGGGGAGGGGATTTTTTTGACTATTGCAAGAGGCTCAATTGCAATGTTGTTTAAGATTGGTTAAGCAAAGTACAGGCGCTGAACCGGATCTCCTGATTTTGAATTCTAAGTTATAACGCAAGCAACCCATGCCGAATTTGAAAAAGATCGCCAAGCTTTTCACCCTTACCGGCTTCAAGATTGGCCTAGTGCTGACGTTGCTGTCACTGCTCCTCTTTGCGATCAGCCCCACCTTCCTGGAGATGGTCGAGAAAAAGGCTTACGATCTGCACTTTCTCTCGCGCGGCCGGATTGCCCCGGGCAGCGAGGTGGTGATCGTGGCCATCGATGAAAAGAGTGTTGATCAGCTTGGCCGGTGGCCCTGGCCGCGCACCCGTATCGCCGAACTGGTGGACCGGCTTGGTTCGTATGGCGCCAAGGTGATTGCCTTCGATATCGTCTTCTCGGAGCCGGACTACAGTTCGGGCTCTGTGGTGCTGAAAGAGTTGCGGGCAAAGGTCGCTGACCCCCGGGCGCGGGCCGCGCTGGACCAGGCCTCCCGCGAGGCGGACAATGACTCCCGGTTGGCGGAGGCCCTGAAAAGAAACGGCAATGGGGTGTTGGGCTATTTTTTCTTCGAAGACCAGGATCTGGTCAAACACCGCCGGAACAGCGGGGCCGCACCGGACTACCAACTGGCGACCCGCTTTACCTCAATTCGCTACCTGGACAAGGATGCCGCTTCTCCTCATCTTTCGCGCGGGGTGGCCATGGATCAAAACATTCCGCAGCTAGCGGCAGCGGCTGCCGGTTTTGGTTATTTCAACGTCAATCCGGATACCGATGGGACCGTGCGCTGGGCAAGTCTGGCTAAACAGTTCGGTGATGACGTGTACCCGCATATCTCGCTGGAGGCGGTGAGGCAGTATCTGGGCGCCCAGCAACTCATCTTAAATGTTGCCCCCTATGGGGTTGATTCCATTCAGATCGGCAACCGCACCATTGCCACCGACGAGCAAGGACGACTGTTGATCAATTTCCGCGGCCCGGCGCAGACCTTTGCCCATTATCCGGTCGTCGATGTGCTGAACGGCGTGGTCCCCGCCGATGCCTTGAAAGACAAGATCGTCCTGATCGGTGCCACCGCCATCGGGATCTACGATGTTCGGGTCACTCCCTATTCAGAGGCCTTCCCCGGGATCGAAATCAACGCCAACATCATCGACAATCTCCTGCGTAACGACGCCATCACCCGGCCGGATTGGGTCGGGGCATTTGATGTCTTGGCGATAATCGTCCTCGGTCTGCTGCTCTCCTTGGTCCTGGCGCGTTTCAGCCCGCTCATGGCCACCACGCTTGCCTTCGCCATGTTGCTCGGCTATGCCGCCCTGATTGAGTTGATCTTCGTTAAGTGGCGCATCTGGCTTTCGGCGGTCTATCCCGGGATGACCATGGTCCTCGTCTTTGCCGGGGTGGTTACCTTCCGCATCGTCACCGAGGAAAGGAAAAAGAAGGAGATCAAGGAGGCCTTTTCGCATTACGTTTCCCCGGCCCTGGTGCACGATCTTATGAAGGACCCGGGCAAGCTGGTGCTGGGCGGTGAGGAGCGGCGGCTGTCGGTCCTCTTCTCGGACATTCGTGGATTTACGACCATTTCCGAGGGGTTGGCGCCCCAGGTGCTGGTCAAGTTGATGAATGACTACCTCACCCCCATGACCGACATCGTCTTAAAGCACGGCGGCACGGTGGACAAGTACATGGGTGACGCGATCATGGCCTTCTGGGGGGCGCCGGTGTGGCAGGAGGACCATCCCCAGCGCGCCTGCGCCGCCGCCCTGGAGATGCTCGAAAGGCTCGCCGTCCTGCAGAAAGATTGGGCGGAGCGCGGCATCCCGCATCTCGACATCGGGGTTGGTCTTTCCACCGGCAAACTCACCGTCGGCAACATGGGTTCCGCCATCCGCTTTGACTACACGGTGATGGGCGATGCGGTGAACCTGGGCTCACGCCTGGAGGGGATGAACAAGGAGTACGGCACCCGGATCATCGTGCCGAAATTTACCTACGAGGATGTGAAAGATGCGTTCGTCCTGCGGCAGTTGGACTGTATCCGGGTGAAGGGCAAGAATATCCCGATCAAGATCTACGAACTGATGGCCCCAGCCACCGGCGGCGACCACCTGCGAGAGGTCGCAGCTACCTTCGAGGAGGGCTTGCAGGCCTATTTCGCCCGCGATTGGGATCAGGCGGTGGTTCAGTTTACCAAAACTCTGGCCATCCTTCCCGGTGACGGCCCGGCCTCGGTGTTTATGGAACGGGTGAAGAACCTCCGTTTGCAGCCCCCGCCCGCCGACTGGGATGGCGTCTATGTGATGACCAAGAAGTGATGGGACGGTTGGCGAAAAATCCCGCAAGCCAACTGGCGATTAGCCAAGGTGGGAGCGGCTCGGCGTACCCCCTGCGGGTATTAGCCGCGAACATCCATATTGGCGAGGTCGATCTTCTCCCTCGGCCCCGGCCCTGGTTCGCGGGTAAATTCGCGCCCACCGTTAGCGCTGGGCAAGCCTCCTGTTGTCTCGCCGCTTGGTCATTCTAACCCCCGCCTACCTTAAGTTACGTACCAGATCGCGTACAGAGTGACGTTTGCCGGACCCATGGTGAAGGTCGATCCGGAACTGGGATTCCAAGATGAGTTGTAATTAATACCGGTGCCGTCCGGCTGGGTGTTCCAGCCATCGAAGACAATCCCGGGAACATCCACCAAGTTGCCGGGATTATCAAGCACCGTCACCGTCTGCCCCGCTTGGTAACTGTTCGGGTCAACCGGGACCGTGCCGCCGGTGGCGCCGTTGTCGTCATAGGTTACGGTATAGGTTGCGGGTGGGGGCGGGGTGGTCATGACCCAGACCGCATACAGGGTAACATTCGCCGCGTCCATGGTGAAGGTCTGTCCCGGCGCATAGGTCGTGCCTCCTCCGTTCGTCCGGGTATTCCAGCCGGTGAAGGAATGCCCCCCCATTTCGAGGAAGCCCGTATTCTCCAGTGCCGTGACCGTCTGGCCTTGCTGGTACTTGGTGGCGTCAACCGGGGCAAAGCCCCGGGTATACCCGTTGCCGTCATAGGTCACCGAGTAGGTGGGGTTGGCCGACCACATGGCGTACAGGGTGAGATTTGCCGCGCCCATGGTGAAGGTTTGCGCCGGGGCATAGGCCGTGCCGAAGCTGTCCGCCTGGGTGTTCCAGCCGGTGAAGGAATAGCCGCTCCGCCCCAGGTTGCCGGTGTTCCCGCGCACCGTGGCCGCTTGACCCGGCTGGTACTTGGTGGCGTCAACCGGGAGCGCGCCGGAGGTGGCGCCGTTGCCGTCATAGGTTACCGAGTAGGTGGGGTTGGCGGACCAGGCCGCGTACAGGGTGAGATCTGCCGCGCCCATGGTGAAGCTCTGCCCCGGCGAATAGCTGGTGCCGGTGCCATCCGCCTGGCTGTTCCAACCGGTGAAGGCATAGCCGCTTCGCCCCAGGTTGCTGCTGTTCTCCTGTACCGTGAAGGTCTGGCCCGGCAGGTAATTGGTGGCGTCTATCGGTACCGCACCGGAGGTGGCGCCGTTGCCGTCGTAAGTCACGGTATAAGTGGGGTTTGCGGTCCAGGCCGCGTATAAGGTGATATTGGCCTTGCCGATGGTGAGAACCTGCCCCTGGGTGTAGGTCGTGCCGGAGCCGTCGGCCCGGGTGTTCCAGCCCGCGAACGAATAGCCGGATTTTACCAGGACGCCGGTATTGTCGAGCACGGTGAAGGTCTGCGTCGGCAAATAACGGTTCTGGTCAACCGGGGTGCTGCCGCCGCTGTTGCCGTTTCCGGCGTAGGCTACCGTGTAGAACGGGTTCGAGGCGTCGACTGCAAGGCCAATTGGCGAGCCGTTCAGGTCGGCGGTGGTGCTGCCGAAATAGGCGGGCAGGCCGCCCCCATCCAACACCTGCACAAGAAAGGTGCGCTGGAGTCCGTTGGGGACCAGAATGGTGGATTGCACCGTGCTGCCGCCGGTAAGCGGCACATCCGGATAGACGTGGTGATAATCAGTGGCGCTGACCGTGATGCGCAGGGCGGAGAGGGAGGCCAGCGCGGCCGGGGATTTTCCAAAGGATTTTCGCGCCTGGGTCTGCTGGTTGACCTTGATGGTAACCGGCGAGCTGTTGCCGGAATCGGAGCTGGAGCCGCAAGCCGTGAAGATCACGAGCAAGGCCAGTACGGTTGCCAATTTCAGGTAAATAACTTTCATCAAAAATCCCTCCTGTACGATCAAAGCTTTTGCTGCCAGAAAACAGTCCTGTCAGGATTCTCGGAATAAGATTCAGGTTCCGTAATTTATTCCTGTGGCCCTAGCGCCTCGTGGCGCCGGGCATGGCAGAGCTTATTGATAGCTGCCCACGGTAGTTACAGACCAGACTCCGCCCCCAGCCGCAGCCGTGGCCGGGGTCATGGCGTTAAGCGTCCCACTGGCGCCGATCGAGTACTGCGAGACGTTGTTGCCGCTCCAGTTCCCCACGTAGGCATATTTGCCCGAGGGGTCGACGGTGACGGCTTGGGGAGACAATCCACCCGCTACCGTGGCTGGGGTCATGGCGGCAAGCGCCCCACCCGCGCCGATTGTGTACTGAGAGACGTTGTTGCTGCCGTTGTTCGCCACATAGGCGTACTGGCCCAAGGGAGCGATGGTTACAGCAATGGGTGAGGTTCCTGCCCCGACCGTGGCCGGGGCCATGGGAGAGAGCGCCCCAGTTGCACCGATCGAGTACTGCGAGACGGTTCCGCTGCCGTTGTTTGCCGCATAGGCGTACCTGCCGGTCGGGTCGACCGTAATGGAGTAAGGATTTACCCCTGTCGCAACCGTGGCCGTGGCCATGGGGATGAGTGCTCCTAGACTGAGTGAATACTGTGAGACGGTGTTGCTGGAAAAGTTTGCTACGTAGGCGTACTTGCCCGAGGGATCAACCGTGACGGAGATGGGCGTGGTTCCTGCCGCGACCGTGGCCGTGACCATGGGTGCGAGCGTCCCGTTGGCCCCGATCGTATACTGCGAGACGTTGTTACTGCTCCCGTTTCCCGCGTAAGCATACCTGCCCGAGGGATCGACCGTGATGGAGAATGGACCCGTCCCCGCCGCGACCGTGGCCGTTGCCATGGGTGCGAGCGTCCCGTTCGCGTTGATCGTGTACTGCGAGATGTTGTTGGTGCCAAAGTTTGCCGCGTAAGCATATTTACCCGAGGGGTCGGCAGTGACGGAACGGGGACCGGTTCCCGCCGCGACCGTGGCCGGGATCATGAAAGAAAGGGCACCAGTCCCACCGATCGTGTACTGCGAGATATCGTTACTGAACTGATTCGCCACGTATGCGTACTTCGCCACCGCCACCACCGGGGCCGCACCGCGGCTGATCGCCATCGAATACGGGCCAAGCGGGGTGGCGATGGTATTCGGCGCATTCGGGGAAAGCGACCCGTCCGCGCTGATCGTATACAGAGAGACGCTGCCGTTGCCGCTGTTCATGGCGTAGGCAAACTTACCCGAGGGGTCAACCGTAACCGAGTAGGGGCTCGTCCCTGCGGGGACCGTGGCTGTGGTCATGGCGGTGAGTGAGCCATCCGTCGCGCTGATCGTGTATTGCCGGACGTTGTTGTCCACGAAGTCCGCCACGTAGGCGTACTTTCCCGAGGGGGCCACCGTGACGGAGTACGGCTTCGACCCTGCCGCCACCGTGGCCGTGGTCATGGGGGTGAGCGCCCCGGTCGCGCCGATGGTGTACTGCGAGATGTCCCCGCTGCCGCTGTTCGCGACGTAAGCGTATTTGCCCGAGGGATCGACTGTGATGGAGTTTGGATACGAATCCGTTGCGACAAAGAATGGGGTCATGGGAGTGAGTACCCCATTGGCGTCGATGGTGTACTGCGAGATATTCCAGCTACCATTGTTTGCAACGTAGGCGTACCTACCCGAGGGGTCGACCGTGATGGAGTAGGGAGTAGATCCTGTCCCAACATAGAGCGGAGTGGTGAAGGGCGTGAGCTGCCCGGTCGCGCCAATCGTGTACTGAAAGACGAGGCTGCTGGCCCCCGAAGACGCCACATAGGCGTACCTACCCGAGGGGTCGACCGTGACGGAGTCGGGGTTCGCCCCCGTTACAAGCGTGGCCGGGGTCATGGGGGTGAGCATCCCATCCGCGCCGATGGTGTACTGCGAGATGGTGCTGCCGAAGTAGTCGTTGTTCGCCACGTAGACGTATTTTCCCGAGGGATCGACGGTGACGGAGGTGGGATTTATCCCCGCTGCGGCCTTGCCGATAAACTTCAAGCGGCCGCTCGTCGCATCGAGCGCATAGGCCGAAACGCTGTTGTCTGGACCGTTGGCCACGAAAGCAAAGCGCGGGACGGTCCAAAACGCATAAAGGGTGACATTTCCCGCAGCCACGGGGAAGGTCTGGGACTGCATGTAGGTCGTGCCGGAGCCGTTCGCCTGGGTGTTCCAGCCCGCGAAGGAATACCCGTTGTTTAGTAAATTGCCGGTATTCCAAAGCACTGTGGCCGTCTGGCCCGGCAAGTAATTGGTGGAATCAACTGGGACCACGCCGGAGGTAGCGCCGTTGCCGACATAGGTCACGGTGTAGGTGGTGCTTGCGGACCACATCGCGTACAGGGTGACATTTGCCGAACCCATGGGGAAGGTTGGCGCCGCGGCGGCAAAGGTATAGGAGGTGCCGGTGCCGTCGGCCAGGGTGTTCCAGCCGGCGAAGGTAGCGCCGGTTTTTGCCAGAGTGCCGGTATTGCCCAGCACCGTAACCGTCTGACCGGTCAGGTAACTGGTTGAATCAACCGGGACCGCGCCGGAGGTAGCGCCGTTGCCGTTGTAGGTCACGGTGTAGGTGGGATTTACGGACCACATGGCGTACAGGGTGACGTTGGCCGCGCCCATGGGGAAAGTTGGGGCGGCAGCGGCAAAGGTATAGGAGGTGCCGGTGCCGTTGGCCAGGGTGTTCCAGCCGGTGAAGGTAGCGCCGGACTTCACCAGACTGCCGGTGTTGGCCAGCACTGTGACCGTCTGGCCGGTGAGGTAACTGCTTCCGTCAACCGGGACGCTGCCGCCATCGCTGCCGTTGCCGTTATAGGAAACCGAGTAGGTTGGAGGGATGACCCAGACCGCATACAGGGTGACATTTACCGCGCCCATGGCGAAGGTCTGCGCCGGTGAATAGGTGGTGCCGCGACCGTTAGCCAGGGTATTCCAGCCCGAAAAAGACAGGCCGGGATTCGCCAGGGAGCCGGTATTGGTGCTGACGCTGACCATATCTCCCTGGGCATAATGGATAAAGTCAACCGGCACGGTGCCGGAGGTAGCGCCATTGCCGTCGTAGGTCACGGTGAACGTGGGGATTGCTGTCCACATGGCGTAGAGGGTGATATTTGCCGCGCCCATGGTGAAGTTCTGGGCTGGCATATAGGTCGTGCCGAGGCCGTCCGCCTGGGTGTTCCAGCCGGAGAAGGCGTAACCGCCGTTATAGAGATTGCCGGTGTTGCCTAGCACGGTGACCGTCTGGCCCAATTGGTAATTGGTTGCGTCGAGGGGAGCCGCGCCGGAGGTGGCGCCGTTGCCGTTATAGATGACGGAGTGGGTGGGGTTGGCGGCCCACATAGCGTACAGGCTGATATTTGCTGAGCCCATGGTAAAGGTCTGCGCGGGGGTATAGGTCGTGCCTAGGCCGCCCGCCAAGGTGTTCCAGCCGGTGAAGGAATAGCCGCTCCGTACCAAGTTGCCGGTGTTCCCGCGCACCGTGACCGCCTGGCCCGGTTGATAATTAGTGGCATCAACCGGCACCGCGCCGGAGGTTGCGCCGTTGCCGTTATAGGTTACCGAGAAAGCGGGGCTGGTGGACCACATGGCGTACAGGGTGACGTTTGCTGCGCCCATGGTGAAGGTCTGTGCCGGTGTATAGGTGGTGCCGGAGCCATTGGCCAGCGTGTTCCAGCCGGTGAAGGAATATCCGCTTTGCACCAGGTTGCCGGTGTTCCCCAGCACCGTGACCGACTGACCCGGCTGGTAATGGGTGGCGTCCACCGGCACTGCACCGGAGGTAGCGCCGTTGCCGTTGTAAATCACGGTGGCGGTGGGGTTTGCTGTCCAGATTGCATAGAGGGTGACATTTGCCGTACCCATGGCGAAGGTCTGCGCCTGCGTGTAGGTCGTGCCGGAGCCGTTGGCCTGGGTATTCCAGCCCGCGAAGGAATAGCCGGATTTAACCAGGGCGCCGGTATTGTCGAGCACGGTGACGGTCTGCGTCGGCATATAGCGCGTGGGGTCAAGTGGGGCGCTCCCGCCGCTGTTGCCGTTTCCGGTGTAGGTTACTGTATAGAGCGGATTCGAGGCATCGACTGCCAGACCAATCGGCGAGCCGTCCAGGTCGGTGGTGGTGCTGCCGAAATAGGCGGGAAGGCCGGCCCCGTCGAGGATCTCCACGCGAAAGGTGCGTTGAACTCCGTTCGGAACCAGGATGGTGGTTTGCACCGTGCTCCCGCCGGTAAGCGGAACATCCGGATAGACGTGGTAGAAATCAGCCGCGCTGACCGTAATGCGCAGGGCGGACAGGGACGCCAGCGCGGTTGCGGATTTTACCACAGCTTTCCGCGCCTGGGTCTGCTGGCTGACCTTGATGGTAACCGCCGAGGTGTTCCTGGAATCGGAGCTGGAACTGGGGGCTGAGCCGCAGGCTGAAATCATCAGGAGCAAGGCCAGCATGGTTGCCCATTTCAGGTAAACGGCCTTCATGTCTGGTCCTCCTGGTGGATTACACAATCAACACTATTTCGGTTTAGGCTGGGCCGGTCAATTCTCGCTCAGGGAGCGGGCGGCAGTCGTATATCTACGGTCACCGCGGTTTCAGTAGGCGGTGGGGGCGGGTGCGTTACGGTGAATGGTGGGGCGGTCGGCGGTGGGGTGTTGATTGCAAACAGGATTCCTGATGTCTGCGGTGTCCCAGGTGCCCCCGGGGTATCTGCAAAGACGACCAGATCGGTCAGGGCGGCGTAAGTGGTATTGACGGTCAGAATGTCCACGCTGGGGCTGCCGGGGGGTGATTGTCGCCCTGAAGAGTTTGAGTAGAGGTTGCTGCTGCTAAGTTGGCTGCCCCTGGATGGCGAACCCGATTCCGCCGGGGAGCTGGCAGCGGCGCTGTTATCGCCGTTGCCAGCCAGCGGCAATGCCGCAGCCGAGGAGGCGGGGGGCTGGCCGGTTTGTTCGGATTGTCCGGTTTGGCTGGCGCCGGTCCGGTATTGCTGAACGAACGGGGAGAGATTGCCTGTTCCGGTCAGGCCGATGGTGGTGTCCTTGAGATGCGGGGCGACAAAGGTGTCGGGGACGGGCACAGCGTCTTCCGGCTCATCGTCTTTGCCGGTAACAAAAGCGGCCTGGCCGGCCTTGATCGGGACCACCCGGGCTGGCTTGCGTTGGTTGTATAGGAAGCCGTGGCCTTCGACGAAGATTACCCCGGTCACCCCGCGCTCGTAGTAAACAAGAAAGTCGGTCCCCCGGACTCCGGCGATGGTGGTGGGGGTTTTGATCTTGAAGTTCGAATCGTTCTGGGAAACGGTGGTAGCGACTTCCTTGACCTTCGAGACAACGGAGCGCATTTTCCCGCGGAACAGGCCGAGGAGGCCATGATCGCGACTGCCGTCCGGCTGGAAGGAATATTCATCAACCGTGACTAGGGTTTCGGGTGCAAGCCGGATCACCGAGTCGTCTTTGAATTGAATTTCCGCCTTGCTGTTCTTCTTGGTGCGGACGGAATCGTTGAGTTCGACCCCGTCACCGACATGGGCGGCAATGGCTCCGGCCTTTCCTGCCCGCACGATATCCACCTGACCCTCTACCTTGCTAAAGGTGCCGACTGCGACAGCCCAAGACATGGTAGGGGTAAGAAACAGACAGGACGCCATCGCTAGAAACAACAGTGCAGCCATTTTCAGGTTCATTGTGCCCTCCCGGCGCTTAAAACTTCGCATACAGCCCAGCTCCGATAATGTTTTTGTGGTAGGTGTACTCGGCGAGGCTGGAATCGTTGCTGATCCAGATATACTGCAGTTGGGCGTCAAACATGGGGGTGAGCGCATACAACAACTGGGCGTTGGCGGTGTAACCAGTGTCGGTGCGTTTTTTTCCAAACAGTGAATTGTCGTTGGTAAACGACTGTCGGAATACCTCCACGCCGAGCGCCAACTGGAAGTGATCCGCGGGCGGATAGAGAATCCCGGCGCCGACCAGGTGTTCCTGCATGTCCCAGTTCGCGCCGTCGGTTTTTTCGCGGGTGAAGGTGTATTTCAGGTTGGTAAAGCCCTTCTGATGGGAAATCAAGCGGAACCAGGAGATCCCGGCGCCCAGATCAGAGCCGCTGCGATCTTCCGCCGGGGCGGTGGGCGTCTGCGGAAAATTTTTGCTGCGATAGGTGGCCGAGGCCTGGGCATATTGCTGCTCTCCGGTCACGAACGAGTAGGTCGGCGCCACGGCCAGGGCGCGGAGGTATTGCTTATTGTCAACCAGGGTGTCGTTGAAGGAAATCGGCAGGCTGAGGGTGTTTTCACCGAGGCGATAGCTGGGCGAGACACCGACGGTGTGACTTTGCAGGTCGTAGCTCGTTAGCTCGGAATAGAAATTGGCATAGCCGGAATATTGGAATTTAACCCCGAAGGGCAGGGTGAGCGGCAGTGCGTATTCGGCCCGGAGCGAGAGCGCGGCCGCGTTGTCCGATTTGTTACTTATGCCGACGGCAGAGGCGGTATTGTCCGGTTTCAGGATCACGTTGCTATCGTAGTGATACTGCACGTTTGCCATGGCCGTGAAGGCCTTGTTCTGCCCCAGTTGAGCGGTCAGTGCGTCCGCTTGCTGGCGGGCCATCTGGCCGATGGCTGATTCCGGATCACCGGCCGCGACTCGCTGGAAGATGGCATTGGCTTCGGTGCTTCTCCCCAGGCGGTGGTTGATGGTGGCGATTTGATAATCTGCGGCCAAGGTGAGCTCAGGGGCCGCCGTCTGCGCCTTTTTGAACGAGATCAACGCCTCGGCATCGTCGTGCTTCTGCATAAGGGCGAGGCCTTTGATAAAGGCGGTCTGGCCGGGTTCGAGTCCTTCCTTTTCGCAAGCGGCAATCGCCGCCAGGGCCTCGCCGGTACGCTTGAGCGCGTAATAGGTGTCGGCAAGTTCTAGCTGGGCCGCCTGATATGGCGGTTGCAGCGAGACTGCTTCCAGCAGCGGCGGAATGGCTTCTTCGTACCGCTGCATCTTTTTCAGGGTTGCGCCGAGATAGTACGCCGCTGCTGACGACTGCGGATCCTGCGCCCGTGCATTGGCCAGCTCTGCCAGTGCCTCCTCATAGTTGCCGTTACGATAATCATCGGAGCCCTGGAGCAGCTTGGCGTTTTCGTTGGGCGGGGGATTTTGTCCCAGGGGGGTGTCCATACTTCCGCTGGCCGACAAGGGCGCGGCCCCAGTCGCCAGGATCGTTAGCACGGCAAGACAAATCTGTTTCTTAAGCATGGCGCCTCCATGACCAAACAAAACTGGGGACAGTAATCTGCCGTTAACTGCGCTTTTTCGTTACCATGTGTGGTCAGGTTTGTCCATACTGTTTGTGCGTGTCACCAGCGAAAATGCGAAAATTTTGCTACCACATTGTTACAGTCTGGCTGTTGCCGCTGGTGTTTGCGGTAGGCGACGGGTTTTTCTGATGGGCGGGTGAATTGACTTTGCTCGTGCGAAGAGATAAGCCAGCGTACCATTTCATGACTGCGCAGATGGGTTGTCGTCCCTCGGGATCTCTTCGGAGCTAAGCATTAAGAAGGCTTTTCCTGATAATTATTGGTAATTGACTGCATGGGTTTATTGGTATTGTTGGTAATCAATCGTAATTGCGACTCCTTTGTTGTTGCGGATTATACGGGTATTTCATCTGTGTTTTCTGTTGTAATTTATGCCGACATCTGTTTGACATACAGCCAGGGTTAGTGATAGGTTTGCGCCGGGTATGAAAAATTAGGGGAGATTAGTAATGACCACACCGTCGGCCAGACGCCGCACCAAGGATGGCGAGAAATTGGCCGCCGCCGCCCGAATTTTTTTGCACTGCGGCGATGATTTCGGCGCCATGCGGCAGGCCGCGGAGCAGATGTACGGGGTGTTCAGCACTTTGTCCGGGGTCACCGCCGATGATTGCACCAGCGGCACGATCATGCTGCCTTCGGGCAAGGCGATTGCCCCGGGGGCGGCGGCCCACTGCCTGCTGGAATTTAGGCGGACAACGGTGTTCGTTCGGGGATTGCTCAAGGCCATCAATACGGTCCGTCGGAAAAAACGCCCCGAGGCGGTACGGATTCTTTATGCTGGCTGCGGTCCTTACGCGACTCTGATAACACCGCTTCTGACCCATTTTGCTCCCAAAGAGCTCCAGGTTGATCTGCTCGATATCAACCAAGATTCGCTTAATTCGGCCCGGAAGATTGTCACTGCCCTTGGGTTTGACGGTTTCGTCGGCAACTACCTCCTGACCGATGCGGCAACGTACCGCATTCCCTTGGGCGAGAATTACGATATCCTGCTCACCGAGACCATGCAGGCCTGTCTGGAACGGGAAACCCAGGTGGCCATCGTGCAGAATCTGGTGCCCCAATTACCGGGCGAGGCACTCCTGGTTCCGGAAGCAGTCGTCATCGACGCCCGGCTCACCGATCCGCAGCAGGAGATGGCGCAATTTTTCTATTCCGAGGGACCCCGGTTGCCACCGCAGCGGATCCTGCTGGGTGAGGTGATGCGCCTTACCCGCGACTGTCTGGATCCGGGCGGACTGGTCTGTCAGGTGGCGATCCCGGCGGAGATCGCCACCTGCGTGGAGCTGAAACTTTTTACCACCGTGCGGGTCTTCGGCGATGAGGTCCTCAAGGAGCATGACTCAAGCATCACCCTGCCGAAAAAATATCACGATTTCCGCCAGCGGCCAGCTCGGCGGATCCTCTTCTGGTATGACCGGACGGCGAACCCCAAGTTGCATGCCATGCCCGGGGATGAGTCCTGAGTAGGGCGTCGTAGGGATGGAGATAACCAAACGGGCTGTGGCGGCAACCACCGCGGACCAGGAATTTCTTTACCGGGTTTTCTCCTCGACCAGGGCGGCGGCCCCGTTCCCGGCAGGCTGGGCCGAGATGGAGGTTGATGCCCTCCGGCGGCGGCAGTTTCTGGGGCAAGACGCCCAGTTTCTTGTCCGCTATCCGGTGGCCATCCGCGAGATCATCCTGGCGGACGGTTGTCCGGCGGGACGGATGTATGTCAATCGCACGCCAAGCTCCCTTTATTTGATCGAGTTGAGTCTTTTGCCCGAATTCCGCTCCCGGGGCATTGGCGGGCGCCTCCTGGCCGGTCTCATCCAGGAGTCGAAGCAGTTGGGGCTGCCGCTCACCCTGCAGGTGGATGTGGAGAACCCCATCGGCGAGTACTACCGGCGCCTGGGCTTTGTTGAGCAGGCCGCGTGCGGCTTTTATCGTCACTTGAAACGATGGCCCACCCAGGGCCATATCGGGTGATCGGGTACTTAATTGTCCGGTCGCATAAATAACGAATGGAGGAAATGCACATGGAAGGTTACATTGGCGAAATCAGGTTATTTGCTGGGAATTTTGCCCCGATGAACTGGGCCTTTTGTCAGGGTCAGCTATTGAACATCGCCCAGTACTCGGCGCTTTATGCGATCCTGGGGGTTCAGTATGGTGGCAACGGCCAAACCAACTTCGCTCTGCCGGATCTGCAGAGCCGGGTAGTGGTGGGCAGCGGCAACGGTGGCGGGTTGACCCCCCGCGCCAACGGCCAGAAGGGTGGGGCGGAGACGGTTGCCTTGAGCATCGCCAATCTGCCGACGCATAACCATCCCACCCAGGCGAGCAACGCCATGGCGAATCAGGCGGCGCCGGGAAACACCATGTTTCTGGCTAGCCAGGATCGGAATGGGACCGTTAAGACGTATGCCGCCGGGCCAGCGGATTCGAGTCTTGCTCCGACCGGCAATTCTGGAAGTAATCAGGTCCATGAAAATATGCCGCCATGGTGCGGAATGAACTATATCATCTGTCTAAACGGGATCTTTCCGACCAGGGACTAGCTATATCTTGGCGGCGTTTCCGGGTGTGAGTGGGTGTCGGAGACGCCGCTGTGGGCGGTACATTTTTTGATTGCAAACAAGACGAAATGAGATGTGTATAAGGAGGGGTCGTGATGCGGCAAAATAGTAAGGTCGGCAGCTATTCGGTGGTAAATGTTGGTGGTTGGTTGCTTGGACTATTCATGCTGCTGGTCGGTGCTTTTCCGCCGGGGGAAGCTCGGGCGGCGACGTTGGCGACCTACGATATCGGCGGCATGACCACCTCCGCCAGTACGACGTCCATGACCCGGGTCACCCCCGGCGCCGGCTTGACTGCCACCGCCCTTACCTTTCCAATCAGCGGCGGACTCTTCTCCGATACCGATACCAGCTATGACCCCGGCACCTTCTGGGCCAAGGGATGGGTCAACAGCAGCGTGCTGGTGGCAAATCAGTATTTCGAGACGACCCTCACCCCCAATGCCGGCAACCAGATCACCTTCAGCAGTGTCGATTTTGCCCTGGCCCGGGAAAATTACGGGTCCTGGCTCGCGCCGAATAATGTCCGCCTCAGTTACAGCAGCGATGGCACCAACTTCACCACCATCCAGGATCTGACCCTCTCTCCCAACGACCTTGAGCAGAAGTCATTTACCGTCAGTCTTTCCGCCTTGCCGACGATCAGCGCAAAAATCTGGTTCCGCTGGTACGCCTGGGGCGCTAATCCCACTTCTCCTGCGCATCTCTGTTTCGCCAACACCAGCAATGCCCAGAATGCCTATTTTAGCGGCACCGGCAAGAACCTGGTCTTTTACGGCGCCCTGGGCGCGCCCAACAGTTTTCCCACCGCAACTAATCTGTCAATCAGCGGCGATCCCACCATCGGCCAGACCTTGACCGCCAACTACACCTATTACGACGCCGAGGGGAACACCGAGAGCGGCACCACCTTCCAGTGGTATCGGGCCGATGACGCCGCCGGCATCAACAAGGTTGCCCTGGCCGGAGCCACAGCCAAGACCTACATCCCGGTGACGGCCGACGGCCATAAATACCTGACTTTTGTGGTAACGCCAGGCGCCGCCAGCGGCTCCACACCTGGTTCCGCCTACGAGAGCGGCGCCAGCGCCATGATCAAGATGTTGGTTCCCTACGCCACCAATGTGGCGGTCAGCGGCTCGGCCATGGTCGGCAAGACCCTGACTGGCAACTACACCTATCACGACGATCAGGGCAACGGTGAGGCGGCCTCCATCTACCAGTGGTACCGGGCCGACAACATGAGCGGCGCCAACAAGGGTGCCGTGGCTGGCGCCACCGCCCGGACTTACACGGTGCAGGCCGGAGATGCGGGTAAGAATTTCTCCTTCGCGGTGACGGTTGTTGCCGATACCGCCCCCACCACCGGCAACCCGGTGGAAAGCAACTTTACCCCCCATGTGGTTCAGCCGGCCCTGGCCTATTATTCTGTTGCTGAACATCTCACTACCGGCACTAAGAGCGAACTCTCGACGGCGTATGTGATTCCTTTTCCGGGGCTCACCGCCAGCGCCCTTACCCTTGGGCCAGGGTTAGGTGCCGTAGGCGCGGGGACATTCTACGATGGCGGTAGTTTCTGCGCCGAGAAATTCACCGCTAATCCCGCTCTGGATGCCACTGACTATTTCCAGGTTGTCCTGACCCCGGATGCTGGCAACCAGGTCACCTACCAGCAAGTCACCTTCGCTTTGGCCCGGGAAAATTATGCGGGTAGCGAGATCGGGCCGGCCAAGGTCGATTTCAAGTACAGCACTGATGGGACGAATTTTACCCTGTTGCAGACCCTGACCCCTTCCTCCACCGATCTCTACCAGACCCAGTTCACTGTTGATTTGTCGGCTCTCGGTACGGTGACTGGCCCGGTCTGGTTTCGCTGGTTCGGTTACCAATCCAGTGGAACGAACAGCCAGGTCGGGGAGCTCTGCTTTACCAATGCTCCGGCCAGCCCGGCCAGTAATTACTTTGGTGCTGGCCTCGATCTTCGCTTTACCGGCAGCGTCATTGTCCCGGCCCCGGAAATTAATGTGAAGGGCAACTCCACCTCCATTGCCGACGGCGATGTGGCCCCAGACCTTGCCGATCATACCGACTTCGGCTCGGTCTTGGCGAGCAGCGGCACGGTGGTCCGCACCTTTACCATCGAAAATTCCGGTGACGGTATCCTGAACCTGACCGGCACCCCGAAGGTCGCGGTGTCCGGCGCCAACGCGGCGGACTTCACGGTCAGCGCCCAACCGAGTTCGCCGGTGGCGGCGGCAGGCAGCACCACTTTCCAGGTCACCTTCGATCCTTCAGCCACTGGTCTGCGCACGGCGACGATCAGCATCGCCAATGACGACAGCGACGAAAACCCCTACGATTTCGCGATCCAGGGTATCGGGCTGAACTCCGCACCGACCTTTGTCGGCGCCACCACCACTCTGACGGTTAATCAGAACGCCAGCGCCACGGATATTAAGGGCCTCCTGCACGCCAGCGACAGTGACATCGGCCAGACCGAAACCTGGTCGGAATACGTGGCCCCGGACCATGGCGGCACACTCAGCTTTACCAGCGCCACGGCAGTTTCCGGCAGCACCGACATCACCCCCGGAGGCACTATTACCTACCAGCCCGCAAACGGCTACAGCGGCACAGAGACCTTTTCAGTACAGGTAATCGACGGTACGGCAAAGGCTACCAGGACGATTACGGTAACGGTGGTTAAGGCCACGACAACTCTCTCCTCGATAAGCAACCACACGCCGTCAACGACCATAACGAATGCTGCTTCGGTTGTTTGGCGTGTGACTTTTAGCGATCCCGTCTCAAGCTTGACGAGCAGCAACTTTACCCTGGCAAACACGGGCCTCACTGCACCATCCATAACCGGCGTTTCCGCAGTCACCTCATCTCCTGATGCTCAGTGGGATGTCACGGTCAACACCGGCACCGGCGATGGTACGCTCGGACTGAACATGGCCAACGATACCGGATTATCGCACAACGTGACCAATTTGACCTTCACCGGCCAAGTCTACACTATCGATAGGACAGCACCGAGGGTCGGATCCATTGTGCGGCAGTTGCCCGCAAGCACGCCTACCAGTGCCGATATTCTGGTATTCCGCGTGACCTTTAACGAACCGGTCACGAGCGTGGGGGCAAACAGTTTTGTTGTCACCGGAACCACAACCCCGATCAGCAGCAGCGTGACGGCTGTAACTCCCAACCTGGTGTTCGACTTTACTGTTGACGGTATCGCTGATGGCGGCGATCTGGCCAACTTGAATGGCCCGGTGGGGGTGGATATTGCCGCCAGTCCCACCGTTAAAGACCTGGCAGGCAATACCCTGCAGGTTGTTGAGCCCACACCGGCTGCCACGAATGATCAAACCTACATGGTGAACAACGCCCCGACCGTCACCGGTATTTCTCCGAGCAGCGGCCCGACCTCTGGCGGCACCCCGGTTACCATCAGCGGCACCGGCTTCACCGGCGTCACCTCGGTGACCATCGGCGGTGCTGGGGCCACCAGCGTAATACTGCTCAACGATAGCTACATATACGCCATCACCCCGGCGGGTGTGGCGGGTCCGCAAAACGTGGTGGTCACCACCCCCGGCGGCACCGGGACGGGCAGCGGTTTGTTTACCTACATCGCCCCACCCACGGTTACCGGTATCGCGCCGCCCAGCGGTCCACCGGCAGGTGGCACGGCGGTTACCATCAGTGGCACCAACTTGAGCGGCGCCACCTCTGTAACCATCGGCGGTGCTGGTGCCACCAGCGTCGTGGTGGTCAACCCCTCGACGATTACCGCCGTCACGCCGGCGGGCACAATGGGTGCTCGGGACGTGGCGGTCACCACCCCCGGCGGCACCGGCAGCGTGACCGGTTTGTTCACCTATATGGCCCCGGAGATCAATATCACCGGCAACTCCGTTACCATTGTCAGTGGCGATTCGACTCCCTCCCTTGGTGATCATACCGACTTCGGTTCGGTTGCGGTGAGCGGCGGTACGGTGGTTCGCACCTTCACCATTCAAAATCTCGGCAATGGCACCCTGCACCTGAACGGAATTTCCATGACTGGCGCCAATGTGGGGGATTTTATGGTCACTTCCCTGCCTGCTGCTCCGACGGTGGCGCCTTTCGGCAGCGACACCCTCCAGATCACCTTTGATCCCTCGGGCCTGGGGGTGCGCACGGTAACCTTCTCTCTCCTCAACGATGATGCCGATGAAAATCCGTATAGTTTCGCGATTAGTGGCACCGGGACCAATATCGCCCCCAACTTGGGTGGCAGCTTCACCACCAGTGGCACGGTCAATGACAACGGGACCATCAGCCCCTTTGGCGCGGTGACGGTGGCCGATGGTGACGGCGATAACGTCAGCGTTGCCATCACCTTCAACCCGGCCAATGGCAGCCTCACCGGCAGCGGCCTGACCGGCCTGGCCGGCAGCTACACCCTGACCGCCGCCGCCCCGGTAACGGTGACTGCCAACCTGCAAGGGCTGGTTTTCCATCCCACCGCCAATCAGGTGGTGCCCGGCAATACCGTGGTGACCAGCTTCACCCTGACGCCCAACGACGGGGTCGTTAACGGCACGGCCAACTCCACCACCCAGGTGACCGCCACCTCGATCAACGATGCCCCGATCAACAGCGTGCTTCCGGCGATCAGCGGCACGGCAACGGTGGGCAACCTGCTTAACGCCAGCAGCGGCACCTGGAGCGATGTCGATCCCGGCGCCAGCCTGAGCTACAGCTACCAGTGGTCCCGGGCCGATGACGCCCTCGGCACCAATTCCGCAACCATTGCTGGGGCAACCGCCAATACCCGCACCCTGACCACGGCCGACGCCCATAAATACCTGCGGGTGACGGTCACCGCCAACGACGGACAAGGTTCCAGCAATCAGAACGCCTCCAGTGGCTGGACTGCCATAATCAACAGCGCCCCGGCCAACACGGTGGTTCCGGCCATCAGCGGCACGGCGACGGTGGGCAGTCTGCTTTCCGCCAGCAGCGGCACCTGGACTGATGCTGACGGCGATATTCCGACTTACAGCTATCAGTGGTATCGGGCGAACGACAGCGGCGGCACCGCCGAGGCGGTCATTGCCGGGGCGACCTCGGCCGACTATACCTTGACGGCCAGCGATGCCCATAAGTATCTGCGGGTGGTGGTCACCGCCAACGACGGTCATGGCAGCACCACCCAGACCGCCACCAGCACCCGCACCACCATCACCAACACAGCCCCGGTTCTAGGGGGCAGTTTTACCACCGCCGGGACGGTGAACGATAACGCTACGATCAGCCCCTTCAGCGGGGTGACGGTGTCTGACGCCGATGGTGACAACGCCAGCGTTACCATCACCTATAACCCGGCCAATGGCAGCCTCACCGGCAGCGGCCTGACCGGCCTGGCCGGCAGCTACACCCTGACCGCCGCCGCCCCGGTAACGGTGACTGCCAACCTGCAAGGGCTGGCTTTCCATCCCACCGCCAATCAGGTGGTGCCCGGCAATACCGTAGTGACCGGCTTCACCCTGACGCCCAACGACGGGGTCGTTAACGGCACGGCCAACTCCATCACCCAGGTGACCGCCACCTCGATCAACGATGCCCCGATCAATAACGTGCTTCCGGCGATCAGCGGTACGGCTACTGTTGGCAATACCCTTTCCGCCAGCAGCGGCACCTGGAGCGATGTCGATCCCGGCGCCAGCCTGAGCTACAGCTACCAGTGGTCCCGGGCCGACGATGCTAGTGGCACCAATTCCACAACCATTGCTGGGGCAACCGCCAATACCCGCACCCTGGCCACGGCCGACGCCCATAAATACCTGCGGGTGACGGTCACTGCCAACGACGGCCAGGGTTCCAGCAACCAGACTGCCAGCAGTAATTGGACAGCCATTACCAACAGCGCCCCGGTCAACACGGTGGTTCCGGCCATCAGCGGCACGGCGACGGTGGGCAGTCTGCTTTCCGCCAGCAGCGGCACCTGGACCGATGCTGACGGCGATATTCCGACTTACAGCTATCAGTGGTACCGAGCCAACGACAGCGGCGGCAGCGGCGAGGCGACCATTGCCGGGGCGACCTCGGCCAGCTATACCTTGACGACCAGCGATGCCCATAAGTACCTGCGGGTGGTGGTCACCGCCAACGACGGTCATGGCAGCACCACCCAGACCGCAACCAGCACCCGCACCACCATCACCAACACACCCCCTGCCTTAAGCGGCAGTTTTACAACCGCCGGGACGGTGAACGATAACGCTACGATCAGCCCCTTCAGCGGGGTGACAGTGACCGACGCCGATGGTGACCCTGTCAGTCTCAACATCACCTACAACCCGGCTAACGGTATCCTCTCCAATGCTCCGCTGTCCGGCGTCCCTGGTAATTATAGCCTGCCCCTGGCGCCGGCACCGGTCATGACCATGATGTTGCAAAACCTCATCTTCCAGCCCACCGCCAATCAGGTACCCCCCGGAACTACCGTGGTGACCACCTTCACCCTGATCCCCAACGATGGGACGGTAAGCGGCGCGGCCAACAGCACCACCCAGGTGACTGCCACCTCCATCAACGATGCCCCGTTCAACACGGTGGTTCCGGCCATCGGTGGCACGGCGACGGTGGGCAACTTGCTTAACACCACCAGCGGCATCTGGACCGATGCTGACAGTGACACCTTAACGTACAGCTATCAGTGGTACCGGGCTGATGACAACAGTGGAACCAATGACGTGGCGATTTCCGGCGCCACCGCTAATACCTATACGGTCACGGCCAACGAGGCCCATAAATACCTGAGGGTAGTTGTCACCGCCAACGACGGTCATGGCAGCTCCGACCAAAGCGCCACCAGCACCAGGATTGCCATCGCTAATACCCTTCCGCTCCTGGGTGGCAGCTTCACCACCAGTGGCACGGTCAACGACAACGCCACCACTACCCCCTTCAGCGGGGTGACGGTGACCGATGCGGACATGGATCAGGTCAGCGTTACCATCACCTATAACGCGGCCAACGGCACCCTCAGCAGTTCGGGGCCGCCGTTGGCCGGTGTGCCGGGAAATTACACCCTGATGGCGCCGCCACCCATCGCGACCACGATCCTGCAAGGTTTGGTCTTTCAGCCCACCGCCAACCAAGTGGCACCGGGTCTTACCGTGGTGACCACCTTCACCCTGGCCCTTGGCGATCCCTCCGGCCTGGGTATACCTGACAGCACCACCCAGGTGACCGCCACCTCGATGAATGATGCCCCGGTCTTCACCGGAACTCCGGCCATCAGCGGCAGCCCCTTGCCGGGTCAGACCCTGTCTCTGACTGGCACCAGTACCAGCGATGCCGATCATGATCCCGTCACCTTGAGCTACCAGTGGCAGGCCAACGGTGGCAACCTAACCGGGGCCACCAATGTCACCTATGCCTTGACTATCGCTGAGGCGGGCAAAAGCGTCACCTGCGCCGTGACCGCCGACGATGGTCGGGGCCTGCCCAACAGCAAAACCACGGTTATCACGGTTGGGGTATCGGTTCTGGCCGACAGCGATGGTGACGGGGTGGCCAATATTTTTGATAACTGCCCGACCACCGCCAACCCCGACCAGAAGGACGCCAACGGTAACGGCATTGGCGATGTCTGTGACTTTGCCTCCGACTCCGACAACGATGGGGTCAGCGACGGCCAGGAGCTGCTTAACGGCACTGACCCGCTGGTCTCCGACAACGGCTCGTTTAATCCCAACGGCGAGTACCATAGCGGTTTGCTGTTCGATCCTGCCGTTAGCGTGGTCGGCAGCCAGCAGACCATGCGCCGGAGCCTGAGCTTTGCCGGCAAGGTCGTCGGTAGCTATGTGGTCGATGCCGCCAGTGGTGCGGGTACCGGGGCAACCGGAGCCATCCGGCTCCTGCCCAACCCGGATCATAGCTTCAGCGTTGCCACTACCGGCTACACCGGGATCACCTCCAACGACCAGAATATCTCGGTATCGGCCGATGTGGTGAAGGGCGACAACACCCTGGCCCTGGAGATCAGCGGCAAGAAGGGTAGCGGCCTGGGCAATGGTGCCCTTAACGGCGACTATGTCTTCAGCCAGATCGGCGACAATAGTGTTTCCACGACGCCGACCATGGTCACCCGGCGGCAGGCCTTCCATTTCGACGGCATCGGGTGGGTCAACTACGCCACCCTGGCCGACTCCAGCGGTATTGGCAGCAGTGGCACCGCCCCGTTCATGGTGGGTGGTGACGGCACGCTGGATCTTCTGGGCGGTACCGGCTTCGTCTCCCCGGATGGTGAGGTGATTGTCGCCGTCGATACCACGGTCAACAACGACCCGGCGGTGGATGACGAGATCTTCCTGGGTGTTGGCGTCCGCAAGGGCAGCGGCTTAACCACGGCCAGCCTGATCGGTGAGTTTATCTCCTACGAGCTGGGCTACGAACTGCACACCTGGACCTCGCGGATTCACTATCGCTTCGATGGCAACGGCAAGGGGAGTTACTATGTCTCCGCCGACTCCGACGGCCAGACAAGCTCGGCGCGGGTGACCTTCACCTACACCGTGGCAAGCGATGGCAACGTCACCATCGACGGCCGACTGATGGGTGTATTGTCGAGCAACGGCGAGTACCTGCTCTTTGCCGATACCGATGCCAGCGCGGCCGACGCCAACAGTCCCGGCGTCTCGCTGGGGATCGGGATCAAGAGCAGCCATGTGCCGAACTTTGAGCTGGGGCTCTTCCGCCAGGGCACCTGGTATCTGAACCTGGACGGGAACGGCCATTGGGACAGCGGCAGCGATGAGACTACCGTTTTCGGTACGGGTTCCGTCGACAAACCGGTGGTGGGCGACTGGAACGGTGACGGCAAGACCGAGCGCGGGATCTACCGGGGCGGCACCTGGTATCTGGATATGAATGGCAACGGCAAATGGGACGGGGCGCCGACCGATAAGATGATCATGGGCTTCGGCAGCGTCACCGATATCCCGGTGGTGGGTGACTGGAACGGTAGCGGCAGCATGAAGATCGGCTACTATCGGCCCAGCACCAGCAACTGGTATCTGGACTGGGACGGCGATGGGCGCTTCATCGTGGGCAACGATCGCCAGATCAAGTTCGGTCAGCCCGGCGATGTGCCGGTGGTGGGTGACTGGACCGGCAGCGGCAGGGACCGGCTCGGCCTCTTCCGGACCAGCTCCGGGGCTGGCACCTGGTACCTGGACATCAACGGCAACGGCGTCTGGGACAGCACCAGCGACCGGCAGGTGAAGCTCGGCCAGCCCGGCGACCAGCCGCTGGTGGGCGACTGGAGCGGTAGCGGGGTGGATCTGCTGGGCCTCTACCGCCAGGGCACCTGGTATCTGGACAGCAACGGTAACGGCGTCTGGAACGGCGCCATCACCGACACAATGCTGGGCAAGTTCGGCCAGCCCACCGATACTGCGGTGGTGGGGAAGTGGTAGTCACTGGCTAAGGTCTGGTTGCCTTGGCAATCTGGAGTCTTACGGGGAGCCGGTCTTAGGATCGGCTCCCTTTTTATTGGCGCGACAGACCTGGTTCTCTTGTTACAGTGTGCTGCAACTCGGCGCTCAGCCGCCGACAAATGGTGGGAGCGGTCGCCTGACCGCGAATTCCCAAGGGAAGAATGGCACCGGTTCATTCGCCAGCCCCGGACAAACGATTCGCGACCGGGCGGTCGCTCCCACCTTGAGAAATCTTCGCAATTGTGACCATTGGCTGAGAGGCAGGGGTGAAAATTTCTAGGCCTATGGCTTATTTAAGTTGTCAGGCTGGGTTGCCGTATCTCCTTCTGACTGAAGTATTGGCGCAACAGATTTTCCATTGCACCAAACAGTCCTTCCCGCCTATAGTCCAGAACGCCCAACCGGGTGTTTCGCCAACCGCCAAATCATCCCAGCCCTATCGGGGATGGAGAATCACAAATGACCAAGCAGGGAGGATCATGATGGCTATGGTTTCGTTACCAAAGATGGAAAGAGGGCGTGGAAAGGGCTTCTTTCTGCTCGCCGGGCTATTTGTCGGCTTGGCCATTTTCGGATCGCCGGATGGTGCCCGGGCAACTGGCAGCCAACCCTTTATCGGGGAGATTAGCTGCGGCGGCTGGAATTTCTGTCCCCAAGGCTGGGCGGAATGCAACGGCCAACTCATGGCCATTTCCGAGGACGAGGTCCTGTTTCAACTGATTGGCACCACCTATGGCGGTGACGGTCAGGTAACCTTCGCCATGCCCAATCTCAACAGCCGGACCATGCTGGGAACCGGGAGCGGGGCGGGGGGCAGTTACATGCTGGGACAAATGGCCGGGACCGAGAGCGTCACCCTCACCACCAACCAGATCCCCAGCCATACCCATGCCCTGGTTGTTCAGGACACCACCGGCGATTCCGCCTCACCCACCAACAAGGTGGTTGCCGGAGTGGGGGCGGGTGATGCGCGATATGTGGATCCCAACACCAGTCCTCCCGCGGGCTTCCTGTCCAACGGGGCGATAAGCTCGGTCGGCGGCTCCCAACCTCACAATAACTTGCAACCCTATCTGGCGGTAAAATGCTGCATCTCGCTCTTCGGCATTTTCCCATCCCAGAACTAAACGAGGTGAAAAAGATGATCACTCATAAACTGCGCACCTTATTCCCGACCATTTTGTTGCTGGCCGTCGGCCTGCTTTCTCTGCCGCAAACCGCCAGGGCCGATGAACCTTACCTCGGTGAAATCCGTTGGGTCGCTTTCAACTTCGCCCCTAAGAACTGGGCTCTGTGTAATGGGCAGCTCCTGCCTATCAACCAGTACCAGGCCCTTTTCTCCTTGATGGGGACCACCTACGGCGGCAACGGCCAGACCAACTTCGCCCTGCCGAATATGCAAGGGCGGGCCCCTATCCACATGGGCAATGGCCATACCCTGGGCGAGATGGGCGGCGAGATAAACCATACCCTGACCGCCAGTGAAATACCGGCCCACACCCACGGCCTGGCGGCGGATGCCAAGGAGGGCGATGTTGCCTCGCCGGTGGGTGCCTACCCGGCCAAGAGCGCCACCGGCACTCCGGCCTTCGGAGGGCAGTTGCCCACGACCATGGCGGCCGATGCGGTTTCTTCAGTGGGCGGCAGCCAGGCACACAGCAATATGAAGCCCTACCTGGCCATGACCTGCATCATCGCCATGCAGGGCATCTTTCCTACCCAAAATTGATGAGGAGAATGACGATGAACCGAAAACAAGTGTCTTGTCTGCTCTTCTCTCTGCTGGGGTTGGCTGTGGCCCTTCCCGGTCGCCCGGCCCAGGCGTCCTCCGAGCCGTTTCTTGGCGAGATCATGTGGGTGCCCTATAACTTCGCCCCCACGGGCTGGGCCTTTTGCGATGGGCAGCTGCTGGCCATTTCCCAGAACACCGCCCTCTTCAGTCTGCTCGGCACCCAGTACGGCGGCAACGGCCAAACTACCTTCGCTCTGCCCAATATGCAGGGGAGGGTGCTGATCAATGCCGGTCAGGGCCCGGGCCTTTCGGATTATTACCAAGGCGAGAGTGGCGGCGAGGAGAACCATACCCTGACCAGCAGCGAGATCCCGAGCCACAGCCATACCGTTAAGGCCACGGTGGCCACGGGTACGGCCACCTCTCCGACCGGGGCCTACCTCGGCGCCGCCGCCACCGGCAATCAATACGGTGATGCCCCAACCACCACCATGGCCCCCGGGGCACTGGCAGTGGCAGGCTCTACCATGCCACACAATAATATGATGCCCTACCTTACCCTCAACTGCATCATCGCCCTCCAGGGCATTTTCCCGGCCCACCCCAATTGATGGATAAGGAGAGATCGATGAAAATTAACCTACTCATAAAGACCCTGCTTTTACTCGCTGTCTCCTCCGGTTTGGGCGTTGCCGTAGCTGAGGCCGCCATGGTCTCAAGTCTTCTCGACGCATCCAGCCCCACCTGGGATCGGCGCAGCGACCGGACCGGCTTTCCCGATTCGGCCAATAATGGTCTGCCCTACCAGGTCTTGGAGATCAAGAGCGCCACCAGCACCACCCTGACCGCCACCATTACCGCGCCCACCCAGTTCGATTCCTTTCTGGCCCTCTATGCCAGTGCTGGCTTCAGCCCCACCAGCCCGGCCACCAATCTGCTGGCCGCCGATGACGATTCCGGTACCTATCCCCATGCCAGTTTGACTAAATCCGGCCTGAGCGCCAATACCAGTTACTACCTGGTGGTGACCAGCTACTCCAGCCAGCCTGGTTCGGTCTACCCGCAGTATGGGAATTACACCTTGACCCTCTCCGGCGATTGGAGGGTGGTGACGCCCAATTTCGCCCCGGCCCTGGGCGGCGTCTTCACCACCAGCGGCGCCATCAACGACACCGCCACCATGGTTCCCTTCGGCGGGGTGACGGTGGCCGACGCCAACGGCGACCTCGTCAGTCTTACTATTACCTATCCGGCCGCCAACGGCACCCTGACCGGCACCGGCCTCTCAGGCCCGGTCGGCAACTACACCCTGACCAACGCCTCAGCCACCACGGTGACGAGCAACCTGCAAGGGCTGGTCTTCCATCCCACCATCAACCAGGTGCCCCCCGGCAGCACGGTGGTGAGCAACTTCACCCTGACCCCCAGTGATGTCAATGGCCCCGGCGCTGGTGACGCTACCAGCAAGGTGACGGTCACGTCGATCAACGATGCCCCGATCAATTCGGTGCTCCCGGCCATCAGCGGCACGGCATTGGTGGGCAACCTGCTCACCGCCACCAGCGGCACCTGGGGCGATGTCGATCCCGGCGCCAGCCTCTCTTACAGTTACCAATGGTATCGGGCCGACGACAGCGGCGGTACCGGCGAGGCACCGATTCCCGGGGCGACAGCGAATAGCCGCACCCTGACCACGACCGATGCCCACAAGTTTTTGCGGGTGGTGGTCACTGCCAATGACGGCCAGGGGTCCAATACTCAAACTGCCACCAGCTCCAGGACGGCCATCACCAACAGCGCTCCGGCCAACTCCGTGCTGCCGGCCATCAGCGGCACGGCCAAGGTCGGCAATTTGTTGAGCGTTACCAGCGGCACCTGGAGCGACGGTGACGGTGATACCCTGACCTACAGCTACCAGTGGTACCGGGCCAATGACGGCGCCGGTACCGGCGAGGTGGCGATCTCCGGGGCCACCGCCAATACCTATACCGTTGCAGCCAGTGATGCCCATAAGTACCTGCGGGTGCTGGTCACCGTTAACGACAGCCACGGCAGTTCCACTCAGGACGCCAGCAGCGCCCGGACGGCCATTAGCAACAGCCTGCCGGTCCTGGGCGGCATCTTCACCACCAACGGGATGGTCAACGATAATGCCACCATCCCTCCCTTCAGCGGGGTGATGGTGATCGATGCCGATATGGATCCCTTCACCGTTAACATCGTCTATCCCGCCGCCAATGGCACCCTCACCAGCAGCTCCGGGCCGCCGCTTAGCGGTGTCCCGGGCAATTACAGCCTGCCCCCGGCGCCGCCGGTCATAATGACCGCGATCCTGCAAGGAGTGGTCTTTACCCCCACCGCCAACCAGGTGGCCCCGGGGCTCACGGTGGAGACCATTTTTGCCCTGACTCCCATCGATCCCTTCGGATCCGGTAGTGCCGACAGCACCACCCGGGTGACCGCCGTCTCAATCAACGATGCCCCGGCCTTTACCGGGACCCCGGCCATCACCGGCAACCCAGTGCCGAATTATGTTCTAAGCCTCAGTGCTACCGAAACCAGCGATGCCGATCGTGATCCCGTCACCCTCAGCTACCAGTGGCGGACTGCCTCTGGGAATATCACCGGGGCCATCGGCAGCACCTACCTGCTGACCCTGGCCGATGTGGGTAAGAGCGTGACCTGTGTCGTGACCGCCAATGACGGGCATGGGCTGCCCAACAGCACGGTTACCGCCACCACCGCCGGGGTCACCATCCTGGCCGATGGCGATGGCGACGGGGTGGCGGACATTGTTGATAATTGCCCCGCCGCCAGCAATCCAGACCAGAAGGACGCCAATAGCGATGGGGTGGGCGACGCCTGTGACTTTGCCTCCGACTCCGATAATGACGGGGTCAGCGACGGTCAGGAGGTAATCAACGGTACCAACCCGCTGGTCTCCGACAACGGTTCGTTCAATCCCGATGGTGACTTCATCAGCGGCAGCCTGCTTGATCCCGCTGTCAATACTCCCGGCAGCCAGCTAACCATGCGGCAGCTCCTGCACTTCACTGGCACCGTCGCTGGCACCACCGAGGTTCTGGCCGCAAGCGCGGGGGGCGCCGGGGCAATCGGGGCCATCCGGCTGCTGCCCAACCCGGATCACACCTTCAGTGTCGCCAATAGCGATGTCACCGGGATCACCGCCAACGATCAAAGCATCTCGGTGTCGGCCGATACCAATAAGGGCAACAACCGTCTGGCCCTGGAAATCAACGGCAAGAAAGGCAACGGCATGGACAATGCCACCCTGCAAGGCGGCTATGTCTTCACCGAACTCCACGATGCCAGCGTCTCGACGACCCCGACGATTGCGACCCGACGGCTGCTTTTAAATTTCAACGGCAACGGCGGGGTGGCATACACCACTTTGGCCGATTCCACCGGGGGGACGGCCAGCGGCAGTGAGGCATACTCGGTGCTGAATGACGGAACCCTGACCTTCCCGGGCGCCAGCGGCTTTGTCTCCCTGGACGGTGAGGTGATCATGGCCGTCGATACCACGGTGGCCGACCCGGCGGTGGATGACGATATCTACCTGGGTGTTGGGGTGCGTAAGGGCGCAAATATGCGCAACGCCAATCTGCACGGCGAGTTTGTCTACTATGAGATGGGGTATGAGGCCCTCACCTGGACCTCCCGCTCCGTCTACACCTTCAACGGCAAGGGCGGCGGCACCATGGTGCGAACCGCCGATTCCGACGGTCAGACCTTCACCACCCCGGAACGTCTCTCCTACCATGTCGCTACCGATGGCACCGTCAGTATCGGCGGCCAGGTGCTGGGGACGCTCTCCGCCAACGGTCAGTATCTGGTTCTTGCCGACACCGACTGGCATGACGCCAATCTCGGCATCTTCATGGGGATCGGGGTCAAGACCGCCAAGGTGGTGTCTGAGCAACTGGGGCTCTTCCGTCAGGGGAACTGGTATTTGGATCTGAACAACAACGGCCATTGGGACGTCGGCAGTGACGAGACCACGGGCTTCGGGCTGGTGCCGGGCGACAAAGGGGTGGTGGGCGACTGGGACGGGTCGGGCTTCAGCAAGCGCGGGGTCTACCGGGGTGGCACCTGGTATTTTGATATGAACGGTAACGGCAAATGGGACGGCACCCCCACCGACAAGGTGATCACGGGTTTCGGTACGGCCAGCGATACACCGGTGGTGGGCGACTGGAACGGCGACGGGATCACGGAAATCGGCTTCTACCGTCCCTCCACCAATAACTGGTATCTGGACTGGAATGGCGACGGGGCCTTCTTGCCGATCATTGATCGCCAGACCAAGTTCGGTCAGCCCGGCGACCTGCCGGTGGTGGGGGATTGGACCGGTAGCGGCCGGGACCGGATCGGCCTCTTTCGGAACATTTCCGGCTTGGGCAACTGGTATCTGGACTTAAACGGCAACGGGGTCTGGGACAGCGCCAGCGACCGAACGGTGAAGTTCGGACAGCCCGGCGACCAGCCGGTGGCCGGCGATTGGGGTGGTACCGGGGTCGATTGCCTGGGCATCTACCGTCAGGGTAACTGGTATCTGGACCTGAACGGCAGCGGGGTCTGGGAGGCGAACAGTGACAAGCAGATGGGCAAGTTCGGTCAGCCTGCCGATAACCCGGTGGTGGGCAACTGGTAAGGCGCGGATAGCGCTTTTTCGGGGGGTTGTTATGGGGGAATCAGGCCGTTGCCTGGTTCCCCCTTTTTTATTCGCGGGCCAAGTGGGGCAGGCGGACCGGCGCAATTGGTAATAATACCAATTGTTTTCGTTGACGGCGGATTATCCATTTTATAAATGTGAATCTTGCACTGTGGTAGGGCTGCTATATCGCCACCCTTCAAATCAGCTTTTGTGAAGATATGGGTCATAGGTCGATAGCCAAGATTACCCGTCCGAAACTTTCCCAAATCGCAAAGCGAGACCGCTTGTTTCACCTGCTCGAACAAGAGCAGGAGCGGCCCGTGGTCTGGATCTCCGCCCAGGCTGGGGCCGGCAAAACCACGTTGGCGGCAAGCTATCTTGATTCCCGGAAAATCCCCGCAATCTGGTATCAGCTTGACGCCGGTGACCACGACCTTGCAAGTTTCTTCTATTATATGGGCCTGGCCGCAAAGCTTGCGGCGCCCCGCTATAAAAAACCGCTGCCGCTCTTTACCCCGGAATATCTTCTGGGCATTCCCGTTTTCACTCGGCGCTTTTTTGAAGAACTCTTCCGGCGGCTGAAATCGCCCGGGGTGATTGTCCTGGACAATTATCAGAATTTGCCGCCTGAGTCAGGCTTTCACCAGATGCTCGCCCATGGGCTTGAGGTCATTCCCGACGGTCTGCGGGTCATCATTGTCAGCCGCCAGTATCCGCCCCCGGCCTATGCCCGGTTGCAGGCCAACCGAAAGCTGCAGTTGATTGGCTGGGGCGATGTCCGCTTTACCCCGGAAGAATCGGGGGAGCTGCTGCGCTGTCAGGGCCGGGGCAGCTTGACCCAGGCGGTGGTCGCCCAGATGCAGAAGCGCGCCGAGGGCTGGGCGGCTGGGCTGGTGCTGCTAGGTGAGGCCGATGCCCAGGGCGCTGCGGCGCCAGCCCTCGCCCCTTCAGTTAACCTGTTTAACTATTTTGCCAGCGAAATATTTGCCAAGGCCGAGCCGGTCCGGGAGGTGTTGCTAAAGACCGCGTACTTGCCGCGGTTCACTGCTACCGAGGCGGAAGCGCTGAGCGGCAACGCCGACGCCGAGCAGATTCTCGAGCGGCTGAGTCGCCAGCACTTCTTTACCCAGAAGTATGACCGGAGCTATCAGTACCATCCGCTGTTTCAGGAATTTCTGCGGGCCCGGGCAGCGCAGGTATTCTCGCCCATGGAACAATCTCGGCTCCAGCGCGAAGCTGCGGGGCTGCTTGAACAATCAGGACGCACCGAAGAGGCGATGGAGCTGTTGCTCGCCGCCGCTGACTGGGCCGGGGCAGAGAGGTTGGTATTGGGCCTGGCCCCCCTCCTGATTTCTCAGGGGAGAAACCTGACCCTGGTGGGCTGGCTGGATCGCCTTCCTCGGGAACGGGTCGAGGCTTCACCCTGGTCACTCTACTGGCTCGGGGTCAGCCATGTCCCGCTTTCGCTGCCGACGGGTAAGGCGTATTTCGAAAGGGCCTTTCAGCTCTTTCAGGAGCGGCAGGACCGGGAGGGGACACTCCGGGCCTGGTGCGGGGCGGTGAATGCCAGTGTCATCGGTCTGAGCGATTATGCCTCCCTCGATTCCCTGATCGCCTGGTATTTCGCTCAGGAGGACGGGGGCGGATTCCCCTCGCCGGCGCTTGAGGCCGAGGTGGTGGCGAACATGACCGGGGCCTTGTTCAGCAAACGGCCCGATCACCCCGACCTCCGGCAGTGGGCGGCCCGGGCGCTGGCCACCGCGCGCCAGACCGGCAACCCCGGTCTGATGCTTATGGCGGCCAATTATGCCTCGGTCTATTATCTCTGGGCGGGAGACTTTGTCGATCTGCTGCTGATTTACGACGATATCTGGCGCATGACCTCGGGGGCCGGGCTGCCGCCCATGGTGCGGATCAATGGGAAGTGGCTGGAGGCGAATGCCTGCTATTGGGCCAAGGGGGACGTTGAAGCGGGCCTGGCCGCCTTTGCCGAGGCGCGGGAAACGGCCAACAGTTACGGGGTTCATCCGTGGGATGGCATGATCTGCCTGATCGGCATTACCGGCGCCGTCCTCAAGGGAGACCGGGCCGCAGCGGAAGGTCTGTTGGCGGAGATGAAGAGCACGCTGATCCCGGAGCTGCGCCAGGGGTATAGTCAATACCATTATCTGGTCGCCTGGTGCCGGACGGTTTTCGGCGATGCGGCAGGCGCCCGTGCCCCGGCCGAACTGGCCGTGCAAATCAACGCCGAGATCGCAGGCGAGGGGCTGTTTTATCCGGATACCGCCAGTCGGCTCGGGCTGGCGAATATCCTCTGCGAAAACCGGGAATGGGCCGGAGCGGCGGCGCAACTGGAAATCGTTCGGGCGCAACTCGGGAGAACCGGGAGCGCGGGCCTGGAGTTCCTGCACCTGCTTACCCGGGCGCGGCTGGCGCTGGGGCGGGGAGTGGAAGCGGAAGGCCTCGAAGACTTGCGGCGCGCCATGGCATTGGGCCGCTCGCGAAACTACGTCATCACCGCCTGGTGGTGGCAGCCTGCGGTATTTGCCGACCTCTGCCGCAAGGCGCTGGCGGCGGGCATTGAGGTCGAATATGTCCGCGGGCTGGTGAAGAAGCATGCTTTCGCGCCGGACCCAGACCAGCCCAGCGAAAACTGGCCCTACCCCATTGCCATCACCACCCTGGGCTCCTTTGCCGTCTGGCGGGATGACGAGCTTCTGGACTTCGGCAATAAGGTGCAGAAAAAACCCCTGGAACTGCTGAAGGTCTTGATCGCCCAGGGCGGTGAGGTCAAGGCGGAGCGGATCGGCGAGATCCTGTGGCCTGATGCCGACGGTGATTCGGCCCACCGTTCCTTCGAGAGCACCCTGTACCGGCTGCGCAAGCTGCTGGGCGACAAGGCCTTGCGGTTGCAGGATGGGATTTTGACCCTGGACCGCCAGCACTGCCGGGTTGATGCCTGGGACTTTCAGCGCCTGCTGAAGCAGGGGAGGTCTTCCCGCTTAACCTCCAGCGAAAAGGCGCAATGTCTGGCCCGGGCGGTCCACCTCTACCACGGTCACTTCCTGCCCCACGACACCCAACAGACCTGGAGCCTGTCGCCCCGGGAGCGGTTGCGGGGCGATTATATCGGGGTGGTGACCGCCTTGGGGAGTCAACACGAAGAAGTCGGCGAGTGGGAGGCGGCGATCAGCTGTTTCCGCAAGGGGGTCGAGGCCGAGGAGCTGGCCGAGGAATTTTACCAGCACCTGATCCGCTGCCATCTGGAGCTGGGCCAACGGGCCCAGGCCGAATCCGTCTATCGCCGGTGCCGGGCCGCCCTCTCGCATGGCCTGGGGCTTGCTCCTTCACCTCGCACCGAAAAGCTTTACGCCTCCCTCCGCCAAGCCTGATCGCCACTCGATGTCTTAATCCCCTTGTAGGAGCGGTCGCCTGACCGCGAATAGCCAAGCCAGAGACATTCTCGACCACGCCCATCCCCGGTCAAGGGTTTTGGTTCAGGGTTGTTCCACTCCCCGCAATTACTCAGCCACGTACGTCCATCATTTTTGATCTGCCCGCCAAATATTTACCAAATCACGCAATAAAATCACCATCGGTGTGCCATCCGTGTGCTGGCCATTGCTAACCTGCGCCCGACTTTATCCCTCCGGAGAAAACCATATGGACTATTACATCGTGCGCGTTTATAGGCGTAACGAGTGCGAAGAGCAGAACATGACCGGCCTGGTTGAGACCGTGGGGCATGACCGGGTGAGCGTCTTTAACAACCGGGAAGAACTCTGGCACATCCTGAGCGGTAAAGCTGCGCAAAATTCCCGGACCCGGGCCAACGAGCGAAAGTCGGCCAAAATTGGCCGCGATGATAAACCAACAACGCAAAGGAAAGGGGTGAAAACATGAGCTGGGTGAGAAAAGTGATGCCGTTGTTGCTTGCAGGCGGGCTGTTGGGCACAACCTCATTGGCCAGTGCCGAGCAGATCGTTAAACCCCACACCTTCAGCGCCGGAACCCCGGCCAACGCCGAGCAGGTCAACGCCGACTTTGATATGGTCTATGGCCAGGTCAACAAGGTGGGGGCGGCGATCTCCGTTCAAGACCAGATTCAGGTTGACACGGTCGGTTCGGCGATCCTGGTGGATGGTGGCGGCAATGTCGGCATCGGCACCGCTGTCCCCGCAGGCGAGCTCCATGTCACCAAGCCTCTAAGGATGACGGATGTCCGCTTCACCGGGGGGGCCGGGGGCAACAATCTGACGGTGGACGCCAGCGGCTACAGCAGCACCGGGGTCAACAGCTATGTGGTGCAGGTGATCAATGGCGATCCGGCGGTGGATCTCATCCGCTACAGCAGCGACGGCGAAGAGACCTGGTCGGCGCCGGTGGAGATGAGTGCCACGGGGGTAACCATTGCTGATAATGTGGTGCTCCGGTTTGCCCAGGTCGATGGACATGCCACCTGGGATCGCTGGGATTTTGCAATCTACCCTGGTTTTGCCGACGGTCTGATCGTCAGAAACGGCAAGGTGACGGTGAAGGATCTGGCCATACCCACCGGCGCGGCGGCGGGTGAGGTCTTGACCTCGGACGCCACCGGCAACGCCTCCTGGCAGGCGGCGCCAGCCTCATCTTATGCCTCGCGAGCGGGAGAGGCGGATAATGCCCTGGCCTTGAACGGCCAAGCCGCCTCGGCCTTTGCCACCGCAGCCGAACTTAGCAGCCATACCAGCGCCACCAATAATCCCCATGCGGTCACCGCGTCCCAGACCGGTGCGGCGGCGCTGAGCGGCAACATCGGCCCGGTTGCGCTTGGCACCACTGACAATACGGCCTTTACGGTGAACGTGAACAATAGCCAGGCCTTCAAGATCGTGCCGCATATGTCGAGCCCGAATATCATCGGCGGGCGGGCGGAGAACCAGGTGACCACCGGCGTCAAGGGCGCGGTGATCAGCGGCGGCGGTTTGAGCTACCGGCCAAACCTGGTCACCGACGATTTCGGCGTCATCGGCGGCGGCGACAATAATGTGGCGGGCAATAACCTGGCCCCGACCACCGACCGGGCCTACGCAACCGTCAGCGGCGGCGCCAGTAATACCGCCAGTGGCCAAGCATCGACGGTGGGCGGAGGAATGGGCAACACCGCCAGCGGTTACGTTGCAACCGTACCGGGAGGCAGTATGAATACAGCGTCTGGTATTGGCAGCTTCGCCGCCGGTGGAAATGCCAAGGCGCTCCATGACTATACGTTCGTCTGGGGGGGGGGCTCGGGGGATTTCTCCTCCACCGGCGCCTCGCAGTTTCTGTTAAACGTTCCCGGCGGCGTCGGCATCAACAAGAACAACCCGGCCACCGCCCTGGATGTGAGCGGCACGATCACCGCCAGCGGCTACGCCGGTAACGGCTCGGGCCTGGCGAATGTGAATGCGGAAACCCTTGCAGGCCAGGCCGCCACGGCCTTTGCCGCCGCCGCCCACACCCATTCCGGCGGGGAGATCACCAGCGCGGTGGCCAATGCCAACTATGCCGCCACTGCCGCCAACGCCGCCACGGCCACCAATGCGAGTTACGCGGTGAATGCCACCAACGCCAACAATGCCCACACCGTGGACAACCTGCATGCGGGCAATGCCTCGGGCAATGTGCCGGTCAGTAACGGCGCCCTGAACAGCAATCTGAATGCCGAAAGGGTGGGCGGCCTGAGCGCCACCGATCTGGCCCAGAAGGCCACGACTTACACCAAGGCCGAAGTGGATGCGCTGCTCCAGGCCCAGAGCGCCCAGATACTGGCCAACATCCGCTTCTCCGGTAAGGCGTGGGGCACGGCGACTCTGGTCGAATACATCGCGCCCACTGCCAGTGGTCCTCCCGCCATCGCGGCGGATGGAGCGGGGAATTTCATGGCAGTCTGGAGCCAGCATGACGGTACCACTTACAGTCTTTGGGCCAACAGATATGTCGCGGCGACGGATAGCTGGGGGGGCACCCCTGTCGTGATCGAGAACGATAATAGCGGTAGAGCGGATTCTCCCCAGGTGGCCATGGATGCAGGCGGTAATGCGATTGCGGTTTGGCAACAGTCGGATGGCGTTCGCACCAACATCATGGCCAACCGGTATGACGCAGCCACCGGACTCTGGGGCGCCACCGCCCAGCTGCTGGAAACAGATAATGCAGGCGATGCCCAGTACCCCCAGGTTGCCGTGGACGGCAACGGCAATGCCATGGCGGTCTGGGAGCAGTTTGACGGCGCCCACCTCAATATCCGGGGCAATCGCTATGACGTGGCCACTAAAAGCTGGGGGGCCGCGCAACGCATCGACACCAATGCAGCGGGCGACGCGGACTACACCCAAGTTGTCATGCTCGGGAACGGCAATGCCCTGGCGATATGGGAACAGTTCGACGGAACTATCTATCATGTTTGGGCGTGCCGCTACACCGTGGCCAACGGCAGCTGGGACGCACCGCGAGCCGTTGAAACGGAAGCGAATCATGCGATAGCTCCCCGGATCGTCAAGGATGGCGGTAATGCGGCGGCCATCTGGATGCAGGGGTCTGTGGAGATATGGAACATTATGGCGAACCGCTATGACGCCGCCACCGACAGTTGGGGGACTCCGCAGCTGGTCGAGACCGACAACACCAACTCGGCTTATACCCCCCAGCTGGCCATGGACAGCAGCGGCAATGGGCTGGCGGTCTGGGAGCAAAGTGACGGGACCCGGGACAATATCTGGGCCAACAAATACACCTCGGGGGTATGGGGTACGGCGCAGTTGATCGAGTCCGACAACTCTGGTGGCGCGTTTGATCCGCTGATCGTCATGGACAACAGCGGTAATGCCATCGTGGTTTGGTATCAGTCCGACGGCATCCGGTATAACGCCTGGGCGAATAAATACGCCCTGGGAACCTGGGGCATCCCGCAACTGATCGAGACCAATAATGCGGGACCCGCCTCTGATACCCGGCTGGCCATGGATGGTAATGGCAATGTCATGGCGGTTTGGCGGCAAGATAACGGCTCGAAATATGATATCTGGGCCAACCGCTATAGATGAAATTCATCGTTCCCACGGTCTCCGTGGGAATGCCGCCCTGGACGCTCCCGCGTCCTTTGGTGACGCGGGAGCGTCACCTGATTCCGTTCCCGCGCAGGAGCGCGGGAACGATGAGAAATAGTCCCCTCCCCCCTTTGGGGGGAGGGTTAGGGTGGGGGGTGAGTTGCCCGGGAAGCAACAGGTGGTGACTAAACCCTCCCCCCAACCCCCTCCCATGAAGGGAGGGGGAGTAAGTTCCCGAGTCCTTGGGTGTTTCTTGCCCGGCATAAGTTGCAGCCCGGGACGGATCAGTCGGATCAGTCAGACCTGTCTGACCAGTCCGACCGGCAGAACGAAAAGGAGAGCGTAATGAAAAGAGCATTCCAGTTCATCCCCCTTTGCGGTTTGTTGCTGGCCGGGGCGGCCAGCGGTGAGCAAATCACTAAACCCCACACCTTCGGCGCTGGCACCCCGGCCAGCGCCGAGCAGGTGAATGCCGATTTCGACACGCTCTACAGCCAGGCCAACAAGGTCGGCGCGGCGGTTACGGTGGATGGGAGCAACGTCGGCATCGGCACCGCTACCCCCGCCGTTCGGCTCGATGTCGCCGCGCCGCCGCCGGTGGATGTTTATTCGGATTGGTTCGACCATTACGAACCCGGCCATTGTAAAACCCATTGCAACGATACCTGCGATGGCAATGACACAAATGAATTCACCTGCGAGCCGGGGATGCGCCTGCAATGTGAAGATCTGAGCAGTACCGACGGCGATGTCTGGGAGTACCGGCAGGTGGAATGCGGCAAGAGCCGGGCGGCGGCCTTCAGCGGTGATGTGTCCATGACTGGCGGCAAGCTCAGCGTCGAGGCCCTGGCCCTGCCTGGTGAGGATATCCCCGCTGGCGCCGTGCTCACCACCGATCAACATGGCAACGCCTATTGGGCGCCGCTGCCTGTCCCCTCGTACGCCGAACGGGCCGGGGAGGCGGATAACGCCTTTACCATCAATGGCCAGACCAACACGGATTTTGCCGCCTCCGCCCATACCCATCCCGGCGGTGAGATCACCAGCCCGGTGGCCAATGCGGTCAACGCGGCCAATGCAGCCAGTGCAACAAACGCCGACAATGCCACCAATGCGACGAACGCCGGTAATGCCGACACGGTGGATAATCTGCATGCGGGCAATGCTTCAGGCAACGTCCCGGTCAGCAACGGCACGTTGAACAACAACCTCAATGCCGATCTGCTGGATGGCAGGCAGGCATGGGATTTTGCCGCCTCGGGCGCAAATGAGGATATCACCTCGCTCAGCGGCCTCCGCGCCCTGGCGGCAATCGTCGTGAATCCGTATACCGCAGGCGCAGGAAGAACGGGGCAGATCAGGATGCAAGAACTGACGGCCTACGGCACAGATTTTGTCGGCCTCCGGGCGCCGGATAATATCGCGAGCAGCTGGATCATGACGCTGCCCGAGGCGGACGGCGCGGCCAGTCAGGTGCTGACCACCGACGGCGTGGGCCATCTGGGCTGGGCTAATTTGAATAACGGCACTCAGACGCAGTCGGTGACTGGCACCGATCCCAACGGCGTCATCCGGGGAACCAACAGCGCCACCCCGGCCCTGGGCTATCTGGGCGGGGTCTACGGGGTCTATGGCGAGGCGACCGGAACCGGCACGGCGATCTTCGGCAAGAATACCGACACCAGCGGCGCTCTCGGTTACGGAGTCAAGGGCCAGAGCGGCAACACCACCGGCATCCTGGGGACGAACAGCTCGTCCTGCCGCCAGGTGAGTTATGAATGCGACTGTGACTGGGACACGAGCTCCCAGGAGGAGGTCTGTTTTACCTGCACTGACACGGTCTGCGATGTGCCGGGGGCCGGGGTCTATGGGCAGGCGACCACGCCGGACTATGCCGGGCAGTTTGACGGCAACGTGAAGGTGCATGGCGGCCTGAGCGTCCAGCCCACAAGTTTCGTTGAACCCGGCCTGGTCGTACAGGGCTCAGTAGGACAGATCGCCAGCCTGCAGATGTGGAAGAACAGTGACGGCGCGACGGTGGCCTCGGTTAGCCGCACTGGGATGTTTTCGGGGATGTTTTCGGGTGATGGATCGTGGCTTACGGATGTGACGGCCTCGCACCTGGATATCAACTGCGCCGAGGGCCAGATTTTGAAGAAGGTCTCTGGCAGCTGGCAGTGCAGCGCCCCCTGCGAGGTTGGCGATATGGTCAGTTGCTATAGCGGCCCGCAGGGCACCTTAAATGTCGGGTCTTGTGTTGCGGGCACCCGCACCTGCGACGCCACCGGCTGGGGGCCTTGTGTCGGGATGGTTCTGCCCACCGAAGAGGTCTGCCACAACAATAAGTCCTTGGTACAAGACAATAACTGCAATGGTCTCATGGATGATGTGTTCAACTCGCCCGGCTGCTACACCATGTATCGGGATGCCGATGGCGACGGTTACGGTGTTTCGACTCCTGTCTGCACATGTTTCTTTGCCACTGGATATGCGGATTCTTCAGGTGACTGCAACGACAGCAATCCCGATGTCCATCCGGGCTCATTGGATTGGTTCACTGAGCCAATTCCCGGCAGAGGGTCGGCAGACTGGGACTACAACTGTGACGGAACTGTTACTCAGGACGCACCATCCCTAGGTATAGAAGATTACTACTCGGGTTGGCAGCAAGCGCCAGTCCCCGCCTGCGGCGAAACTGCCGTTTATCTGAGTGTTCACTGCCCCTTGGACGGTAATTGTTGGACCTCTATTTTTGACGCCACCCAAAGCTGCCACTGAACGATTGGAGGTGGTTGCTGCCGCCGCTGCCATGCGGGGCGAATAACCGGCCCATAAAGCCAACATGGCTAAAGGCGTCCCAACCGTTTCATCGTTCCCACGGTCTCCGTGGGAACGCAGCCCCGGACGCTCCAGCGTCCTTTGGTGACGCGGGAGCGTCACCTGATTCCGTTCCCGAGCGGGAGCGTGGGAACGATGAGAAATAGTCCCCTCCCCCCTTTGTGGGGAGGGTTAGGGTGGGGGGCGAGTTGCCAGGGAAGCAACAGGTGGTGACTTCACCCTCCCCCCAACCCCCTCCCACGAAGGGAGGGGGAGTATGTTGCCGAGGCATTGGGTGTTTCTTGCCCGGCATAAGTTGCAGCCCGGGACGGATCAGTCGGATCAGTCGGATCAGTCAGACATGTCTGACCAGTCCGACCGGCAAAATGAAAAAGGTGAGCGTAATGAAAAGAGCATTCCAGTTCATCCCCATTTGCGGTTTGTTGCTGGCCGGAGTGGCCAGCGGTGAGCAAATCAGCAAACCCCACACCTTCAGCGCTGGCACCCCGGCCAGCGCCGAGCAGGTGAATGCCGACTTTGACACGGTCTATGGCCAGGTCAACAAGGTGGGTGCGGCGATCACCGTTCAAGAGCAGATCCAGGTGGACAACGTCGGGTCGGCGATCCTGGTGGATGCTGGCGGCAATGTCGGCATCGGGACTGCCACTCCGGCAGGCGAGCTGCATGTCAGCAAGCCGCAGCGGATGACGGAGGTTGTCTTTACCGGGGGAGCAGGGGGCAACAATATGACGGTGGACGCCAGCGCCTACACCGGCACAGGCGTCAACACCTATGTGGTGCAGGTAATAAATGCTGTTCCGCCGGTGGATGTCATCCGCTACAGCACCGACGGGGAGGAGACCTGGTCGGCGCCCGTTAATATGAGTGTCGAAGGGGTCACCCTGGCCGATAATGTGGTGCTTCGTTTTGCCCAGGTCGATGGACATGCCGCCTGGGACCGCTGGGATTTCACGATCTACCCGGGCTTTGCCGATGGTCTGCTCGTCAGAAACGGCAAGGTGACGGTAAAGGCGCTGGCCATCACCGGTGGCGCGGCGGCGGGCCAGGTACTGACCTCGGACGCGGCCGGTAACGCCACCTGGCAGCCCGCCGCCTCTGATGGTGATACCGATCCGAGGAATGAACTCCAGACCATCACCCGCAGCGGCAACAATGTCACCCTGAGCCCTGACGGCGGCACTGTCTCCATCGCCGATGATGACAGTGATCCCACCAACGAGCTCCATACCATAACCCGCAACGGCACCGATCTCATCCTGTCCAAGGAAGGCGGCACGGTAAGTATTGCCGATAACGACAACGATCCGACCAACGAAATCCAGACCTTAAGCCTTAACGGTTCTACCCTGGCCCTTACCAACGGCGGCTCGGTGATCATCGACAACAGCAGCAGCAACGAGCTGAACACCTCGCTCACCTTGAGCGGCACCACCCTGCAGCTGGATGATGCCGGTGGTACAAAATCGGTTGATCTGGCGGAAAAACTGGCGGTTGGCAATCTCTCGGATGCGATGGGTGACAGCACCAGCTTGTTCATTGGCAACGGCGCCGGGGCAAGTGATGACGGAGCAAATTATAATGTGGGGGTTGGGATTGGGGCGCTTTATGCCAACACCTCTGGCACCTACAATACAGCCAGCGGATGGAATGCGCTTCACGATACATCCGGAATGGGCAACAGCGCCACTGGTTATACGGCCATGCAAGCCAATACGGATGGACGCTATAACACCGCCAATGGCTTTAGCGCGCTTTATAACAACACCAGCGGGAGTTATAACATTGCGCTTGGGGCAAATTCCCTGAAAGAGAACACAAACGGGAGCGGTAATGTCGGCATCGGTGTGGCGGCCAACGAATACAATCAGGGCGGCTCCAATAACACCATCATCGGCTACAACGCCGGACGCGGCACGGCAGCTCATGACAAATCCGGCAATATCTTCCTTGGATACCAGGCAGGATTTTACGAATCCGGCAGTAACAAGCTTTATATCGATAACTCCGGTAGACTTACTCCCCTTATCTATGGTGATTTTGCCGCCAAGGCCTTAACCGTCAACGGCACCCTGGCCACCACCGGGAATACCACGGTCGGTGGCGCCCTGGATATAAGTGGCAACGGCGCCGTCGGAATGGGTGCTGCTGTTTCCACCACAACGACCCTGGTAGTTTCGGGCGACACGGATGATTACATCACCGGCTGGTTTCGGAATCTGAATAACGAAGGCCAAGGGTACGGCCTGTTTGCGACGGCCAATGCAGTGACCAACCGGGATACCGATGAGCACACGGGCGTCTATGGCGAGGGCGGTGGCGGGGCCCATAATTATGGAGTTTTTGGCTTAGTGAATGACTTGAGCGCCACAACCAACTTCGGATCATCAGGCCGTTCAATCGGCGGCGACATCAATTTCGGGTCTTACGGCTCAGCAGCGAACGGTAATACCAATTACGGGGTTTACGGCATTGCCACGGGGGGCTCTGTCAGCTATGGCGTTTATGGTCTTGCCTACAACGGCACCAGTAGCAACTATGCCGGGTACTTCGCAGGCGATCTCCATACCACCGGTAACCTTACCTACGTCGGCACCCTCACCGATACCTCCGACGAAAGGCTCAAGGAAAACATCCGCCCGGTGGAAAACGGTCTGGCCAAGGTGGCGGCGCTCAAGGGCGTTTACTTCAACATGAAGGATAACCCCGGCCAGACTGAAGTTGGCGTAATTGCCCAGGATGTCCAGAAAGTGCTGCCCGAGGCGGTCAGCGTCATCGATAAGGAAAACGGCTATCTCGGGGTCAGCTACCCGAGCCTAATCCCGGTGCTGATCGAGGCGGTTAAGGAGCTGAAGGCGGAGAACGCGGCGCTGAAGATTTTGCTTTGCCAAGATCATCCGGAGGCCGCGATATGTCAATAAAGGGTGGGCAACGGCACGTTAACCGGGAACCAGCTTCAAGGAAGGGAGAGACATCTCATGAAAGGTAAATTATTGTTGATACCGATGGCCCTGGGGGTGCTCTTTTCAGCCACAAGTGTCTGGGCCAACTCCAACTGGGGCACCATGGTCTGGAATCAGGACAACTGGGCTTCCCTGGTTGCCGATTCCGACGGCGACGGGGTTGACGACGCGACGGATGCCTGCCCCAACGATCCCTATAAATGGGTTAGCCCTGGCCAGTGCGGTTGCGGGGTGGTCGATACCGACAGCGACCATGACGGGGTGGCGGATTGCCTTGACAACTGCGTCAACGTTGCCAATCCCACCCAAACCGACGCCAACGGTAATGGCATTGGTGACGCCTGTGACTTTGCCTCCGACTCCGACAACGACGGGGTCAGTGACGGCCAGGAGGTCGCCAATGGCACCGATCCGCTGGTCTCCGACAACGGCTCCTTCAACCCTGACGGGCATTTCCATAGTGGACTGTTTCTCGACCCCACTGTGACCGTGGCCGGTGGTCAGTTGACCAGGCGGCAGGAGCTGAGCTTCAACGGCACCGTCGTCGGCACCTATACTATTCTCGCCTCCAGCGGTACCGGCACCGGCCAGACCGGCACGGTCCGTCTCCTGCCCAACCCGGACCATACCTTCAGCGTCGCCAATACCGATTTTACCGGCATCACCGCCAACGATCTGAGCCTTTCGGTGCAGGCCGACGTGGCAAAGGGCGATAACAGCCTGGCCCTGGAAATCAACGGCAAGAAAGGCAGCGGACTGGGCAACTCCTCTCTGCTGGGCGACTATGTCTTCAGTGCAATTCACGACACCAGCGCCGCCACGGCCCCAACCATCGTCACCCGGCGGCTGGCCCTGAGTTTCAATGGCAGTGGCGGGGTCGATTACAGCGTCATGGCCGATTCGGCCGGGGGCAGTGGCAGCGGCAGTGCGGCCTACTCGGTGCTCGGCGACGGAACCCTGAATCTCCTGAACGGTAGCGGTTTTGTCACTCCGGACGGCGAGGTGATTGTCTCCGTCGATACCACGGTCAATGCTGGTCCGCAGGTCGATGATGAAATATTCCTGGGAGTCGGGGTACGCCAGGGCGCAAATATGCGCAACGCCAGCCTGCACGGCGAGTTTGTCTCCTACGAGTTTGGTTACGAGGACCATAGCTGGTCGTCCCGAGCGGTATATGTCTTCAATGGCAAGGGGCGCGGCACCATGGTGCGGACTGCCGATTCCGATGGGCAGACCACCAGCCAGGTGCCACTCAGCTACAGTGTTGATGGTGACGGTAACGTCAGCATCGACGGCAAGGTGCTGGGGGTGCTCTCCGCCAACGGCCAGTATCTGGTCCTTGCCGATACCGACTGGAATGACGCCAACTCAGGGGTTTTCCTGGGTGTCGGGGTCAAAACGGCCAAGGTGTTGTCGGAGAAACTGGGGCTCTTCCGCCAGGGTAACTGGTATCTGGACCTGAACGACAACGGCCACTGGGATGCTGGCAGCGACCAAACCACGGCCTTCGGGCTGGTCCCCGGCGACAAGCCGGTGGTGGGCGACTGGAACGGTGACGGCAAGAGCGAGCGCGGCATCTACCGGGGCGGCACGTGGTACCTGGACTTAAATGGCAACGGCAAATGGGACGGCGAGCCCACCGACCAGATAATCAGCGGCTTCGGCACCGCCTCCGATACCCCGGTGGCGGGTGACTGGAATGGCGACGGAAACGTGGAAATCGGCTTCTACCGCCCCTCCACCAATAACTGGTATCTGGACTGGGACGGCGACGGCGTCTTTACCCCGGGCGTCGACCACCAGACGAGGTTCGGCCAGCCCGGTGACCTGCCGGTGGTGGGCGATTGGACCGGTAGCGGGGTGGACCGCATCGGCCTCTTGCGGGCCAACTCCGGGAGCGGTTACTGGTACTTGGATTTGAACGGCAACGGCGTCTGGGACAGCGGCAGCGACCGGCAGGTGAAGTTCGGCCAGCCCGGTGACCAGCCGGTGGTGGGCGATTGGAATGGTGCCGGGACAGATCTGCTGGGGCTCTATCGCCAAGGAACCTGGTATATGGACCTGGACGGCAGCGGGAGCTGGAATGGTACTCCCACTGATAAGGTGATGGGCAAATTTGGCCAGCCTGCCGATGTGGCGGTGGTGGGTAACTGGTAAGTTCTGGGCAACCGGGGCCGGTGTTGTTTACGGGAGGTGTTTTTTGGGGGGGTGGGCATTTGGTCTGCTCCCCCATGATAAACCAGGTTATTGAATATAGGTGCTGCAGATCAATGCGGACAAGGAGAAAGATATTGTGAAAACGAGAATAGTAGTGGTGGGATTTTTGCTGGTGGCCTTGAATAGTCCGATGCCAGTATCATCTCAAGCCCAGGAGATACCGGCGCCGACAAATGGTGGCAGTCGGACGAGTCACAGCGACCCAGTAACCGCCGACAGCTCCGGCGGGACCAACAGCCATACCGGCATTATCGCCGTAACCGTCACTGTCTTGGGCTTGCTGGCCCTGGCCGCCTCAAGTGGTTCCAGCAACTCAACACCAGCCGCAACCAATCATTAATTGTAGTTCCTGAAACCGGTCGTGGGGTAATAAATCCATCCCCAGCTTCAGCACAACTCAATTGCCCAGAAGTTGTTTGGCGAGGGATTGTCCTAGAGTTTCGCCAAGCTTTTGTCCCAAGGTGTTCCCGAGCTGCTTAAAGGAGCCTTCACTGTTTAAACTCAGGTCGGGGTGCTCAATGGTGCCCTTGAGTTTCAGATATACAGTGGTGCGCCCGGTCGAGTCCGTCAGATAACGGGAGAAGGCGGCCCTTTCTTGCAGGAGGCGGCTGTTGTCCTGAGAGAGCTTGATGCTCAGCGGCAGGTCAAGGCTGCCATTCAGGCCGACGTTCCCTTTGGTTTGCATGCTCAGTGGTCTGGCCGAAAGGTTGGCGTCCAAAGTTGCTTGGCCGTCAGCAACCTTGATGGTGCCAGTGAGTTTGTCGAACTTGAGATTATTCAGCTCAGGCAGGCCAAATAACCTGGCCAATGACTGACTGACTGGTGAGCTGGTCATCCCCCCCTTGTTTATAGTGAACCTCCCCTGCCCATCAAGGTTGGTGCTGATTTCTGGCCAACTGCCACCGGTGCCCCGGCCGGAAAAATCACCATTGATATCGCCGGTGAGGTATCCATCCGGTTTGTCCAGGGCGAGCATGAGCTCCGCTAGCTGCATCTTGTCAGCCTTGAATTGACCCCGAAAAGACGGGGCGGCATGGCCAAAATCAAGGTCGGCCTTGCCGCTGAGTGAACCGCCGAATATACCGGTGGTGAGTTCACTGATTGCCAAGATACTGTCGGTGAATTTGTAATTCAGATTGAGATTCTGCAGGGACAGTTTGCCCTGGTGCAGTTCCGCGACAGTGAGCTTGCCGTGGGCGCGGATTTTTAAACTGCCCTGGGTCGGAGTGGCTTGGGTGGTGGTGGGGTCGGTGGCGGTAAAGTCTTTTTTGGCCCGGCCAGTTTCCAGGGCGGGGAGGAGGTTTTCGAGATCAAACTTGGCGCCCTGCAGGTCCAAGGTCAGGTCGGGCGTGGTCAAAGGAGTGGCGAGTTGGCCGTTGAAGACGAGTTTGTCCAGTTCCGCGTTCAGCTCACCCCGGAAATTAATCAGCTGGTTGTCGAAATTGCTCTTGACCAGCACGACCGGCCGACGTCCCCGGTATTCGCTGTTGACGATCAGCTCCAGGTTCCCTTGGTAGCGGGCCTCGGTCAGGGTTTTCCCCAGGGTGACGGCGCAGGTGAGCTCCCCATCGGTGGAGGTGATTGCTGGTAGCTTACCGCTCTGGTCGGTGAAAGTCAGGTTGAGATGGTTGATCCTGATCCGGTTGAATACCAGGGTCATCGGCAAGGGTGTGGCTTTCTGCAGTTCTGGTGGGGGAACCTCTTTGATGACCTTCCTGGGGGCGAGGGTCAGGTCGGCAAAGTTGAAGGTGCCCTCGGTGTCTTTAATGAAATGGATGGTTGGCTCATCCAGCACCAATTCCGTGATGACCAGGCGCTTTTCAAAAAGGGGCAGGAGATCGTATTTGAGGCGAAAGTTGGCAATAGTGATGAACTCCTGGGAATTGCTCTTTTCCTTAATGACGATGTCTTTGATGCCGATTCCCGAAAAAACCGAGGCCTTGATCGAACCGATCTCCACCTGGCGACCTAATTGGTCTTGCACCGGATCGATCAGCATCACCCGCAAGCGCTCCTCTGAGAGAAAATTCTTGAGGGTCAGATCGGCGATCAGGTAGCAGACAGTCAGGATGAAGCCCAGGCAAAAGAGATATACTATAGTGTTTCGCATTTGCACTCCAGTTAGCGGTAAATGTCATCGCTATCAAATAGGATATTTTTGAAAATATCAAGAAAAACCGTGGGTTGCACGCGGCGTATTGGGGAAAAAAGCTCGATGCAGCCTCGTAAATTCCTGCCCGTTGCTCTGGCGCCAGTTTGCTGCAAATAATAGTGTGCTGGTGTCGGGAAATTAATACATGAGCAAGGGAGAAAGGGCAATAGCGAAGGCAGTTTCTAAGACTGCCTCGGAGGCGGCCAAATACCTTGAGAGTTAAGGGCTGGCGGCAAAAACCAAGGCCTGGCGAAGTTCTTCCAGGTCGGCGGGGTCGGCGATTTTGGCCCCGACGCCGCTTTGCACATAGAAGACATCCACCAGTTGCTCCCGGCGGGTGGAGATTAGGGCCCGGGCGATGTTGATCTCAAAATCAGCCAGGGTCTTAGTGATGTTGTAAAGCAAGGCCGACTGGTCATCGGCGAAGATCTCGATGATGGTGTAAGCCTCGGAGGAGAGATTGTCGAAACGGACCTGGGTCTGATGGTGACGGTGCTGGCGCCCGACTTTCGTGGTAAAACCGGGCCGGTTTTTGTCGGCTAAGCGGTGCGCCAGTCCCAGGCGGTTGCTCAGGGCAAGAGCAAGGTCGCGTTGGAGAGGGGCCCAGTCCTGGCCACCAAATTCGACATCGTAGGCCGGGAGCACCTCGATGAGATCGACCACGGTGCCATCCGGCCAGGTGTGGATCTTGGCGGCCAGAACGTTAAGATTGTGCAGGGCCAGGATGCCGCAGATCCTGGCCAGCAGGCCCGTGCGGTCGTGGCTGATGAAAAGCACCGACCAATGGTCCCCCAGGTCCTGGGGGACGGCCAGGACCTGGCGCTCGCCAAGCTCACGGCGCAGACGCAGATGCTCAACGATCTCCGGCGGGCTAAAGTTGGTCAGGTAGTCTTCGGTCAGCTCGCCAACGATCCGGGGAATTGGATTGCCCAGGAGCTTCCCAACCTGTTCCCGCATCCACTGGCCGGCTTGTCCCAGGTCGCGGCCGGAGATCTGGCTATGTTCAAGGCCGTTGCGGATCTTTAGGTAGAGTTCTTGAAACAGGGCCATCTTCCAGTCATTCCAGGCGGCTGGGCCGGTGGCGCGGGCATCGGCGATGGAAAGAAGGTAGAGCATATCGAGGCGGTCACGGTTGCCGATAATCTCCAGGCAATGCTTGATCAACCCCTGGTCTTCCAGGTCGCGACGCTGGGCCATGTGCGAGAGAAAGAGGTGGTGACGGACCAGGAATTCCAGGTCAGCCAATTCCTCTTCGACAAGGCCCAGGCGGGCTGCGGTTTGGCGGGCTCGCTCCGCCCCGGTCTGGGCGTGGTCCTGGCCGAGCCCCTTGCCGATATCGTGCAGCAAGGTAGCTAGGTAGAGCACCTCTGGGCTTCGTAAGGAGGCGCAGATCTCCGGGAGTTCGTCACCCAGATTGCGGACCTCGGCGACGGCCTGCAGGAGGTGGCGATCGACGGTGTAGGTGTGATAGAGATCGTGCTGGGCCAGGGCGCGAATTTGCAGGAACTCCGGGATATAGGCGGTCAGGAAACCGGTTTCCAACATGACGGTCAGCCACTCCAAAGGCTGGCCGGGGCCGGTGAATATCCGGCGAAAGTCGCGGGCCAACTGGCGGGAGGCCCTGAATTTGTCGTCCACCAGGTCCAGGTTGGCGGTGATGGCCTGCCTGGTCCGATAATGGATGGGCAAGGCGCGGGTAGCGGCCTCGGCGAAAATCTTCAGCAGCAGGGGAGGGTGGCGGCGCAACTGCTCGGGATCGGCCAGGCTCAGGTGGTGGTGGCGGATCTCCAGTTCGCTATCGATTTTCTGCGGGGTGCTCCGGGTCTGGGAGCGGTCAACAATCTCCCAGGTGTGTTCGAAGAAGATTTCGCTGATGACAGCGATGGTTTGCAGGCAGCCGTACATTTCCTGCATGAAGGCCTCCACCCCCAGGCGACCGGGGGTGTTGCGATAGCCTAACGCGGTGGCAATTTCCTCCTGGTGTTCGTAAAAAAGCTGGTCGTTCTTGCGCCCGCAGATGTAGTGCAGGCGATTGCGTACCCTGATTAGCTGCTCGTAGCTTTCTTCCAGGCGTTGCTGTTCGTCGCCGCGCAGCAGGCCAGCCTCGGCCATGGCGGCGGGGCCGGTGAGCCCGAAAATCACCCTGGATGTCCAGCGCATGGAGTGATAGTCGCGGAAGCCACCCCTCCCTTCCTTGATGTTTGGTTCCAGTTGGAAACTATGGCGACCAAAGCGGAGGTGGCGTTCTTTGCAACTGGCAGTAATTTTGCCCAGGAAATCCTGACGATGGCCGTCGACGTATTTATGGCGGTACTTGTCGAGGAGTTCGGCGAAAAGTTTGCGATTACCGGCCAGGTATCTGGCATCGAGTAGGGCCATCTGCAAATGGAAATCCTTGGCGCAGTCGGTAAGGCAACCGGCCACGGTGCGAACGCTGTGGCCAACTTCCAGGCCGCTGTCCCAAAGGGGGTAAAGGATCGCCTCTGCCGCCTCTTTGATCCGCTCGGTCTTGAGGGAAGGTTTGTGGAGCAGTAACAGATCGATGTCGGAGAAGGGAAAGAGTTCCTGGCGACCGTACCCGCCCAGGGCCACCAAGGTGAGGTCTTCGCCCAGATCCCCCAACCCGGCGAAGTACCCCGCCAGGTTGGTGTCGATGACTTCAGTATGCCTGAGCAGCAATGGTTTGCCGCTCAGGCCTCCCTGCCAGAGGCGTTGCAGCGCTTCCCGGCCGGCTTTGATTTGTTCCTTCATTCGATGCGTGGAGTTATATGGCGTCCTTGCCGCGTTCGCCAGTACGGACTCGTACAACGTCTTCAACCGGCAGAACGAAGATCTTGCCGTCGCCGATTTTGTCGGTGTTGGCGGCGGCTCGGATGGTGTCGACCACCTGGTTGACCTGGGCGGCGTCGATGACGATCTCGATCTTGACCTTGGGGATGAAGTCGACCACGTACTCGGCGCCCCGGTAGATCTCCTTGTGGCCCTTCTGGCGTCCGTATCCCTTGACCTCGGATACGGTCATCCCCTTGATGCCGATCCCGTTTAAGGCCTCTTTGACGTCGTCAAGTTTGAACGGCTTGATGATGGCTTCTATCTTTTTCATGATATTCTCCTAGGTTAGTTGTGTTGTCCTACCGGTGGCTAGAGGCTGTAGCCGGTTTCACTGTGCTGGCTGAGATCCAGTCCGAGCTGCTCCTCTTCCTTATTTACCCGCAGTCCCATGGTCATGTCCATGGCTTTAAGAATTATGTAACTGGCCAGCAGCGAATAGGCGATGACGGTGAAGGCATCCATGGCCTGGATCCCAAGCTGGGCTGGGTTTCCGGCCAAAAGGCCGTTTTTACCCGCCGGATTGATGGCGGTGGAGGCGAAGATGCCGGTGGCCAGCGCCCCCCAGAGCCCGCCGACCCCGTGCACCCCAACCACGTCCAGGGCGTCATCGTAGCCAAGCTTGCTCTTTTGTAATACGGCGAAGTAGCAGAGCGCCCCGGCCACCAGGCCGATGATCAGGCCGGACATGGGGCTGACAAAACCGGAGGCCGGGGTGATGGCAACCAGACCGGCGATGGCACCGGAGGCGGCGCCCAGGGTGGTGGGCCGGCCCTGGGTCAACCACTCCATGACGATCCAGGAGACGGCGGCGGCGGCAGAGGCGATCTGGGTGGTGAAGAAGGCGACGGTGGCAATCTCGCCCGCGCTTAAGGCGCTACCGGCATTGAACCCGAACCAGCCGAACCAGAGAATCCCGGCCCCTAGCAAGGTCATGCCCAAATTGTGAGGGTGGAATGGTTCCCGTCCCCAGCCCTGGCGTTTGCCGAGCATCAAGGCCGCCACCAGGGCCGCCGCTCCAGAGTTGATATGGATGACGGTGCCGCCGGCGAAGTCCATGCCGCCATGTGCCCCCATCCAGCCGCCGCCCCAGACCCAATGGCAAACCGGGAAGTAAACCAGGGTTGTCCAAAGGATTGTGAAGACCACAAAGGCGGAAAATTTCATCCGCTCGGCATAGGCGCCGGTGATCAGGGCCGGGGTAATGACGGCAAACATCAACTGGAAGGCGCAGAACAGGAGATGGGGAATGGTTGGGGAGTACGGCCCCGGGGTGGTTCCGACCCCCTGCAACCCCATCCAGGAGAGGTCGCCGATTATGCCGTGCACATCCGGCCCGAAGGCCATGGAGTAGCCGAAAAGTATCCACAGGATGGATACGATGCCCAGGCAGAGAAAACTCTGCATGATTGTGGCCAGGACGTTCTTTGACCTGACCATACCTCCGTAAAATAGGGCCAGGCCTGGGGTCATTAGCATCACCATCGCGGTGGCGATGAGCATAAAGGCGGTATCTCCGGTGTTCATTTTTCGCTCCTTACCTATTTTTTGTTTCCGTAACTGTCCACCGTGCCGCAGATGCGAGGAAGAGGCTTGCGATGTGTGCTCTTGCACATGAGCAGGCCGATGACGACGCAGATGCGGTGCGGCTGGACAGTTACGGTTAACTGTTGTAGGCGGCCTCGCTATGCTCCGCCTGGTCCAGTCCCAATACTTCGTTATCTCTGGTCATCCGCAGCCCCATGGTGCTGTTGATGGTCTTGAGCAATATCCAGCTTACAACAAAGGCATAAACCCCAACCACGGCGATGCCGAAAAGTTGGGTGGTGAGAAAGGCAGCATTCCCGGCCAAGAGTCCGTCGGCGCCGCCAGGGTTGACGGACTTGGAGGCAAAGATCCCCAGACAGACGGTGCCCAAAAGACCACCCAGGCCGTGGATGCCGATGACGTCCAGGCTGTCGTCAAACCCCAGCCGGTTTTTGTAAGAAACGGCCAGAAAGCAGCAGAGACCGGCCAGGAGACCAATGATAATGGCGCTGTTGGGCCCGACGAAACCGGCGGCTGGAGTGATGGTGGCCAGACCGGCGATGGCCCCGGAGGCGGCGCCCAGGGTGGTGGGCTTGCCGGTATGCAACCACTCCATGATCGACCACATGGCCATGCCGGCCATGCCGCCCAGGTGGGTGGCGGTGAAGGCGGTGGCGGCGATGCCGTTGGCGGCCAAAGCGCTACCGGCGTTGAAGCCGAACCAACCGAACCACAAGAGCCCCGTGCCCAGTAAGGTCATGGGCAGATTGTGGGGCATGAAGCTGGTCTTGCCGAAATGATCCCGGGGGCCGATGACCATGACCGCAGCCAAGGCGGCGGTGCCGCAGGTCAGGTGCACCACCAGGCCGCCGGCGAAATCCAGCACGCCGCGGGCCGCTAGCCAGCCGCCCTTACCCCAGATCCAATGGCAGACCGGGTTGTAGACCAGGATGGCCCAGAGCAGACTGAAGACCACGAAGGGGGCGAAACGCACTCGTTCAGCAAAGGCGCCGGCGATCAGGGCCGGGGTAATCACCGCGAACATGCATTGGTAGATCATAAAGACCAAGTGGGGGATGGTGGGGGCGTAGTCTGGACTGGGTGCGGCAGTCACTCCGCAGAGACCGAACCAGGAAAGGTTGCCGATGAAGCCGCCAACGTCAGGCCCAAAAGACATGGTATAGCCGAAGTAAACCCACTCGATGCTGATCAGTGAGATTAAAATGAAACTTTGCATGATGGTGCCCAGAACATTCTTGCTCCGGACCATGCCGCCGTAAAACAGGGCCAGGCCGGGGGTCATTAACAGCACCAGCCCAGCGGCCGCCAGAATGAACGCAGTATCGCCTGAATTGATCATCGCCTGTTCTTCTCCTTCTCTTTAATAGTTGGTCTGAGGTCTGATTGTCGTTGCGGTGACATCGTTGCGGTAGACGTCGTCGCATCTATACAGCAAAGGCTGTGCCAGAAACGCTTGTTTGCTTAACTTGCCGATAATAGATGGTTGTCGCTTGAAATTTTGGTTAATGCATGGAAAATTGCTATACAATTTTGTCTGTTTTTGCGGCGTATTTTCCAAAAATGTTTTCCTGTCTTGGGGCTATGGGGGTTATTTCCAGGTGCTCCCGCTGGTATAAAAAACTTTCCAACCGCTGGCTTGGCGTGTGTCGCATAACTAAATGTAATTGCGTTGAACTGTTGCGGTTAAATTGGTATTAAGCGAATGTGTGATATAATTATTTGTACCGAAGGAGAGGGGGAGCTGTGTGGCGGTAGTTTGGTGTAACTGGCGGAAATGGCAGAGATAAATTGCTATTGCTTAAATATATCCTGCCGTGGCATGACCATTGCTTTGTAACCAGTCAGTACGCATCAATTTTTCCCTGTACCACTTTTTTCTCCTCCTCGAAGGCCGGTCTTCCCTCCCCCGGGGGTCGGCCTTCACCTTTTTGTATTCCCGTGGTATTAGAAATTCATGTCTGTTCAGAATTCAATCCCTGTTGCTCTAACTCGTTGCCGCACTTATCAGACCGTGGAGCTTGATGCCGCGCTCGACCTGGTCTTGCGGGCCGGTGGGCTTGTGGTGCGGCCGGGGGGCGTGGTGCTACTCAAGCCGAATCTGGTTTCCGCCGGCAGTGGCCCGGCCCATTTGGCTTGCACCAGTCCGGAAGTAGTGGTGGCGGTCGCCCGCTGGTGCCTGGAGCAGGGAGCCCGAGTGCAGATCGGTGATTCGCCGGCCTTCGGCAGCGGTCGTTCAGTCATGCGCGCTTGCGGGATGCTGGATGCCTTGGCCGGATTGCCGGTGGCGGTGGTCGATTTCGACCGGCAACAGCGGGTCGAGCTGCCGTGCGGACTCACAGTCCCGGTGGCAGCGGCGGCCTTGGAATGCGATTTACTGCTTAACCTGCCCCGGGTCAAGGCCCATACCCAGCTCTATGTCTCCCTGGCGGTGAAGAATTATTTCGGGGTGGTGACGGGTTGGCGCAAGGCCCTGCATCACGCAAGGCACGGAGATGTAGCCAATCGTTTTGAGGCGCTGCTTGCCGATCTGCCGGGGCTTTTTCCTGGCAGCTTTACACTGGTGGACGGGGTGGTCGCCATGCAGAGGACCGGGCCGATGAAGGGTGATTCTTTTCCACTCGGCCTGTTGGCCGGGGGCTTCGATCCGGTGGCCCTGGATACCGCCATTCAGGTAATCCTCGGCGCCGATCCCCACCGAAGCCAGCTCTGGGTCGAGTGTTGCCGCCGGGGCTTGTCCGGCACCGATCCGGCCAAGTTGTCCTTTCCTCTGGCCCGGCCCGAGGAATTAAAGGTCGAGGATTTTCTCCTGCCGGAAACGTTGGCTCCGGTGACCTTTCATCCCGGCCGGATTCTGGCCGGTGGCTGCCGTCGCCTGGCCGCCAGAATTTTCCCCGGATGAGGACTTTCTCCGCTTTACAAGGCGGGTTTGAAAAATTATCGTAGGCCGTTGCGTGAGTCGGCGCGGCATCTCCTAGTGGGAAAAAACCTCCCTTCAAGCCCCTCCACAAAGGGATGGAAGGCTTGGTGGCTCCCTCGCCCCTTGTGTGAGAGGGATGGGGAGCGGGAAGACAACGGGGCAGTTCTGTAGAAGTTTAATGGTTATTACGGTATTTCCGCCAACAGGTGCTGTAGTCTACGCGGTTGGCTGATCGATGATCAATGAGGAGAATCGGAGATGTTTGATCTGCGTGGCAAAGTTGCATTGGTGACCGGTAGTTCCCGGGGAATCGGCAAGGCCATTTCCCTGCGGTTGGCCGAAAACGGGGTCAATATGGTGGTTAACTATGTCCGGCACCGGCGCGATGCCGAAGATACCGCTGCTTTGATCGAGGCCAAAGGTGCCCGTTGTCTTGTGGTCAAGGCTAATGTTGCCAATGACGACGACGTGCGGGAGATGTTTGCGTTGATCAAGCAGGAGTACGGGAAAGTTGATTTTCTGGTCAGCAACGCCGCGTCCGGGGTATTAAAGCCGGCCATGGAGTTGGATGCCCGCCACTGGAATTGGGCCATGGATATCAATGCCCGCTCGCTTCTGACCTTGGCCCAGCAGGCCCTGCCGCTGATGCCCCAGGGCGGGCGGATCATGGCGGTATCGAGCCTCGGTTCGGTGCGGGCGGTGGAGAATTACACGGCGGTGGGCGCCTCCAAGGCGGCGTTGGAGTCGTTGGTCCGGCATCTGGCGGTGGAGCTCGGCCCCAAGGGGATTCTGGTCAACACCATCAGCGCCGGGGCCGTCGATACCGAGGCCCTGAAGAAATTCCCCAACCGGCAGCAGATCCTCGACACCGCCCTGGCCCGTACCCCCATGGGGCGGCTTACCACCCCCGACGACGTGGCCGATGTCGCCCTCTTTTTGTGCAGCCAACTGGCCAATATGATTCACGGGCAGACCGTGGTGGTGGATGGAGGGTATTCGATTCGGGCGTGAGTCCGGTGAATGAAAATTGAATGGCGAGTTTGCCCCGGCCCTCTCCCTCAGGGAGAGGGCCACAGTGAGAGAAATTGTTATTCCATCTTGTGAGTCGGCGTAGCCGACCCCGCCAGCTTTAGCTGTTATGCGTGTCAAAAAGTCAAGCCCGGTTCTGACCCGGTTCTCGGTTCTGAACAAAGACTTGGGTTGCCGTACCATCCGGGCTTATCTGCGGCGGGACAACCGATAAAACGGGGTGACATAGGGGTTTCGTCTACATTTTTCACTTTATGTAGAATGTAGATCTGACCCTGGGCCATGCTCTTCATCACTGATTCCCAAATAGCTGACAAATCATCGGCAGTAATAGTCCGACCCCTACGCAGCCTGGGAAAGAGGCTGTACTTGATGCACCTTCTGCTTCAGTATTTTTTCAGTAGTTTTGAGGTCATAACTGGTCTGCAGATTCATCCAATATGTTGGAGTTTGGCCAAACACCTTGCCGAACAGCAATGCCAACTCTGCAGTAACAGGACGCGTACCCTTGATAACATGTGATACTCGCATCGGTGAAACACCGATTGCCTGAGCAAAGGCATTCTGTGATATGCCAAGCTCATCAAGTATTTCTTTCAAGAACACGCCGGGGTGTATAGGGGGAAGACCGTTTAAAAGCGCCATGAAATTTCTCCTTAATGGTAGTCGGTTATCTCAACGTCAGTTGCGTCGCTGTTGGTGAAAATAAAGCATATGCGCCACTGATCATTGATTCTGATGCTCCATTGCCCTGCCCTGTTTCCAGAAAGCGACTCAAGACGGTTTGATGGTGGCAGCAACAAGTCCGTAACCTCGTGGGCGCTATTCAGTTGCGTCAATCGCAAAATAGCGCGAGTAATGATCTCCGGGGGGAGTTTCTTGGACTTCCCTGTTGCAAAGAGTTTTTCCGATTCCTTGTTCGCGAACGATGTAATCATGGTGCCAGTGTAAACAATTTGTTTATGCCAGTCAATGTGGGAAAAGCAAAGAAACGGGTAGGGCGCAATGCATTCTATTGTGTCACCTGAACCTTCGGGAACTCTCTGATTTTACCACCAAAATGAACGATATGGGAACAAAATGGTGCGTTTTGGGATGATAATGTTTTTATATAGGGGGTTAGTTTAGTCTGACCCGGGCTGTGGCCGGGAACTCCATTCTGAGGCAATTTAGTATGTATTACAGGCTTGTTAGGGCATTCATCCCACTGCTGATCATTATGATCACCTTTGCCTTCCAAGGTCTTTTGAATAATCAGGGACCCAATGTGGTATTGGACATTTACTATCAAGCTGGCAACGCTTTCATTGATGGTTTAAATCCGTATGATATAACACTTGTCAGAGGGCCCTTCGGCCAATTCAAGAATTCACCTTTTTTCGCCTTGCTCATGGCAGGTATGTCGAAGCCAGAGTCTCAAATGACCGTCGTGAGGCTCTGGGTTTTACTTGGTATGTCCACGTGTATAATTGCTCTGAATCGCTGGTATAGGCTATCCAAAAAAAAACCTCTGTATATCGCTTTTGCATACTGTGCCGCCCTTCTGGATCTTATCGTCTCTTTATCGGCAAATCAGTCAAACGCTTTGATCGTAGGACTGGCCCTATTAGGGATAGCCGAATATCGTGATGGCAGATATTTTTGGTCTGGTGTTTTGTTAATGCTGGCTACGAATCTCAAGCCCTATCCGATCATTTTTCTATTTTCCCTGGCATTGCTGTTTCGGCCGAATTATTGGCTCGGCGCCATCATTTCGGGGGCAATCCTTTTCGTTTTGCCGGCATTCTTTGTTGGCTGGCCTCAGAATATCGATACACATTTAGCCTGGTTTCGTGTTCTCATAAATGACTCCAACGGTATTCATATTATGGACCTAGTCGCTACTTTATATAGAGCAAAACATAGTACTCTCGCCCTGATCTTGCGTTGGTGCTTAATCGTCATTTCGACCCCTTTGCTTTTTCTCTATTTGCCCCTCAGTCATTTTGTCGGCAATAAAATAAACTGGCGGGTATGGATATCTATCGGGTTGACTTCAATAGTCCTGTTGAGTCCGAGAACAGAGGTTTTTACGTACGTGGTCGTGGCCCCTTCCTACCTTTTGTTAACTTCCTGGTTTGCTGATCGGAACAATAGAACTTTGCAGCTAACTGGTGGGGTGGGGGCTACCTGCCTCGCATTAGCCATTGCTTCTTGTCGATTTATCGATCCGTATTGGCATGTATCTGAATCTCCTTTTCAGCTCATACGATCCCTCGGTGCCTTTGGTTTATGGGGTATCGCTGTGGCCATTATCGTCAATGATTTGGTTAGAGCCTTCCGTGGAGCTGGAAATCGGACCGGTGGGTCGCCCATAGTGCGGCCGTGCAAGGTCGCATAGGTAGCACAGTGCCGCGATTTTCCGGTGAAGCGCTTGATCGGCGTCAGCAACTTATTAGGATAGTACATAGGCGCCGTATCGCCCATCAGATCATAAGATTCTTTCCATCCAAACCTTCCAGCGGTCAAGCCGTTAAAATCTATGTTGCCGCCCATAACTGCTATATCGGCCAAAAGCCTAACGCCATAACAGCCTGTCACGAACAGTCGCGCATACCAAAATGAGCCTTGCCTGACCACGAACCCATTAGACCCGCCAACAGCCGCTTCACCGCCCGCCCGTCCCGGGATGGGCCATGCTGTTCCCGGGTGGCGTCGCGTTTCGCGTCTGGGTGCCCTTTGCCACGGAAGTTTTTGTCGCGGGAACTTTCAACCAGTGGAGCACCACCCTACTTGCGCGATCTGGGGATCAACGCCATCGAGATCATGCCGGTGGCGGAATTTTCGCTGGATTATTCGTGGGGCGACAATCCGTCCCAGCCATTTTCGGTGGAGTCCGCACCCGGCATCCCGATGATTTTCCAGGGGCAGGAGTTCCTGGCGGACGGCTACTTTCAAGACGCGGTTCCTCTCGACTGGGCGAGGCTGCAAGCCTTTAGCGGGATTAATCTGCTTTGCTGCGCTCTGATTCGGCTCCGCCGGAACTGGTCCAACCAGACGCGTGGTCTGCTGGGGCAGCACATAAACGTCCATCACGTCAACAATACCGGCAAAATCATCGCCTTTCACCGGTGGGAAAATGGTGGGCCGGGCGACGATGTGGTAATCGTCGCTAACTTTGCCGAACGTGCTATGACAGCTAAGCCCTCGGGATACCTTGGTGAGGGTCGGTGGCGCGTGCGTTTTAACAGCGACTGGCAGGGATATTGCGCGGATTTTGGTAACCACCCTGGGCTACGCAGCCCCCATGGACAACCTGCCGTTTCAGGGCAATGTGGGCATCGGACCGTATTCCGTACTGATCCTGTCGCAAAATATGTTTTGATATCCGGTATAACCATGGTTATACTGACGCCATGAAGACTGCAATTTCCATCCCCGATAAGTTGTTTTCCGCCGCCGATTGTTACGCCAAAAACCATGGTTATTCGCGGAGCCAGTTGTTTGCCGAAGCGGTTGCGCAGTATCTTGCGCAGCACCCATCCGACCAGATTACCCAGAAGCTTAACGAGGTGTATTCCGCTGAGCCCGCCGAATTGGATCAACCCCTCGCCACCATGCAATCAAGTTCTATTGAGAAAGAAGAGTGGTGATCAAGCGGGGAGAAATCTGGTGGGCCGAGCTCCCGCCGCCGGGGGGATCGGGGCCGGGCTATAAAAGACCGGTGTTGATCATCCAGGCTGATGAATTCAATAACAGCAGAATCAATACAATTGTTGTCGCCGTAATTACCTCTAATCTTCGCCTGGCCGATGCCCCAGGCAATGTCCTCCTCTCCGCGAAACATTCAAAATTACCGAAGGAAAGTGTCGTCAACGTTACGCAAATCATTACCATCGATAAATCTTTCCTGACTGCAAAGATCCACCATCTTCCCGGCAATATCGTGATCCTTATCGATGAGGGCTTAAGGTTGGCCCTGAGGCTGTGAATTCCATGGGATGACGGGTGGGTGCTCCGAGCCATCGGCTTTGCCCGTTGTTTTTACTGGGGGAGCCAGCTAGGGCGCAATGAGCCTGCCAATTGCGCCGGATGAGTTCCGCGTGTTCCTGTTGGGATGGCGGACTTTGGGTCAGGAATTTAAGATTTGAAGATTGTGGAGATCAGTGATTGGCGCTAATCTGGTGTGTGCAAGTGTGACAGTGGGGCGCCCACAAATTATGAATTTCTTCATGGGAGACAGAGATGAAAGCTAAGATATCAATTTACGTAGTGCTTTTCTTGCTTGCGATTGCTTCTACCACGTGGGCGAAAATAATTGGTCCTGCCAGGATCGAACCTGTTGCATGTGAGGGCATGAGGTTTACTTCTCCTAATAAAGACGGCATTCGAGAATACGTAGAAGTTTGGGATGCCAAGTCTGAAAAAAAGATATCAGAGGTAACTGTTTTCACGAATTCTCTTAATCCAGAATTAGAAGCAGACGCGCAGTGGGTATTTATTCGGATGCTGCTATGCTCCAAGGGCAATCTGTTGATTACGGATGAACATAGTCGGCACTTTCAGCTAGATCTCAAGACGATGCAAGTCACCCAAATGAAATAATGGAGCAGACGATCAACCAGCCAACGGCTTGGATTTAGAAGTTGGTTCCGGTACCAGTCCTATCGCATATTCTATGAAATCATCGCGAAAGAGGTTGTCGCCCAGGTGGTGGTAGACCGTTGCCGCGATCTGCGTGACCTGTTGGCCGCTCGCCTGCTGCACTAAAGCCTAGTCTGCTGGCTTGCCACAATCTCAACCGTATTGGCGATCAAATGTTCCAAACCCTTGCCCCACTTGTCCTGGCCTCTGGTTCGCCGCGGCGGCGTAACTTTCTCGCCGATCTGGGGTTGGACTTCACCCTGGCCGCCGCCGATCTCGACGAAACCATCCACCCCGGGGAGTTGCCGGGCGAGCTGGTCTGCCGCTTGGCCGAGGCCAAGGCCGCCGCCGTGGCCGCCGGACATCCAGAATCATGGGTGATCGGCGCCGATACCGTGGTGGTGCTGGGACGCGATATCCTGGGCAAGCCGACTGATCCGGCCGAGGCCCTGGCCATGCTCAAGCGTCTGGCCGGGCGCACCCATGAGGTTTGGACTGGGGTCAGCGTCATGCGCCGATCTGATCACATCTGCCGCACCTTTGCGGTCTGTACCGAGGTGACTTTTGTCGCGGTCTCCGAGTCAGTACTGGCTGCCTACGTGGCCACCGGTGAGCCACTGGACAAGGCCGGGGCCTACGGCATTCAGGGGCAGGGGGTATTTCTGGTCAGTGGTATCACCGGCTCATATAGTAACGTGGTGGGGCTGCCGTTGCCGGAACTCCTGGAGCAGTTACTGGCGCTGGGGGTGATAATGCCGGCGGCGCCAGTTGCGTAATTCCCTTGCCCTCCACCCGGCAAAACTGGTTTACTCTACCAACTGAAATTATCACCAAATCTTGAGCTGAAAAGGAGAATACATGGCTATCGCAATCTTGGTGCTCCTGCTGGTTGTTGGCGGTTTTGGGCTTTATTTGATCGGGGTATTCAATACCCTGGTCAAGTTGCGAAATCGCTATAAGAACGGCTTTGCCCAGATCGAGGTGCAGCTCAAGCGCCGCTATGACCTGATCCCTAACCTGGTAGAAACCGCCAAGGCCTATATTAAGCACGAACGGGAAACCCTGGAGGCGGTGATCGCCGCCCGTAACTCTGCCGTTCAGGGGCTGAGCGCCGCCGCCGCCGACCCCGGCAATGCCGCCGCCATGCAAAAGCTGAGCGGGGCCGAAGGAAATCTGGTTGGGGCCTTGGGCCGACTCAACGTGGTCATGGAGGCCTATCCCGACCTCAAGGCCAACCAGAACATGATGCAGGTCAGCGAGGAGTTGACCTCCACCGAAAACCGGGTCGCCTTTGCCCGCCAGGCCTTTAACGACCAGGTTATGGAATACAACACCTATAAACAGTCCTTCCCGCCGGTCGTCCTGGCCGGGGCGTTCGGCCACGGTACTGACGCCACCCTCTTGGAGTTTGCCGACAGCGCCGCCATGCAAAGCGCGCCCAAGGTCGCCTTCTGAGTCAGGAGCATCCAGCTACCCATGGATTTTTTCACTGCCCAGGATCAGGCCCGCCGTAATACCGGTCGCCTGGTGCTGTTCTTCTCACTGGCCGTGCTCTTCCTGGTCGTCATGACTAATCTTCTGGTCATGATGTTCTTCGGCTATTACCATTCCCTGCACGGATCTGCCGCTGGCCCTGCCACCTTCGACTGGCAACTCTTCTGCATTATCGGTCTGGGGGTGGTCGCCGTGGTGGCCAGTGGCAGTCTGTATAAGATTGCCGCCCTCTCCAGTGGTGGCGACGCCGTTGCCCTGATGCTGGGCGGGGAGCCGATCTTCGCCGATGGCGGCGACCCGGACCAGCGCAAAGTGATCAACGTGGTCGAGGAGATGGCCATCGCCGCCGGCATCCCGGTGCCCCAGGTCTATCTTCTGAAAGAGAGCGGGATCAATGCCTTTGCCGCCGGTTTTTCCAGCAGCGACGCGGTGATCGGGGTAACCAGCGGGGCAGTCCGCCACCTGAATCGCGAGCAGTTGCAAGGTGTCATTGCCCACGAATTCAGCCATATTCTCAATGGCGACATGCGCTTGAACATCCGCTTGATCGGTATCCTCCACGGTATCCTCCTCCTCGGCCTGATCGGTTATCGGATCTTGAGCGGCACCTCCAGGACCAGCGGGGCGAGGAAGGGTTTCGGGCCGCTGCTGCTAATGGGCCTGGGGCTGGTGATTATCGGCTATGCCGGCACCTTCTTCGGCAAACTGATCAAGGCGGCGGTGTCGCGCCAGCGCGAATTTTTGGCGGATGCGGCGGCGGTGCAGTTCACTCGCAACCCGGACGGCATTGGCGGGGCGCTGCTGCGCATCGGCGCCAGCCCCGATGGCTCGTTGTTGAAAAATCCCCACTGCGCCGAGATCAGCCACGCCTTCTTCGGCCAGGGGGTGGAGGTCTTCTTCGAGTCGTTGTTTGCCACTCATCCGCCCCTGGCTGCGCGGATCAAGCGGATTCTGCCGGGTTGGGACGGCATTTTTCCCAGCGGGCCAAATGTGAGTAGCGTCAAGGACTACCCCGACCCAGTTAGTGAGGAGGCGGCGGGCGGGGCGGGACTCGGCCTGACGGGAGCCGCCATGGTGGCGCGGGTCGGGCAGACCAGCGAGGCCGACCTGGGCTATGCGCGGATTTTGCTCAATGGCATCCCTGAGGTGCTGGTAAAGGCGGCCCGCGATCCCTTCGCCGCCCGGGCGCTGATCTGTTTTCTGCTCCTGGACAGCGATACCGAGGTGCGCGGTCGGCAACTTCAATATCTGAAAAGCTCCGCCGACCGCGGGGTCCATGCCGAAACCTTGAAGTTGCTCCGGGAAGGTGGCGCGCTGCGCCCTGAGCAGCGGTTGCCGTTGGTGGACCTGGCCCTGCCGACCCTGCGTCGGCTCACTGAACCACAGTACCGGTTATTTCTGAACAATCTTGATACCCTGATCGAGGCCGACGGGCGCATTTCGCTTTTTGAGTGGTGCCTGCGGCGGATTGTCCTGCACCATTTGCACAAGGTATTCGGGCGGCCAGCCGGTCGCGGTCCGGCTAACGGCGACCTTGCTCAGGTGGCTGGGGCCTGCGTGGTCCTGCTCTCATTGCTGGCCCATGCCGGGAACAGCCAGACGGGCGGGGCGATGGCAGCCTTTGCCGCCGCTCGCCAAGAGCTGGGGTTGGAGATCGAGCTGGCCCCGGCAGATCGAGTGGGGTTGCCCGAGCTTGACCGGGCTCTGGTTGATCTGGAGCGGCTTGCCCCACAACTCAAAGCCCGGTTGCTCACCGCCTGTGGCGCCTGCGTTACCGCCGATGGGGTGATCGCCCCGATTGAGGCGGAATTGTTGCGGGCCGTGTCCGCCTCCCTCGATTGCCCCATGCCGCCATTGGCTATCTGACCAGCATTTACTCCTGGTCATTGACAACCAGGTCCCGGCTAACTACTCTGTCGGCAGCCCGTAACAATTACCCTGCTGAGCTCAAGTTAATCCGTATAGATCAGCAGTGGAGGGGGATTATTCTTCGCCCCAGCGGACATGTGTTGGCAATTAATCAATTCACATAAAATCATTAACCCGATTGTCAGTGAGGCTCAAATGAAAAAACTACTCCTGCTGCTCTCCTTGACCCTTTTGGCCGCTACCCTTTCCGGTTGTGGCTACAACACCATTCAGCAGTATGACGAAGCGGTCATCGCCGCCTGGGGCGATGTGGAGGCCTCCTACCAGCGACGGGCCGACCTGATCCCCAATCTGGTCGAGGTGGTCAAGGGCTACGCCACCCACGAGAAGGAGACCCTGACGGCAGTCACCGAGGCCCGGGCCCAGGTGGGCAAGGTGCAGATCGGCAAGGACGTGATCAATAGCCCCCAGGCCATGGCCCAGTTTCAGCAAGCCCAGGGTAGTTTAAGTTCGGCCCTGTCGCGCCTGATGGTAGTGGTGGAGAAGTATCCCGACCTCAAGGCCAACCAGAACTTCACTGACCTGCAGAACCAGCTGGAGGGCACCGAAAACCGAATCAACGTTGCTCGGGTCCGCTTTAACGAGGCGGTCCGCGTCTTCAATACCTCGATTCGCACCTTCCCCAACAATCTGACAAATAACTTTATGCTGCATCTGCCCCGCCGTGAGCCTTTCAAGGCCGAGGCCGGGGCCGCGCAGGCGCCGAAGGTGAAGTTCTAATCCTGCCCCATTGAATCGCTGCCGCTCCGCTAACCGGGGCGGCAAGGCATTGAGGAGAGGTAAATTGCTCCAGACCAGAATGAAGATAATCCTCCCGTTGCTGGCTATGCTGCTGATGCTGGGCAGTTGGTTCGGCGTGGCCTCGGCCCTGGAAGTCCCAGCCTTTCGCGGCTATGTCAACGACTACGCCGGCATGCTCTCGCCCGAGGCGACCGGGAAATTACAACAAGCTCTGGCCGGGTTCGACAAGAGCGATTCCACCCAGGTGGCGATTTTGACCATCCCTTCTCTGGAAGGGGAAGACGTGGAGGGTTTCAGCATCAAGGTGGTCGATAAATGGGGCGTGGGGCAGAAGGGCAAGGACAACGGCGTGCTTTTCCTGGTAGCCAAGCAGGAACGTAAGGTTCGCATTGAGGTGGGGCGCGGCCTGGAAGGGGTGCTCACCGATCTGGTGAGTGGCCGGATCATCGCCCAGGTCATTACCCCGGCCTTTAAATCTGGGCAGATCGACGAGGGTTTTCTGGCGGGCACCGCCGCCATCATCCAGGCCACCCGGGGTGAGTTCAAGGCCGAGGCGCGGGATTCCCGTCGGCGTGACGAGCCCACGCCACTCTTCAAATTTGCCGTGCTGGCCATCATCGCCACCGTCTTTATCGGCCGGATTTCCCGCCCGTTCGGGGCGGCGGCCGGTTCGGCCATCTTTCCCCTGGCCGCTTTCTTTGGCTTGGCCACCGGCTGGAGTTGGTTGCTCCTGCTCTTGCTTGTCCCGCTCGGCGGGCTTCTGGGCTGGTTGCTGTGGCCGCTGCTGGCGGCCCTGGCCAGTGGCGCTGGTGATCATCGTGGCGGCTATGGCGGCGGTGGTTTCGGCGGTGGCGGTTTCGGCGGCGGCGGTGGTGGTTTCGGTGGCTTTGGCGGCGGCGGTTTTGGAGGCGGTGGCGCCTCGGGGAGCTGGTAGATGAAGGCGGAAAAATTTTTCAGCGTGCAAGAAAAGGCGGAAATAGCTGAGTCCGTTCGCCAGGTCGAGTTGCAGACCTCTGGCGAAGTGGTGGTGATGCTGGTGGACGAGAGCGACACCTATCCCGAAGGGAGAATTCTCGCCGGTGGCGCCTTGGGGGGAGTTCTGGCCCTGGTGGTTTGCGAAGCTTTCCTGGCTGCCTCACTGTGGTGGTTTGTGCCGCTGGCCCTCGGGCTTATCGCCCTGTGCGGCTGGCTGATCGTCTATATCCCGAGCGGCCTGAGACTGTTCGTGCATCCGGCCAAGCTTGAGCAGCGGGTAGTCGAACAGGCCCTGCTCGCCTTTTACCGCCATGGTCTTCATCACACCAGGGACGCCACCGGCGTACTCTTTTTTATCTCCCTGTTTGAACGCAAGGTCAGGGTGATGGCCGATAAAGGGATCTATGAGAAAATCACTCAGGAAACTTTACAGGAGTATGCCGACAATATCGCCCTGGGGGTAAGGAACGGTAAAGCTGCCGCCGCCATTTGCCATGAACTTGCGCGGGCCGGGCAGATCCTGGCCGAACATTTCCCGATCAAGCCAGACGATACCAACGAGCTTTCCAACGAAGTGATAGTCGGGCGCTGACTAATTCCCATCCAGAAACGGTTCATTTTCGAAGAATACGTCACATTCGGACTTTCTTGGTGGAAACTTACCAAGATTATTGTCACCTACCCGCAGTTGATCTCTGCCGGGATCTCATCCTACCGTTCATCTAAAGCAGTACCCCCAAACCGAGAAATACCTCCACCAGATAAAGACCAAGGATGGCAATCCCCAGCCGGAAATGGAGATCTCGGTAGGGGCTGTTGCTACCCCTTATTTTTCGGGAAACTAGAAAGGTGGTGAGGAGCAGACTGACGATGGTGGCTCCGGTCAGCAGGTGGGCGGGGTACTTCAGGATATTGCCGGTGTCAAGCATCACCAGGGTCAGCCCGGCGCCAAAACCCAACCCGCCAAGAACGGCAAAAATCGGACCCAGCCTGCGATGGCGTTTAACCGCCGCCAGGGGAAGGGGGGCGTTATTCAGCCTGGCCTTTCTGATTATGAACCCGAACCAGGCCGTGTAAAAAAACAGCAGCATCACGGAAAAGTTGAAGATCCCATGCGTCAGCCGTAAATTGGCCAGCAATTGCTGGCCGATCATCGGGGTATCCATTAGCGCTCACCTTTGGCGGTCTGCCGGTTGTTCTGTAAGCCGTCCCAAAAGTTCAGCCGGGCCGGACAAAGTGACTTGAATGATAATGGTCTAAAGGTGTTCCTGCCTTTATTCCACCACCTCGATTAATCCCTCCATGCCCTTTTCCTGGTGGGTGGCAAACCAGAGCAAACTTTTGTCGCAATACATGGGGTATTTGCCGATTTTGGTCGGGGTGAAGGTGACGGTTTGGAAGTCATTCTTCAGGTCAATCTTGAAATTGATCCCCGCCTCCGGGGCCTTGACAATGACATCATGGGGGATATAGCCCCCGGCGGCCTTCTTGAACTTTAATTCCACCGGCGTATTTACTTTCACAACGATGTCGTTGGGCTTGTAATAGTACTCGCCGCCGACGATTTCCGCGCGCTGTACCCCGTCCGTACCAAGCGGGGCTGCTATCCGGATGATTTTGTCAGCAGGGATATCGTGGGCGTAAACCGTTTCCCCGGTCAAGGCGGCCCAAAGAGGGAGTACGGCTAAACCCGCCAGGGCCAGAAGCAGGGCCAGCAAATTCAGATTTTTCATTTTAATCTCCTTTGGCAAGTCGTTTGTTCTTGAAAGAAAGGTAACCAGTAACTGCCGGATGGAAAGGCGGCAGGGGTAAATGCTTTTATTCAGGCTGAAGACCCAAGGTGCAGGCATTGCCTGGGCCGATCTGGCAGGCAGACCTGCCCCGGTTTTCTTTTAGTTCATGACTCTCCTCGATCTGGATGGTGGCGTGTTCGACCCCGAAGTGGTGGCGTAAACCCTCGACGATGTCCCGCAGCAGCTCTTTCTGGCGGTCGAAACCGTCCGGGACAACCACATGCGCGGTGACGGCCTCCCGGCCGCTGGCAATGGCCCAGATGTGCAGATCGTAGAGGCAGCAGACCCCAGGGTGATTCAGAATTTCCCGCTCCACCTCCTGGTAGTCGATATGGGTCGGCACCCCCAGCAGGAGGATGTGGACGGCGTCCCGGACAATGCCCCACGAGCTCCAGAGGATCAACAGGCAGATACCCAGACTGATCAACGGATCGATCAGTCGCCAGCCGGTGGTCAGCATGATCAGCCCGGCGGTCAGTGCCCCCACCGAGCCCAGCATATCGGCCAGGACATGGAGAAAGGCACCCCTGATATTCATGTTATCATCCTTGTGGGCATGAAGCAGACGCATGGAAATCAGATTGACCAGGAGGCCGATGGCGGCCACCGCGATCATGAGCGGCGCCTTGACCTGAGGCTGGGTGTGCAGGCGGGTGTAGGCCTCGTGCAGGATCACCCCGACAATGGCCCAGAGGGCCAGGCCGTTGGCCAGCGCGGCCAGAATCTCGGTGCGCCGGTAGCCAAAGGTCTTAGTGGGGGAGGGCGGTAGTTCGCCGATCTTCAGGGCCAGGAGGCTTAAGGCCAGAGCCCCGGCATCGGTGAGCATGTGGCCGGCGTCGGACCAAAGGGCCAGCGAGTTGGTGTACCAGCCGCCGACTGCCTCAACCACCATGAAGCCGACGACCATCAAGAAAGATAGAAACAGGCTCCTGCGGGTGCCATCATGCTGGTGGCCGCAAGTATGGCTGTGGTCATGGTCGTGGCAATGATCGGATCCCGCAGTCATGGCTCCTTTCCTTGTGTTTATCGGTGGTGGTGTGCCTCATGCGAGTTTAGTTTACTCGCGGGTGATTGGAATGGGAATCGAGAATATTAGGGCAGGTGTAATGATTTTGCCGGAACGATACTGGTCGGGATGGGGAAACCGTCCGTCCGCTGTGGTTGGCGATGCCCAGGTTTTATTGGCTTTGTGGATAGTGGCTGGAGTCAGTCTGCAGCATGGTCACTCTTACGGCGGTTGGGATCTGATCGTGGGGCTGGGGTACCAGAAGAGTCACGGCGACAGTAACCGAGTGGTGGAGCGGGATTTGCAGAGCACCCTCGATGAGGCCCTTGGCACCAACGCCTCCCAGGCCCCAGGACCGCTGCGGACCGGCTATGAAGTGGTCAACGGTCATGCCGGGCTGGCCAAGGGGAACTGGGCCATTCGCCTCTGGGGCTGGACGACGATGGACCACGACATGGGTGATGGTGTCACCCAGATCCTGGCCCCCAGGAACAGTCTCGACTCCCGGGAGGTTAGCGCCGAGCTGAGCCACGACAACAAGACCTTGCTCCCCGACACCACCTTTAGCACTCGGTTTAGCTACAACTGGCTAAAGTCAGATTATTTTTATCAGCTCTTCCCCGCCGGGGCCGTCCTCCCCATTGGTGCCGACGGCAACATCAGTTTTACCAATATTGCCAACTATGACTTGGTGAACCTGGTCTTACGTCGCCAACAGATTGTCGGCCACTGGGATGCTGCGGTGGCCGTGCGCAACCTTTTCGACGAAGATGCCCGGGAACCGAGTCAGAGCGTGATCCCCAACGATTATCCCCTGGCCGGCCGGAGTTTCTCGGCGGAGTTGCGCTGCGCCTTCTGAACCGTAACCCTGCTGGCTATCTTCAAATTCTCCTGGGGTTTATTGCCGCGCGGCTGAGTGTCGCAGGGTAACTGTCGTTCCTGCGGGCTGAACTTAAAAGGCCACAAGAAGACGGACCCAATTCCGGGGATGCCCCGCGGCACCCCCGGCCGAGGTTTATTTGCCGCAGCACGAACTGCCGGAACAGCAGGAGCCGGTCTTGCCACAGGTGGAGATGCCCAGCAGGGCATAGGGCGGACACCAGCCCACCAGGGCGGTGAAGAGCAGCACCAGTCCCAGATAACCCCAGGGGGTGGCGGGTCCGACAAAGGCCAGGGAGAGGATGCCGAGGCCGACAATGCCTCTGGCTATTCTTTCGTAGCTACCGATATTCTGTTTCATGATCGTTCTCCAGATGCGGGTTTTTTTCGGGCTAATCCCGAGGATTCTTCTCTTTGCCATTAAGATAAGCAGTGCGGCGGGATCAGTAAGTGACCAGGTCACCGAAGTTTGGTGACAATGTCACTTAAGGCTCACAGGGTCAGGAGTCGGATGGCGTTGCGGGAGATGGCAACCTTGCCGCTTCGTTCCATGTCTTTGAGTAGGCGGCTCACCACCTCCCGGGAGGTTCCCAAGTCGTTGGCGATGGCCTGGTGGGTGGTGGTAAGGAGATTGTCGGCGGATTTTTCGATCAGATAATCGCTCAGCCGCTCGTCCATCCGGTTGAAAACCACCTCCTCTAGCAGGGTCATCACTGCGGTCAAGCGCTGGCCGAGCAGATTGAAGACGAAGGCGCGCAACTCCTGGCAACTCTCCATAAGATCGGTGAAAGCGGCGGCTGGCAGCAGCAGGGCGGTGACCGGGCTGGTGCTTCTGGCGTTGGCCGGGTAGCCAGTGCGGGCCAGGATGCAGGAGGCGTTTAGGATGCAGGTTTCGCCGGGGGCGATTTCGTAGAGGGTGATCTCGCGGCCGCCGGGATGGGCCTTGAAGACCCGGATTTCCCCGGCCAGGAGAAAGACGATCTGGGCGCAGCTATCGCCCTCCCAGTAGAGATTGGTCCCCTCAGGGTAGGACTGGGGGAGAGACCGGGCCAACAGTTCCCCGGCCAGATCCGGATTGTTGCGGAGGAAGGGGAAGAGGGCGGTGAGTTCGGAAGAGGAGGGTTTTTTCATGGTAACTGTGGGAAGTGACACGAGATGTCGTGCCCTACATTAGGTTCCTTCGAGTCTTGGTGGGAGCGGCGTAAGCCACGAATTTTCTGTATCCTGACATTCGCGTTTTCCCTCCCCTCAATCCCTTCCCATGAAGGGAGGGGAAGCGTTTGGCGGCCCTGGCTTTGGCGGGAGAGGGGGGCAGCTTAGGTTTTATTTGAGGATAACCCGACCCAGGGTCTCATCCACCGCCAGGGCCTGGTTCATCCGGTCTTTCAGAAATTCCTCGGTGAGGTAGCCGCGGCTCTCCTCAATCATCAGACACAACTCTTCAATCTTCTCCGCCTCGCCCAGGTCCAGCACTGCCTCTAGATTACGGACGAAGTCGCGGACGATCTGGCGTCCCGCCCCCTTGGTGGCGAGGATCTCGCCGTAGGTCCTGGGGTTCTGGGCGTGGACCCGGCACATGGCCAGGATGCCGTAGAGCGAGGTCAGGGTCGAGTGGTTGCCGATCTCGCCGGGCGGGATCTCGTTGTCCTTCAGGGTCAGGGCCAGGGCCATGGAGATGGCGGTGGGCAGCTTCTGGCTCACCCCCATCATCAGGTCATGCTGGACGGCGGAATCCCGGCTGATCAAGGCGCCGTGCTTATAAAGAAAAGATTCGATTTCGCTGCAGAGCACGCCGCTGCGGCCGGTGCGGACCACGGTGACGTTCTTGTCCTTCATGGTGGCCGCCTGGGGGCCCCAGAGATTGTGGAGCAGCATCACCTCGACCCCGGGGCTGCAATGGCGCAGGGCGGTGTCGATGGTGGTCTCGGCCTCGCCGGCCAGAATCACCAGGGCCTGGCCGTCCCGCATAAGCGGTCCGTATTGGGCGATGGCTGCCGAGGTGGCGCTGATCGGCACGCAAAGCATCACCACCTGGACCTGGGGCAGCATCGCCTCGGGGGTGAGCTCAGTCGAACGTCCGCTGAGCAGCACCCGGTAGCCCTCATTTTCCAAGCGTTTAGCGAACCATTTGCTCATTTCCCCGGTGCCGATGAAACCGACATCGGTGATCACTTTGGTACGCATGTCAACCCGGGGAAAGCTGCCCAGGATGTGGATGGCGCCTGGCTCCTGGATGATGTTATTCTCGATGCGCTCTAGGGCCAGACGGATCTTCTGGTCGTCGATATGGCCCTCGGCTTCGACGTAGAAGATCAGCTTCTGGGTCTGCAGATCGCTTTCGGTGCGCATGTCAAGAAGGCTGACGCCGCGCCGGGAGAACTCGCCGAGGATATCGTAGAGCAGGCCGACCCGGTCTTGCAGGGGGGCGGTCAGCATCACCGTGGCGTCGTAGCCGGTGGCGGCTGTGGGCTTGCGGCCCAGGACCGCGTACCTGGTGCGGTTGTACGGGGCCACCTCGCGCTGGCGGATGGTGAGATGGTGGGCCGTCAGCATCTCTTCCGGGGCAATGACCCCGCGATCGGCCAGGCCTTCGCGGCGAATGGCGGCGAGATCGCCTTCCAGATTATGGGTGGCCATCAACGAGGTGTCGGGAAAGTGGGCGGCGAGGAATTCTGAACACTGTTTGAGGACGTGGGATTCGCCGAGGATCAGTTTGAGTTCGCTCGACTCGTCCAGTCCACCCAGAGAGAGTTCCACCGGCAGCACCAGGTTGTCGGTCCAAAAACCTTGGTCGGGGCCGAGCTGGGCCATGGCCCGGAGGAACTCCTTGCGCTCGCCGTCGCGGGTATTGTAGACGGGGATCACCGCCAGATCGGCCCGCTGCTTGACGAAGGCACCGATCGCCGCGCTGATGTGGGGGAAGGCGACGAGTTTGGCCTCCGGGTCATAACGGCGGGCGGCCTCCCAGTCGAGGGAGCCTTCCGGGCCGAGGGTGGCAATGGTGATGGGCATGCTGGGTTCCTGTAACGGTTGATTGATGGTGGTGCGCACCTGGCGCAACCAGACCTAGTATGTAGTAGTTTCGACCGGTTGGGTCAACCCGTTTGTGCGGCCCGCCCAGCAGGGGCGGTGCTTTTTTCGGACAAAGGGGGTAAAAGGAGGGTGTCTGCTCGGTCTGATTGTCTGGGAGTTATTGTAGGTCCCATATGTCCTAATAAACCAGGCCACACCCAAGCGATAAAAAAACATGCCCGACACCTCCAACCATATCTCTCCCGTGGCCACGGTGGCCGAATACCTGGCCGCCCTGAAAGCCTCCGAGCGTTTCGGCCCCATGGTGGTTCACCACCAGGCGATTCCCGGCCACCCGGCGCACTACGGCGAGTTGGCCACCCCATTGCCAGCAGAATTATCCGCCGCCCTGGCCGCTCTCGGCATCGACCGCCTCTACCGCCACCAGACCGAGGCCATCGACCTGATCCGGGGTGGGCGCGACGTGGTGGTGGCGACCCCCACCGCCAGCGGCAAGAGCCTGATCTATAACCTGCCGGTCTTCTCCGAGATCATGCAGGGCGAAGGCGCCAAGGCCCTCTACCTCTTCCCCTTGAAGGCCCTGGCCCAGGATCAGTTGCGGGCGGTGGATAATCTGGCCGAACATCTCCCCAAAAATCTCCGGCCCCGGGGGGCGATCTGCGACGGCGATACCTCGGCGCATTTCCGCCGCAAGCTCCGGGATAACCCGCCGGATATCCTCTTTACCAACCCGGACATGCTCCATCTCTCGATGCTCGGTTACCACGACCGCTGGGGGGCGCTCTGGCCGCAGTTGACCCATGTGATCATCGATGAAGTCCACACCTATCGCGGCATCTTCGGCAGCCACATGGCCTGGGTGCTGCGGCGACTGATCCGGCTCTGCCGCCATTATGGTTCCGCGCCGCGCTTCATCCTTTCCTCGGCGACGGTGGGCAACCCTGGCGAACTGGCCGGCGACCTCTTGGGCCGGGAGGTGGCGGTGGTCACCGCGGGTGGCGCTCCCAAGGGCGGGCAACATTTTATCTTCATCGATCCCCGGGAGAGCGCCGCCTTCACCGCCAGCCAGCTCTTGGAGGCGGCCTTAAAACGCGGCTTGCGCACCATCGTCTATACCCAGTCGCGCAAGATGACCGAGCTGGTTTCGGTCTGGACTGCCGCCCGGCTGGATGACCAGCGCGATAAGCTCACCGCCTACCGGGCGGGATTTTTGCCCGAGGAACGGCGGGAGATCGAGGCCAAGCTCTCTTCCGGGGAACTGCTGGGGGTGGTCACCACCAGCGCTCTGGAGCTGGGCATCGATATCGGCGAGCTCGACATCTGCATCCTTCTGGGCTACCCCGGCACGGTGATGGCCACTTGGCAGCGGGGCGGGCTGGTGGGGCGGCGGCAGCGCGATTCCCTGGTTATCCTG
>Ga0334722_10000216_pt1 | contig 87200 bp, 73 predicted proteins | sample C3_bottom_MG_FD_207210 | JGI IMG/M metagenome (GOLD analysis project Ga0334722, IMG submission 207210) | Sediment microbial communities from Yellowstone Lake, YNP, Wyoming, USA - C3_bottom | ecosystem: Environmental > Aquatic > Freshwater > Lake > Sediment | place: USA: Wyoming | collected...
AGGAGCCTCCCTCGATGGCCGAGACCACGACCCCAGCCACGCGCGCGCACCGGGCTGCGAAGCGCTACATCTACGCCTTCGGCGGCGGTCGCGCCGAGGGAGACGCGACGATGCGCGACCTGCTCGGGGGCAAGGGGGCCGGGCTGGCCGAGATGACGAAGGCCGGACTGCCCGTCCCGCCCGGCTTCACGATCACAACCGAGGCGTGCAACGATTACTTCGCCGCCGGCGAGCGGCTCCCCGACGGGCTCTGGGAGGACATCCTCGAGGCGATCCACGAGCTCGAGCGCGAGACCGGCAAGGGCTTCGGCGACCCGCGCAATCCGCTCCTGGTGAGCGTTCGCTCGGGAGCGAAGTTCTCGATGCCCGGGATGATGGACACGGTCCTGAACCTGGGTCTGAACGAGCAGACCCTCGAGGGCCTGATCGCGCTCACGGGCAACGAGCGGTTCGGCTGGGACGCCTATCGCCGCTTCATCCAGATGTTCGGCCGGATCGTCATGGGCGTCGAGGCCGAGAAGTTCGACGAGGCGCTCGAGGCGGCCAAGGAGGCGCACCACGCCAAGGCCGACACGGATCTCGACGCCGCCGCCCTGCGCGAGCTGAGCGCCAGGTTCAGGGAGATCGTCAAGGCAAACACCGGTCGCGAGTTTCCGAGCGATCCGTACGAGCAGCTCGAGCTCGCGATCCGGGCCGTCTTCGCCTCGTGGTTCGGCAAGCGCGCCCGCGACTACCGCGAGTACCAGAAGATCCCCCACGACCTCGGCACGGCGGTCAACGTCGTGACGATGGTCTTCGGCAACATGGGCGAGGATTCGGGCACCGGGGTCGCCTTCACCCGCGACCCGAGCACCGGCGAGAAGGTGCTCTACGGCGAGTTCCTGACCAACGCCCAGGGCGAGGACGTCGTGGCCGGCATCCGGACGCCGCGCAAGATCAGCGAGCTGCGCGACGCGATGCCCGAGGTGTACGAGGAGTTCCAGCGGATCGCGGACCGGCTCGAGCGCCACTATCGCGACATGCAGGACCTCGAGTTCACGATCGAGCGCGGCCGGCTGTACATGCTCCAGACCCGGAGCGGCAAGCGGACCGCGGCCGCCGCGGTGAAGATCGCCGCCGACATGGTCGACGAGGGGATCATCAGCCGCGAAGAGGCCCTCGGCCGGATCGAGACCGACCATGTCGAGCAGCTCCTGCGCGACCAGTTCGACCCGGCGGCGCTGGCCAGCGCGGTCCGGGTGGCCCACGGGCTGAACGCCTCGCCCGGGGCGGCCGTCGGTCGGGCCGTCTTCGACGCCGACCGGGCAGCCGAGATGGCCGCCGCCGGCGAGAAGGTGATCCTCGTCCGGATCGAGACCTCGCCCGACGACTTCCACGGCATGGCGGCCGCACAGGGCGTGCTCACCGCCCGGGGCGGGGCGACGAGCCACGCGGCCGTCGTCGCCCGCCAGATCGGCAAGCCGTGCGTCGCGGGCGCGAGCAGCCTGCTGATCGACTACCGGACCCGGCGCGCCGAGTCGGACGGCCGATTCTTCGCCGAGGGTGACTGGATCAGCCTCGACGGCGCGGCCGGGGACGTCTTCCTTGGCGCCCTGCCGACGGTCCATGCCCGGTTCGAGGACCAGAAGGAGCTCCAGCGCATCCTCGACTGGGCCGACGACGTCCGCCGCCTGCAGGTCTGGACGAACGCCGACAAGCCCGAGGAGGCGGCCCAGGCGCGGAGCTACGGCGCGCAGGGGATCGGGCTGTGCCGGACCGAGCACATGTTCCGCGAGGGCGAGCGACTCGAGATCGTGCGCGGGGCGATCCTCGTCGCGTTCGAGGCGACCCGGGCCAAGGAGCGCCGGGCGGCGGGCGAGGAGCTGAGCGACGAGCAGCGCGGCGCGATCATCGACTTCGACGCGGCGATGTCGAAGCTCGAGGCGCTCCAGCAGGGCGACTTCGAGGGCATCTTCCGGGCGATGGACGGGCTGCCCGTCGTCATCCGCCTGATCGACCCGCCGCTCCACGAGTTCCTCCCCGGGCACGAGGAGCTGATCGAGGAGGTGACCCGCCTGCGCACCCTCGGCACCCCCGAGGACGACCCGGAGTACACCAGGGCCCGGACGCTCCTGGCCGCGGTCGAGGCGCTGCGCGAGCAGAACCCGATGCTCGGCCTGCGCGGCTGCCGGCTCGGGCTGATGATCCCGGACTTCGTGAAGATCCAGACCCGGGCGATCCTGAACGCCGCGATCGAGGTGAAGCGGACCGGCGGCGATCCGCACGCGGAGATCATGATCCCGCTCGTCGGCCACGTGAACGAGCTGGCCGAGACGAAGCGGCTGCTCGAGGCCGAGGCGCGGGCGGTCGAGGAGCGGGCCGGGGCGAGCGTCGACTACAAGTTCGGCACGATGATCGAGGTGCCCCGCGGCGCCCTGACTGCCGACGAGATCGCCCGCCATGCCGCGTTCTTCAGCTTCGGCACGAACGACCTGACCCAGATGACGTTCGGCTACTCGCGCGACGATGCCGAGGGCGGCTTCCTGCTCGCCTATGTCGAGCGCGGCATTCTGCCCGACAACCCGTTCCAGACGCTCGACACGACCGGTGTCGGCCAGCTGATGCGGATCGCGGTCGAGAAGGGCCGCGCGACCCGGCCGGAGATCAAGCTGGGCATCTGCGGCGAGCACGGTGGCGACCCGGCCTCGATCGCGTTCTGCCACGAGATCGGGCTCGACTACGTCTCCTGTTCGCCGTTCCGCGTCCCGGTCGCGCGCCTCGCGGCGGCCCAGGCGGCGCTCGCCGGAGGTGAGCGCGAGAAGTAGCGCGCCCTGCAGCCTGCGCTCCCCGTCAGGGGGCCGCGAAGGGCGCGAACCCGTCGGCCGCGAGCGGCCACGGCCGGGCCTGTTCCCACGCCCGGGCGAACCAGAGGAGGAGGTCGTCGCGGTGACGCGGCGCCGTCGCCTGGAGCCCGAACGGGACCCCGTTCGGGTGGCGCCCGGCGGGCAGTGACACGGCCGGGTGACCGGTGAAGTTCTGGATCTCGGTGTTGAACGCCCAGCTCGGCAAGCCGGGCTCGGCGTGTCCCGGCAGCCGCCCCTCGGCCGACCAGCCCTCGACGGCCAGGGTCGGGGTCAGGAGGACCGCGTCGTCGCCGAGCAGCAGGTCGAGCTCGCGCGTGTAGCGGAACCGCCGGCGCCGGGCGCCGACGTACTCGTCCCGCGGCAGCTCGAGCGCCCGCCGCATGTACGAGCGGAACGTCGGGTCGAGCAGCCCGGCCGAGCGCTCGATCGTCTCGCGCCCGAGGTCGAACGCCTGCTCGACGGCCAGGACCCGGAACCAGTCCTCGACCTCGTAGCCGGAGGGGAAGATCATCGCCGGTTCGACCGGCTCGACCGGCAGCCCGAGCTCGCCCTCGACGGCCCGGAGCGCTGTCTCGAACCGCTCGGCGACCGGGGCCGGGAGCGGCCGTCCGGCGACGAAGCGCGGCGCCGCGAGCACCCGCGCCGGCCGCCGCGGCGGTCCCGGCCGCCGGCGTGGGAGGGCCCCCGGGTCACCGGCGACCGGGCCGGCGAGGATCTCCAGGAGCAGCGCCGCATCGGCCGCGGTCGTGGTCAGCGGGCCGTGGTTGTTGAAGTCGAGGGTGGCCAGGACCGGGTCGCGCCCGATCAGCCCGGCGGTCGGCTTGAAGCCGACGAGGCCGCAGGCGGCGGCCGGGATGCGGATCGAGCCCCCGACGTCGGTCGCCGTCGCGAGCGGCGCCAGCCCGGCCACGATCGCCGCCGCCGACCCGCCCGACGAGCCGCCCGGCGACCAGTCGGGCGCCCACGGGTTGCGCGTCACCCCGAACAGGCGGTTCGCCGTGTAGCCCTCGAAGGCGAACTCGGGCACGTTCGTCTTGCCCACCAGGATCGCCCCCGCGGCCCGCAGGCGCGAGGCGATCACGCCGTCCCGGGCGGCCGGCGGCGCGTCGCGGTAAAGGAGCGAGCCGAACGTCGTCGGCAGCCCGGCGGCGCCCTCGATGTCCTTGACCAGGAGCGGCAGGCCGGCCAGCGGGCCGGGGTCCTCGCCCCGGGCGACCCGCTCGTCGAGGGCCCGGGCGTCGCTGAGCGCGTCCTCCGGTCGGAGGGCCACGACGGCGTTCAGTTCGCTGGCGGCCGCGATCCGGTCGAGCGACAGGCGGACGAGCTCCTCGGCGCTCGTCCGTCGCCCGCGGACGGCAGCGGCGAGCGGTGCCAGCAGGCCGGTCGTTCGATCGCTCATGGTTCGAACACGATCACCCGCCGGACGGGCTCGCCGGGGCGCTCGAGGACGGCGGCGCGCATCGGTTCCTCCTCGCTGCTCGGCGCTTGCGCTGCCGGGTCCGTGCCCGCAGGCCCGCGGTCGGAGAGTGTAGCCGGGCCGGACGGGTGTCGGGTGGTCGGTTCCCGGATCGTCCCGCCGATCGTGCGCCCGGTGCCCCCGGCTCGCCGTGTACGATCCGCCTGACACGCCGCTGCGGCCCGGGTGGTAGCCACCGGGCGGCCGGGCGCGATCCGACGGATGGCTGGATGAGCACCGAGCAGGGAGAACCGATCTCGGCCCCGCCGGGCCGGCTGGCGACCGGACGGCAGGGTCCGGTCCACGGCCGGGCGCCGGCTGCGGCGGCCGGCCTGGCGACCGTGCGCGAGCTGCTCGCCGTCGAGCCACTCCGGCTGAGCCTCGTCGCCGGCGCCGCCGGGCTGGACCGGCCGATCCGCTGGGCGCACGCGATCGAGCTGCTCGACCCGCGCCCGTACCTGCGCGGCGGCGAGCTCGTCCTGACGATGGGCTCGGGCCTGCTCGACGAGGGCGCCTGCCGGCGGTTCGTCGCGGCGGTGCTCGAACGACGCGCGAGCGGGATCGGCTTCGGCTGCGGCAACTACCACCCGACGGCCCCGCCTGCCCTGCGCGAGGCGTGCGAGGCGGCCGGCCTGCCGTTGCTCGAGGTGCCGTTCGAGGTCCCGTTCATCGCGATCACCGAGGAGCTGGCCGAACGGATGGCCGCCCAGCGCGGCGAACGCGACCGACGTGCGCTCCGGCGCGAGGCGCACCTGCTCGACGTCCTCGCCGAGGGCCACGGCCTCGACGGCCTGGCCCGCTCGATCGCGCGCGAGATCCGCTCGACGGTCGTGATCGCCGACCTCGACGGCCGGCTCGAGGCGGTCGCCGAGGGCGAACCGACGACGATGAACGTGGCCGCGGTCGTCGCCGACGCGATCGCCCGGGCGCGCCGGGGCGTGCGCCGGGCCGGCTACGACGACGGGTTCGTCGCCTGCGACCTCGTCGCGGTCAGCCACCAGAAGCGCCAGATCGGCTGGCTCGGCCGCCTGCGACCCTCCGGCGAGACCCGCCCGGAGGCGCTCGAGATCCTGCGCGAGGTCGCCCCGGTCGTCTCGATCGAGCTCGCCACGCGGGCCCAGGAGCGGATCGGCGACCGGCGCGCGGTCGGTCGGCTGCTCGAGATCGTCCGTTCCGGGATCGCCGACCCGATCGTCTTCAGCGACCGGCTCGCCCTGGCCCGGCTCGACGAGACGCGGCTCGTCGCCTCGGTCTGGGAGGCCGGTGCCGCCGACGAGCTCCGGCATGCCCTGTCGCGGGCGGTGATCGGCGAAGCCGGCCCGCGGGCCTACCTCGTCACTGACGATCCGGACCTGGTCGCGGCCGTCGCGGCCGAACGCGGTCTCGTGTGCGGGATCGGCGGCCAGGTCCCCCTGGCCGAGCTCGGGCGGAGCCTCGTGGAGGGCGAAGCCGCGTTCGTCATCGCCCAGGCTCGCCACGGGGTCGCTTCCTGGCGGGACCTGGCCGAGCCGGCCACCCTGCTCGGCCAGCAGCCGGCGGAGCGGCTGGCCGCGTTCATGGACCAGCTGATCGTCCCGATCGTCGAGCACGACGCGAAGCGGAACGGGGAGCTGCTGCTCACGCTCCGGTCGTTCATCGAGCAGGAGGGGGCGGTCGAGCCGACCGCGCGCCGGCTGCACGTCCACCCGAATTCGCTCCGCCACCGGCTGCACCGGATCCGCGTTCTCACCGGGCGCGACCCGCTCCGGTTCCTCGACCGGGTGGCGCTCTACATCGGTCTCTGGGCGTGGGATGCCCAGCATCGTCGGAATCCACAATCATCCGATGTGAACATCGTCGTATCCGACGATTGAGTCGCGGCCGCCCCCGGGCGCTCAATGGGCCATCCGATCGGGCCGTTCCGGCCACCGCGGCCGATCGATCCGTCCAGGCACGCCAGGGAGGTTCCGTTGCCCCGCTTCGTTCCCGAGGACTCGCTGGTCTCGCCCCGCTTCACCGGGCCGGCCACGTTCGCCCGCCTGCCGTATCTCCGGACCCTCGAGCAGGTCGACGTCGCGGTCGTCGGCGTCCCGTTCGACACCGGGGTCACCTACCGGGTCGGCGGCCGGTTCGGACCGAACGCCGTGCGCGCGGCCTCGGTCATGCTCCGCCCGTACAACGCGAACCTCGATGTCAAGCCGTTCGAGGTCCTGAGCTGCGTCGACTACGGCGACATCGCGATCGTGCCCGGCTACATCGAGCGCAGCTACGAGGCGATCGAGCGCGAGGTCGCCCCGATCGTCGAGGCCGGCGTCGTGCCGCTCCTCGTCGGGGGCGATCACGCCTGCACCCTGCCCCACCTGCGCGCGACCCGGTCGCGTGGGCCGGTCGCGGTCATCGACTTCGACTCCCACACCGATGCCTGGGACAGCTACTTCGGCGAGAAGTACAACCACGGGACGTGGATGCGCCGGGCGATCGAGGAGGGGCTCGTCGACGTCGACCACTCGATCGAGGTCGGCCTGCGCGGCCCACTCTACGACCGCGACGACTGGACGAGCCTCGAGTCCGAGCTCGGACTCGACTACGTCACGACCGAGGAGCTCTTCCGGGTCGGGCCGGCCGAGACCGCGCGCCGGATCCGCGAGCGGGTGGGCAACCGACCGGCGTTTATCAGCTTCGACATCGACGTCGTCGATCCGGCCTTCGCGCCCGGAACCGGGACGCCCGAGGCCGGCGGGCCGTCGGCCCACGACATGCTCGCGATCGTGCGCGGGCTGACCGGGATCGACTTCGTCGGCTTCGACGTGGTCGAGGTGATCCCGGCCTACGACCCGGCCGGCCAGACCGCGTTCCTGGCCGCCAGCCTGGCCTACGAGATGCTCTCGCTCCTGGCCCTGCGGAGGAAGTGACCCGATGACGACCGATCGACCCGACCTGATCGCCGGCGAGATGGCGACCGTCCTCCAGGCGACGCGGATGCCCTCCTTCCTCGGCGCACCGTGGGTCCACTGCCAGAGCGAGGCGATCCGCGCCCACGGCGCGCGGGCCGTCTTCCTCGGCGTCCCCTTCGACCAGGCGACGGTTTACCGCTCGGGCTCGAGCCACGGGCCGCGCGGCGTTCGCCAGGCCTCCGAGCAGTACCTGCCCTACCTCGGCGAGTACGACATCGACCTGTTCGAGGAGTTCCGCCTCGTCGATTGCGGCGACGTCCCGGTCGTGCCGGCGAACGCGGCCCGCTCGCGGGCAGCGATCGCCGACTACGTCGGCCGGATCCTCGACGCGGGCGCCTTCCCGATCCTCGTCGGGGGCGACCACTCGATCCCGATCCCGGCCATGGACGCGGTCTCGGCCCGGGTCGCCGGCAAGGTCGGCTACCTCCACTTCGACGCCCACCTCGACTGCCAGCCCGACGTGGCCGGGGAGAAGTTCACGAACTGGTCGGGCGTCTCCCGGGCGGTCGAGCGCGACAACGTCGATCCGAGGAACGTGGCCGTGGTGGGGATCCGCGGCGCGCTGAATCCGCCCGAGCAGTTCCGCTTCGTGCGCGAGCACGGGATCACGATGTACACGATGCGCGAGATCACCCGGCGCGGGATCGCCGAGGTGGTGACCGAGGCGCTCGACCGGGTGACCGACGGGACGGCCGCCTTCTACGTCACCTGGGACACCGACGTCATCGACGCCTCCGCGATGCCCGGCACCGACGGCCCCGAGCCGGGCGGGCTGACCTCGGCCGAGGCGCTCCGGGCGATCGAGCTGGTCGGGGCGCGCAAGCCGATCGCGATGGACATCGTCGAGATCACCCCCGCCTACGACCCGGCCGGGATCAGCACCCGCCTCGGCTGCTACCTGATCTTCAACGTCCTCGGCGGCTGGGCCACCGGCGGCGAGCCGCGGCGGGCGTAGGGGACGGCGGGCGATGGCGAAGACCTCGAGCATCTACTTCGTCGCCGACATCCATGGCTCGGAGGTCTGCTGGCGCAAGTTCCTGAACGCGGCGAAGTTCTACGGCGTCGACACGATCATCGTCGGCGGCGACGTCACCGGCAAGGCGCTCGTGCCGGTCATCGAGCGGCGCGACGGCCGGGTCGAGGCGCGGATCGCCGGCCGGGTCCAGACCGCCCGGAACGAGGCGGAGGTGGCCGAGCTCGAGGCGCGGATCCGGTTCAACGGCTTCTACCCCTACCGCTGCGACGAGGCGACGTACGAGAAGCTCGACGCCGACCCGGTCCACCGCGACGAGGTCTTCACCGCGGTCATGGCCGAGACGCTCCGCTCCTGGCTCCGGCTGGCCGACGAGCGGCTGCGCGGGACGGGGATCCGGGCCCTGATCATGCCCGGCAACGACGATGGCTGGTACGTCGACGACGTCCTCTCCGAGTCGGCTCAGGTCGTGAACTCGGACGGCCGGGTGATCGACCTGGGCGAGTACCAGGTGCTCGGCTTCGGCCCCTCGAACCGGACGCCATGGCACACCCACCGCGAGCTCGACGAGCCGGAGATCGCGGCCCGGCTCGAGGCGCTCCAGGCCCAGGTGGACCCGGCCAAGCCGCTCGTCGTGGCCACCCACGTGCCGCCCTGGGGGACCGGGATCGACGTCGCCCCGAAGCTGCGCGAGGACCTCTCGGTCGTCATCCAGGGCGGCGAACCGGTGATGGTGCCGGTCGGCAGCACGGCCGTCCGGGAATTCGTGGAGCGGACCCAGCCGATCCTCTCGCTCCACGGCCACATCCACGAGTCGCGCGGGGCGACGCGGCTCGGTCGCACGCTCGCGATCAACCCCGGCAGCGCCTACTCGACCGGGGCGCTGTACGGGGCGATCGTGACGATCCGGCAGGGCAAGGTGCTCTCCCACCAGCTGGTGGCCGGCTAGGGGGTCGAGCGGTCGGAGATTCGCCGCCGGCCGCGGGGCCAGGGCCGGTGGCGTGGAAGGAGGAGGAACCCGGGTGGCAATCGGCGACGTGAAGATCTTCACCCGTCAGGCGACCGGCCTGACCAAGGAGATCGGTACCCTCGACACGTTCGTGTACAACGTGAACAACCAGAACATCGGGATCGGGGTCGCCTTCATGCTCCTGTTCGTGCCCGGCTTCTATGCCGGGGCGGACATGTTCCAGTCGATCCTGATCGCGCTCGTCCTCGCCCTGCCGATGGCGCTCGTGTACGCGTTCTTCGCGGCTGCCATCCCGCGCTCGGGCGGGGACTACGTCTACATCAGCCGGACACTGCACCCGCTGCTCGGGTTCGTGGCCAGCTGGAACTGGCTGGCCTGGATGACTGTCTACATCGGCGTCCCGGCCGCCTACTTCGCCCAGTACGGGCTCTCGGGCCTGTTCCGCGTCCTCGGCGTGGCGACCGCCAACCGGTCCCTGATCGACCTCGGCAACAGCTTCGTCGACCCGGTCTGGATCCTCGCCGTGGGGACGGTCCTGATCGCCTTCTTCGCGGTCATCTTCGCCCTCGGGACGCGGATCTACTTCCGGCTCCAGAACGTCGTCTTCGGGATCGGGATGATCGGGGTGGCGCTGGCGATCGGCCTCGCCTTCCTGGGCAACTCGGCCGGGTTCGCGGCCAGCTTCGACGCCTACGTGGCCGGCGCGGGCGGGATCGCGAACGCGAGCAGCCTGGCCATCCAGCCGGCGCCCTACGATCCGCTCCAGACGCTCTTCAGCTCGACCTGGCCGCAGTTCATCGTCCTGTTCGCGATCACCTCGAGCTTCCTCGGGGGCGAGGTTCGCCAGGCGCGGGTCAGCCAGCTGCTCGGCATGCCGGGCGGGGTCATCTTCGTCTCGGTGTTCATGTTCCTGCTCGTGGCCAGCATCGTCCAGCTCGTCGGCCTGCCGATCCTGGGCGGGATCAGCGCCAACTACTTCAGCCCCGACAAGCTCGGGCTGTCGTTCGTACCGGCCTACAACGAGGTCGTCGCAGCGGCCTACCCGGGCAACGTCCTGGTCGCCTTCCTGCTCGGCTTCACGTTCGTCTTCTGGACGTACGTCTGGCTGCCGATCAACTTCCTCGCCTCGACCCGCGCCCTGCTCGCCTGGTCGCTCGACGGGCTGATGCCGGCCCGCGTCAGCGAGGTGAACGAGGACCGCCACACGCCGACCGTGGCGATCATCATCGTCGCCATCCTGGGCTGGACCTCGCTGTTCATGTACACGATCGGGATCGGGGGCTTCAAGCTGAACACCCTATACGGGATCTTCGGCTGGATCCTCTCGTTCCTCGTCTGCTCGATCGCGGCGATCGTCTTCCCGTACCGGCTGAAGGCGGTCTTCGAGTCGTCGCCGGTGAACTGGCGGGTCGGGGGGATCCCCCTGATGTCGATCATCGGCTTCATCTCGACCGCCTTCCTGCTGATCGCCGAGTACATCTGGTGGGCCGACCCGGTGAACGGGCTCGAGGCCACCACGGCCGTCCTCGGCGACGACCGGATGAAGATCCTGACCGCGCTCGTCCTCGTCACCGGGGCGCTCTGGTACCTCGGCGCCCAGGCGATCCAGCGCTCGCGCGGGATCCGGATCGAGCGCGCCTTCGCCGAGATCCCGCCCGAATGAGCCCGGATCGAGGGGCTGCGTCCGCCGGCGGGTGGACGGGCCGGTGAACCTGTCGGCCGACCCGGCCGTCGCGCGCGGCCGGGTCGCGCTCGTCACCGGTGCGAGCAGCGGGATCGGCCGGGCGACGGCCGAGCGGTTCGCCGCGGCGGGCTACCGCGTGGCCGTGAACTACGCCACGCACGCCGCCGCGGCAGAGGCGCTCGCGCGCCGAATCGGGGGCGCGGCGTTCGGCTGCGACGTCGCCGATCCGGTCGCGGTCGAGCGGATGGTCGGCGCGGTCGAGGCGGCCCTCGGCCCGCTCGACGTCGCGGTCTGCAACGCCGGGTTCTACGAGGAGCAGCCGCTCGGCGCGATCAGCGACGAGCTCTGGGAGCGGACGCTCCGGGTCCTGCTCGGCGGCTGCTTCCACGTCGCCCGGGCGGTCGTGCCCGGGATGCGCGCCCGGGGCGCCGGCTCGATCGTCACCGTCGCCTCCGAGCTCGCCCTCGTCGGCGGGGTGAACGTCGCCCACTACGTGGCGGCCAAGGCGGCGGTGATCGGGTTCGCCCGTTCCCTCGCCCGTGAGCTCGCGCCGGCGATCCGGGTGAACATCGTCGCTCCCGGCGCGGTCGACACGCCGCTCCTGCCCGACCGCGACCGCGGCCCCGGCTACACCTCGACCGTGCCGCTCGGGCGGATCGGGCGTCCCGAGGAGATCGCCGCCGCGATCCTCCACGTCGCCGAGGCGCCCTGGACGACCGGCGCGCTCTACTCCCCGAACGGCGGGGTCGTCATCCAGTGAACGGATCTCCCGGGCCGGGTCCGGCCGGCCGGGTCGCGCTCGTGACCGGGGCCGCCGGGGGGCTCGGCCGGGCGATCGTGGCCGCACTCGAGGCGGAGGGCTGGATGGTCGCCGGGGCGACCCGTCGGGGCGGCGAGTTCGCGGCCGATCTCGCTGACCCGGCGGCGCCGGGCCGGCTCGTCGAGCGGGTGATCGACCGGTTCGGGCGGCTCGACCTGCTCGTCCCGAACCACGCCGCGATGGGCATGGCGCCGGTCGACGCCCACCCGGTCGAGGACTGGTGGCGGATCGTCGACACGAACCTGTCGGGCTCGTTCCGGCTCGTCCGTGCCGCCGCGCCGCACCTCCTCGCCAGCGGCGGCTCGGTCATCTTCATCTCGAGCGAATGGGGCGTCACCGGCTGGCCGGACGCGTCTGCCTACGCGGCGAGCAAGGCCGGGCTGATCGGCCTGACGAAGGCGCTCGCCCGGGAGCTCGCGCCCCGGGTCCGGGTGAACGCGGTCGCGCCGGGGGTGATCGACACCCCCCAGCTCCAGGTGGACGCCGCGGCGGCGGGCGTGTCGATCGAGGAGATCCGGCGCCGGTACGCGGCAGCCGCGCCGCTCGGGCGGATCGCGACCCCGGAGGAGATCGCGGCGACCGTCGTCTGCCTCGTCTCGCCGGCCGGGGGCTACTACACCGGCCAGGTCCTCCAGCCCAACGGGGGCACGACGATGGCCTGACCGCGACGGGAGCCGTGCCGGGGCGAGGTCCGAACCGGAGTCCGGGCCGGGGTCCGGGCCCGGGTCGAGCCGGGGTCCGGGTCCGGAGTGGATCGAGGCGGTGATGAGAGGGCGATGAGCAGGTGGTTCGGGTGATCAGCTTCCACGACCGGGGCGGGGTTTTCCGCTGGCCCGCCGGCTACCGCGCGGCGGCCGCGTTCACGTTCGACCTCGACGCCGAGAGCGCGATCCTGGCCGAGGCGCCCGAGGCGGCGGCCCGGCTGTCGGTGATGAGCCACCAGGCGTACGGGCCGCGGACGGGGGTGCCGCGCCTCCTCCGGATCCTCGAGCGCCGCGGCGTGCGGGCGACCTTCTTCGTCCCCGGCTACTCGGCGGAGCGCCACCCGGAAGCTGTCCGCTCGATCCGCGACGCCGGCCACGAGATCGCCCACCACGGCTACCTCCACGAACCGGTGACCCGGCTCGACCCGGCCGGGGAGGAGCGCGTCCTGGTCCAGGGCCTGGAGGCGCTCGAGCGGGTGGCCGGGGTCCGGCCGATCGGCTGGCGGGGGCCGAACTGGGAGATGAGCGAGGCGACGGCCGGGATCCTCGCCCGGCACGGCTTCCGCTACGACTCGAGCCTGATGGATGCCGACCGCCCGTACCTCCTCGCGGCCGGCACCGAGGTGGGCAGCCCGACGATCGTCGAGCTGCCGATCCACTGGGGCCTCGACGACTGGGAGCAGTACGTCTACCTGCCCGGCCTGTCGGGCAGCGGGCTGATCGAGAGTCCGGCCAAGGTCTACGAGCTCTGGTCGCTCGAACTCGACGCCCTCGCCGCCGAGGGTGGCGTGTTCATCCTGACCAACCACCCGTTCGCCTCCGGTCGCGCCTCGCGCGCAGCGGCGCTCGAGCGCCTGATCGAGCATGCCCAGGCGGTCGAGGGCCTGTGGGTCGCGTCCCTCGCAGAGATCGCGGCCCACGTCGAGACGCTCGGCCTGGAGGCGGTCCACCACGAGCGGCCTGTATTGCCCGGGACGGGCCCTGTCGCGCCCGGGACGGACGGAGGAGAGATCCCGGTCGAGTAGGGGGCCGGTCGTGGCCGGGGCCGGCCCTGTCCAGGGCCCGCCCCGGCCGGGCGTGGCATGATCCGGGCACGATGCTCAGACGGTCCCTCGACGCGCTGCGCGCGAATCCCGCCCTCGCCATCGCCGCGCTGCTCCTCGCTGCGGCCGGTGTCCTGTTCCTCACCCAGCTCGTTCCGGCCGGGTCGCCGTCCGCTCCGTCCGGCCCGGCCGGCAACGCCGCCGGTGCCCCGACGTTCACCTATCGCCAGAGCTGGACGTTCCCCGAGCTCACCCGGGCGGCCGGGGCGGGCGAGGTGGTCGCGATCGGGGTGGCGACGAAGGGCTCGGTCCTCCAGGCGGACGGGACGAGCCCGGAGCCGGTCGACGGGCTGCTCGTGGCCAGGACGGCGAGCGGCCAGCTCGTCCTGGTCAAGGCCGGCATCCCCACGACCGACGCGATCGACGCCCTCCGCGCGCTCGGCTACGAGCGGCTCCTGGCGCGCGAGGCGATCGACTACCGGGCGACCGGCTCGACCGGGGGGACGTCGAGCTCGGGGCTGACGATGGCCGTCACGCTCCTCGCGGCGGCCGGCATGGTCGCCCTCCTGTTCGGCTTGCGGCGTCGCGCGCGCGGTGTCGGTGACGGCTCGCAGTGGGCGGTTGCACCGGGCGGGGCGACGAGCGAGCGACCGCAGGTCCGCCTGGCCGACGTGGCCGGCGTCGACGAGGCGAAGCTCGAGCTGACCGAGTCGATCGAGTTCCTCAAGGAGCCGGAGCGGTTCCGGGCCGTGGGCGCCAAGCCGGTCCGGGGGGTGATGCTCTACGGCCCACCCGGTACGGGCAAGACGATGCTCGCCAAGGCGGTCGCCAACGAGGCGGGGGTTCGCTTCTTCGCCGCCTCCGGCTCGGACTTCGTCGAGAAGTTCGTCGGGGTCGGGGCGGGGCGGATCCGGGCCCTCTTCGCTGCCGCCCGGAAGGCCGGCAAGGGGGTGATCTTCATCGACGAGATCGACGCGATCGCCAAGACCCGGGGCGGTCCGATGAGCCACGAGGAGCGTGAGCAGACGCTCAACCAGCTGCTCGTCGAGCTCGACGGGTTCGGGCCGAACGAGAACATCGTCGTCATCGGGGCGACGAACCGCCTTGAGATCCTCGACCCGGCGGTCCTCCGGCCGGGCCGGTTCACGCGCAAGGTGCACGTGCCGCTCCCGGATCGGGAGGACCGGGCGGAGATCCTGGCCGTTCACGCGGCCGACAAGCCGCTCGCGCCCTCGGTCGACCTGGCCGCGATCGCGCGCAAGACGTACGGCTTCTCGGGGGCGATGCTGGCCGACCTCCTGAACGAGGCGGCGATCTTCGCGGCGCGTGACGGGCGGACCGTCATCGAACCCTCCGACGTCCAGAAGGGCTGGCTGAAGGTCGCCGTCGGTTCGTCGCGGATCCGCTCGATGGACGAGCGCGAGCGCTCGATCATCGCCGCCCACGAGGCCGGCCACGCGGTCTGCGGCACGCTCGCCGGCGAGAAGCGGCGGGTCGAGGAAATCAGCCTCTACCAGCATGGCGAGGCGCTCGGGGTGACCGTCAGTTCCTCGGAGGACAACGCCCTGCCGGCCGAGTCGGACCTGCGGGCCCAGCTCGCGGCCCTCATGGGCGGGCGCGTCGCCGAGGAGCTCCTGTTCCACGAGTACACCGGCGGGGCCTCGCAGGACTTCGCCAAGGCGACCGACCTGGCGACGACGATGGTCACCCGCTGGGGGATGGGGGCCGACCCGACCGCCCGCTCACGGGGTGTCACCGGGCGGGGCATCCTGTCCGCGATCGCGGTGACCGAGAACGCGAAGCCGTCGGTCGAGGTCGCGGCCGCCCAGGACCGCGCGATCCGGGCCATCCTCGACGATGCGTATGCGCGCGCCCGCTCACTCCTGCTCGAGCGGATGGACCTCCTCGACGCGGTCGCGGGCTACCTCTACGAGCACGAGCGGATGACCGGGGACGAGTTCGAGGCGATCATCGCGGGCACGCTGGCCCCGTCGTCGACCTCGGACTGGCGCTCGCCGGCGGCGAGCCCGCGGCCGTGGGACGAGATCGCCGACGTCTTCGCCAACCCGGTCCTCGAGGCGGAACAGCCGGCCGGTCCCGGCTCCCCGGCGCGCGAGCGTCGGCGGCGGGGCTGGACGAACCAGCATCTCCGACGGCCGCTCCTCGGCGTGCTCCACCGGGCGGCGCGGTTCGTGGAGGGACGTCGGCCGGGCGCTCCGGCGTGACCGTGGCGGGCGAACAACCCGGCCCGGCGTCGGCCGCGCGGGCTCACGGAGCGGACCTCGACCTGGCGGTCGGGATCGATGTCGGCGGGACGAAGATCGCGGTCGGGCTCGTCGAGCGCTCGCGCGGCGAGCTGCTCGTCGAGCGCCGGGCACCGACCCTCCCCGCCGAGGGCGGCCAGGCGGTTCTCGAGCGCTCGGTCGCGCTGGTTCGGGAGGTGCTCGCCGCGGCGCGGGTCGGTGTTCCGGTGCCGGTCGGGATCGCCCTGTGCGAGCTCGTCGATCGCGAGGGCCGCCCCGCCAGTGCCGACACGGTCGACTGGCGGGCGCTCGACCCGGTCGAGAGGTTCGCCGAGGTCGGGCCCGCGGTTCTCGAGTCGGACGTCCGGGCCGCCGCGCTGGCAGAGGCGCGCTTCGGGGCGCTGAGCGGCGCGAGGTCGGGTGTCCTGGTCATCATCGGCACCGGGGTTGCCAGCTGCCTCGTCCTCGACGGGCGGCCCTGGCCCGGCGCACACGGGGCTGCGATCACGCTCGGCAGTCGGCCCCTTGCCCGAGGCGTCCCCGCCCTCGAGTCCTTCGCCTCCGGCGGCGCGATCGCCCGCCTCGCCGGCGCGGCCGATGCACGGGCCGCTTTTTTCGCTGCCGAGTCCGGTGACGAGCGGGCTCGGGCTGTCGTCGAGGAGGCCGTGGCTGCGCTCGGCGGCGCCGTCGCGACGATCGTCAACCTGCTCGACCCGGAACGGGTCGTCCTCGGTGGCGGGATCGGCTCCGCTCCCGGGCTGGCGGCCCGGATCGCCGCCGCGGCCCGGCCGTTCATCTATGCCCCCGCCGCCCGCGAGGTGCCGATCGTCCCCGCCGCGCTCGGCGACCGAGCCGGCGTGGTCGGGGCCGCCCTCCGCGCTCCGGCCTGACGAGGCCGCTGGATCGGGGCTCGGGCACGCCGAGATGGCGCGCCCAGGATGCGGGGCGGCGCGTCAGCTCTCCGCCCGCTTGATCGCCGCGTCGGAGAGGGTGTCGGCGGCGGTGGCGAAGCGGATCCCGGCGACATCGAGCCGGCGCATCAGGTCGCGCTCCTTGAGCAGCTCGATCGAGAGGGTCTGCCGGTAGAGCGCGGCGAGCTGCATGTCGTGGATCCGGCGGATCGCGTTGCCCGACTTCTTGGCGGCGAGGGCTCGGGTCGTGATCTGGCCGGGCTCGGCGGTGATCGTCGTGACCGCCTGGCGGAGGTCGGCAAGCGCGTCGCAGGTTGCGTCGACGACCGGCTCGATGATCGGGCTCCGCTCCATTTCGAACAGGTCCCACTGGCGGATGAAGTCGCGCAGGACGTCGAGCACGTCGTCGAGCGAGCGCGAGAGCCGGAACAGGTCCTCGCGGTCGATCGGGGTGACGAGGGCGGCGCCAAGATCGCGAACGAGCGCCGCCCGGACCGAGTCGCCGCGGTGCTCGATGATCCGCATCTCCTCGGCGGCGGCGGCCCGCCCGATCTCGCCCGCGACGGCTCGCCGGACGAGGGTCGCGCCGTCGATCGCGGCGTCGGCCTGGCCGAGGAGGTGGTCGACGAACCGCTGGCCGGACGTCCCGGCGAGGTCACTGAGGACGCGGGGCACGAGCCGCATGGCGTTTACCTCCTGGTCGAGAAGCCGATGATCGCGGCGACGACGAGCGCCGTGGGCAGGGTCGTGACCCACGTGGAGAGGATCCGGATCGCCTGCTCCCAGCGCACCCGCCGGTAGGTGACGAGGGTGGCCTCCGAGCCGACGAGGGCGGAGGCGGACGACTGGGCCATCGAAACCGGTGCGCCGAGGAAGGCCGAGCCGAGGACCGCGACCGCCGACGCGTAGCCGGCGCTGATCGCGTTCAGCGGCCGGACCGGGAGCAACTTCCCGACCCGGGCCCCGAGCCCCGAGATGCCGATCAGGGTCCCCACGAAGAAGAGGGCGCCGATCGCGACCTGGACACCGGGTTCGAGCTCGACCCGGGTGGCGACGAGCCCGAGCGCGACGGCGAACAGGGCGATCATCTTCTGGCAGTCATTGGCGGCATAGGCCACGCACTGGCAGGCGAACGAGATCGCATGAAGCCGGCGCAGGTGGTGCCGGATGTCGCCCCGTGGCGGGAAGCGAACGAGCACGACCGCGAGCAACGCGCCGAGCAGGCCGGCCACGGTCGGGGCGGCGACGAGCACGAGGATCACCTTGCCCACGACGCCGAGATCGACCGGCAGGCCGCGCCCGATGCCGATCCCGATGATCGCGCCGGTGAGGGCATGGGTCACCGAGGAGGGCAGACCGAGCCTGGAGAGGACGAACATCAGCCCGACCGCGACTGCGATCGCGAGCAGGAGCGCCTCGTCGCCCCCGGCCTCGTTGAATCCGACGAGGCCGTTGGCCAGGGTGGTGGCGACTGCCGTGCCGAGCAGGAACGGCCCGGCAACGACTGCGGCGACGAGCAGGAGGAGGGCGGTGAGCGGGCGCATTGCCTTCGACGACAGGTTCGTCGCGATCAGCGAGGCCCCGTCGTTCGCGCCGGTGATCACGGCGAAGGCTGCGGCCGCCGCAACGAGGGGCAGATGGTCCATGGCGCGAAGAGTCGCCGATCCGGGGCGCGACTGTCCAGCCGGGCTCCTTGCCGCGCATGCGGGTGCCGGCTGGCGCCGGGTCCGATGGTCGGCTGCTCGGCCGTCTGCCCCCGGCCGGCCCGGTGGCCCCCTGCCGACCCCCGGTCGGCCCGGTGGCCCCCTGCCGGCCCCCGGTCGGCCCGGTGGCCCCCTGCCGACCCCCGGTCGGCCCGGTGGCCCCCTGCCGACCCCCGGTCGGCCCGTCGGCCCCCGACCGGCCCCCGCCGGCCCCCGGCCGGCCCGCCGGCCCGCCGGCCCGCCCGCCAGGCTTGCGTCTGATGCACACAACGAGCGGGCCGGCTGCCTCCCCGGCGACCAGGTCGGCGTTGCCTTGCGCCGGATGCAATCTCTCGACCGATGTCCGGCGGGGGCACCGCAGATCAGGCATTCCTTGTGCGCCCGATGCAACGGCCCGCCGGGCGGCCCGCCAGGCTCGTCGCTTGTGTGCATGGGACGCAAGGGCCGGTGCAATTCCTTGCGCTTGATGCAAGGATCCGGCCACCGGCGGCTGGATCGGGCGAGAAGCCGGGAGGGCACGGTATCCGCCGGCCTGGGCGGACACGGGCTCAGACCGGGGAGGGCACGGGCACCGGCCTGGGCCGGTTCGTCCCGCCCGACGATCGAGAGTACGGACGGGCCCCGGAGCGACAGCATCGGCCGGGCATCAGTGCGAGGATGGGGCGCCGTCGCCATGACCGGCACCTGCCAGGAAGGAGGAACTCGACTGTGCCGACCCCTCTCATCGTCGCCGTTATCGGCCTTGCCGCGGGCGTGCTCTCCGGTCTGTTCGGGATCGGCGGCGGGCTGATCATCGTGCCCAGCCTGATCATCTTCGCGGGGTTCACGGTGACGACGGCCGCCGGTACTTCCCTCGGTGCGCTGCTCCTGCCGGTCGGGGCGCTCGGTGCGCTCGAGTACTGGCGCAGTGGCAGCATCGACCTGCGGGCGGCGGCGATCCTCGCGGTCGGGCTCCTGCTCGGAGCGTACGTCGGGGCGCGGATCGGCACATCGCTCCCGACCGACGTCGTCCAGCGCCTGTTCGGTGTCCTGCTGCTCGTCGTCGGGGCGAAGCTCCTCCTCTCGGCCTGACCAGCCGGCCGGGCGCCTGGGAACACGGGCGACCGACGGGCCGTCTGGGACCGCGGGTGACCGGCGGCCGCCTGGAACCACGGGTGACCGGCCGGGCCGCCTGAAACCACCGGCGACCAGGGCGAGCCGCGCTCCAGTCCGGGATGCTCGGGCGCTCGCGGCCGTGCGATCCGCGATCCTGCCGGCTCGTCAGCCTCGTCCGCCGGCCCCCGCCCTCGAGTCCCGGGGCTCCCCGGCCGGGACGGTGAACCAGAACCGCGTCAGCCCGCCGGCCGAGCTGACGCCCACCCTGCCGCCGCCGGCCTCGACGAGCTGGCGGACGATCGCCAGGCCGATCCCGGCCCCGCCGTGCCCCCGGTGGCGCGACTTCTCGACCCGGTAGAAACGCTCGAACACGTGCCCCAGGTCGACCGCCGGGATCCCCTCGCCGGTGTTCTCCACGCTGACGATGATGTCGCCGATCCGGCGTTCCGACCGGACCGTCACCCGGCCCCCCGGGGGCGTGTAGCGGAGCGCATTCTGGAGGAGGTTGCCGAGCACCTGGGCGAGGTGGTCCGGGTTGGCCAGGCCCCGCAGGTCGTCCGGCCCCTCGACCCTCAGCTCCAGGTCCGCCGCGCGGAGCGCTGGCCCGACCAGCTCGACCGCCGATCGGATCGCCTCGGCCAGGTCGAGTTCCACGAGGCGGGGTGGACCCGGCGCGGCATCGCCCTCGGCCAGGACGTCGAGCGAGCGCGACAGGCGGACGAGCCGCTCGGTTTCCTCCCAGAGCGACTCGAACGTCGCCCGCTCGGCAGGGATGACGCCGTCGCGCAGCGCCTCCAGATACCCCTGGAGGTTCGTGAGCGGCGTGCGCAGCTCATGGGCCGCGTTGGCGATGAACTCGCGCCGGAGCCGCTCCTGTTCCTCGAGGCTGGCCGCCATCCGGTTGAACGAATCCGCCAGGCTGGCGATCTCGCTTGGCCCCTGGCGGGGGACCGTCGCCCTGTAGTCGCCTTCGGCCACGCGCCGGGCGGCCGCGCCGACCTCGCGCAGTGGGCGGGCCAGCCGCGGCCCGAGCAGTGCCGCCAGCCCGGCCGAGGCGAGGATCGCCACCCCGATCGCGAGCAGGAGCACCTGTCCGACCGACTCCTCGAACATCGCCCGGCTCGCGTCGGTGCTCTGGCCGTGCAGGGCCATCAGGTCGGCGAACGTCCGGGCGCCGACGACGAAGATGCCGAGGGCCACGATCGCGAGGGCCACGCCCGTGACGGCGAGGGCCGCGAGCGCGATCTGGCGACCGATCCCGCCACCGCTCCCCGGGCTGCGCCGGCTGTCGCTTCGGGCACGGACCCCCGCCCCGCCGCCGCCCGGGTCCCGCCGCCCGAGCCTCATGGCGTCCGGGTCCGTCGACCGCTGGCGCCACCGGACCACCGCTCCACCCCCGGCTCGTCAGCGGCGAGCGGCGCCAGGCGGTAGCCGGCGCCCCGGACCGTGGCCACGAACCGCGGCCGTCCGGCATCATCTCCGAGCTTGTCGCGCAGGCGCCGGACGTGGACGTCGATCGTCCGGTCGAGGACCGCGTCGTCGCCGTGGACTGCGTCCATCAGCTGGTCGCGGCTGAGGACCCGCCCCTGGGCCTCGAGCAGGGCGACGAGCAGGCGGAACTCGGCCGCGGTCAGCGCGACCGGTTGCCCGCCGACGGTCACTTCATGCCGCTCGCGGTCGACGGACAGGTCGGCGTGGCGAAGGACCGGACGGTCGGGCTGTCCGGTCGCCGCCCCGAAACCGGTTGCCGTCCGCTCGAGGACCCGCTTCACGCGCAGGACGAGCTCGGCGGGCGAGAACGGCTTCGGGACGTAGTCGTCGGCGCCGCCAGCCAACCCCTCGATCCGATCCGAGGGGGTGCCCCGGGCCGACAGGACGATGACCGGCGTGCTCGACCTCCGGCGCAGGGCGTGGAGGACCGACAGCCCGTCGACCTCGGGGAGCATCAGGTCGAGCACGACGAGGGCCGGTTCCTCGAGGGCGATCGCGGCCAGCGCCGCCCGCCCGTCGGGTGCCTCGATGACCGGGAACCCTTCGCGCTCGAGGTAGGTGCGGACGAGCCGGACGATCTTCGGGTCGTCGTCGACGACGAGGATCGGGCCGGCGAGTCGGTTCATCGAGGGCATGGTAGGCGGCCGCGCGAGCCGGTGCGTCGCGACGCCCGACGATCGCGCGGCCGGCCCGGGCGGTCACTCCGCCCGGAGCGCTGCCCGGGCGGCTACCGTCCGCCCTGGACCGGGATGACCGGGCACTCGAACTCGGCGACCGGCGTGCCTGCGATCGTGAGCATCCCCGCCCCGGCGTAGGCCAGGACCTGCTCGTCGCTCGTGAGCTGGACCGGGGTGGTGTGCCAGGTGACGGGCAGGACGAGCCAGCGTCCGCCCCGGTAGCCGGGGTCGCCGGGGGCAGCGTCGGCGACCGGGACCAGCCCATCGCCGAGGATGAAGATCCGGTCGAACGAACTGTCCGGCGCGCCGGTGCCCGAGAAGTCGGTCGGGGTGCCGAGTGTCCGGTAGCGGGCGCCGTCGACGTAGAACGCGAGCGACGGGGGGCCGCCGGCGGCGACGATGCTCGCCGAGAGCGAGAGCAGGAGGCCGAGCCCGGCCATGGTCGAGACGAGTCTGCGCACCGTGTTCCTCCTTGCCCGGTCAGGCCGGGCGGGATCGATCCACGCCAGTCGGGATCGAGGAGGCGATCGTGCCCGTCGAGCATGTCCGGCCGATGGCCGGACGGTGACGATCACGTGACGCCGGCGCCGGCGTCCGGTGGGGCTGCAGGCCGGTCGCGGGTCAGAGTACGCTGTTGCATCCCGTGACCGAACCGGCCCTCGACCGCTCCTATCGCGCCCTGCTCGCGGTGCCCTCGCTCGGGCGGATCCTGCTCGGGATGCAGATCGCCCGGATCGGGCAGGCGATGATCGGGGTCGCGCTCGTCCTGTTCACGCTCTCCACCTACCGCTCGCCGGCGCTGGCCGGCTTCGTCACCTTCGCCAGCATCTTCCCCGGCCTCCTCGTCAGCCCGATCGCGGGCGCCCTGCTCGACCGCCACGGCCGGACCAGGCTGATCGTCCTCGACCTGCTCGTCGCGCTCGGCTCGCTCGTCCTGATCGGGGGGCTCTCGGTCGCCGGTCTGCTTCCGGCCTGGCTGCTCGTCCTGATCGCAGCGGTCTCCTCGCTCACGGCCCTGCTCAGCGCGACCGGCCTGCGCAGCCTCTTCCCGCTGATCGTGCCGCGCCACCTGTGGGAGCGGGTGAACGCGGTCGACTCGAACGGCTACGTGGTGGCCACGATCCTCGGACCGCCCCTGGCCGCCGTCCTCGTCCAGGTCTGGGGCGGGCCGCCGGCACTCGTCGTCATCGGACTCCTGTTCGGGATCGCCGCCCTCGTCTTCCTGCGCGCCCCGGATCCGCGGACCGAGACGGCCTCCAGCGGGCGACTGCTCGTCGATGCCTGGCAGGGGCTCGTCTATGCCTGGCGCAACCGGACGATCCGGGGGATCGGGATCTCCCTCTCGGTCCTCAACCTCGCCGGAGGGATGACCACGATCGTCATCCCCCTGATCATCCTCGAGCGCCTCCGGCTCGACGCCGCGCTGGTCGGGCTCGTCTTTGCCGTCCAGGGCCTGACCGGGGTCGTCTCCGGCTTCCTCGCCGGGCGGATCGATACCCGCGGCCGGGAGCGCCCGATGATCGTCCTGCCGATGTTCGCCATGACCGGCGGCGTCCTGCTCGCCCTGCCCGCCCTCGGCGCCGAGCCGGGGGTCGGCCTGCTCTTCCTCGTCCTGGCGATGGCCTGGACCGGGATCGTCAACGGGCCGCTCGACATCGCCCTGTTCACCGTTCGGCAGCGCCGGACCGACCCGGCCTGGATGGGCCGGGCGTTCGCGATCTCGATGTCGTTCAACTACTCCGGTTTCCCGATCGGCTCGGCCCTGACCGGCTGGCTGGTCGGCCACTCGCTCGACCTGGCGATCATCTTCGGCGCCCTCGCCTGCGTCGCGGCCAGCCTGCTCGCCCTCTGGCTCGTCCCGGGTGAGGACGAGGCCGGGCCGGAACCGGAGTTGCTCGCCGACGCGCGGGCCGACTCGTCAGGATCCTGAGCCGGCGACCGGGCCGGCGACCGGGCCGGCGACCAGCTCCCAGGTCGTCCCCTCGGGCGTGTCGTGGACCTCGATCCCGGCTGCCACGAGTCGGCGGCGGATCTCGTCGGACGTCTGCCAGTCATGCGCCGCGCGGGCGGCGAGGCGGAGCTCGATGAGCGCATCGACGAACGGGGCGATCGCCTGCCGGGGGTCGCGCCGGCCGACCGCGGCGAGCTCGCCGAGCCGGACGATGAGGGCGCGCAGGACGGCCCGGGCGTGGTCGAAGTCGGTCGTCGGGCCGGTGTCGCGCGACCATTCGATGATCGTCCGATCGAGCTCGAGGACCGCCCCGACGGCGGCCCGGACGTCTCCGCCCGCGAGCCCCGCCTCGAAGGCGCGCTCGAGCCGGTCGACGGCGTCGGCGAGGCTGTCCGACGGACCGCTCGCCACCGGCGGCGGAGGGAGGGCCTCCAGGAGCGACCCCGGGCTGTCCGTCGCGCTGCTCCGGCCAGGGCCGGCCGCCTCCCGCGCCTGGTCGGCCGTCTCCCGCGCCTGGTCGGCGGCTGCCCGCTCACTGGATGTCGCCGCCGTCCGCGCCTGGTCGGCCGCCGCGTCGCGCAGCGCCTCGATCGGGACGCTCGTGCCGGCCGGGAAGACGACGCTCCGGCCGCCCGCCCGGACGGTGACGCCGCCGAGGCCGAGCACGGAGGCGGTGCCGGCCCCCAGGTCGAGGACGAGCGCGGTGTGGCCGTCGACCCCGAGGATGAACGTGTCGGCGGGCAGCTGGCGCTCCATCGCCTCGAGGCGCCGCTCGCCGAGGTAGCAGAAACGGGTGTCGTGGTTGCCGCCCTCGGCGTTGTCGTAGTGGGGGACGACCGCGGCCCGGAGCCCGGTCGCGCCGGCCAGGAGGTCGAGGCCGGGCAGCCAGTGGGGCGGCTCGCCCACCTTGTAGATCTCGTACACGGGCACGGTCACGACCCCCAGGGTCAGGGCCGCCGCGCTGGCGAAGGTAACGGCGCCGCCCCTGGCCAGCTTGTCGGCCAGCAGGCGGGGGATCTCGGTGCCTTGCCAGTGGTGGAGCGCGTAGCTCGGGCTGCCCGGGCCCGAGAAGACGTAGCGCGCCTCGCGGATCCGGGCGACCGCGGTGGCACGTGCGAGCTGGTCGACCTCGGACGAGCGGAACGAGGCGATCCCGATCGGGTGTCCGACGCTCTCGCGGAAGTAGTCGACGGCCCGCCCGGAGATGTCGTCGGCGTTCTCCTGGAACCCGTACGGGGTGTCGATCAGGACCGCCGGGACGGGTGGCGGGCCGAGGCGCTCGATCAGCGCGCGATGAACCCGGGCCAGGGTCGGCGCCGTCTCGCCGGAGCCGATGATCGTCAGGATGCGCGGGCTGGGCCCGGACGCGGGGCGGACCACCTGTCCTCCAGTCTGTCGTCGAAACCACGCCGACGACCGGGCCATCGTACCGCCCCCGGCACGGATGCCCGATCCGGGTTATCCTTGCGACCTCGTGCTCGATGGGCGCTCCGGTCAGCGCCCCGGTCCCTCAACCGTTCGATCCCGATCCATCCACCGCCCTGGCCGGGCCCCGCGACATCGCGGGAGGGCTCGCCAGGAGCGTTGCTTCCATGTCCTTCGATCATCTCGGGCTGATGCCCGAACTCGTCCGCGCCGTCGCGGACCAGGGCTACACCGAGCCCACCCCCGTCCAGAACGAGTCGATCCCGCTCGTCCTTGCCGGGCGCGACCTGCTCGCCGGCGCCCAGACCGGTACCGGCAAGACGGCCGCCTTCGTCCTGCCGATCCTCCAGCGCCTCCACGCGACCCACTCCGGTGCCGCTGCGGAGCCTCGCCTCCCGTCCGCTCCTGGAACTCGGGTCGGCACCGGCAGCCGGGCGGGGACGGACCGCTCGATCCGTGTCCTCGTCCTCGTCCCGACCCGTGAGCTCGCCCTCCAGGTGGAGGAGAGCGTCCGGACGTACGGCGCCCGGCGTCCGGTTCGCTCGACCCCGATCTACGGCGGGGTCGGCTTCGAGCCGCAGGTTCGGGCCCTCCGGGCCGGCCCGGCGATCGTCGTCGCCACGCCCGGCCGGCTGCTCGACCATGCCGGCCAGGGGACGATCGACCTCGGCGGCGTCGAGGTCCTCGTCCTCGACGAGGCGGACCGGATGCTCGACATGGGCTTCATCCGCGACATCCGCCGGATCCTCGCCCTCCTCCCGGCGCGCCGGCAGAACCTGCTCTTCAGCGCCACCTTCTCGGACGACATCCGGCGCCTGGCCGGCGATCTGCTCGACAACCCGGCCTCGGTCCAGGTGACGCCGCGGAACACGACCGCCGAGCTCGTTCGCCAGGTCGTCCACCCGGTCGACCGCGAGCGCAAGCGCGAGCTCCTCAGCCACCTCGTCCGAAGCGGGCGGATCGACCAGGCGCTCGTCTTCACCAGGACGAAGCACGGCGCGAACCGGCTCGCCGAGCAGCTCGCCCGGGACGGGATCGTGGCCGCGGCGATCCACGGCAACAAGAGCCAGGGTCAGCGCGTCCGGGCCCTCGCCGACTTCAAGGCCGGGCGGATCACGATCCTCGTCGCCACCGAGGTCGCCGCCCGGGGACTGGACATCGAGGCCCTGCCGCACGTCGTCAACTACGAGCTGTCGATGGTCCCCGAGGACTACGTCCACCGGATCGGCCGGACCGGGCGGGCGGGGATGGACGGTGATGCCATCTCGCTCGTGTGCGTCGACGAGGCGAAGCTCCTGCGCGACATCGAGGTGCTCCTTGGTCGACGGATCCCGGTCGAGGTCGTAGCCGGCTTCGAGCCCGACCGCTCGATCCGGCCCGAGCCGATCCGCCTGCGTACGGGCGAGGGACGGGCGTCCGGCGGTGCCCGACCGGGCGCTCGCCCGGGTGGGCCGCAGGGTGGCCGACCGGGCATTGGCCGGCCGGGGGTCGGGCAGCCAGGTGCGGGCTGGCCTGGGGCCGGGCAATCGGGTGCCGGCCGACCGGGCGCCGGGCGTTCGGGAGCCGGGCGACCGGCTGCCGGTCGACCGGGCGCCGGGCGTTCGGCCCCGGATCACGGTGGGTTCGTCCCGGCCCGGCGACCCGGGATCGGCAACCCGCGGCCGGCATCGGCCCGACCCGGGATCGGCAACCCGCGTCCCGCTGCCCCGGGTCAGCTGGGCTCGGTCCGTCCGTCGATGGCTCAAGCCGGCGACCGGGGCCCGGCACCGACCGCCCTTCCCGGCGAGCGACTCGCCCGTCGCATCGAGCGCTGACCCGACCTTCGGCGGGATCGAGCGCCTCGGCCGCGGGTGGCGGCCGGGCCTGCAGCCGGGGGCAGTAGCCGGGGGCCGCAGCTGACGGGCCGCAGCCGGGGGGAGCCGGCACCCGTCCCGCGGACGTTCTTGTGCGCAGGACAAACGGCGGGTAGCACGAGGGCCGGTGGCCTCCAGACCGCCGCCGCGGACCAGATTCGCCGCATTCGTTCCGCTGCCCGCAACAATTGCCGTGTTTCCCGGCGCCGCCCGCCCCGGGGCAGCCCCGTCAGTCGCCTTTGTCCTTCCCCGGAGAACGCCCTCTCCGGGGGCACGGGCGAACGACCCTCCCCGGGGTCACGGGCGAACGCCCCTCCCCCGGCGGACGCGACCCGGCGCACGTGACCCGGCGCACGCGGCCCGGCGCACGCAGCCAGAGGAACACGACGAGGGCTCAGCTGGCCGTTCGACGCCCCGGCGCTTGTACGCCGCCCCGACCTGGCTCGCGGCGCAGGACACGATCGCAGCCGGGCCACTGGCCCTGCTAGGCTGAGCGGCACGATGGCGTTCGACCACTCGCCCGGCCCCGCGCCCGCTCCCGGCCCCGCGCCCGCCCCGGGTCCATCGTTCCCGCATCTCTTCTCGCCCCTGACCGTCGGTCCGGTCACGCTCAGGAACCGGATCTTCTCCTCGGGTCACGACACGGTCATGTCCGAGGACGGGCTGGTGACCGACCGGCTGATCGCCTACCACGAGGCCCGCGCCGCCGGCGGTGTCGGCCACATCGTCGTCCAGGTCGCCGGCGTCCACGAGAGCGCCCGCTACACGGCCCACGTCCTGATGGCCACCGACGACGAGTGCATCCCCGGCTACCGCCGGCTGGCCGAGGCGATCCACGCCCACGGGGCCGCCGTCTTCGGCCAGCTCTTCCATGGCGGCCGGGAGATCATGGAATCCCGGGACGGCTCGCTCCCGGTGGCGCTCGCGCCCTCGGTTGTGCCCAGCGAACGGTTCCACGTCATCCCCCGGGCGATGCCGCTCGGACTGATCGAGGAGGTCGTCGCCGGCTACGGGTCGGCCGCGCACCGGCTCCGGCAGGCAGGCCTCGACGGGGTCGAGATCGTGGCCAGCCACGGCTATTTGCCGGCCCAGTTCCTGAATCCCCGGGTGAACCTGCGCACCGACCGCTACGGCGGCAGCGACGAGAACCGGCTGCGCTTCCTGCGCGAGGCGATCGCGGCCGTGCGCGACCAGGTCGGGCGTGGCTTCGTCCTTGGTCTCCGGATCTCGGCCGACGAGATCGGCCACGATGGGCTCACGACCGACGAAGTCCTCGCCGCGCTCGCCACGCTCGACGGCGACGGGATGCTCGACTACGTGAGCGTCGTCGCGGGCACGTCGGCCACGCTCGCCGGCTCCGATCACATCGTGCCCCCGATGAACGAGCCGAATGCCTACGTCGCCCCGCTGGCCGCCCGCGTGAAGTCGGTCGTCCGCGTGCCGGTGATGGTCGCCGGGCGGATCAACCAGCCCCAGGAGGCGGAACGGGTGATCGCCCTCGGCCAGGCCGACGCGTGCGCGATGACGCGGGCCCTGATCTGCGACCCGCTGCTGCCGGCCAAGGCCGCGATCGGCCGGGCCGAGGAGATCCGGGCCTGCATCGGCTGCAACCAGGCGTGCATCGGGCACTTCCACGCCGGCTACCCGATCTCGTGCATCCAGTACCCGGAGAGCGGCCGCGAGCTGCGCTACGGTCGCCGGCGGCCGGCGCCGCGGGCGCGCGAGGTGATCGTCGTCGGCGGCGGGCCCGGCGGGCTGAAGGCGGCCGCCGTCGCCGCCGAGCGCGGTCACCGGGTGACGCTCTACGAGGCCGCGCGGCGGGTCGGCGGCCAGGTCCTCCTCGCCCAGCGGCTGCCCGGGCGGGCCGAGTTCGGGGGTGCCGCGACGAACCTGGCCGGGGAGGCCGAACGGGCCGGGGTGCGGATCCGGACCGGCGTCCGGGTCGATGCCGCGCTCGTCCGCCGCGAGCAGCCCGAGGTCGTGATCGTGGCCACCGGCGCCCGCCCGCGGCGTCCGCCGCTCGAGCTCGTCGGTGACCCGCCCGTGCTCGACGCGTGGCAGGTCCTCGGCGGGGCGGAGGTTCCGCTCGGGCGGGTCGTCGTCGCCGACTGGCGGTGCGACTGGATCGGGCTCGGCCTCGCCGAGCTCCTCTCCCGCGGCGGCCGCCGGGTGACGCTCGGGGTCGACGGCTACATGGCCGGCCAGCGACTCCAGCAGTACGTCCGCGACGTCATGCTTGCCGCCGCCTCACGAGCCGGCGTGGATATCCTGCCGACCGTCCGCCTGTTCGGCTACGACGGGCGGGCCGTCTACTTCCAGCACGTCCTGACCGGCGAGGCGGTGATCGTCGACGACGTCGCGGCGCTCGTGATCGCCCAGGGCCATGAGCCGGTGACCGACCTGCTCGACGCGCTCGAGGGTTACCCGGGCGAGGTTCACGCGATCGGCGACTGCCTGGCGCCGCGGACGGTCGAGGAGGCGGTCCTCGAGGGACTCAGGGTCGCCAGCGAGCTGTGATCACTCGCCCTCGGCAGCCGCCCGATCGCCCTCGGCAGCCGCCCGATCGCCCTCGCTAGCCGCCCGATCGGCCTCGGTGACCGGCTCGAGGTCGATCGTCCGGACCCGTCGCGTTCGGCCCGCTTCGGTGCGCACAACCGCGGCCGGGATCACCCCGCCCGCGACGGTCTCGACGACCGCGATCTCGCCTGCATACAGCCCGGAGCCGACGATCCGGACCCGGTCGCCGATCGAGATGCTCCGGCCCCCCTTCGTGGCCCGAACATCGATCGCCACGACCGTGGGACGGACGTAGGTCGGTTCGGGCCCGGCGCCGACCGCCGGCGCCGGCCGCTTCGAGGTACGGGCGACGGGATACGTCACCTTTCGTTTTCGTGGTGGCACAGTTCCTCGTGGGACCTCGCTTCAGGGGTGGGGAAGGGACCGGGGCCTCAGCGACCGCGACGCGGCCGGGCCGGTTCCTTCGGCGGGCGTGGCTCGTGGCCGGGCCGCGGCGGGCGCGGCTGGGTGCCGGGCGCCATGTCGGCCGGGCGCTCCCGGGGAGCCCGTTCGCGGGCTTCCTGGACCGAGAGTGCGAACGCCTTGGCCGCCGCCGCGGGGAGGCTGCCCATCCAGGCTGCCTCGATCTGCCGGACCCGCTCGGTCTCCGCCTCGCGCCGCTCGCGCTCCCGCTTCGAGTGCTTCGCCATTCCTGCCTCGCTTCGTGTGTCGCGCCCGGAGATCGGGTGCTCGACATCAGGCAGTGTACGCCCTGCCGGCCGAATCGCCGGCCACCGTGGGCGTCCGCTCCCGACCACGGCCTGGAGGGGTCGGCCGTCCGGGCTACTCATCCTGCTCGCTGCGACCGGGCGGCCAGGTCCCCATCACCTGGCGGAGAATCGCGAACTCGCCGATGTGGTAGGCGTTGTGGGCGCCGACAAGGCGCACCTCGCGCAGGATCGTGTGACCGGGCGTGCCCGGGATCGTCGCCAGCAGGTCGGTGGCCGGGTCGGCCACGAGTTCGTGGAGCGCCTGGCTGTCGGCGCGGAAGCTGGTCACCGAGCGGGCGAACTCGTCCGGCGTGGCGGTTGCGTCGCGGGCGGGCCAGTACTCCTCGGGCCAGTTCGGGGCGAGGTACGTGCGGTCGCGGATGTAGTCGAGGATGTCGCGCTGGGCGATCCGGATGTGCTCGACCAGGTGCCACGGCGTATACGGCACGTTCGGCGGCCGGCGGTTGACCGCCTCGTCCGGGAAGTCGGCGACGGCAGCGTCGAACGGCATGTGCGCCCCGTGCCCGTCGATCAGCTCGAGGAGCTGCTCGCGGAGGATGTCAGTGGCAGTCATCGATCTGGCTCCAGGCTGGGTCCCGTTGGCGCGCCTCATCGTGGCGCGCCTCATCGTACGCCCGCAACGGTGACCCGCCGCAACGGTGACCCGCCGCAACGGTGACCCGCCGCACCGCCGACCACGCCGGCACCCCGTGGGTGCGACGCCGGCACCCCGTGGGTGCGACGCCGGCAACTCTCGTCAATGCCCGCCCGCACGTCACTACGCAGCTCGACGTCGGTCGATGACCAATCCCGGACCGTAGCTGGGGCGTCCGCCGGTCTGTCGTCACGATTCGAGGACCTGCGACCCTCGTCAATGCTCGGGGGGCGGCACGTTGACGAGGCTTCCCGAGGCGGATCCGTCGCGGCCGGGCGTCCGGGCGGAGATCGGGCCCTCGGACGTCTGCGTAGTGCTCCCGTGGACGGCATTGACGAGGAATGGCGCCCGCCCCGCCCGCCGACGGCGCCCGGTCCCGGCCACGGAAGGCGTCCGGCGCGGCCGCAGAAGGCGCCCCGCCCCGCCCGCCGCGGCCTACCCCCGCGCGACGCCGCGCTCGCCCCGCGCGGCCCTATCTGCCCGCCGCGATCAGCGAGAGGATGACGTCGACGTCGTCGGTCCCGACCAGTCCCTGGTACTTGGCCCGGACGATCCCGTTGCCGTCGACGACGAAGACCCACGGCACGGTCAGTGCGCTCCAGGGTGGCGGGCCGATCCCCCAGGCCGCGGCAACCGGGCTGAGCGGTGGATCCGTGATGTCGCCGTCGAGGACCGGCGTGTCCTCGACGACCGAGTAGCGGAACGGCTCGAGGTGGATGAACGCGACCCCGGTCCAGCGGTAGACGAGGTAGCGGGCCATGATCACCGCCTTGCCGCAGACCGGCGAGACCCGGAAGCGGACCGAGTCGACGATCAGCACGAACGGCGTGTGGCTGGCGAGGGCGTCGCTCGTCGAGCGCTCGGAGAGCTGGAGGTAGGGAGCCGGGTCGGTCGTCACCGCCCGCGGGTTGCCGCCCACGTCGGCCAGGGTGGGCGTATGGGCGGTCGGCGCCGGGGAGCCGATCGCCGCCGTCGCGCCGGGATCGAGCGCGGTCACCTCGACCGACCCGCCCAGCGTCGCGCCGGCTCGGGTCGCCGTCACCGCCAGGCGCCACCGCCCCGGCTGCGGGAAGTCGAGCAGCGCGACGTACGAGACCTGCTCGACGCCTGGCGGCTGAACGACGGTCGCCTCGATCGGCGGGCCGGCCGGGCTGCCATCGAGGCTCGTGACCTGGACCGTCGCCTGGATCGAGGTGTCGTTCAGGCGGCCGGCGGCGTCACCGAGACTCAGGATCACGGGGCTCGTTCCAGCCCAGACCGAGGTCGAGACGACCTGGGGCAGGAGCTGGCCAACCCCACCCCCGGGCGTGGCCCCCGGCGGGGGGACGGGCGACTGGACGGGTGCTCCCGACTCGGCTGCCGGGCCGGCCGGGCCGGCCGGGCTGGTCGAGCTGGCCGGTCCGGCCGGCCCCGATGGACCGATCGTCGCCGGCGCCCCCGATGACCCTGCCGGGGAGGCCGCGGCGACCATCCGGACGACCTCGACGATCGTCCCCGCCTCGGTCCCGAACGGGAAGCTCGCCCGCAGCCGGCCGTCGGCGTCGATGAGGAAGACGTCGGCCGTGTGGGACATCGAGTACGCGTCGGCCGAGCCGCTCTCGACCCGGGCGTAGCGCACCCCCCACGCATCCGCGACCGCCCTGACCTGGGCCGGCGTCCCGGTCAGCGGCGTCAGCCCGGCGGGCAGGAAGCGGGCGTACTCGTGGAGCCAGGAGACGGTGTCGCGTTCCGGATCGATCGAGATGAACAGCGCCGCCGTCCCGGGCCCGAGCGTCCGGAGCGCCTCGCCGATTACCCCGATCGTCGCCGGGCAGACGTCGGGGCAGTGGGTGTAACCGAAGAAGACGAGCACCTGCCGGCCGCGCAGTGAGGCGAGCGAGAACGGCCGGCCGTCGGGATCGACCAGCTCGATCGGCGGCGCGTCGTGGATCGCGGGGTAGAGGAACGAGCTCGCCGCCGCCGCGCCTGAGCCCGTCCCGCCCGTCGAGCCGGCCCCGTCACCCGGCGCCAGGGGGCCCCGGTTGAGCACGACGAGGGCGACGAGCCCGCCGAGGAGCGCGACGACGAGGGCGAGCAGGAGCGCGCTGACGACGACCGCCGCGCGATCGTCCGACTGCGGGCGGGAAGACGGGCTGGCGGGACGCACGGACACCTAGCCCTGGCGGACGTCGGCCTCGACGACGACCTTGCCGGCGCGCTCGAAGACGAGCTCGAGCTTCACCTTCGAGCCGACCTCGAGGGGCGTCGTCAGGCCCATGATCATCAGGTGGTAGCCGCCCGGTTCGAGCTTGACCGTCCCGCCGGCGGGCACCTCGAGGCGGGCGATCGGGTGCATCCCCGTCATCCCGCTCGCGTCGGTCGTCGTCTCGTGGATCTCGACCGAGCTCGCCCCCGCCATCGACACGCTCAGCAGGGCGTCAGCCTGGCCGGACGTGTTCGTGATCACCATGTACGCCGCGGCCGGGCGGTCGGGGCCCATCGCCGGCCGGACCCAGGCGTCGCTGATCGTCGGCGCGGTCGGCCCCCCGCTCGAGCAGGCGGCCAGGGCGGAGACAACGACGGCGGCCACCACGGCGAGGCCGACCACGGCCACCAGGGAACGGGCGGAGCGGGAGCGCATCGGGGACCTCCGGGCGGGGGAAACGTGATCGAAACCGACCGGAGGGTACACGGGCCCGGCGAACGGCGTCAGGTCCATCCGGCCCCCTCCCGAGGGGCCGCGCCGCCCGCCGCCTGGCGCGAACCTGGTTCGAGCCGCTACCCCTGCCGCCCGCCGCCTGGCGCGAACCTGGTTCGAGCCGCTACCCTTGCCCGCGACCGGGCGAGACGAGCTGGAGGAGCGGGCGTGGACCAGGCGCAGGCGGTGATCATCGGTGGCGGGGTCGGCGGGACGAGCATCGCCTACCACCTTACGGCGCTTGGCTGGCGCGACGTCGTCCTCCTCGAGCGGGCGGAGCTCACCTCGGGCTCGACGTTCCACTCGGCCGGGCTGGTCGGGCAGCTCCGCTCGACGGTCACCCTGACCCGGATGATGATGTACGGCGCCGCGCTCTACCGGCGCCTGAAGGACGAGACCGGGGTCGACCCGTCCTGGCACGAGGTCGGCTCGCTCCGGCTCGCCTCGACGCCCGAGCGGATGGAGGAGCTCCGCCGCCAGGCCGGCTGGGCGAAGACGTTCGGCCTCCCGCTCGAGCTGATCGGCCCGTCCGAGGCGCAGGCGCTCTTCCCGCTGATGTCGACCGCGGGTGTCCTCGGCGCGGTCTACCTGCCGACCGACGGCTGGCTCGACCCGTCCGGGCTCGCCTTCGCCCTCGCGGCCGGGGCGCGCCAGCGCGGCGCCCGGATCCGGACCCGGACCCGGGTCGTCGGGATCGACGTCCGGGGCGGCCGGGTGCGCGGGGTCACCGTCGAGCACGAGGGAGCGCGCGAGACGATCGCGACCGAGGTCGTCGTGAACGCGGGCGGGATGTTCGCCCCCGAGATCGGCCGGCTGGCCGGGGTGAACGTGCCGATCATCCCGATCGCCCACGAGTACCTGTTCACCGAGCGGATCGAGGGCGTCGAGCCGACCCTCCCGACGATGCGCGACCCCGACCACCTGTGCTACTTCCGCGAGGAGGTCGGCGGCCTGTGCATGGGCGGCTACGAGCGCCACCCGGCCCCCTGGGCGCTCGACGGGATCCCGCCCGACTTCAACGGCCGGCTCCTCGCGCCCGACTGGCCGCGCTTCGCGGAGATCATGGCCGGCGCGATCGAGCGGGTCCCCGCGATCGCCGACGCGGGCGTCAGCCGGATGATCAACGGGCCCGAGGCGTTCACCCCGGACAACGAGTTCATCCTCGGCGAGTCGGAGGTCGGCGGGTTCTTCGTCGCGGCCGGGTTCTGTGCCCACGGGATCGCCGGGGCGGGCGGGATCGGGCAGCAGCTGGCCCACTGGATCGCCGAGGGCGAGCCCGAGCTCGATCTCTGGAAGATGGACATCCGCCGCTTCGGGGCCCAGTACCGCAGCCAGGCCTACACGCTCGCCCGGACGCGCGAGGTGTACGAGACGTACTACGACATCCACTACCCGAACGAGGAGCGCCGGGCGGGTCGCCCGCTCCGGCTCTCCCCGGCATACCCGCGCCTCGCCGAGCTCGGCGCCGCGTTCGGCGAGAAGTCCGGCTGGGAGCGTCCGAACTGGTTCGAGTCGAACGCCGCCGGCGCCGGCCTCGCCGACCCGGACCGCCTGGCCGGGCTGCGCCCGCGCGGCTGGGCCGGGCAGTTCTGGAGTCCCGCGATCGGGGCCGAGGCGCTCGCGGCGCGGACGACCGCGGCCCTCTTCGACGAGACGAGCTTTGCCAAGATCGAGGTCGCCGGCCCGGGGGCGACGGCGTTCCTCCAGCGCCTGTGCGCGAACGACGTCGACCGCCCGGTCGGGACGATCACGTACACCCAGATGCTCAACCGCCGGGGCGGGATCGAGTGCGACTTCACGGTCACCCGGCTCGACGAGGACCGGTTCCTGATCGTGACCGGGACCGCCTTCGGCAACCACGACCTGGGCTGGATCCGCCGCCATGCGCCGACCGACGGCAGCGTCCTCGTCTCGGACGTCACCTCGGCGCGGGCCTGCTTCGGGCTGTGGGGGCCGCGGGCCCGGCAGATCCTCGCCCCGCTCACGAAGGACGATCTCTCGACCGAGGCGTTCCCGTACCTCACCGCCCGCCCGATCACGGTCGGCCACGTGCCCGTCCTCGCGCTCCGGGTGACGTACGTCGGCGAGCCGGGCTGGGAACTCTACCCGCCGATCGAGTACGGCCTCGCGCTCTGGGACACGCTCTGGGCGGCGGGCCGGAGCGAGGGCCTCGTCGCCGGCGGCTACCGCGCGATCGACGCGCTCCGGCTCGAGAAGGGCTACCGGGTCTGGTCGAGCGACATCACCCCCGAGGAGACGCCCTGGGAGGCCGGCCTCGGGTTCGCGGTCAGGCTCGACAAGGGGGTCGACTTCATCGGCCGCGAGGCGCTCGTGGCGGCGAAGGCGGCCGGGCCGCGGAAGCGGCTGCGCTGCCTCGTGCTCGATGACCCGCGCTCGGTCGCGCTGGGCAACGAGCCGGTCCGGATCGACGGCGCGATCGTCGGCCGGGTGACCTCGGGCGGCTACGGCTTCGCCGTCGAGCGCTCGATCGCCTACGCCTACCTGCCCCCGGAGGTCCCGATCGGGGCGCGCGGCGAGATCGACGTGTTCGGTGCCTGGGTCGGCTGCGAGGTCGTCCGCGAGCCGCTCTTCGACCCCGACGGGGTGCGGGTCCGGTCGTGAGCGGCGGGCGCGGCGGCCCGTCGACCTGACTCGCCGCGAGCCGCCGCGTACCGCGTACCGCGTACGGCGTACCGCGCGCCGGGTGCCGCGTACCGCGTACCGCGCGCCGCGGAACTGCCCGTTGACGCTCGCGGAGCGTCCGCCTATGCTGGCCCGCACGCTCGGGCGGTTCGGGGAGTCGCCCGGCGAACCGGTGTCACAGCGTCTCTCCAGAGGTCAGCTCGCACGCGTTCGTGCGGTGGTAGGAGGGCACCTTTCGTGGTCGATTCCAGTCTCCCGGCGGATGTTGCTGCCCGTGACGATGCGCACCTGCGCTCGCTCGGGATCAAGCCCGAGCTCCAACGTTCGCTCGGCTTCCTGTCGAACTTCGCTGTCGCCTTCAGCTACATCAGCGTCTCGACCGGCACGTTCACCCTGATGGGCCTCGGGCTCGCGATCGGCGGCCCGATGTTCTTCTGGTCGTGGCCGCTGGTCGTCGCCGGCCAGCTCTTCGTCGCCCTCAGCTTCGCCGAGCTGGCGAGCCATTTCCCGGTCGCCGGTTCGATCTACCAGTGGTCGAAGCGACTCTCGAACCGGACCCTGGGCTGGTTCACCGGCTGGCTCTACTTCTGGGCCGGCGTGATCACCACGACCGCGGTCGCGATCACCGTTCCGCTCGTCCTCTCCTCGATCCTCGGTGTCGACGGTTCGCAGGCGTACGGCCCGTTCACTTGGAACGTCTGGGTCGCACTCGGGACACTCGTCGTCACGACCCTGATCAACGCCTTCGGGGTCCGGCTCCTGTCGATCATCAACAACCTCGGCGTCGGGGCCGAGATCCTGGCGATGCTCGTCTTCGCCGGCGTCCTGCTCATCTTCTTCAACCACCAGCCGCTCTCGGTCCTGGCCGACACGCGCGGCCTCGAGTCGCAGGCGAACGGCAACTTCCTGCCCGTCTTCGCGATCGCCGCGTTCATGTCGCTCTTCGTCGTCTACGGCTTCGACACCGCCGGCACGTTCGGCGAGGAAACCGTCGACGCCAGCCGCCAGGCGCCGCGCGGGGTCCTGTCCGCGATCGTCCTGTCGGGGATCGTGGGGACGATCTTCCTGCTCGCGATCATCCTCTCGACCCCGGACCTCGACGCGGAGATCGCCGCCGCCGGGACGGGCGCCTTCCCGATCGCCGACGCGATCCATGCCAACATGGGCACGCTGTGGGGGAACATCTACCTCGGCGTCGTCTTCTTCGCCGTCTTCGTGTGCACCCTCGCGATCCAGGGTGCGACGACCCGCCTGATGTTCTCGATGGGCCGCGACGGCCGGCTGCCGTTCGGTCGGATCTGGGCCCACGTCAGTCCGACCCACCGGACCCCGACGAACGCCGCGATCGCGGTCGGCGTCCTGGCTGCGATCCCGTTCCTCGTCAGTGGCAGCGCCGGGGTGATCGCGATCGGCGCGACGGGCACGATCTACCTCTCGTACTTCCTGTGCAACCTCGGCGTCCTCTCGGCGCGGCTGAAGGGCTGGCCGCACCGAAAGGCGTGGTTCAGCCTCGGCAGCGCCGGGGTGATCATCAATGTCGCCGCCCTCGTCTGGGGCGGGGCGATGCTCGTCAACTTCGGGCTGTGGCATGCCGACGCCTTCGGCGACTGGGGCAACGCGCTCCGGGACCTGACGAACCCGACGATCAACACCCTCACCTTCTTCGGCAGCGACCCGCTCACCGGCCTGCCCGCCTGGCCGCTGTTCGAGACGTTCCTGGGCGTCATCCTGCTCGTCGGGGTCGTCCTCTACCTCGCCATCGAGCGGCCGCAGATCGCCGCCGAGGTGATCGAGGCCGATCAGGCGACCGGCGAGGCGATCATCGGCTGAGGCCGGATCTGGCCGCAGCCGGTTCGGGCTGATCGGCCCGGGACGGTTCCGGCCGGCCGGGCCGGGCGGCGGAGAGGGCGATGGCCGAACCTGACCGGGCCCCGGACGAGGTCGTCCGGGGCGAGCTCCACGACGGGCTCGTGGCCGCCATGAGCCGCGTCCCCGAGCTCGCCGGGCGCCGACTCGTGCTCAGCCGGCTCTCGGGCGGGATCACGAACCGCAACTTCCTCGTCGAGGCCGCCGGGCTCCGCGACCGGTTCGTCATCCGGCTCGGCGGCAGCGACACGCACCTGCTCGGGATCAGCCGCGAGGTGGAGCACGCCGCGACCGTGGCCGCGGCCGGGGTCGGGGTCGGTCCCGAGGTCGTCGCCTTCATCCGGCCCGAAGGCTATCTCGTCACCCGTTTCATCGAGGGCGGCCCGATCACCGACGAGGCGGTCCACCAGCCGGCGACGATCCGCCGCGTCGCCGATTCGATCCGCCGCTTCCACGACGGCCCGGCGATCCCGGGGATCTTCATCCCGCTCCGGATCGTCGAGGCCTACCGGGCCCTGGCCGCCGCCCGCGGTGTCCCGATCCCGCCCGAGTTCGCCCTCGCCCAGTCGATTGGCCGGCGGATCGAGTTCGCCCTGCTGGCCAACCCGCTCGAGATGCGGCCCTGCCACAACGACCTGCTGAACGCGAACTTCATCGACGACGGCGCCCGGGTTCGGATCGTGGACTGGGAGTACGCCGGGATGGGCGACCCGTTCTTCGATCTGGGCAACTTCAGCGTCAACCACGGCCTGACCGGAGACGAAGACCGGGCGCTCCTCGAGGCGTACGACGGCGAGGCCGCTCGCCGCGACCGGCTCGCCCGGCTGACCGTCATGCGCGTCGTCTCCGACTTCCGGGAGGCGATGTGGGGCGTCCTCCAGCAGGCGATCTCGACCCTCGAGGTGGACTTCCGCGCCTACGCCGCCGAGCACTTCGAGCGCCTCCTCTCGAACGCCACGAGGCCCGCCTTCGAGCGCGCGCTGCGCGAGGCGGCAGGGGACTGAGAGGCGGCCGAGGACCCCAGCGCGGCGGGCAGCGGCCCACGGCGCGGCCGCGTGCGGCGAATCCATCGTGACAGGCAAGGTGTCACGCCCGGCTGCGAGGATGGCCGCGTGATCTGGGACGACGACCCGTTCGATCTCGACTCGGCCGGGGAGCTTGTCTTCGCCGCTGCCGCGCTTCTCGACGACGAGCGGACGTGCGCCTGCGCGTGCGGCTGCGAGGGTCCGGTCGAGCCGCCGGACGAGGTTTGCCCGGCCTGCCGGGATGGCCGGCACGCGAGCAGTCCCGGGCCTCGGGATGCCGACCCGGGGCGGTGAGCTGCGGCACAATCCATGGCAGTGGCGCGTTGCGACGCCTGCGGCAAGGGGAGGGGGCAGAATGAATCGAGCGGGACGAGCAACCCGATGATCATGCCGCCCAGGCCGATCGCCCGCCACGAGTACGACACCGCGAGGCTCATCGCCGGGCACCGGCCCGTCCGGCTTCACCCGAACAAGCACACGCGGTCATCGATCCCTCGCCTGTCAATACCCCCCGGGGGTATACACGCCGCCTGTCAAGTGGTACACTGACGACCAAGGCGGCGTGTCAAGACTTGACACGCCCACAGTCATGTCCGGCAGGGCGGGCGCGCGGGCCCGACGGACCGGCACCGGCCACCGCGCCGGTCCGGGCCAGGGCGGTCCGCCACCGCGCCCACCGGGCGCCCCGGCCCGAGCCCTCGCCCGTCGCAGGGTCCGGTCCCGGGGTTCAGGCCCCCGATTCGCGGCGACAGGATCGGACCGGTGAGAAGATCGATCGCCAGGAGGTCCGGGTGGCCGTCGGCGTCGCAGCCGAAGTCAAGTCGAAACTGAACATCGTCGACGTCGTCGGGGAGACGGTCGCCCTGAAGAAGGCCGGGACGACGTTCAAGGGGCTCTGTCCGTTCCACGGCGAGAAGACCCCCTCGTTCGTCGTCACGCCCGCCCGCGAGAGCTGGCACTGCTTCGGCTGCGGCCTGGGCGGGGACGTCTTCAGCTTCGTCATGCAGCGCGACGGGGTCCCGTTCCCGGAGGCCCTGAAGACGCTGGCGGCGAAGGCCGGGGTCGAGCTCGACGAGCGCTCGCGCGCCCAGGACGCGCGCAAGGCCCACCTGCGCGAGGTCCTCGAGACCGCGATCGCCTTCTACCACACCGTCCTGACCGCCCACCGGAGCGGCCAGCCCGCGCTCGACTACCTCCGCGGTCGCGGCTTCATCGACGAGACGATCGAGAAGTTCCAGCTCGGCTGGGCGCCGGGCGGCTGGGACACGATGTCGCGCACCCTCCAGGCTCGCCGTGGGATCGACCCACGCGACCTCGCCGAGGTCGGCCTGACGACGCCGCGCCCGAACGGCCGGGGCGCCTACGACCGCTTCCGCGAGCGGATCATCTTCCCGATCCGCGACGCGAGCGGGAACGCGGTCGGGCTCGGCGGCCGCTATCTCGTGGCCGAGGGCGACACCGCCGATCACGGCCCGAAGTACCTGAACTCGCCGGCGACGCCGCTCTTCGACAAGAGCCGGACCCTCTACCTGATCGACCGCGCGAAGGGTCCGATCCGCAGGGCCGGCCAGGCGCTGATCGTCGAGGGCTACACGGACGCGCTGATCGCCCACCAGGCCGGCTTCGACAACGTCGTCGCCTCGCTCGGGACCGCGCTCACCCCCGGCCAGGTCGCGCTCCTCACCCGGTACGCCAGGCGGATCGCCCTGGCCTACGACGTCGATGCGGCGGGCGAGCGGGCCGGCACCCTCGGGGTCCAGGCGCTCGAGGGGCTGATCCGCCAGCTCGCCGGGTCGGACAGCGGGGTCGAGCTCGACGAGGTCCGGGTCGTCCGCCTGCCCGACGGCAAGGACCCCGACGAGGTGATCCTCGCCTCGCCCGACCTCTGGCGCGAGGAGGTCCGGACGGCGCTCCCGATCGTCGACTACCTGATCGACTTCCACGCCCGCCAGGTCGACCTGCGAACGCCCGGTGGCAAGGCGCGCTTCGTCGACGCGCTGATGCCGACCCTCCGCGCCGTCCCGAACCCGGTCATGCGCGACGGGTACCTCGGCAAGCTGCGCCAGGTGAGCGGGGTCGAGGAGCGGGTCCTCCTGGAGGTGCTCCATCGTCGGCCGAGCGAGCCGGTGGCACCCCAGGGCCGGATCTCGGCCGACTCGGTCCTCGCTGCTCCCGATGCCCTCCCGATCGGCGACATCCTGCGCGCGGTCAGCCCGGTCGAGGCCGAGCTCCTGCGGCTGATCCTCTTCCTGCCCGACCAGCAGCTGAGGGTCGTCAACGAGCTCGGCCCGGACCTGCTGCCGAGCACGATCGCGCGCGAGCTCTACCGGGCGATCGTCCTGATGCGCGCGCCCGACGAGCACGGGGTGCCCGGGCGGTTCGACCGGGGCCGGCTGCTCGAATCGCTCGACGACGAGACGCGCGCCCTCGCCCTCGCGATCTACGCCAAGGAAGGCCCCGACCCGGCCTCGCTGCCGCCGGGGCGGGTCGCCTACGCGATCGAGAACTGCCTCCTCTCGCTCGAGGCCGACCGGATCGAGGAGCGCAGCGAATACAACCAGGCCGAGCAGGCCGAGGCCGAGCGACGCGGCGACCGGGCCGCGATCGAGCACCTGCTGGCCCAGGAACGGGAAATCAACGAGGAGCGTCGGTCGCTCGACCGGCGCCGTGAACAGGCACGCCTTCTCGCCCGCCCGGCGACCCGGGCCGCGACGCCGCTCGCCGCGGTCGGGGTCGTGCAGCCGGGACCGGGACCGGCCGCGGGCCGCTCGTCGGACGTTCGTGAATGATCGGAGGAACCACAGGTGACTGACCCGCTCGACAAGCAGCTCGTGGAGGCCGTCCTGTCGCGGCCGCGCCGGGCCAAGGCGGACCTCGAGGAGGCGAAGCTCGCCTCGCTGCGACCGCCCCGCGTCTCGCTGCCGATCGAGGACGAGGAGGAAGCGGAGGAGCTTGGGCTCGCGCCCGAGGCGCTCGAGGCCGACCTCGGGGTCGAGGTCGTGGACGAGACGGTCGAGCTCGGACCGCGGCTCCTGGCCGAGGTCCCGGCCAGGCTCGACGCCGCCGAGCTCGAGGAGCCGACGGCCGAGGAGCTCGAGGCGCTCTCGGCCGACATGATCGGGATCGACGATCCCGTCCGGATGTACCTCAAGGAGATCGGCAAGGTCGCCCTCCTGACCGCCGAGGAGGAGGTCGTCCTGGCCAAGGCGATCGAGCTCGGCGAGCAGATCGCCGAGGAGCCCTGGAAGGCGATCGTCTCGCTTCACGAGTGGACGAAGCACGACACCGAGCGCCGGACCCGGACGGCGAAGACGCAGCACCAGCTGCCCTTCGGCCCGGAGGCCGAGCGGATCCTGCGCGACGCCCTGGCCGACGAGGCGGCCGCGGACCTGCTCGTCCCGACGCCCGAGTTCCACCTGGTCAAGGCCGCCCGCGAGGCGCAGTCGGAGGGGACGAAGGCCCTGCTCAAGGAGGCCCGCCACCTCGTCAGCACCTACAACGAGAAGCTCGACCCGGACTCGTTCATCGCCCTCCTCGACTGGGCCTACCAGGCGGTTCACAACGGGGACCTCGACTCGCGCGACAACCCGGCCCTCCGCGCGATCTATGACTGGACGCGCGAGGCGGTCGCCTGGCCGGCCCTCGAGCGCTGGATCCGGAGCGGCCACGACGCCGAGCTCCTGAAGCGGATGGGCTACGACCCGTCGGTCCCGCCGACGACGAAGCTCCGCGACCGGAAGGGCGAGCTGGTCCGGATCGGGCGCGACGCCCGGGAGCAGCTGACCTCGGCCAACCTGCGGCTCGTCGTCTCGATCGCCAAGAAGTACATCGGGCGGGGGATGAGCTTCCTCGACCTGATCCAGGAGGGGAACATCGGGCTGATCCGGGCGGTCGAGAAGTTCGACTACGAGAAGGGTTACAAGTTCTCGACCTACGCCACCTGGTGGATCCGCCAGGCGATCACCCGGGCGATCGCCGACCAGGCCCGGACGATCCGGATCCCGGTCCACATGGTCGAGACGATCAACCGCCTGATCCGGGTCTCGCGGGGCCTGCTCCAGGAGCTCGGGCGCGAGCCGACGGTCGAGGAGATCGCCGAGGCGATGTCGCGTGGCCAGGAGGTCCAGGTCACGCCCGAGAAGGTGCGCGAAATCATCAAGGTCTCCCAGGAGCCGGTCTCCCTGGAGACCCCGATCGGGGAGGAGGAGGATTCGCACCTCGGCGACTTCATCGAGGACCGCGGCGCACTCGCCCCGGCCGAGGCGGCCTCGCACCAGCTGCTCAAGGAGCAGGTCGAGGCGGTCCTGGACTCGCTCACCGGGCGCGAGCGGCGGGTCCTGCAGCTCCGGTTCGGCCTCGAGGACGGCCGGGCCCGGACGCTCGAGGAGGTCGGCAAGGAGTTCAACGTCACCCGCGAGCGGATCCGCCAGATCGAGGCGAAGGCGCTGCGCAAGCTCCGCCACCCGTCGCGCTCGCGCAAGCTGAAGGACTACCTGGAGTAGGGCGGGGGACTACCCCGGGTGGGGCAGGGGGACTCCCCCGGGTAGGCGAGCGGGATTCCCCCGGGTAGGCGAGGGGGACTCCCCCGGGTAGGGCAGGGAGCTGGGTCCATGCCTCTTGCGGCATACGGGGTTCTCGCCACGTTCGTTGGCGCGGCGACGCTGATCGGCTCGGTCGTGACCTGGCTGGTGGGACCGCGCCGACCGGCGGCCGCGGTCCTGCCGGTGGCTGTCTCGATCGTTGCCCTCGGCACCGTCGGTCACCGGCTCCGGTTCGGGCTCGGTCCGGCCGTGTCCCTGTTCGGGTTCGAGGTGCGGCTCGTCTTCGACCTCGGCCTCGCCCTGGTCGTGTCGCTCGTCGTCGCGCTCGCCCAGCGGGCGCTGCTCCGGGCCCTCGCCGAGCGCTGATCGCCGAGCGCTGATCGCCGAGCGCGGGCGCTGAGGGCCAGCGCGCGAGCGCTGCGGGCCAGCGCGCGTTCGACTCGTCGTCCCGTTTCCTCTTGTGCAACGCAGCGCCGTGCTCCTTGCGTCTCACGCACACAAGCGCCCACTTGACCGCAGCGGACGGCGAGGTCGTCGCCGTGCTGGTCGCTCCGTTGCTCGTCGCGCACAAGGCTGACCAGGGTCGGGGGCTCACGGGTCCCGGTCGCGGCACGGGCGTCGCCGCGTTGCGCCAGACGAGAAGCGGCGACAAGAGTGGCCCCTGGCTTGCTGCGGGGTCGTCGCTTGTGTGCATGGGAGGCAACGCCCGCCCACCCGGCCGCCCGGTCCACCCCACCCGCCCTCCGCTCGGCCCGCCACGCCTGCCCGCCACGCCTGCCCGTCACGCCCGCCACGCCCGGCACGCTCGGCACGCTCGCCACGCCCGCCACCCCGGCCGCTCGGCCGACCCGGATCACCAGGCGATCAGAGCAGGACGAGCGCGCTCCCTCCGGGGTGTACCCCTGCGGCGAGACGCTGGAGCGCCAGCCGTCCCGGGATCGTGAACGTGGCAGTGAGCGAGGAGGCGTGGGCGCGGACGAGGTGTCGGTTGGCCCGCGTGTCGGCCAGGACGAGGATCACGGTGTCGACTTCGCCGTCGCGCATTTTCAGGGCGAGCCGTCGTTCGAGGGCCTGGACGTCCCGCGGCCTGGTCTCCACTTCGACACCGACTCGTCGCCGCTCGACCGTCAGCTGGGCGTCCCAGGCCCGGAGGTCGCCGCCAACCGGGAGCGGCACCTCTGTCCGCCACCGGATCGAGGCGTGCAGGCCGGCCCGAAACCGGTCAAGCAGGTCGAGGTGCGCCGCGTCACGAACAGGGTCTCCAGCCGGGAACACCCGTACCGACAGCTCGAGGCCGACCGACGCGTACAGCACGGCGAGGTCTTCGAGGTCGAGCGAACGGACGAGCCCTCGCTCGATCCGGCTCACCTGCGAGGGGGACAGCCCGGCCGGCGCCCCCAGCGCGGCAAGCGTCAGGCCGTGCTGGACCCGTGCCGTCCGGAGCTCCCGGACGATGTCGGCCAGCTGACGCCGGTTCCGTTCCTTTGCCCGTTCGACCAGTCCATGGCGACTCCCCATCGGCCGATCATGCCAGCGCCGTCTCACCCGCCACGTACGCGGCCGGCTGGCGGGCAGGCAGGCCTCAGGACGACCCGCGACGTACGCAGCCGGCTGGCGGGCAGGCAGGCCTCAGGACGACCCGGTTCGCCGGCCTGCGGTATCGCCGATCGGGCCAGCTGTTGTTCGAGCCCCGGGCTCGTCGACCCGGGGCCGCGGGTGGGTTCAGGGCGTGACCTGGACCCCGAAGTAGGCAGCGATCTTCTGGGCCAGGGCGGGCAACTCGGCCGAGATCGCCGCGATCCGCGACTCGTCCGCCCCGCCCGGGTTCGTCAGCATCGTCTCCTGGAGGCTGACGAGCTCGTCCTCGTCGGCCAGGAGCTTGTCCATATCGTCCTTGATCGGCGCGGGCCAGTCGATCGCCCGGAGCTCGGCGATCGCCTTCCTCGTCGCGTCGGCGTACTCCTTGTAGGCGGCGGTCATCGCTTCCGGTGTCGTCGCCCCGGTCATGCTCGAGCTGAGCTTCGCGGTCGCGGCCTGCAGCTCGGCCTGGATCTGGGCGTACTTGGAGCCGAAGGCCGATGTGTCGATCGACGGCACGGACGTCGCCGCCGCCGAGGTCGCGGCGGGAGTTTCGGCGGGGGCGGTCGCTGCGGGCGCCGAAGCGGCCGAGCTCCCGCCGGAGCCGCCATCGCCCGACGACGGAGCGGGACTCGAGCCCGAGGAGCAGGCGGCGACGGCGATCGCCACCAGGAGCGTGGCAGGCAGGAACTGGCGCATCGGATCCACCTCTTCGACGATCCCCCGATCGAGGGCCTGGTCGATGATAGACGGTCGGCACCCAGCCCGAATGGTTCCGCGACCGGTTACGCGGGTTCCCCCGGTTCCGGTCCGGTCACGACCGGCAGTCCGGATCGGCTCCAGTCGCTGAACGAGCCAGGGTAGAGGAGAGGATCGGACAGGCCGGCGAGCCGCATCGCGAGCGCGTTGTGGCAGGCGTTCGTGCCGCTTCCGCACGAGGTGACGACGATCCGCTCGGCCTGGCCCCCTCCGCCCCCGACGCCGGCGCTGCCGCCGCGACCGCCGCCGCCGCCCCCGCCGACGCCGCTCCCGACGCCGGTGCTGCTGCCGCGCCCGCCGCTCCGATCGCCCCCGACGCCGAGCTGCCGGAACCGCTCGAGCAGCTCGCCCGGGGACCGAAATCGAGCGTCGGGGCCGAGGTTGCCGGTGAACGGTGCGCTGAGCGCGGTCGGGATGTGCCCGGCCGCCGGATCGATCGGCTCGACCTCGCCCCGGTAGCGCTCCGGGGCCCGGGCGTCGAGCAGGATCAGGCTCCCGAGCCGCCGGCGCAGCTCGTCGCGCTCGATCACCCGGCTCCAGTGCGCGCGCAGGTGGAGATCGGCGGACGGCCAGGCAGGTGTCCCGGTCGTGAGCGGTCCGCCGATCGCCGTCCACGCCGCGAGCCCGCCGTCGAGCACGGCGACGCGCCGATGGCCGAGGTCGTCGAGCATCCACCACGGGCGCGCGGCGACCCCGCCCCCCGTGTCGTCGTAGGCGACGACGAGGTGCTCGTCGCCGATCCCGCGTTCTGCCAGCAGGCGGGCGAACGCGGCCGGGTCGGGGAGCGGGTGGCGTCCGGGACCATCGGGAGCGGAGAGGTCGGTGTCGAGATCGAGGAAGATTGCGCCCGGGAGGTGCCCGGCCTCGTACGCGGCCCGGCCTCGACCCGGCTGGAGGAGATACCAGCGAGTGTCGACGATCCGCAGGTCGGGCGCGCCGAGCCGGACGCGGAGCTCCTCGGGCGAGATGGTCGTCATGGATGCGAGGGTACCGCAGCCGTCGATGCCGCTGCGCGGCCGTCTGGCTGCCCGCCCGCGGAAGTCGCCGCCCGTCACCCCGCGCCCGCCGCCCTCGCCGCCCGGCGCCCTCGCCGCCTCATCCAGTCACCGGGCGGGCGCCTCTGGTATTCTCTCCCGCGGCGCCGCGACGGCGCCTCCGGACCGCTTCGAGCGGCCCCCTCGCTCCGGCGTAGCTCAGTGGTAGAGCGGGCGGCTGTTAACCGCTTGGTCGTAGGTTCGAATCCTACCGCCGGAGCCACATTCCCGATCAGGAATGCCCACCCCGGGCCACCTGCTGACACCCCGATTCACCCCTGGTTTCGGGGGGCGTGACTGATTCGGTGACTGAGTCAGGCGACAGCCGTTGCCCGAGTCTCGGCCCGGCGCGGGACGGAGCTCCGCCTGGAACGCCTGGCAGGCGCGCTCGTCTTCCTGCCCAAGGGCAGGCCGCATCGGTTCGCGGTCCGGGAGGGCCGGCCGGCGCGCCTGCTCCAGATCACCGCACCGGCCCAGTTCGAGCGCTTCGTGGCCGAGGTCGGTGTTCCGGCCACGCGTCCCGGTCTGCCGGATCCCGAGCCCCCGGATCTCGATCGACTGCTGGCCGCCGCCGCCCGCCACGGGATCGACATCCTGCCTGGCGACGGGTAGCGGCCGGCGCGGTTCGCGCGGCCTGCCCCCGGCAGCCGGACCCGCCGGCTGGTCCGGAGCACCCGGTGATCCCGACCGCAGCCACGGCCCGGCCTCGGCCGGAGGTCGGCCCGCACCCTGCTACGCGTTCGCCAGCTCCCGGCGGAGCGCCTCTGGATCCTCGAGCCGGCGCCGGACCGCGTTCAGGAAGCGGGCGCCGAGCTCGCCGTCGACGAGGCGATGATCGGCCGACAGGGTGAGGCGCATGATCGAGCGGATCGCGATCCCGCCGTTGATGACGACCGGGGTGTCGATCGCGCTCGCGACGGCCAGGATCGCAGCTTCGCCGGGATTGATGATCGCGCTGAAGGCTTCGACCCCGAGCATCCCCAGGTTCGAGACGGTGAACGTCCCCCCGGTCATGTCGTCCACCGACAACGTCCCGGCGCGGGCGGCGGCCACGAGCGCGCTGGCCCGCTCGTGGAGCTCCCCGATCCCGAGCCGATCGGCATCGCGGATGACCGGCACGACCAGGCCGCCCGGCACCGAGACCGCGACGCCAAGGTGAACGCGACGTCGCGGCCAGACGACAGTCCCGTCGGTTCGCGAGTTGACGTCGGGAAACTCGACCAGGCTCTGGGCCGTGGCGGCGAGCACGAAGTCGGTGACCGTCAAGCTTGTCCCGGCCTCTTTCAGGGTCTGGCGGACGGCGAGCAGGCGGGTGACGTCGGCCGCCACGGTCACGGTGAAATGGGGGACGGTGGAGAAGCTGAGCGTCAGTCGCTCCGCGATCACCCGGCGCATCCGGCTCAACGGGCGGGGCGTCTCCTCGTCCTCCGCCCCTGACCGCGAAGGGCCGGGCAGGCTGGGTAGGCTGGACGGTGTCTCGGCCCGGGCCGCGATCGCGGCCTGGATGTCCCGCTCGACGATCCTGCCGCCGGGTCCGGTCCCGGTCACGGATCGCGCGTCGAGTCCGGCCGCGGCCGCCAGGCGGCTGGCCCGGGGGCTGATCCGTGGAGCCGTGGGGCTCATGCGCGCCTCGGCGGCTGGCCGCTGGACTGCCGGAGCCGCGACTGCCGGAGCCGCGACAGCCGGAGCCGCGACAGCCGGAGCCGCGACAGCCGGAGCTGCAGCCGATGCGGCCACCGGGGTGGCGGTCGGGATTGCGCCTGCCTCGTCCGGCCCGGCCGGCGAGGCGGCCGCAGTCCGTGGTTCGGGCTCCGGGATCGCCTCTCCCGGTGCCCCAACCCAGGCGCAGATCGTGTTCACCGGGACCGTCTCGCCCTCCGTCACGAGCCGCCTGAGGAGCACCCCTTCCTCGAACGACTCGACCTCCATCGTCGACTTGTCGGTCTCGATCTCGAACAGGACGTCGCCGCGGTGGACCGGTTCGCCCACTTCCTTGCGCCAGAGCGTGAGGACGCACTCCTCGGTCATCTGGCCGGGCCTGGGCATGAGGATCGGGTGAGCCATCGGGAGAAGGTCCTCGGCGACTGCGCGGTTCGGTGACTCAGGCTACACGAGGGCCGTCACGGCCCGGACGATGTCGTCGGCGTGGGGCAGGAAGGCTCGTTCCAGGCCCTCGGCCTGGGGCGAGATCCCGTTCGCGGCGCCGATCCGCCCGACCGGTCCATCGAGGTCGTCGAACGCCTCGAGCTGGATCCGGGCAACGATCTCGTTCACGAAGCTGCCGACGAGGACTGCCTGGCTGGCGACGACGCAGCGTCCGGTCCGGCGAACAGAGTCGAGCACGGTGTCGATGTCGAGCGGGACCAGGCTGCGCAGATCGATCACCTCGGCCGAGATGCCGTGCTCGGCCTGCAGGGTCTCGGCGGCCGCCAGGGCGTCGAGCACCGCCGGGCCCCAGGCGACGATCGTCGCGTCCGTCCCGGCGCGGGCGACCCGGGCCTGGCCGAGCTCGACGAGGTGCTCGCCCTCGGGCACGGGACCCTTCGTCCCGTAGAGCGCCTGGCTCTCGACGAAGAGGACCGGGTTGTTCGTCCGGATGGCGGACTTCAGCAGGCCCTTGGCGTCGGCGGGGGTCGATGGATAGACGACGTACAGGCCCGGGATGTGGGCGAAGACGCTCTCGAGCGACTGCGAGTGCTGGCCGCCGTAGCCCTTGCCGGCCCCGACCGAGGCTCGGATCACAAGCGGCACCTCGAGCTGGGCGCCGCTCATGTAGTGCCATTTGCCGGCCTGGTTGGCGATCTGGTCGGAGGCCATCAGGGCAAAGTCCATGTACATCAATTCGACGACCGGGCGTGTTCCGACAATCGCGGCTCCGACGGCCGTGCCGCAGATGCACGCCTCCGAGATCGGGGTGTTGAAGACCCGCTCGCGGCCGAACGTCTCGAGCAGCCCCTTCGTGAGCTTGAACGCCCCACCGTAGTCGGCGATGTCCTCGCCGTACAGGATCACCCGGCCGTCGCGCTCCATTTCTTCGACGAGCGCCTCCCGGATCGCGTCGCGGTAGCTGATCGCACCGTCCGGGTCGCGCCGCGCGACCGGGGCAGGTGCATAGGTCACGACCCGGCGGGCGGCCGGCGGGACCTCGTTCGCGGCCGTCTCGGTGTACAGGTACCGGAGCAGCTCGGCCGGGTCGGGATCGGTCGCGCCTGCGGCGCGCACGGCTGCCCGCGCGTTCCGCTCGCGGGCCCGGGCCTCGAGTGACGCCAGGCCTGCATCGTCGACGACCCCGGCTTCAAGCAGCTGCCGCTTCAGCCGTTCGATCGGGTCGGCGGCCCGCCAGGCGGCCTCCTCCTCGCGCGTCCGGTACTCGTTGCGCGGGTCCGACAGGGAGTGCCCGTAGTAGCGGTACGTGCTCGCCTCCACCAGGACGGGTCCCCGGCCTTCGCGGCAGAGGGTGGCAGCCCGCTGGATCGCCTCGCGGACCGCGAGCACGTCCATCCCGTTGACCAGCTCGGCATGGAGGTTGTTCTCGGCGAAGCCGGCCGCCCGGCGGGCGAGGTGACGGATCCCCATCACCTCGTCGTCGGTCCGGTGGGTCATCCCGTAGTGGTTGTTCTGGATGAAGTAGATGATCGGCAGGCCGTACGGCCGATCACCGGCCAGGTGGTTCGTCCACTGCTCCTGGGCGGCCCAGTTGAGCGACTCGAGGACGACCCCGTTGGCATAGGCGCCGTCGCCCGCAAAGCAGCAAACGACGCGGTCCGACCGCGCGTAGCGGATCGCCATCGCTGCACCGGTCGCGATCGGCACGCTGCCGCCGACGATCGCGTTCGCCCCAAGGTGCCCGGTCGAGAAGTCGCCGATGTGCATCCCGCCGCCGCGACCCCGGCAATAGCCCTCCTCCTTGCCAAAGAGCTCGGCGATCGTGCGGAAGACATGCTCCTCGAGGGCCGCCTCGCGCAGGGCCTCGGGACTCGTGGCGGTTGAGCCGGGGAGGCGCGCCCGGAGCTGCGCATCGCTCATCCGGACGATCGCGGCGAAACCCTTGGCGATCGCATCGCCATGGCCGCGGTGCGAGCTGGTGATGTTGTCGTCGGGCCGGAGCGCGGAGCAGGCGCCGACCGCGGAACCCTCCTGGCCGATCGAGACATGGGTCGGGCCGCGGTAGTCGTAGCCGGGCAGCGGATCGTAGCCTCCGGAGCGGAGACGGACGATCATCTCCTCGAGCTCGCGGATGGCGAGCATTGCGTCGAGCAGCTCGAGCGCCTCGGGGCCCGAGATCGTGCCCGCCCGGAGCTCGGAGGCCAGGTCACCGGCGTAGCGGAAGCCGGTGATCGTGCCGCACGACTCCTCGAACGGCACGAACGACGGACGGCTGTCGCTGCGGTAGGTCGGCTCCGCGGTCGTCGGCTTCGCCACCCTCGTCTCCCTGTCCGCTGGTCTGAGGCGTCCCGCCGCGCCCGCGCGGTGCGGCTGGCCACCGAGGTGGCGCCGGCTCAGGCTCTGAAGATCATCGATTATCGAGCATACAGAAGTGCCGTGCGCCGGTCAACGAGGGACTCTGTTCGAGTCCGTCAGGGTGGCCGCCGGTCGGGCGCCTGGTCGGTTGGCACGGTGACGAATTCCGTCTCTGCGAAACCGTTGCCCGTCCCGAGTCGGGCGAGGGTCGCCATCAGCTGCGCATCGGGCGGCAGGCCGGGGTTTCCGCACGCGTTCGTGTCGAGGCAGAGCGCCCGGCCATCCTGGAAGACGCACGGACCGGCGGTCGCCGGCGTGTGGCCGAAGACGACCCGACGGATGCCGGCCTGCTCGAAGCCGCGAAAAGCACCGCTCGACCAGTCGGTAGCGAAGAACTCGGACCGGACCCACAGGTGCTGCTCGGTGGTGCGCCCGAGGTCCTCAAGTCGACTCCAGGGCGGCAGCCCGCCGTGGACGAGCAGGACATCCCGCCAGCGGACGGCATGGGGCAGGCGAGCGAGCCAGGCGAAGATCCCCGGTGCCCGGGCCTCGATCGCCTCGAACACGGGCCCCGGATTGTCCCGCTCGAGGTCGTCGCAGCCAAAGGAGTCGAGCGTCGCCCGCCCGCCGAAGTCGAGCCAGGTGTCGAGCCATTCGTAGGCACCGGCCCGCAGTTGGAGGAGCATCTGCTCGTGATTGCCGCGGGCGAACAAGGCTCGCCCGCCGGCGGCCTCGGCCTCGCTCTCGAGGCGGCGGAGCAGGGCAATGAGGCGACGGCTGTTCGCACCGCGGTCGAGGTAGTCGCCGCAGCCGATGAGGGCGGTCCGGGGCGGCGCAGACCAGCGGAGGCGATCGTCGACCAGGCCCGCCGCGACGAGCGCCGCCTCGAGTCCGGTCGCCACGCCGTGCGGGTCCGAGAACGCCCAGATCGTCCACGAATCCGGAACGCTTGCGACCGGCTCGCCCGTCCGTCCCGCCCTCATTCCACGACCAGGCCGGTCATCCGCCGGGCCGGCCCGGGGGCGAGCGGATGACGTGCCGGCGATTGCCCGTCGATCGTATCTGGGTCGGGGCGCGCTAGACTAGGCAGCCTGGAGGTCACGGCCGCTGGGGTGGATGCCGTTCGGGGTGTCGCGGCGGGAGGTGGCGAGGGTCGTTCGGCCGCTCGCTGCCGGATGGGTGGCCCCGATGCTCGACAGGGAGCCTTCATGCCCGGCGACAGGTCGATTTCCCGCAGCGTCCTCGCGGACCAGGTCAGGGACCGGCTCCTGGCCGACATCCTGTCCGGTCGATACCCGCCCGACTCGCGGATCGTCGAGACCCGGGTCGCGCGCGAGCTCGGCACCAGCCAGGCGCCCGTCCGGGAGGCGCTCCGCAGTCTCGAGGCCCTCGGCGTCGTCGAGACGACGCCGTTTCGCGGTGCCCGGGTGCGGCGCCCGAGCGCCGGCGAGCTGCTCGGGGCGTACGAGGTCCGCTCCGAGCTCGAGGCGTACGGGGCCCGCCTGGCGGTGCCGCGGCTCACGGACGCCGACCTGGCCGAGCTGGTGGCGCTGGGCGAGGAGATGCAGCAGGCGGCCCGGCGGGGCGATCCGCACGAGGTCGCGACGGTGGACGCGAGTTTCCATGCCCGACTGATCGAGCTCTCGGGCAACGAGACGCTGGTCCGGGTGTGGCGCTCGCTCGAGCCCTTCTCGCGGACGTACATCACCCTCGTCGCACCCGGGGCGGACGCGCAGTGGACCGCGGATCTCCACCTGCCGATCATCGCGGCCCTCCGCAGCCGCGACCCGGAACGAGTCGTCGAGGCCCTCCGGCGCCATTTCGTCGAGGCGGGCGACCGTCTCGTCCGGAGCTGGGCGGCCCCGGCGGGCACCGCGAACGCGACACCGGCGGCAGCCGCGAAGCGGGCCACCGATCCGGCCGAGGTGCCCGATCCGCCCGACGCCGTCGCCTAGCTGGTCCGGCGAAACAGGCCACGGACCTGCTCGGCGACCCGTTCGGCGGACAGACCATAGCGATCGAGCAGGACGGCGTTCGGAGCCGACTCGGTGTACTGGTCGCGCAGTCCCAGCCGGGTGAGTCGCGTCGGCCGGTGCTCGGAGAGCACCTCGGCGACCGCACCGCCCAGGCCGCCGATGATCGAATGTTCCTCGATCGTGATCACGCGCCCGGTCCGCTCGGCGGCGGCGACGATCGTCGGGACGTCGAGCGGCTTGAGGGTCGGCACGTGGACGACGTGGGCGTCGATCCCCTCGTCGGCGAGGAGCTCGGCCGCGTCGACGACCCGTGGTGTCTGGGACCCGGTGCTGACGAGCGTCACATCGCGGCCCTCCCGGACGACCCGGGCCGCCCCGAACTCGAACCGGTACGACTCGTCGAACAGGCGCTGGGTGGCGTCCCGGACCAGCCGGACGTAGGTCGGTCCCTGGTACTCGGCTGCCCAGCGGAGCACTTCGCGAGCCTCGATGTCGTCGGCCGGGGAGATCGTGACCATGCCCGGCATCGCCCGCATGATCGAGATGTCGTCCACGACCTGGTGGGTCTTGCCGGCCATGCCGGTGAACAGGCCGGCGTACCCGGCGGTGATCTTGACGTTCAGTCCGGTCTGGCCGATCAGGACCCGGATCTGATCGAGCGGGCGGATGACGGCAAACGAGACGAACGTGCTGATGAACGGGATCAGCCCCAGGGTGGCCAGTCCGGCCGCGACGCCGAGCATGTTCTGCTCGGCGATCCCCATCTGGAGGTAGCGATCCGGGTGGGCGGCTTCAAAGAGGTCGGCCTTGGTGGAGCTGCCAAGGTCGCCGTCGAGCATGACGATCCGGGGGTTGGCGCTCGCCAGCTCGGTGACGGTCTCGCCGAACACCTCGCGCATCGGCCGGCCCATTGGCAGGGTCATCGCGTGCCCTCGCTCGCTGCCGGAATCGGTTCGCCCAGCTCTGCCATCGCCGCCGCGTACTCGTCGGGCTTGAGGATCCGGGTGTGCCAGTAGTAGCGGCCCTCCATGAACGACACGCCCCGGCCCTTGATCGTGTGGGCGATCACGACCACCGGTCGGCCCTCGCGTCGCCCGCTGGCCTCGAGGGCCGTGACGATGTCGGCCATGTCGTGCCCGTCCGCCTCGATCACGCGCCAGCCGAAGGCCGACCACTTCGCGGCGAGTTCGCCAGGCTCCTCGGGTGGCAGCCGATGTCCCGAGCCGACGCCCCGCCAGCCGAACTGCTGGAGCTTGTTGTGGTCGACGATCGCGATCAGGTTGTCGAGCCGGTAGCGCTGGGCGACAAACGCCGCCTCCCAGACCTCGCCCTCCTGGCACTCGCCGTCGCCGAGCATCACATACGTCAGAAAGTCGCGACCGGTCAGGCGCGCCCCGAGCGCGATCCCGACGCCTGCCGAGATGCCCATCCCGAGCGATCCGGTGGACATGTCGAGGGCCGGCAGGCGGGTCATGTCGGGGTGTCCCTGAAGCCGGGAGTCGGCCGCGTCAAAGGTGGCCAACTCCTCGAGCGGGAAGTAGCCGCGCAGGGCCATCGCTGCGTACAGCCCGAGCGAGGAGTGCCCCTTCGAGAGGATGAACCGGTCACGATCCGGCCAGTCGTGCTCCGATGGCCGGATGCGCAGCACCCGGAAGAAGAGCGCCGCCAGCAGGTCGGCCGCCGACAGCGGTCCGCCGAGGTGCCCGCCCTGGGCATGGTTCACGGTCCGGACAACCTCGACCCGGATCCGGCGGGCGATCTCCTGGAGGCGGGCGATCTCGCCCGGGTCGACGGCCGGCTCGGCGGCCGGGGTAACGGCTTGCGGCTTGCTCACGAGTCGCCCCGGCGTTCGTACGAGCCCGGGACCACCGGCGGCGAGAACAGGCAGACGAGCTCAAGCGGTTCCGGTCCGTCTGATTCGGTCGCGTGGAACGTCCCGGTCGGGATGAAGACGGCGACCCCCGGTTCGAGCAAGGCGGTCGCCTCGGCCGTCACCAGGCGACCGCGCCCCGAAGTCACGTAGATCGTCTCTTCCTGGGCGTCGTGGACGTGGCCGGTCGGCCGGGAGCCAGGCGGGAACACGGAGACCCCCACCGTCACGTTGCGGGCCGGACTGTTTTGGGGCCCGACGTAGAGGTACCAGTCCCGCCCGGGGAGGGGGAAGACCTCCGCTTCGCCTCGCGCCACTCGCTTGATCATCGGAGCACCTCACCTGGGCCGCGCCAGCTGACTCGTCGGTCGGGGCACCGACCTCCAGCGCAACAATCGATTATCGAGAATACGTGGCCAACGGGCGCAGGTCAAACGGTCGCTGGCGGCTCTCGGTCGTGTTCGCCGCGCCGGCCATGGCGCCGTCAACCGGCCAGGGCCGTGCGAACCTCGTGCATCCGGGCGATCGTCTCCGCGTCGTAGGGCGCTGGTAGGCGCGCGATCACGGTGGCAAAGCCGTGGGCCACGTAGGGGCGGAGGCGGTCCGCGACGAGCTCGGGTGGGCCGAGCAGGACCGGCATCCCGGTGATCGCCTCGATGCCGTTGTGGGCACAGATCGCGCGGTAGACAGACTCGGCGGCCGCGGGATCGTCACGAATGATGATCGGGAAACTGATCGTCCGCTCGATTGATGCCGGGTCACGGCCGACCGCCGCGCAGTACTCGCGCAGCAGCTCGTCCCGGGCGAGAACCTCGTCGAGCGTTCCAGCTGTATTCCAGGCGTCGGCATGGCGGGCGACGATCGGCAGTGTCTTTCTCGGCCCACTGCCGCCGACCAGGATTGGCAGGTGGGCCTGGAGCGGGCGGGGCCGGACGAGCGCGTCGTGCAGGCGGTACTTCGGCCCGTCGCTGGTGACGAGTTCCCCGTCCAGCAGCCGCCGGATCAGGCCGACCGATTCGTCGAGCCAGGCGAGCCGTTCGCCGGGGCTGCGACCGAACGCGATGTCGAACGCGTCATGTTCGCGATCGACGTACGCAGCGCCCAGCCCGAGAACAGCCCGCCCGTTGCTCGCATGGTCGAGTGTGGCCGCCAATTTCGCCGTGTGGCCCGGACTGCGGAACGTGTTCGCCCCGACCATCAGACCGAGACGGACCCGGGAAGTCCGGGCGGCGAATGCCCCGAGCGCCAGCCAGCCTTCGAAGATCGGCTGTTCCCATGGCCCCTGGATCGCGGTCAGGTGATCCCAGGTCCAGACCGAATCCCAGCCCGAGGCGTCTGCGGCGATCGCGGCCGACAGGAAGGCCGGCCAGTCGCCGGCCTGTGACCAGAGCTGGGCGCCGAAACGGACCTCGGGCATGCGGGGCCGGCTCAGCCGACCCGGACGTCGGGGTCGGGGAGGACCACGTCCCGGATCGCGGCCATCAGATCGTGGTAGGACTTGACGAAGCCGCGCAGGGTCCGCGCCGAGGCGCCGTATCCTGCGAACTCCTCCGGCGTCAGCCCGTCCGGCTCGTATGCCCGCCGAAAGTCGGGGATCCTCTCGGACAGCTCCGCGATCAGGGCCGGATCGACGGGCACCGCGATCCGCGACACGGGCTCGATCCCGCTCCGATTGAACCTGACCTGCCAGGCGTGCGGCATCGTCAGGCTGACGTCCCCGCCGACGAGCTCGGTCCAGTGGAGGCGATGGCGATAGGCCGCGGCCAGGAGACGTGAGTGGTAACCCCGCTCCTGGAAGATCGCGTACGCCCGCTTGAAGACGGCGATGCCCGCCCAGTTCGTGGCGTCCGGATGAACAGCGAGGTCGTCGCGCTCGACGAGCACCTTCATCCAGTCGTCGAGCCGCCCGATCATGATCGTGCAGATCGGGGTCATCGACGCCGTGTCGCCGCCCGCCTGGGCACGCCGCGCCAGCCCTCGCTCGACTGCTTCCGCCGCGGCGATCACCTGGGGGACGGTGAAGCTCACCGTGGCGTTGATGTTCACGCCTCGGAATGTCGCTTCCTCGATCGCCGCGAGGCCGGCAGCGGTGGCCGGGAACTTGACCTGGATGTTCGGGGCCAGGGCGTCGAAACGGACCGCCTGTTCGACCATCCGCTTCGCGTCCGGATAGTTGGCCGGGTTCGTCTGGACCGACAGCCGCCCCTTGCGAGCACCCTCGCGCTCGAAGACCGGGTGCAGGACCGCCGCTCCCCGGATGGCCATCTCTTCGACGACCGCCCAGGTCAGCTCGACTTCCGTCCACGACGGGTTGGCAGCCGCCAGCTCCCGGACCCGGGGCACCCAGTACGATTTCTCCTTCTTCATCACCTCGAGCACGATGCTCGGGTTCGAGGTTGCGCCGCTCGCGCCGCGGGCGACGGCGTACTCGAGCTCGTCGATGGCGCACGAGTCGTTCCAGTAGTCGGTCGCTGTCCGCTCGACCATCCGGAGGAGCGGACTGTCGACCGTCGTCGTCACGGTCATCGCGGTCGCGGCCGAGTCATCGTCCGGGGAGCTCGCCGGCGGGCACGATCCGGCAGTCGGGGAGTCCGCGCAGGACGGCCTCGGGTCCGCCGGGGGCATAGACCGCGAGCAGCCGCATCGGCTCCCAGCCGGTGTTCTCGGTCGAGTGGAAGACGCCCTCGGGGACGTAGACCATGTCGCCGGCCCGAATGTGCCGGAACGTCGGGGTTCCGGCGTCGTCCTCGACCATCTGCTCGCCCTCGCCGGAGATCACGTAGAGGATCTCCTCGGAACCCGGGTGGTTGTGGCGGGCGTGGCCCTTGCCGGGATCGAGGATGACGACCCCGCCGGCCGCCCGGGTCGCTCCGGTCACCCGGATCTCGCTCAGCCACTTGATCGTGCCCCAGTCGAAGACCTGCGTCTCGACGTCGTCAGGGGAGATGAACCGCCTGGTTGGCGCCGTCATGGGCTATCTCCTCGGGTAGGTGACCTTGTCGCCCGGGGCCCGCGTGAGGCCCTGCGGTCGACCTATAATCGATCATCGATCCTTTGTCCGCAAGGGCATTCCGCAGGCCTGGAGGGCGGCGTCCGAGGACCGAGATGGACCGAGGATCCGGAACAGCGCAGGACCCGGCGATCGCCCATGGACCAGGCGGGACGTCCGCCCGATGGCCGCGGCCGAACGTCTCACCCGACGCAACCGCGCCCCGAGAGCCTGCCGGATGGGGCTTGACACCGGCTCCGTGGATCCTATCTTATCGACAATCGATTATCGAGCAGCCTCCTGGACGCCGCGTCGCAGCACAACCCAACCTCGTGCATGGAGAGGTGTCGCCTTGGCGAAGTTCGCCACGGACTTTCTGACGGTCGGGCTCAACGGACTCACCCTCGCGGCGCTCTACTTCATCGTGGCCAGCGGGTTCACGCTCATCTTTGGACTGATGCGGACGACGAACATGGCCCACGGATCTCTCTACCTTCTGGGCGCCTACATCGGCTGGACCGTCGCCGACGCGACCGGCAACTGGTGGCTCGGGGTCGCGGCCGGGTCCCTCGGGGTCGGGCTCGCGGGGGTCGCCATCCACGTCGGGATGCTCGCCCGGATGGCCGGTCAGGATCTCCGCCAGGCGCTCGTCACGATCGGGCTGTCGATCATCTTCGCCGACCTCCTGCTCGCGAGGTACGGGGGCCTGACGTACCAGTTCCGGCCGCCGGACCTGATCGCCGGCTCGACGTCGATCCCGTTCGTCGTGGGCGGCGCCTACTCGACCTACCGGCTCTTCCTGCTGGCGGTCGCCGTGGTGGTCGGGGGCGCCCTGTGGCTGATCCTCAACCGGACCCGGATCGGCGTCTACATCCGGGCCGGGATCGACGACCGCGACATGCTCTCGGCCCTGGGCGTGAACGTGTCCCGGGTCTTCCTGTTCGTCTTCGCCCTCGGGGCCGGGCTGGCCGGGTTCGCCGGGGTGATGGGCGCGACCGCCCTGTCCGTCTCCCCGGGCGAGGACGGTCGCTACCTGCTCTCCTCGCTCGTCGTCGTCATCGTGGGCGGGATGGGCAGCCTCGGCGGCGCCGCGATCGGTGCCCTGATCATCGGTCTGGCCGAGCAGTTCGGGCTCTTCTACCTGCCGACGTACTCGGTCGTTCTGACCTTCGTCATCATGGCCGGCGTCCTCGCCGTCCGCCCGCAGGGCATCCTGGGTCGCCCGGCGTGACCAGGGCACGGAAGGTCCCGGCGCTGGCAGCGCTCCTTGTCCCGGTTGCGCTCGTCCTCTACCCGCTGCTCGTGCCCCGGTTCTGGATCCTGTCGATCGCCTCGCAGGCGATCATCCTCGGGATCGTCGCCCTCAGCCTGGTGTTCATGGCCGGCCAGGGCGGGATGGTCTCGCTCGCCCAGGCAGCGCTGGCCGGCCTGGCGGCGTACATGACCGCCATCCTGACGCTCCGGCTGGGGCTCCCCGCACTCCCCGCGGGCTTGATCGCAGTCCTGATCGCGACGCTCGTCGGCGCGCTGTTCGGGGCGATCGCCTCGCGCTCGCAGGGCATCTACTTCCTGATGCTGACGCTCGCGCTCGCGGTCGGCTTCTTCTACCTGGCGCTCCAGAACTACGACCTCTTCGGCGGCCACATCGGGTTCGCCGGGGTGCTCGGCCCAACCGGCTCGCCGCGCGAGAATCCGGCGGCCTTCTACTACCTGTGCCTGGCGACGGCCGTGGCCGCGTACCTCAGCCTGCGCTACCTCGCCCGCGCGCCGCTCGGGCTCTCGTTCCAGGGGATTCGCGACAACCCGCGCCGGATGTGGGCGCTCGGCTACTGGGTGAGCCTCCACCGGGTCGCGATCTTCGCCATCGGCGGGCTGGTGGCCGGCCTCTCGGGGGTCCTCGGGATCTGGTACCGGGGCAGCATCTCGCCGGGCACGGTCGACCTGACGCGCACGATCGACGTCCTGATCATCGCCGTGGTCGGCGGGCTTGGCCATCCGATCGGCGCCTTCGTCGGGGCGCTCTTCTTCGTCCTCGTCCAGACGTTCGCCAGCAGTGTCGTCGTCCTCGGCTTCAGCTTCGACGAGCGGTTCAACACGCTGATTGGCCTGAGCTTTCTGCTCGTCGTCCTGTTTGCGCCCGACGGGCTGATCGGCCTCGCCGCCCGCGCCCGGGTCCTGATCGGTCGGCGCCTGGCCGACCGCAGGCGGGACCCGGGCCCGCCCGTGGTCCGGCCCGTTCCTGAACCCGTCCCCGTCGACGCCGGGGCAGACCCGCCGTCGACCCCCACGCAGCCGCTTGATCGTAGCTAGGAGGGCCTGAGCAGGACGTGTGACCAAGGGACCAGGGCACGGGGCTCCGCACGGTGCGGGGCACGCAACCGACGAGGAGGAGCAATGAAGTCATCGCGAGCCGGTAGACGGCTCTTCGCACTCTCGGTCGTGTCGGCGATTCTGGTGTCCGCGTGTGGCGGCAGCACCGGATCGCAGAGCGGCCCGATCAAGATCGGCGGTCTCGCCACGCTCGCCGGGCCGTTTGCCGTCCCGGGCCAGGACTCGTTCCGAGGCATGGAGCTCGCCCTCGACGAGTTCAAGAACGCGAACGGCAAGTGGGAGGTCGCCGGTCGGGAGATCCAGCTGATCAAGGAAGGATCCGACGCCACCCCGGCGGTCGCCCTCGAAAAGGCCAAGAAGCTGATCGAACAGGACAACGTCGACATCCTCATCGGCCCGCTCTCGGGTGACGAGGGCCTGGCGATCAAGGATTACGCGAAGACCGTCCCGGACAAGACGTTCATCAACGGGTCGTCGGCGGCCCAGGACACGACGTTCCGCAACCCGGCGCCGAACTTCTTCCGGTTCTCGACTGACGGGGCCCAGTGGATGGCCGGCCTCGGCAAGTACGCCTATGAGAAGAAGGGCTTCAAGCGAGTCGCCGTCGTCGCGGAAGACTACTCGTTCCCGTACACCCAGGTGGCTGGCTTCATGTACGAGTTCTGCGCCGCAGGCGGACGCGTCCCGAAGAAGTTCTGGGTTCCGCTCGGGAACAAGGACTACAGCTCGGTCGTGTCCGGCATTCCGACCGACATCGACGCGATCTACGTCGCCCTCGGCGGCGCGGACGCGGTGAACTTCCTGACCCAGTACAACGACGCCGGCGGCAGGGCGCCGATCATCGGTGGCTCGATCACCGTCGACCAGACGGTTCTCGGCACCACCGGCCCCTTCCAGGAGCGCCTGGTGGGCACGGCCGCAGCCGGCCCGATCGCCGACACGAACACCGAGAAGCCGTGGCTTGACTTCGTCGCGGCCTACAAGGCGAAGTTCCCCGACGGGCTGCCGTCGCCGAGCCTCTTCGCCCATGCCTACTACATCGAGACCAAGGCCGCGCTGCTCGCCCTCAAGGAGGTCAACGGTGATCTCAGCGGCGGCGAGAAGAAGTTCATGGAGGCCCTGTCCAAGCTGTCGTTCGACACGCCGACGGGCAAGGTCAGCCTCGACGAGAACCGGAACGCGATCGCGAACGAGTACGTGACCGAGGTTCAGAAGGGCCCGGAGGGCAACCTCGTGAACAACGTCGTCGCGGTTGCCCAGCAGGTCGACCAGACGCTCGGGCTTGGCAAGGACAGTCCGCTCCTTGCCCAGCCCGTCAGCCGGGACTTCCCGGCCTGCCCGTGACCCTGACCACTGCCGAAGCGCCGGCCCGGGCCCTGCGACTGCAGGGCGTCGGGCGGCGCTTCGGCGCCCTCCAGGCCCTCCGGGACGTGAACATGGAGGTCGCCCCTGGTGAACGCCGGGCGATCCTCGGCCCGAACGGCGCAGGCAAGACGACCCTGTTCAACGTCGTGACCGGCGACTACCTGCCGACCTCGGGCAGGATCGAGCTGAACGGCGTCGATGTGACGCACCTGCCGCCTCACCGGCGGACCCGGCTGGGGCTCTCGCGCACCTACCAGAACTCGCAGCTGTTCATGGGTCTAAGCGTGGCGGACAGCCTGTTCCTGGCCGCCCGCGGCGTACAGTCGGGCCGGTTCAGCCTGCGCCGCCCGCGGCCCGATGATCCGGGCCTGGGCCGGGCCGCCGAGGTCGCTGCTCTCGTCGGGCTCTCCGACCTCCTCGAGGCGCCGGTTCGGGCGCTGTCGCACGGCCAGCAGCGACAACTCGAACTGGGCATGGCTCTGACCGGCAGGCCACAGATCCTGATGCTCGACGAGCCAGCCGCCGGTCTCTCGCCGGGGGAGCGCTCGCTCCTTTCGCGCCTGCTGGCCGACCTGCCGCGGGAGATCACGGTCATCCTCGTCGAGCACGACATGGACGTCGCCCTGCAGGCCGTCGACCGGGTGACCGTGATGCACAACGGCGTGATCATCGTCGAGGGCAGCCCAACCGACATCCAGTCCGACAGCACCGTCCAGGCGATCTACCTGGGGCACCACCATGGCGTCCACCATGACGGCTGACTCGATCCTTCGCATCGACGCGCTCCACGTCCGATACGGGCAGAGCCACATCCTCCAGGGCGTGGACCTGGTCGTCGGGACCGAGCCACTCGCCCTGATCGGGCGCAACGGGATGGGCAAGACAACCCTGTGCAATGCGATCACCGGCCTCGTGCCGGCCAGCGGCGGTTCGGTTCGCCTGGCCGGCAGGGAACTCCTCGGTCGCCGGCCGCACGAGATCGCCCGATCAGGGATCGGCTACGTGCCCCAGGGGCGACGCGTCTTCCCCTCCCTGTCGGTCGAGGAACACCTCCGGATGGTCGCCCCGCGCAACGGCGCGAACTGGACGATGAGCAGGATCTACGAGCTGTTCCCGCCGCTCGCGGCCCGGCGCCGGAACGGTGCGACCCAGCTCTCGGGAGGCGAGCAGCAGATGCTGGCGATCGCCCGTGCGCTCCTGCTCAACCCGCGCCTGCTGATCATGGACGAGCCGTCGGAAGGGCTCGCCCCGATTGTCGTCGAGCACCTGATCGGCGTGCTCCGCGGTGTCGCGTCGGAAGGCGTCGGCCTGCTCCTGGTCGAGCAGAACCTCGGCGTGGCGACCGCGATCGCGGAGCGGATCGCGATCATGGTCACCGGCCGGATCGCCCTCGAGACGACGTCCGCGACCTTGCTTGCCGACGAGGCCGCCCAGCGCCGCTACCTCGGCGTCAGCGTCCAGGCCGAGACGCCGTCGGGCGGCGCGCCAGCCGGTTCCTAGGAGGGTGATGGATGGCCAGCGTGGTGTTGCTCGGGACCCTCGACACCAAGGGCCGCGAGTACGCGTTCCTGCGAGATCGGATCCGGGCCGCCGGATGCGACGTGGTTCTCGTCGACGCCGGGGTGATGAGCGACCCCTCGCCCGGCGACATCAGCGCCGATGCGGTTGCTGCGGCCGGTGGCGCGGACCGGGCGGCGCTGGCCGCGGCCGGTGACCGCGGGCCGGCCGTGGCGGCGATGACCCGCGGTGCGATCGCGGTGATCCGCCGCCTCCATGACGAGGGCCGGCTCCACGGGATCCTCGGCCTGGGCGGCTCGGGCGGCTCGTCGCTCATCTCGGCCGCGATGCAGGCGCTCCCGGTCGGGGTGCCCAAGCTGCTCGTGTCGACGATGGCCTCCGGTGACACGCGTCCCTACGTCGGGACCTCGGACGTGGCGATGATGTACTCGGTCGTCGACATCGCCGGGATCAATGGCATCTCCGAGAAGATCCTCGCCAATGCTGCCGCCGCGATCGCCGGGATGGCCACTGCGGCCGAGGCCTTCAGGCCCACGACCAGCTCCAGGCCGCTGATCGGGGCGACGATGTTCGGTGTGACCACGCCCTGCGTGACCGCAGCGCGTGAGCTCCTCGAGGCGAAAGGCTACGAGGTTCTCGTGTTCCACGCCACCGGGGCCGGCGGCCGGTCGATGGAGGCGTTGATGGAAGCCGGGTTCATTACCGGCGTCCTCGACATCACGACGACCGAGCTGGCCGACGAGCTCGTCGGCGGCGTCCTCTCGGCGGGGCCGGAGCGGCTGGAGATGGCCGGCCGGCTCGGGCTGCCCCAGGTCGTCTCGCTGGGAGCTCTGGACATGGTCAACTTCGGGCCGATGGAGACGGTGCCGGCGCAGTTCCGCGACCGGAACCTGTACGTGCACAACGCCACGGTCACCCTGATGCGGACGACCGAGGCGGAGTGCGCCGAGCTGGGACGGATGATCGCCCGCAAGCTGAACGCAGCGACGGGCCCACTGGCCGTCTTCATCCCGCTCGGCGGGGTGTCGATGATCGACGTTCCAGGCGCACCGTTCCACGATGCCGCGGCCGACGCGGCTCTCATTCGCGAGCTGAAGGCCGGTCTCCGGCCCGAGGTCGAGGTGGTCGAGATGGCCACCGACATCAACGATCCCGCCTTCGCCCGGGCCATGGCCGAGCGCCTCGACGAGCTGTACCGCTCGTGGGCCGCCTCGACGAAGACGGCGACTGCAGGAGGACGCGCATGAACGGGCAGGAGGCACTGGCGCGACTGCGTCGCACCGTCGCAGATGGGGGAGTGATCATGGGTGCCGGGGCCGGAACCGGCCTCTCCGCGAAGTGTGCGGAAGCCGGCGGCGCCGACCTGATCATCATCTACAACTCGGGCCGCTACCGGATGGCAGGCCGCGGCTCGCTCGCCGGCTGCATGCCCTACGGGGACGCGAACGCGATCGTGGTCGAGATGGCCGGCGAGGTCCTGCCGATCGTACGCGACACCCCGGTCCTGGCCGGCGTGTGCGGCACCGACCCCTTCCGCCTGATGCCGGTCTTCCTCGATGAGCTGAAGCGGATCGGGTTCTCCGGTGTCCAGAACTTCCCGACCGTCGGCCTGTGCGACGGCCAGTTTCGCCAGAACCTCGAGGAGACCGGGATGGGCTACGGACTCGAGGTCGACATGATCCGGGAGGCGCATGCGGCGGGTCTGTTAACTACGCCCTACGTGTTCGACGAGGACCAGGCCCGGGCGATGGCGGCGGCCGGGGCGGACGTCGTGGTTGCCCATATGGGCCTCACGACCAAGGGGGCGATCGGGGCCCGGACGGCCCTCACGCTCGAGGCCGCGGTGGACCGGGTCCAGGCGATCCGGGATGCCGCGGTGTCGGTCAATCCCGAGATCCTCGTTCTCTGCCACGGTGGGCCGATCGCCGGGCCGGACGATGTCGAGTTTGTCCTCGGTCACACGACCGGCGTGGCCGGCTTCTTCGGCGCCTCGAGCATGGAACGGCTCCCGACCGAGGTCGCGATCACCGAGAACATGCGGCGCTTCAAGCGCATCTCCCGTCCCGCCGGGACCGCCGGCTGAGACTCGTCGTCGGCGACGACACCACCACCAGAAGGAGGCAACAGGTGCCCCTCAAGGAAGAAGTCCTTGGCCAGTTCCTGGGGGACGAGAAGTTCCCCGTCGAGTGGTCGTCCGAGACCGAGAAGCTTCTCTTCTGGGTCTATGACGACCTCCACTGCCCCCATCCGCTCAGCCCGATGTACGAGGACATCGGCGGCTGGTGGCTCAGCTGCGACCACATGTTCCGGCGTTTCGGCACGCCCTTCGCCAGCGACTGGATCTACAAGAACGTCAACGGCTATCTGTACACCGCCGCCGTCCCGGCCGAGGCCGGCCTGGACGTGGCCTCCCAGGAGTACGGCTCGACGTATCACGCCCGGGTCCCTCTCGATCCCGAGTACCCGAACAAGATCGGGACGTATCTCGGGGCGGTCCTGCCGACCTACGGCCTCAACTTCGTCAACTGGTGGAACGAGCGCCTCGTCCCGGAGATGAAGCGCAACTTCGCCTACCTCGAGGAGATGCTCGACAAGCAGGACCGGCTCAGCCTGATGGAGCTCGCCTGCCTGCTCGAGGACGCGATCGACATCCACGATCGCCACTGGAAGATTCACTGGATGCTCAACTTCGCCCAGCTGTCGGCAACCCTGAATCTCCGTGCGGTCATGGAGAAGACCCACGGCAGGATCGACGAGGTCCTCCTCGGCCGGCTCCAGAACTCGGCCAAGGATCGCAACTGGGACTCGATCGAGGCCCTCTGGAAGATGAAGGAGGAGGCGAAGGCGGACCCGGAGCTCGCCGCCATCTTCAAGGCCGACACGGCCGGCGAGATCATCGCCGGCCTGAAGGCCAGCGAGCGCGGCCGGCGCTTCATTGAGGAGCGGGTCGTGCCCTATCAGAAGGAGTACGGCTGGCACGCGGTCTGGAGCCACGAGTTCATCTTCCCGACCGTCCGCGAGCAGATGGAGCCGGTGATCGAGCTCGTGCGCGGCTACATCGAGACGAACTACGACTACCCGAAGACGATCGCCGCTCTGGCCGCCGACATCGACGCTGCGGCCAGGGAAATCCTCGAGGGCCTCGAGGGCCAGGCGCTCGAGGAGATGCGGGCGGCCAACGAGATCAACCTGCGGATGGCGCCGCTTACCCCGGACCACCACTTCTACATCGACCAGGGGGCCAACGCCCACGTCCGGCTGGTGCTGATCGCGATCGGCAGGAAGCTCGTCGATCTGGGCGTCCTCGACGACCCGAACGACGTCGTCTTCTTCCGGTACAACGAGCTGCGTGTGTTCATAGGCGATCCTGCGGCCATGGACGGACGGTCGCTTGTCGCCCAGCGCAAGGCGGAACGCGAGAAGGCGTACACCTTCCGGCCCCGGGAGTGGATCGGGACGGCCACCGAGACCCAGCTCGCCTTCCCGTACCTCAACCTGTGGGGCTTCCCCGACAAGTTCTACCGCCAGGCCTCTGCCGTGGCCGGCCAGATCACGGGCATCGGCGCCTCGCCAGGCGTGGTCGAGGGGATCGCACGGGTTGTTCTCCGGGAGGACCAGTTCGACGAGGTCCGAGCGGGCGACATCCTCGTCTGCCAGATGACGAACCCGGCCTGGGTCGTCCTGTTCACGAAGATCGTCGGCCTCGTGACCGACGCCGGAGGAACGGTCTCGCATCCGGCCGTCCTGTCGCGCGAGTTCGGCATTCCGGCCGTCGTCGGGACGTCCGTGGCCACCGAGCAGATCAGGAACGGCGACCGGGTCCGGATCGACGGCACCTCGGGCACCGTCGAGATCCTCGCCCCGGCTACCCCGCTCGGCGGGATCGGGATGAAGGACTGACGCTCAGGCCATGACCCGCGACACCTCGATCTCGCGCGCCGTCCTGAGCGACCAGGTGAAGGATCGGCTTCTGCGGGCGATCCTTGATGGTCGCTATCCACCCGGAGCCAGGATCGTCGAAACCCGGGTTGCCCGGGAGTTCGGCACGAGCCAGGCACCGGTGCGCGAAGCGTTGCGCGACCTCGAGGCACTCGGCGTCGTGGAGACGACTGCCTTCCGAGGAGCTCGTGTCCGCCGTCCGACGGCGGACGAGCTCCTCGAGGCGTTCGGCATCAGAGCCGAGCTCGAGTCGCTCGGGGCCCGGCTTGCGGTTCCACGGCTCCGCGAGGCGGACCTCGCGGAGCTCGCCGAGCACGTGCGCGCGATGCAGCAGGCGGCCGAGGCCGGTGACCCGTACGCCGAGGCGACCGCCGATGCCGCGTTTCACGCCCTGATCGTCAGGGTCGCCGGCAACGTCACCCTGGAGCGCGTGTGGCGCTACCTGGAGCCGTTTTCGCGGACGTACATCACGCTCGTCGTGCCCGGCGCTGACTGGCGCGGCGTGGCGAATCTCCACCTCCCCGTACTGGACGCCCTCCGACGCGGGAACTCGGACCAGGCCGTCGACGCCCTCCAGCGCCACTTCGATGACGCCGGGTCGATGCTCGGCCGCCTGTGGGCGGAGGCGGCATCGCCCGGCGGCCCTCTCCAGCCCGAGTCCGCCGCCTGGCCCCAGAGGGAGCGGGTCCCGGCAGGCGTCCCGGCTGCCGCGCCGCGCCCGGCCTGAATCGGCCAACCCCGTCACCATTGATGGCCCATTGGCCGCACCACGAAAGGAACCCATGAGCGAGCAGCTGCAGTTGACCGAAGAGATGTCAGCGGGGCCGGCCCGCCTCCGGATCGACGTCTACGGGCGTCGGCCGCGCGACCACGTCCTCGACGACCTCACCTTCCTCAACTACCGCCTCGCTGATGTCCGGATCTCCCCGCAGGTCACCCTGGCCGAGCCCGACATTGTCTGGCGCGAGGACGGCGAGAAGGACGTGACCTACGACGGCCGCGTCGTCACCTTCACCGGTCCCTGGCCGGCGGGACCGATCCAGAAGGTGATCGTGGCGGTCCTCGCCCTGCGCATGGAGGCCGTCGGGCTTCATCCGTCCCACAGTGCCGCCGTCCGCTACCGGGACCGAACTCTCCTGTTCCTTGGCGGCGAATCGAACCACGGCAAGTCGATGGGCCTGATCGAGGCTGGGGTCAGGGGCGCGCTCCAGGTGGCCTCGGAGACGACTGTGATCGACGAGGACGGCCGGGCAGTCATGGGCTCCGTGGACACGTTCCTCCGCAAGCGGACCGAGGGGACAGAGCGCTCCGACAAGGCCGCGCCGAACCGCGGCGTGGAGAAGTTCTGGGGCGAGATGCCGAGCTGGGGGATGTACGAGGGCACCCCGGAGATCGACCTCGTCATCGTCCCGGCGATCGACGGCAACTTCGATCCGGCGACGAGCGAGCTGATCCCGTTCGAGCGCCAGTTCCAGTTCCTCCACTCGCTCCAGAACTACTTCCTGACAAACGAGCTGCTGGCCCCGGGGCACGTCATGCCGCTCGTCGACAACGACGCGCTGCGGCGGCGCCGCGCCGACTTTGTCGCCCGGTTCTGCGAGCGACCCTTCTACTTCATCCGGGCGGCGACCCCGCAGGTCCTCCTGGACGAAGTGGAGAAGGTCCTGTAGCGACAGGCCCGGACTGATGCACGCGTTCTCCTACGCCCGTCCGGCCACGCTCATGGAAGCGGTGTCCCTGCTCGCCGAGCACGGGCCCTCGGCCAGGGTGCTGGCCGGTGGGACCGACCTCGTCATCCGGCTCCGCGACGGCACGCTCACGCCCGACGTGGTCGTGGACGTGAAGCGGATCCCGGAGCTGCGTCCGCGCATCGAGCTCGGCGACGGCAGGCTGTCGATCAGCGCCGGGACCGTCATGACCGACGTTGCGGCCGACGAGCGCGTGCGCCGCCACTTCCCGGCCCTCGTCGAGGCGGCCCGGGTCGTCGGCTCGGTCCAGATCCGGAACCGGGCGACGCTCGCCGGCAACGTGTGCAATGCATCGCCGGCCGCTGACACGGCGCCGCCGCTTCTCGTCTACCGGGCCGTCGCCGTGGCGATCGGGCCGGAGGGGATCCGGCGGATCCCGCTCGACGAGCTGTTCGTCCGGTCGGGCCAGACCACGCTCACCCGCGGCGAGCTGGTTACTGCGATCGAGCTGCCGCTGCCCGAGCGGCGGACCGGCGCGGCCCATCTCCGGCGGACACGGCGGCGCGGCCACGATCTCGCCTCGGTCACCCTCTGCTGCGCCGTGGACGAGGCCGGGGTGACCAGGATCGCCTACGGCAGCGTCGGCCCGCGGCCGGTCCTCGAGGTGGACCCGAGCGGTCTTCTCGCCGACCCGGCCGCACCGTCCGAAACCACGGCCGCCGCCCTCGAGCGGATGTTTGCGGCCGCGAGCCCATCGCCCGGCTCGATGCGCGCGAGCCCGGAGTACCGCCTGGCCATGCTCCGCGTCCTCGGAGTCCGGGCGCTGCGGACGGCGCTCGCGCGGCTGGTGGAGGGATGAACGGCATGGATCAGGGCATCCCGATCGAGCTGACGGTGAACGGGCGTCGGCGGACGCTCGTGGTTGCTCCCCGGCACACGCTCCTGGAGGTGATCCGCGACGAGCTGGCGCTGACGGGCACGAAGGAATGCTGCCTGGTCGGCGAGTGCGGCGCATGCACCGTCCGGCTCGACGAGCGGATCGTCGATTCGTGCCTTGTCCTCGCGGTCGAAGCTGACGGCTGCGTAGTCACGACGGTCGAGGGCCTCGCCGCCGGCGACCGGCTGACCCGCCTCCAGGCGGCCTTCCTCGACCACGGCGGGGTCCAGTGCGGCTTCTGCATCCCGGGCCAGGTGATGGCCGCCGATGACCTCCTGCGTCGGAACCCGCACCCCTCGTTGCAGGAGGTCGAGGAGGGGCTGGCGGGCAACCTCTGCCGTTGCGGCTGCTACGGGCAGATTGCCGAGGCGGTCCTCGCGACCGCTGCAGGGGACCCGGAGGGCGAGGCATGAGTGCGGTCCGCGTCGGCGACGCGCCGCGCCGCGTCGGCGGTGAGGCGCGGGTCACGGGCCGCCAGCAGTACGTCGCCGACATCCACCTCGCGCACGAGCTCCACGTGAAGCTCGTCACGCTGCCGGTGGCCCGGGCGCGGATCGGCGGGATCGACACGAGCGCGGCACTGGCCCTGCCGGGGGTCCGGTTTGTCATGACGGCTGCCGACCTTCCCCAGCCCGTGCCCCGGTTCGGCCCCCAGTTCCGCGACCGGCCGATCATCGCCACGGACGAGACCAAGTACCACGGCGATCCGGTCGCCGCAGTCGCCGCCGAGACGAAGGACGCGGCGGAGGCCGCGGCGCGCCTCGTCCGGGTGGCCTGGGAGGAGCTGCCCGCCGTCACTACCGTGGCGGCGGCTCTCGACCCGACGGCGCCGCTCGTCCAGGATCCGGCGATCCGGCCCAACGACCCGCTGGCTGCCACGAACGTGCTCCGCGAGCACCCGGTCTCGTGGGGCGACCTCGACGCCGCCGCAGCCAGCGCGGATCTCGTGGTCGAGAACGTTTACACGTTCCCGATGGTGACCCATTTCGCGATCGAGCCCCATGCGTTCATCGCGGCGCCGGACGGCGACGGGATTGCAGTCTGGAGCTCGATCCAGCACCCCAACTGGCTCCAGCGGGTGATCGCCCAGCTTCTGGACCTCCCGCTCGCCAAGGTCCGGGTCTACGCTCCGGACCCGGGCGGTGGATTCGGCGGCAAGCAGCACGCCAAGTACGAGCCGCTCCTCGCCTTCATGGCCCTCCGGGCCGGCCGGCCGGTCCGCCTCGTGCTCACCCTCGAGGAGACGTTTCAGGCAGTCCGGCGTACGGCGGCCGAGGTTCGGGTGCGAACCGGGCTCCGATCTGACGGCACGCTGGCGTTCGAGGACATCGAGGCGAACTACCTGATCGGCGCCTATGCCGACATCGCCGACCGTGTCGTGGGCAAGGGCAGCTATCCGGCCTGCGGCCCGTACCGCGTGCCGGCGGCGAGGATCCTCGCCCGGAGCATTCTCTCGCACACCGTGCCGTCGACCGCCTTCCGCGGCTTCGGCAACCCGCAGGTCAACTGGGCCGTCGAGTCGAACCTGACGGAGGCGGCAGCCCGGCTCGGGATCGACCCGCTCGAGCTGCGCCTGCGGAACCTCGCCCGCCGGGGGGAGGCGTTCATCCCCTTCGACACGCCGTGCGACGGGGACTGGGAGCAGACCGTCCGGCGGGCGGCGGAGCTCATCGGCTGGAACACGCCGGCACCGGCCGGTCGCGGCCGCGGGATCGCGCTGGGGATCAAGTCCGGCCCCACGACCGGCCTCTCGTACTCGACCGTCCGGCTCCTCGCCGACGGGAGCGTCGTCGTCTACGCCGGGACGTCCGACATGGGCCAGGGGGCCCGGACCGTCTTCGCCCAGATCGCCAGCCAGGAGCTGGGAGCTTCCCTCGACGCCGTCACGGTGGTCATGGGCGACACCGGGGTGGTGCCGTACGACCAGCAGACGTCGGCGAGCCGCTCGACGGTCCTGATGGGCAACGCGGTCCTCGCGGCCTGCCGCGACATCCAGGCGAAGCTGCGCTCGATGGCTGCCCGCCTCCATGGGGTCGACGAGGCGGAGGTCGTCGTGGACCGCGGCGTTGTCCGGCTCAGGGGTCGCGAGCTGCCGATCATCGACGTGCTCAAGCCGGGCCTGGGCAGCCTGGGCGGCGAACTGATCGGCCTCGGGGAGATGCGCAAGGAGGCCGATCCCGACCACCCGCTCGGCGGCACCGCCGCGTTCTTCGAGTTCAACTGCACCGCCGTCGAGGCCGAGGTCGACGAGGAGACCGGCGACGTGACGATCGCGCGCTACGTGACCGTGTCGGACGTGGGCAAGGCGATCAACCCCCTCCAGGTCCGGATGCAGGACGAGGGGGCGGCCATCCAGGGCCTCGGGCACACGCTCCTGGAGCAGTACATCTTCGACGGGCATGGCCGGATCCGGAACCTCGGGGCGATCGACTACCGGATCCCGACAAGCATGGATCTGCCCGTCGAGATGATCAGCGAGATCGTTGAAAACGAGGACGGCCCGGGCCCCTACGGCTCGAAGGGGATGAGCGAGGGGGCGCTGCTGTGCGTCGCCGCGGCCGTCGCCGGAGCCGTGCGGGATGCCAGCGGGGTCGTGATCCGCGACCTGCCCCTGACCCCCGAACGCGTCTGGCGGGCCCTCCGCGATCGCGACCGGTCATGAGCCTCAGGGAGGACGCGCGATGAGCACGGCACCGGACATCGGCCCGATCGGTCGCCAGGCGCCGGAGCAGGTCGTCCGGGCAGCTGGCCTCGTCCGCGAGGGGCGGCTGATCTCGCTGGCGGCCGCCCGATTCCCGGGGATGCCCCTGTTCCCCGGCCACCCCCCGTTCCAGGTGCTCAACTACCGGACGCCGCGGGGCATCCGGGTCACCGGCGCGAAGCCGTGGGGCCCGGTCAACGACGCTGGCCTCGGCTACATGGCCGAGTACGTGATGGCGACCTCCCACTCGGGCGCCCACATGGACGCGCTGGCCCACATGACCGTCGGCGAGGAGATGCGCTGGTACGGCGGCGGGAACGCCGACGAGCACCTGACCGACTTCGGGCCGACCTACCTGGACGCGTCGACGATGCCGCCCTTCTTCACCCGCGGCGTCCTCCTCGACGCGGCCGGTCGGCGCGGCGTCGACTGCCTGCCCAGGGGCGCCGCGATCGATGCCGCGGAGATGGATGCGATCTCGGCCGCCGAGGGGGTGACCGTCGGGCCCTGGGACGTCGTCCTGATCCGGACCGGGTACATGGGGCTGTGGCCGGACACCGAGCGGATGGCGGCCCACAGGACTCCCGGTCCCGATCTCTCGGCGGCCCGCTGGCTGCTCGAGCGAGGCGTCGTGGCGACCGGTACGGACACCGAGACGTACGAGGTCCAGCCCGCGCCCGACCCTGGTCCGACCGGCAACCCGCAGCCCGTCCACACCCTGCTCCTGATCGAGAACGGGATCTACCTGATGGAGAGCCTGGATCTCGAGAAGCTCGCCCGTGAGCGGGTCTACGAGTTCCTGTTCGTCGCCCTGCCGCTGAAGATCCGCGGCGCGACCGGATCGATGGTCGACCCGGTAGCCGTCATCTGAAGGAGAGTCCGGTGCCCTCGACCATGCAGGCCCTCGTCGTCCTCGAGCCGAACCGCTTCGAGATCCGCGAGGTGCCCGTCCCGACCCCCGGTCCGAACGAGGTTCTCGCCCGGGTTCGCGCCGTCTCGATCTGCGGCACGGATGCTCACCTGATCCGGGGTGACTACCCGGGCTTCTGGCCGCCCAGCTTCCCGTTCATCCCTGGCCACGAGTGGGCAGGCGAGATCGCGGCGCTCGGCCCCGGGGCGGAGCGCTACGGCTGGCGAGTTGGCGACCGGGTGGCAGGCACGTCGCACGACGCCTGCGGCGTGTGCCAGAAGTGCGTCGAGGGTCGCTACAACCTGTGCGAGAACTACGGTCGCGAGGGGCTCCACCGCCAGTACGGCCACAACACCCAGGGTGCCGATGCGACATACGTCGTGCACGGCGTGAAGTGCATCTTCCGGTTGCCGGACTCGCTCACGTTCGAGGAGGGGGCCGTCGTCGACCCGGCCTCGATCGCACTCCACGTGGCGAACCGAGGCAACGTGGCCCCGGGCGATACGGTGGCGATCACCGGTGGCGGGGCGATCGGACTCCTGGCTGGCGACGCAGCCCGCGCCCGCGGCGCCGGGCGGGTCATCCTGATCGAGCGCAACGAGGGTCGCCTGGCAAAGGCGGCCTCGTTCGGGTTCGAGGTCGTGGACGCCCGTGACGGCGACCCGGTCCCCGCCGTCCGCCGGATGACCGACGGCCTCGGAGCCGATGTCGCGCTCGAGTGCGCCGGCTCGCCGGTCGCTGTCCAGTGGGCGCTCGGTCTGCTCCGCCGCGGCGGGCGCTGCGCGGCGGTCGGCATCCCGACCGTCGGGGTCGAAGTCCCGATCCAGCGGATCGTCCTCGACGAGCTCGAGCTCGTCGGTTCGCGGGCCTCTGCCGGCGAGATGCGGCGGGTGATGCCGCTCGTTGAGCAGGGCCGGATCCGGGTCCGCGAGATCATCACCCATCGCTTCCCGCTCGGCCACTACGACCAGGCCCTGAGCACGTTTGTCGACCGCTCGAGCGGCGCGATCAAGATCATCGTCGAGCCCTGAGGCCGCCTCACACCCACTGCGCCGAGACCGATGCCCCACCCCCGAGCGTCGAAAGGAAGCCTGACAGCGTGAATTACGTTTACGCCTTCGACCACCCGCACAACCTGCCGCCGTCGGATGTGAAGCGGATTGTCGGTGCCAAGGCTGCCAACATCGCGGTCATGGCCAACGAGCTCGGTCTGCCCGTGCCGCCGGGATTCACGGTCTCGACCGCTGCCTGCAACGCCTTCCTGCTCCGCGGTTGGCCGGACGGCCTTGAGGCGGAGATCGATGAGCATCTGCGCCGGGTCGAGTCGATTGTCGGACGCCGGTTCGGCGATCCGTCAGCCCCGCTCCTGGTCAGTGTCCGGTCGGGAGCGCCGGTTTCGATGCCCGGCATGATGGATACGATCCTCAACCTCGGCCTGAACGCCGCCACCGCGGCCGGCCTGGCGGCCAGCTCCGGCAACCCTGACTTTGCCGCCGACTGCCATCGCCGGTTCGTCGCCATGTACCGCCAGATCGTGGGCGTCGACGAGGTCCCGGACGATCCCCGCCAGCAGCTCCGCGGGGCGATCGAGGCGGTGTTTCGGTCATGGAACAGCGACCGAGCCCGGGCCTACCGGCGTCACGAGGGGATCCCCGACGACCTCGGGACCGGGGTCACCGTGCAGGCGATGGTGTTCGGCAACCACGGACCCGACTCAGGCACGGGGGTCCTGTTCACCCGCAACCCCGCAACCGGTGAGCGGATGCTGTACGGCGACATCATGTTCGGCGCCCAGGGCGAGGACGTCGTCGCCGGCACCCACCGGACCGAGCCCCTGGGCGTGCTCGACGAGCGGATGCCGGACGTTGCCGTGCAGCTTCGCGAATACGCCGACCGGCTCGAGCGCCACTTCGCCGACCTGTGCGACATCGAGTTCACGATCGAGCGCGGTCGGCTCTGGCTGCTCCAGGTTCGAGTCGGCAAGCGCAGCCCCCAGGCGGCGCTCCGGATCGCCGTCGAGATGGCCGAGGACCCTGCCTTCCCGCTCACCCGGGAGGAAGCGGTCCGTCGCGTGGCGCACCTGCTCGCACAGCCACCGGTGACAGCCCGCGGCCGGACGGCGGGGTTGACCGCCCTCGCCCGTGGCCTGCCTGCTTCACCGGGGATCGCCAGCGGTGAGGTGGTGACCTCGCCCTCGGCGGCGGTCGCCGCGGCCCAGGCGGGGCGCCGGGTGATCCTCGTCCGGGCCGAGACCTCGCCCGACGATGTCCACGGGATGGCCAGCGCCGCCGGCATCCTCACCTCTCGAGGTGGGCTTGCCAGCCATGCGGCCGTCGTCGCCCGCGGCTGGGGGATCCCCGCCGTCGTCGGCGCCGCCGAGGTCGAAGTCGGCGAGGCGGCGGTCGTGATCGGCGGCACGACCTTGGCCGTGGGCGACACGATCACGATCGACGGCGGCAGCGGCGAGGTGTTCAGCGGCGCAATCGACGGGGCCTCGGCGGTCGTGCCCGAGGTCGCGATCCTCCTCGGCTGGGCGAAGGAATCCGGAATCGCGATCGGCGGGCATGACGACCATGACCCCGACGCCGCCCCGGCTCCCCGCCGCGAGATCGGCCCCGACGACGTCGTCCGGGCCTTGGCGATCAAGGGCTTCGCCACTCCCGAGGCACTGGCCGCGGGGTTGCTGGCGACGTCCGAGGAGGTCGCGCCGGTGCTCGAACGCCTGATCGCCGACGGCGTCGCGGAGCAGGCGGCGGGAGCCTGTCGGCTGACCGAACGGGGCCGTGCCCGGGGTGCCGATCTCGTTGCCGCCGACCGCGAGCGCTGGGGAGTCGATCGTGCTCGCCTGGCCCTTGACGACTTCGTGCACCTGGACCAGCGGATGAAGGAGACCGTGACCGCCTGGCAGGTGCGCGAGGTCGATGGCGCCCAGGTGCTCAATGCCCACGACGACCCGGCCTACGACGCAGCGGTGATCGGGCGCCTGATCGAGCTCGACGGTGACGCCGCCCGGTGGCTGGAGGCCCAGGCAGCCGGGCTGCCCCGGCTCGAGCTCTATCGCCGCCGGCTGGAGCGAGCGATCGAGCAGGTTCGCGCCGGCGAGACGCGCTACCTGGCCTCGCCCAGGGTCGACAGCTACCACAGCATCTGGTTCGAGCTCCACGAGGAGCTGATCCAGCTCTCCGGGCGTAGCCGCGCCGACGAGATGGCCGCCGGCCGGGCGTGATCCGTGGCACCGGCCGTGCCAGCAGCCGGCGGCCGGATGGACGGGTTCAGCCCCGCGGCGCGCCGGCCACCGGGGGTGCTGTGAACTTGTCGTAAAGCGAGGCAGCGTTCAGGGTCTGGATGTGGTCCATCATGTAGCCCTGTCCGATGTCGACCGGGTAGCGATCGGCGAAGTTCACCCGCGCGATCGTTTCCTCCCGCGACCAGCCCTTTGCCACGGCCTGGGCGACCGCCGCCTTCCACTCGAGGAGCACTGCTCGTTGCGTGTCGAGGTACCTGCTCGTCGTGACCGGACCGTGGCCGGGGATCACGTGATCGACGTCGAGGCCGCGGATTCGCTCGAGTGCCTGGAGCCACTGATCGACGTCGGAGGTCATCAGCCAGGTCTGGCACTCGCTGAAGATCGTGTCGCCGGTGAAGACGGCTCGCTCCTCGGGCACATGGACCGCAATCTGGCCGGGTGTGTGTCCGGGCGTGTGGAGCAGGTTGAACGTGTGGTCGCCGACCCGGAGCGTCAGATCGCCGGTGAACACGATCGTGCCCTTGTTTGGGTCGCGGTAGTACTCGTCGCGGTCCGGGAAGATAGCGGCGCCATCGGGGTCGTCGGTCGGGATCGCCTCCGCCGCGTACGCGAACGGGTCGAGGTCGGGGGTCACGACCATGAAGTTCTCGTAAAGGCCCCGGTGCTCGACGACGGCCCCGGCGCCCTTGAAGTAGTAGTTCCCGAAGATGTGGTCGACGTGGTGCTCGGTGTTGATCAGGTAGCGGATCGGGCCGTGGGATTCGGCTTCCCGTCGCATTGCGACCGCCCGGGTCGGCAACTGGGGCGTGTCGATGACGACGACCCCGTCGGACGTGGTGACGAAGCTCGGGTTGCAGCCGCGCAGCTTCGTCTCCGTGAATACATTGGGGGTCACGTTCTCCATGGGGCGTGGCTCCGATCGGCTGGTGGGGATTCCTGGGCGTTACTGGGTCGCGGTCAGGCCGCCGTCGATCGCCAGGATCTGGCCGGTGACGAACGAGGAGGCGTCCGAGCAGAAGAAGAGCGCCGGGCCGACGAGGTCCTGAGTGCCGCCGACGCGACCGAGGGGGATCCGGCTGACGATCCCCGCCTTGAACGCGGGATCGTCGAGCAGCATCGCCACCTGGGGCGTATCCACGAAGGTTGGCGCGATCGCGTTGACCGTGATCCCGTGCTTCGCCCACTCGGTCGCCCACTGCCGGGTGAGCGAGCTGATCGCCCCCTTGGCCGCCACGTAGGCCGAGTAGCCGGCGTTGATCCCGAGCTGGGCACGAACCGACGAGATGTTCAGGACCCGGCCGCCTCGGCCCGCTGCGACCATCGCCCGCACCGCGGCCTGCGTCGCCAACAGGGTGCTCCGCACGTTGAGCTCGAAGATCCAGTCCCAGGCGTCGAGCGGATAGGACTCGGCGGGGTACAGGACCTTGCCCGCCCCGCCGCCGATCGCGTTGATGATGATGTCCAGCCGGCCGAAGCGATCGACGGTTCGGGCGACCACGTCGTCCGCCTGGTTCGCATCGGTGAGGTCCGCAGTTACGGGCAGGCACTCCGAGCCGGCCTGGCGAACGGCCTCCGCCACGGCCTCGAGACGCTCGGTCGACCGGCCGGCGATCGCTACTTGTGCACCCGCCTCTGCGAGGGCCACGGCAAGCGCCGAGCCGATCCCGCCCCCGCCGCCGGCGATCAGACCGACCCGGCCGTCAAGACTGAAAACTCCGAGCTGGCCCATCCCGCCTCCTTCAACTATCATCGATAATCGAGGATACGCTGGCGGAGCGGTCGAGGTCAACGTCGCGGAATCGCTCAGCCTCCGCCGCAACGCTCGTTCCAGCGCACGATCACCGGCGCACCATGCTCCCAGCCGAGGACCGACACGGTCGCGGTCGAGAGCGCGAAGAGGCGGCCTTCGCTCGGAGCCAGGCCGAGCCAGCGGGCGGCGAGGACCCGGAGCACGTGGCCGTGGGCGACGAGGAGGACGTTGCCCTCGACCGATCGGGCCCGGGCGATCACCCGGTCGGTCCGGGCGGCGACGTCGTCGATCGTCTCGCCCCCGACCGGCCCCTCGCGCCAGATCGACCAGCCCGGCGCGAGCGACCGGATCTCGCTCGTCGTCCGGCCCTCGTACATCCCGTAGTCCCACTCGACGAGGTCCGGGTCGGGCTCGACCTGGTCGCCGAAGCCGGCCAGGAGGGCGGTCTCGAACGCCCGCGACAGGGGGCTCGAGAGGACGAGCGCGAACGGGACGCCGGCGAGCCGGGAACCGACCGAGCGCGCCTGCTCCCGTCCGAGCTCGGTCAGCGGGACGTCCGTGCGGCCGGTGTGCCGACCGAGGCGGGCCCACTCGGTCTCGCCGTGACGGACGAGCCAGACGTCAGGGTGCTGATCACCGTCCCCGCCGTTCACGAGCACGCCGTCTCAGCCGGCCGCGACGACCCCGACCGGGCAGGCCACCCCGGTCCCTCCGGACCCGCAGTAGCCCGCCGGATTCCTTGCCAGGTACTGCTGGTGGTATTCCTCGGCGAAGTAGAACGGCGACGCGGGGACGATCGCGGTCGTGATCGGACCGTACCCGGCGGCCGCCAGGCGGACCTGGTAGGCGTCCCGGGAGGCCTCGGCCGCGCGCCGCTGCCGCTCGTCGCGGACGAAGATCACCGACCGGTACTGGGTCCCGACGTCGTTGCCCTGGCGCATCCCCTGGGTCGGGTCGTGGGCTTCCCAGAAGACCTTGAGGAGCTGCTCGTAGCTCACCTGCGCCGGGTCGAAGACGACCCGGACCGACTCGGCGTGGCCGGTCCGGCCGGTGCAGACCTCCTCGTAGGTCGGGTTCGGGGTGAAGCCCCCCTGGTAGCCGACTGCGGTCACCCAGACGCCCGGGGTCTGCCAGAACCGGCGCTCCTCGCCCCAGAAGCAGCCGAGCGCGAACTCGGCGACCTCGAGGCCGTCGGGGTAGGGAGGTGCCAGGGGATGCCCGTTCACGACATGCGAGGACGGGCTGGTGACCGGCTCGGCGCGGCCGGGCAGTGCCTCGTCCGGCTTCGGCATCTCGGGCTGGCGGGTGGAGAACCACATCGCTGGGACGCTCCTTTCTGGTGGGATAGTGTACCGGCCGGCCGTGACGGCACCGTGATCGCGCCGTCAGTCGCGCGACCCCCACCGCCCGGGCGGATCCTGGGCCTGCGAGGATCGCCCCGGCGGGTCGCCAGGATCGGCGGCCACGTCGCCGAGCATGCTAGCCTCGTCCGGTGACCAACCTCGGCGGACGGGAGGGATCGGGCGACCAGGCGGGAACCGGGGCGCGAACCGGGCGGAGCCGCGCTCGGCGCTCCGTTCCCGGGAGCGCGTCCTCGCCAGCCGGCCGCGGCTCCTTCCGGGCGGTCATCTTCGATCTCGACGGGGTGCTCGTCGACTCCGAGATCTGGTGGGACGAGGTCCGGGCCGACTTCGCGCGGCGCCACGGACGGCCCTGGACGGAGGCCGACCGGGCGGCGGTCATGGGCGCGAACTCGCGCCAGTGGTCGGAGACGATGCGCACGCGCCTCGGGCTCCCGCTGAGCGCCGCGGAGATCGAGCGCGAGATCGTCGACGGCGTCGTCGGGCGGTACCGGGCGGAGGGAGCGCCGGTGATCGACGGGGCGGTCGACGTCGTCCGCCGGCTGCGAGGCCGGTACCGGATCGCGGTCGCCTCCTCGGCCCACCGGGAGGTGATCGACGCCGCGCTCGAGGCGCTCGGCCTGGTCGATGCGTTCGACGCCGTCGTCTCGTCCGACGAGGTCGCCCGCGGCAAGCCCGCGCCCGACGTCTACCTCGAGACGGCGCGCCGGCTCGGGGTCCTCCCGGCGGACTGTCTCGTGGTCGAGGATTCGCTCAACGGTGTCCTCGCCGCGCGGGCGGCCGGGATGACCGTCGTCCTCGTTCCGAACGCGTCGGTGCCCCCGGCGCCCGGGGCGCGGGAGGCAGCCTCGGCGGTCCTGGCCCGGATCAGCGAGCTCGATCCGGAGGTGCTGGCGCGGAGCGCCGGGCGAGCGGAGTGAACGGTCGCGTCAACCCCGGCCCGCCGGATCGCGGTCGCCTGGGGAGGACGGTTCGCTACTGGGTGACCGCCCTCGTCGTCCGGAGCCTCGTCGGGAGCTACCTGCGGGTGCGGGTCGAGGGTCGCGATCGGCTTCCTGTCGGCCCGGCCGTCCTGTGCTTCAGTCACCAGAACTGGGCCGACCCGTTCATCCTGATCGCCGCCCTGCCGCTCCGGCCGCGGCTCTTCTTCTTCGGCCCGAAGGAGGAGGAGATGCGACGAGGGGTGCGCAACCGCCTGATCAGCTGGTCCGGGATGGCGGTTCCGTACCGGCCGGCCAAGGATGACCTGCTCGGTGCGACCCGCCGGGCGGCGGCGGTCCTCGCCGCGGGCGGGCGGCTGGCGGTCGCGGGGGAGGGGAGGATCCATGCCGGCGAGCGGGTGATCCTGCCGCTCAGCGAAGGGTGCGCCTGGTTCGCCCTCCGCGCGGGCGTGCCGGTCGTTCCGGTCGCGATCAACGGCACCGGCTGGCTCGCCTTCGGCCGGACGGTCCGGGTCCGGATCGGCGAGCCGATCCTGCCCGGGGGCCGAGCGACCCGCGAGCGCGTCGACGAGCTGACCGGCCGCCTTGCCCGGAGCCTCGAGACGCTCGTCGCCGACGTCCCCGATCGGCCGCCCCCGGGACCGTTCGGGCGCTGGCTGACCGAGCTGTTCAACGAGTGGCCGGAGGGAGCGCGACCGGGCGTCGGCGGTCGGCCCCGCTGACGAGTCGGGCCCCGGGACGCTCGCCACGCTCGGCGCGCTCGCCACGCTCGCCACGCTCGCCACGCTCGCCACCGGGCCCTCGTCGGGAGCGCGACTCTGCCATACTCGGGCCGTTCACGAACGCGAGGAGGTCCAGTTGGGAGCAACAGGGCTCGCGGCCGATCCCGCCGAGTATCGGTCGCGTCTGCAGGAGCAGAGTGACGAGCAGATCGACGCCTGGACGGCCGAGTTGATGCGCGACATCGCGATCCGCCGCGGCGTCGTCCGGGTGGTCGAGGACTTCCTGCGTGCAGCGCGCCTCGACGAGCGCGGTTTCGAACGGGTGTTCGCAGCCGGGGGCGGGCCGCCGGCGGTCGTCGGACGCGACCGGGAGGGTCGCCTGATCGTGCCCGCGGTCACGCTCCACGCGCTCGTGCCGGGCCTGCGGTCCCAGGTTCCGGACGGGCGTGAGCGGTTGATCGAGTACCTCGTGGCCAACTTCGAGGAGCTGGTCTACGTCTGACGCGATCGTCCGTCGCGTCGGCGGCCACGTCCGCCTCGTCCATCCTTTCCCCTCGCTCCTCGGCGCCCTGGTCACGGGCGCGATCGCCGTGATCGCCGGCGGGGCGCCGGCCGTCGCCGTCCGCCTGGCGCTGGCGATGTTCTGCCTCCAGGCGGCGATCGGCTCGGCGAACGACCTCCGGGACGTGGAGGCCGATCGGGGACGCAAGCCGGGCAAGCCGATCCCCGCCGGTCTCGTCGCCCCCTCCACAGCCCGGGCGATCCTCGCCGTCGCCCTCGTCCTGGGCGTCGGCCTGTCGGCGTTCTCCGGGCCGGCCGTCCTCGGCCTGGCGATCGCCGGGTCGGCGATCGGCTTCGCGTACGACCTGCGCCTGAGCGGGACTCGCTGGTCGTGGCTGCCCTTCGCGCTGGGGGTCCCGCTCCTGCCGCTCTACGCCTGGCTCGGTGGGAGCGGCGAGCTGCCCGGCGCGTTCGGTCTCCTTCTCCCGCTGGCCGTCCTCGCCGGGACGGGGCTCGCCTGCTCGAACGCGCTCGCCGACGTCGAGCGTGACCGCTCGGCCGGGACGGCGACGATCGCCACGGCCCTCGGCGCTCCCGCGACCTGGCGGCTCGGGGCGGCCTGTCAGGCGGTCGTCATCCTGGTCGCCCTGGCCACGATCCTCGGCCACGGGGACGCACCGCTGGCGGTCGCCGGGGTCGCCGGGGCGCTGGCGATCGGTGCCGGGCTCGCGCTGGGACGTTCGACCGACCCGTGGCGGCGCGAGCGGGGCTGGGAACTCCAGGGCCTCGGCCTCGGTGTCCTTGCCGGCGCCTGGCTGGCCGGGGTGGCCGCCAGCGCGAGGGCGTGAACCCCCGCCTCGACCCAGGCCGTCGGCCGGGGGGCGGCGGGGACCGGCCCGCTCGCGGATCTCAGTCGCGGACTTCGCCGCTCCTGACGAGGGCGATCGCGTTCTCCAGCCTGAGCTTGGCGATCGTCAGGTACTTGGCCAGGTTGCCCCGGTCGACGTCGGGGATCGCCCCGATCACCTCGGGGGCGCGAAGGACGGCGACGAATTCCTCGATCGCCTCAGCCAGGCGCTGCTTGGCCGCGACGAGCGACTCGTCGGTCAGCGGCTGGGCCGGGCGGGTGCCCGTCCAGGCCGCCTCGGCCTGCGCCTCGACGGCCTCCCCGTCCGGCCGGGCGCCGCGCCCGCTCGTCCGGCCGGGACCGGCATCGGCTGCGTCGTCAGTCTCGCCGTCAGGCGCCCCGCCCGACCGGGCCGGGCGTCCCTCGATCCGCTCGCGCAGCTTGACCAGCGACAGCTCGCCCCGCGCGACCTGCTCGGCGAGCCGCCTGCGGCGTCGTGGGTCGGAGACCTTGAGCAGCTCGTAGGCGTGTGAGAGGGTGTCTTTGCGCAAGGACACGAGCTCCTTGATCTCGGGCGGGGCCCCGGCCAGCCGGAGCCGGTTCTCGAGGTAGCCCTTGTCCTTGCCCAGCTTCTGGGCCAGCCGCCGAACGCTGTAGCCGCGTTCGCGGATCATCCGGTCGTACATGATCGCCTCGTCGAGCGGCGAGAGGTCCTCGCGCTGGAGGTTCTCGATGATCGCGATCTCGAGCGCGGTCTCGTCGTCGATCTCCTCGATCAGGGCCGGGATCGTGGCCAGGCCGGCCTGGCGCGTGGCGCGCCAGCGTCGTTCGCCGGCGATCAGCTGGAAGCGGTTCGGGCCGAGCGGTCGGACGAGGACGGGCTGGAGAACGCCGTGCTCGCGGACCGAGGCACTCAGCTCGTCGAGCGACGCCTGGTCGAAGGCGAGGCGCGGCTGGTCGGGGTTCGGCTCGATCTGGTCGACCGGGATCTGGCGGACCTGGCTGCGGTCGATCCGGTCGGGCGAGATGAGGCTGACGATCGCGGGCGAGAGCTCGCGCTCCTCGGACAGCCGCCGGGCGGCGACGGCGCGGAAGTCCGGTCTAGACAAGGTCGATCACCTCCCGGGCGAGCTCGCGATACGTGCGGGCCGCCTCCGACGTCCCGGCGTACGCGGTGATCGGACGCCCGGCGAGCGGAGCCTCGCCGAGCTTCACCGTGTTGCGCACGATGGCATTGAACACGTGGTGGTCGCCGACGACGCGCAGTTCCTCGAGCATGTCCCGGGCGAGGATCGTCCGTCCGTCGTAGAACGTGGGCAGGAGGCCGAGGATGCGCAGGTCGCGGTTGAGCTTGGCGCGAATCGTGTTGATCACCTTGACCAGGTTGGCCAGGCCCTTCATCGCGTAGTACTGGGTCTGGACCGGGATGATCACCCCGCTTGCCGCGACGAGCCCGTTGACCGTCAGGAGCCCGAGGTTGGGAGGGCAGTCGATGAGCGCGTAGTCGTAGTGGGGCTCGAGCCGGCCTTCGATCGCGTCGCGCAGGGTCTGTTCCCGCCCGAAGGCGGTGAACAGCTCGCCCTCGGTCATCGCCAGGTCGATCGAGGCGGGGGCGACGTCGATCCCGCTCGTCTGGCTCGGGATGATCACCTCGTCGATCGTGGCCCGGCCGTCGGAGAGGACGTCGGCCATCGAGCGCTCGACGGTGTTGAGGTTGATCCCCAGCCCGGCGGTCAGGTTGGCCTGGGGGTCCATGTCGATGCACAGGACCCGGTACCCCTCTTCGGCCAGTGCCCCGGCGAGATTGATGGCCGTGGTCGTCTTCCCGACACCGCCCTTCTGGTTCGCGATGGCGATCACATTCGTCACCGGGGCATCACCTCGTGGAACAGCCGGCCGTCGACCCGCCGAGCGGCCGTGGGATTGGTTGGCCAGGAGATGCGCTCCTGGGCGGATGCACATCCTACTCCAGCCCCGTCTCGATGGAGCATCCGGTTATCCACACTTCGGGCGAGTTGTTCACCGAATCTGTGGATAGTCCCGGCCCGTCAGCGGCGCCCCGGCCGTGTCGGAACTGGCTCCACCGGCCCGCCGGAGGGATCGCCGGGCCGGGCCAGCGGGTCCGACCACGCTGACTCCGGACCATCCTGTGCGATCGTTGCGCCGATCGGCCGAGGCAGCCTCTATCATGGCCGCGGAACAGGGCGTGCGAGGCGGCTCTCGCGCGCCCGGCGTCGAACGTCGGGGGACAACGTCGGCGCAACGGACAGGTGTCTGTACGCAAAGACAGGTGGCAGGGCCCCGGAGCGCCTCCGCGGGAGGGGGGATCCGGGGTTCGGGTCGACGGAAAGCAGGGAGCGAGCGTGCCGACGAACCGTGAGCGGATCGAGCGACTGCGCCGGATGCGCGCCGAGTCCCTCCTGGGCGGGGGGCCGGAACGAATCGAGCGCCAGCATGCGGCCGGCAAGCTGACCGCACGCGAACGGCTCGAGCTGCTCCTTGATCCGGGCTCGTTTGTCGAGCTGGACGCCTTTGTCGTCCACCGCTCGAACGAGTTCGGCCTGGACCGCCAGCGGATCCTGGGCGACGGGGTCGTCACCGGCCACGGCACGATCGACGGCCGGCTGGTGTTCGTCTTCAGCCAGGACTTCACGGTCTTCGGGGGCTCGCTCTCGGAGGCCTACGCCGAGAAGATCTGCAAGGTGATGGACCTCGCCCTGCGGGTCGGGGCGCCGGTGATCGGACTGAACGACTCGGGCGGGGCACGGATCCAGGAGGGGGTGACGAGCCTCGGCGGCTACGCCGAGATCTTTCTGCGCAACGTCATGGCCTCGGGGGTCGTCCCGCAGCTGTCGGTGATCATGGGTCCCTGCGCCGGTGGCGCGGTCTACTCGCCGGCGATCACCGACTTCACGATCATGGTCGAGGGGACGAGCTACATGTTCGTGACCGGTCCGAACGTCGTGAAGTCGGTCACCCACGAGGACGTCGACTCCGAGCGGCTGGGAGGCGCGCTGACCCACACGACGATCAGCGGGGTCGCCCACCTGGCCGGGCGTGACGAGGCCGAGTCGATCGACCTGGTGCGCCAGGTCCTGGCCTACCTGCCCCAGAACAACCTCGAGGACCCGCCGGCGGTCGACTGCCATGATCCGCTCGACCGGGCGGACCCCGAGCTTGACCAGGTCGTGCCTGACGATGCGCACCGGCCGTACGACATGAACGAGGTCATCCGGCGGGTCGTCGACGACGGGGTGTTCCTCGAGATCCAGCCCGGCTGGGCCCGGAACATCATCACCGGCTTTGCCCGGCTCGGTGGTCGAAGCATCGGGATCGTCGCCCAGCAGCCGGCGGTCCTGGCCGGAGCCCTCGACATCAACGCCTCCACCAAGGCGGCCCGCTTCGTCCGCACCTGCGACTGCTTCAACGTCCCGCTCGTGACCTTCGTCGATGTGCCCGGGTTTCTGCCCGGGGTCGGACAGGAACACGGCGGGATCATCCGCCACGGGGCGAAGCTGCTCTACGCCTACTGCGAGGCGACCGTGCCGAAGCTGACCGTGATCACGCGCAAGGCGTACGGCGGCGCCTACGACGTCATGAGCAGCAAGCACGTCCGGGGTGACATGAACTTCGCCTGGCCGACGGCCGAGATCGCGGTCATGGGCGCCGAAGGCGCGGTCAACATCATCTTCCGCGAGCAGATCGCGGCTGCCGCCGACCCGGCCGCGGAGCGGGCTCGCCTGGTGGCCGAGTACGAGGCCCAGTTCAACAACCCGTACATCGCCGCCGGGCGAGGCTACATCGACGATGTCATCCTGCCCTCGGAGACACGCCCCCGCCTGATCCGCGCCCTGGAGATGCTTCGTGACAAGCGCCAGACGAACCCGCCCCGGAAGCATGGCAACATCCCGCTCTGAGCGCGCGCCTGTCGGGCCACCGCCCGGGTCGGCTGCGGCCGCGAGCCTGGGGCGAGGCTCCGGGCCCGTCTTTGTGCAAAGACGACCCTTCGAGCGCGTCCTCGTCGCCAACCGGGGTGAGATTGCGCTGCGGATCATTCGCGCCTGCCACGAGCTGGGCATGGAAGCCGTGGCGGTCTACAGCGACGCCGACCGCCGGGCGGCCCACGTCCGGGCGGCCGACGTTGCCGTCCGGATCGGCCCCCCGCCTGCCGCCGAGAGCTACCTGAGGGCCGAGGCGATTGTCGCCGCCGCACTCGCGACCGGCGCACAGGCGGTCCATCCAGGCTACGGGTTCCTCGCCGAGCGGGCGTCGTTCGCCGAGGCCGTCGAGGCCGCCGGGCTCGTCTTCGTCGGCCCGCCGCCGGCGG
>Ga0334722_10000217_pt1 | contig 87111 bp, 85 predicted proteins | sample C3_bottom_MG_FD_207210 | JGI IMG/M metagenome (GOLD analysis project Ga0334722, IMG submission 207210) | Sediment microbial communities from Yellowstone Lake, YNP, Wyoming, USA - C3_bottom | ecosystem: Environmental > Aquatic > Freshwater > Lake > Sediment | place: USA: Wyoming | collected...
GAAAAGAGCCTCACAATTTGCCTAAATTTAGGCTCTGAAAAGTTTGAACATTTTACATAGCGGTTTTTGCTTGTCATGACAATAGTTTAACACACTTTCTAAGTGCCTAAACGTGTCATGACCCTTTGTTTATTAAGCTGGCCCCGACAAGTGGAATGCTACCAGCGCGACATACCCCCGCTCATGTTCCTCACGCGGGAGTAACCCTGTTTCTTCAAGAACTTGCAGGCCATTATGCTTCGCAAGCCGTTCTGGCAGTAAAGCACTACGTCCTTGTCCCTGGGTATCTCGCTGTACCGCTGGCCCAGCTCCTGGAGGGGAATAAGCTTCGCCCCGTCTATCCTCCTGACGGAATGCTCCTGCGGCGTCCTCACGTCCACCATGACGAACTTATCACCCTTTTTCTTCATCTCTTTCACATCTTCAGGGGCGAGGTTCTCGCACCCCATACCGAGCAGGAAACTCATAAGACCCATTACTTTAACCTTCTTCCATGCCGTTGGCTCATGCCCGGACAGTGCCTCAAAGCCGGGCCGTTACCGAAATTATAATATATTTGCCGGGTTTTGTCCCATTAAACGCAAGCCGACATGCCTAAAACCACAGCTTTAGACAATATACCATAATGTGGAATTGAACTGCAAGAAGTAATTTTTACTATTTAGGACGAAGGCGTTCTGCGTGGAGGGTCAGGTCGTGCCGCCGTTTACGAGCCTCTGGCGGACGGCCTCGTATATAAGTATGCTTGCGGCGCTGGCCACGTTAAGGGAGTCCATCATGGTGGCCATTGGTATCGAAACCTGCGTGTCGGATAGGTTGTATGCGTCGGTGGGAAGGCCCGCGGCCTCCTGGCCCAAAAGCACTATCGTCGGCTTCCCATAGTCTATGTCGAAGTAGCGGTCCTTGGCCGAGACCATAGCGGCCACTATCTGGTAGCCCTTCTTCCTGAACTTCTCGACGAAATCATCGAGCGAGTTTATGCGTACCGTGGGCAGGCGGAATATGCTCCCCATCGTCGCCCGGAGCGCCTTCGGGTTGTAAAAGTCAACCGTGCCCGGTGTTATAACCACGCCGCCCGCACCAGCCGCCTCGGCCACCCGGACGATTGTGCCGAGGTTACCCGGGTCCTGCAGCATATGGGCCACGACTATGAGCCTCATCTGGCCCTTTTCGAGGTCGTCAACCGTGTACTCCGCGGGCTGCACAAGGGCCATTATCCCCTGGTTGGACTTTGTGTCCGAGATGTAGTCTATGACCCTGTCGGCCACCCACATTACCTCTATCTTCCGCTCCTTCGCCGAGTGTACAAGGGCCGCGGCACGCTCGTTCGAGCTGGCGAGGGGTGTAACTATCAGCATCTTTATGGTGCCGCCCCGCTCCATCGCCTCCTCTATTATGCGTATGCCCTCCACGAGGAAACAGCCTTCCTTCTGGCGGTTCCTTGCCAGCCCGAGCGCCTTGAGGTACTTGACGGTCTTGTTGCTCCGGCTGCTTATAAGTTCTATTTCCTGGCGTTTCATCATGGTAAGTTATAAACCCTGTGGTATCGTGAAAGTCAGCCCAGCCTCTACCGCCGTCTCGCCGCCAATCTCCGCTACTGCCTTAAACCTCACCATCGGCCCGAGCCTTGCCTCAAAGTCCAGCGTCATCACTACCTGGTCGCCCACTCTCGGAATTCTTTTGAAGAACACGTCGTGCAGGCCTGCAAGGTAACCGGGGATGCTGTCACCGCCTGTCTGCCCCTCACCCGCAGGCGTTGCCGCAAGTGCGCCTACCTGGGCCATCGCCTCTATGACGAGTAGCGCGGGCCATGCGTCGCCCTGCGCCGTGCCGGAAAACGGGTTGTCCTTCGTGATGTTCTTTACTGCGACGGCCCGCTTGCCCGGCGTAACCTCTACCACCCGGTCCACCATAAGGAACGGGTATCTGTGCGGGAGCACCATTGCTATGTCGACCGTTTCATTCATGGAGAGCTAAATTACAAGCAATAATGCTCAGAATTATATACACATTAATAGTGTTTCGCAAGTCAAATTTGGCGGGGAATACGGCCCAGCCTTACATTATTATCCCCCCGTCGACAGACACAACCTGCCCGGTGATATACGCCGCCTCGTCGGACGCGAGGAAAAGCGCCGCCTGCGCGACCTCGTCCGGCATCCCGAACCGCCCGAGCGGTATCATACCGAGAAGCTCCGCCTTCACCTTGTCGGGCAATGTCGAGGTAAGCTCCGTCTCTATGACGCCGGGCGATACCGCGTTCACCGTCACCCCGAAGGATGCAAGCTCACGCGCGAGAGACTTGGTGAAAGACAGCACACCGCCCTTCGCGGCGGAGTAATTGGTCTGGCCCGCGCGGCCAGAGAGCGCAGAAGGAGATATGACGTTTATTATCCTGCCGTACTTGGCCGCAATCATACCGCGCGATGCGGTGCGGCAGCAGTTGAACGTCCCCTTGAGGCTTACCGCAACCACCCGGTCGAAGTCGTCTTCCTTCATCAGCATGAGGAATCCGTCCTTTATGACGCCCGCGTTGTTGACGAGGATGGAGGGCGCGCCAAGCTCAGCCTTCACCCGCTCGAACATGGCCTGCACCTCAGTGAGGCTTGAGACGTCCGCCTTTACGGCGATGCACTGGCCGATAGACTTTGCCTCTTCGAGAAACGCCCCGGCCGCATGCTCGTCCGATACGTAGCTTACCGCGACATTAGCGCCTTCATGCAAAAAGAGAAGGGCCATCGCCCTTCCCAGTCCCCTCGTCCCGCCTGTTATTAGTGCGGTCCTGCCTTCTAATGTTCCCATCAGACTTTGCTCCCGGTATCTAACAGCGACTCCATAGCCGTCACTTTCACGTCCCTTGCCACCCACCTCACCATACGGGAAAGCGCGCTTCCCGGCCCGACCTCGACGAACTCGTCGAAGCCGTCCGCCACAAGCCTCAGTACGGTGTCCTTCCAGAGCACGCGCCGCGCGAGCTGGCCCGATACGGTACGAGAAACGGCGTCGGCATCCTCTAAATACTCCGCTTCGAGGTACGACACGAGCGGTATTTCAGGGTCCTTAAACCCAAGCCCGCCAACATAGCCTTCGAACTCCCTGACCGCACCGGACATCATGGGCGAGTGGTATGCTGCGTTCATCGGCAGCCTGTACGCAGCGAGCACGCCCTTCTGAAGGGCGAGTTCCACGGCACGCTCCACGCCCTGGGCGCTCCCGGATACGAGTATCTGCCGCGCCGCGTTTATGTTGGACACCCAGACCTGTCCCACAGATGAAGCGGCGGCGCATATCTCCTCCACTTCTTGCTGTGAGAGCCCTATTATTGCGCCCATACTGCCCGGCCCGCCATGCTTCAGTGCAAGCTCGCCTGCCGTCTTGACGGCCATAAGGCCGTCGGCAAAGCCCAGGCAGCCAGCCGCAACCACCGCGGAGTAAAACCCGAGGCTGTACCCGGTTACCGCATCCGGCACAAGGCCCATCTTATCTGCCGAGATGCGGTACGCCTCGTTGGCCGTGTAGACCGCAAGCTGTGCGTTTACATCGGCGTCGAGCTCGTACTGCGGCCCGTCGAAAGAAATGCCGGCGATATCCACGCCGGCAAGCTCCGATGCACTGCTGTAAAGGGCCTTGACATCGTCATGGGCATCGAAAAGGGCCTTGCCCATCCCGACATGCTGCGAGCCCTGGCCCGGGAATATAAAAACTTTTTTCGCCAATAATACCTTTAACCTCCCTCCCCATTCGATGGGGGAGGGTCGGGGTGAGGGTGAAGGTCTCTACGGCCTCAGGTATTCCCATAGCGGGCCGAGGAATCCGTAGGAGCGCAGCCGCTCCCTTATCTTGTCGGTCATACGGAGGTGTATGCCGGGCATGATGAAGTTCGTGTGCGTTTTGCCGTACTCCCGAAGGTATTCCGTCACCCTGTCCATGTCGAGGGTGGGGGAGAAGTAGAATGCAGGCCGGAGTCCCACCACCCGCTCCTTGAACACACCCTCCTCGGCCGCGCGTTTTGCGAGCTTCGTGCCGGGGTATACCCTTATGCCGAGCATCGCTATTATTGCGTTCGGCCTCATCGCGGCTACGCTTTCGAGTGTCTTGACGAGCGTGTCCGCCGTCTCGCCGGGCGAGCCCAGGAGCAGGCTGTGGCAGAACGGGAGTCCTGCGGTCTTGCAAAGCGCGGATGCCTTTTTCAGGTCGGCCGAGCTGAACCCCTTGCCGAGCGCGTTCAGTACCGAGTCCACGGCGGAGTCCGAGCCGAACTCGACGCCCTTGCAGCCCGCCTTCACCATCAGTTCTACAAGCTCCTTGTCCATGTGCGCGGGGTTTAAGTAGCAGCTCCAGCCTGCGGCGACCTCCCTTTTGATAAGCTCGCGGCAGAAGTCCTTGGCGTGCTCTATCGGGTAGTTGAACACGTTGTCCACTATGAATATATGCTTGAGGCCGTGCTCCTTGACCGCGTACTCGAACTCGGCCGCGGCCTTCGCGGGGCTTCTCAGCCTGACCTTCTTACCTTCCACTATCGGGTATGTGCAGTACACGCAGCCGAAGGAGCAGCCACGCTTGGTCTGGAGGTTGCCGGCGCCTCCTGCGCGGAGGTACGAGAGGTTGTCTATCAGGCCCCTGTCCGGTTCGGGCGATATGTCGAGGTTACGCACCTTCCTGGAGGGGTTGACGAGGCAATTCCCTCCGTAGCAGAATGCAAGGCCCGGCATGTCGTTGATGGGGAGCCTGTCCTCTATGCGCCTGATAAGCTCGGGCAGTGCCTCCTCGCCTTCGCCAACGATGCCGAACCCGAGGCCGAGCGCCTCAAGGAGCTCCGACGGCATTATGGTGAATCCGGAGCCTCCCGGCACTATGAGCCGCACCCCGGCCTCTTTCAGTGTCCTGACAGCGGCCACTACCTCCGGCAGGTAGGTGACGCTGTGCGGGAAGGCGACGTTGTCAACGTTCCTGATGGACAGGGCCGCTACCTGCGGCTTGAAGGTACGGCAGGCCTCTTTAAGGGCCACTATCATGTCCGGCATGAACTGAAGGTCGAGGAACTTCACGTCGTGTCCGGCGCGCTTGACGGCAGCGGCTACATATGCCGCGCCGAGCGGGGCCACCGGGTCCGGCAGCTTTTCCCGATTGGTCGATACGATCAATACCCTCATACTGCACCCCCAAGGAGCCTTTCGTAAAGGGCCTCTATACCTCTTAGCATCTCCCTTTCGTCAAATCCGCGCACCATGCGCCTTCCGGCCTCCCCCATACTGCGTGCCAATTCCTTGTCTTTAAGCAGGAGCGATACCTTCTCCGCCATGTACTCCACGTCGTGCGGCCTTGCAAGAAACCCATTGACCCCGTCTTTTATGGCCTCTGGCGTGCCGTCCACCGCGGTAGCCACCACTGGCCTGCCCGCGGCCATCGCCTGCGGCACCACCTTCGGCAGGCCCTCCCAAAGCGACGTTAGCACGACCACGTCGCTTAAATGCATGATGTCGCGCACGTCGCGCCGCCATCCGAGCAGGTGGAACCGCTCCGATATGCCGAGCTTCTCCGCCTCAGCCAGTACATCGCCTCGGAGCTCGCCGTCTCCCGCCAGCAGGAAGTGCGCGTCCGGCACTGAACCAAGCACCTTTGCCGCGACCTTTACGAAGTCGACCGGCGCCTTCTGCGGCTTGAGGCACGCCACCATAGTCACCACAGGCGCGCCCTCCGGCAGGCCGAGTTCTTTCCTCTTGGCGTCAGGGTCGGCAGGGGATTCCGCAAAATGGGCGGTATCTATGCCGCACCTTACTACAACGGCCTTGTCCTCTTTAAAAATACCGTTGGCCACGCCTTTTTTTATGTTTTCGTATGCGACTGCCACAAAGCTGCTGGTGGCGCGTCCAGCTATTTTTTCAAGCGAAACGAAAAGGTTGCGCCTCAACCAGCCCTGCTCGTCGTTGAAGCCGAACCCATGGATTGTGTGCACTATCACCCGTGCGCCCGCTGCGTATGCCGCCAGGCGTCCGAGTATCCCGGCCTTGGAGCTGTGGGTATGCACCAGTATACTGCCCCCGTCTACAGCCGCGAGCCCCCTGATTATCCGGTAAAGCCTGACGAAGGCCATGAAGTCTTTCAGCGGCGATATGTTTCTAACCAGTTCCGGCACTTCTATGTACTCAGCTTCCGGGATGGACCTTGCATCCTGAGTCAGGACCCCACCTTCGCCCGAGACAAAGGTGACCGAATAAAGGTCCCGTCTCAAGTGCCTGGCCGTGTAAAGCGCAACTTCCTGTGCACCTCCGAGTTCGAGCTTGGTTATTATATGTACCGTTCGGGCTTTCATCACATTAGCGCGGCCGCCGCGGCCCTGCCTTCCAGTATGGCGTCTTCCATGCTGGAGTATTCCCAGGCCCCGTACCGGCCTATGCTCGTTATCCCCTTCGAGGCCAGGTAGCCCATTATGGCGGGCAGCGACCTTTCCCTGTGCCGGTCGAACACGACGTATGCGTACCTTATGTCTTGTACATCTTTGACAGGGACCGCTTCATCGCCTTTGAGCAACCCGCACCGTGACAACCCGTCAATGACATCCCTCTTAAGCATTTCTTCGTCCATGGCCGCGTCCGGCCTGTGCGAGACCTCGACGTACATGGAGCTGCAGCCCTCAGGCGCCATCGAGGGTGCGAAGTTGTTCAGGAACCCGGCCCTGTAGAACGGGAACTCCGGCTCCGGGAAGTAGACCCAGTGGTGCGGCGATATATCTCCCCTCTCTATGCCGAGGCTCACGTCGTAGACCGAGACGTACCGGAGCCCTTTCGCCGCATCGAGGATATCGGCCGGCACGTCCTTTATAATACTTATCAGCTCCGGCAGCGGCATAGTGGATACCATGCTGTCGTACCAGGCGGTATAGCCCGTATCGAACGTTACGGCCTTCTTCTCCGCGTCCAGCTCCACGGCCCTCTGCCCGAGCGAGAGGTCCTTCACGTGCGGCAGTAAGGACTCCACCAGCGAGAATATACCGCCCCTCTCCGGGTAGAAGAAACTGGGGTTGTAGCCGAGCCCGCGCGCCCCGCCTGCCGTCGCGCCTCTTTCTATGTCCTCCACGGTAGGGACCGGCACGTAAGGCGCTATGCCGTCCACGGTCATCCCGCCAAGGTCGTACTGCCAGAGCTTGCCGTTGTACGGCAGCATGAAGTGCCTTGCGATGCCTTCCCCGAAGTGATGTATTATCCAGTCCCTGAAATTCGTGGGCACGGCATTGCCCGCGCCCCTTCCGGCGGCCCTTTTGAACCCCTCCACGCACTCCCTGGCGGCTTCCTCCGGAAGCCCGTATGTGTTGGCCTGAAACGGGTACCCCGTGAACACGCCCTTGGAGTATATCGCCGAGTCCCTCGTAAGCTCCAGGAGGTTCCCAGCCAGGAGCCCCTTCACCAGACCACGGACGTAATCGTCCTTCAGGTGCAGGAGGTGTCCTGTATAGTCGAAGCGGTAACCGCCTATCTCCCTCGTCCTTAGGAGCCCGCCGGGCGCGTCGCCCGCCTCGAATACCCGGCATCGGCCCCCGAGGTGGTATGCCGCTGATAGGCCGGCAAGCCCGGCGCCGATAACTGCAACGCCTTCAGACAACACCGTCCTCCATGTCTATCCTTCCAAGCAGGTAGGCCAGGGCTATGAACACAACCGCAAGAAGGCCTATGCATATATACAGCAGGGGCTGGTACGACACCCTGATAAGCGCGACCGCCCATGCGGACAGAAGCGCCGCGGCGAAGTAGCTCACTACGACTATCTTTTTGACGGGCCAGCCGAGCTTCTTGAGCCTGATGGCGAAGTGGTCGTTGGAACCGTGAAACATCGACTGCCCGCGCCGCAACCTGAATACCATCACGAAAAGCGTGTCGAATATCGGCACGCCGAGTATCAGAATGGGCGCGAAGAACCCGAAGTAATTTGTCCTCGTATAGCTGCCAACTGTGTTGCCAATAGAAAGCGCCGCAAGCGTGTAGCCCAGGAACATGCTGCCCGTGTCGCCCATGTATATCCTGGCCGGGCTGAAGTTGTACCTGAGGAACCCTATCGCCGACCCGGCAAGCGTCACAGCCATGATGGCAACCATGACCTTGCCGTTACCGATGGCCACCACCGAAAGAGTCACGGCCGCGATTGCGGCTACCCCCGCCGAGAGCCCATCCATTATGTCTATTATATTGAAGGCGTTGGTTATGCCAACCACCCAGAGCACTGTCAAAAATATCCGCATCCAGTACGGTATGAAGGACAGGTATATCATTGTGCCGGACTTTATAAGCACGAACGCGGCTATTATCTGCCCGAAGAACTTGACCTCGGGCGTAAGCACGCCGAAGTCGTCTATGAGGCCCAGGAGCACTATTATAGTGCCGCCGAGCATTATGCCCAACAGCTCCTGAGAGAACTCGAAGGTGAGTGCGAGCGACAGCAGGAACGCCATATAAATGGCGAGCCCGCCCAGGTACGGCACGGGCTCCCTGTGCACCTTCAGGTTGCCATCCGGCCTGTCCACTATGCCGAACTTGATGGCCGCCTTCCTCGCCAGAGGCGTGCCATAAAGTGCGAGCAGGAACGAAAGCGTCAGAGAGAGAAAGTAAAGTATGAAAGACTTAATGTCCATGTATCAGCTTCCTGCGGCGCCACGCCGCCGGCAGGGCCCTCATGCCCCTTATGAAAAGGGGTATGGACCCGGGTGAAAAAAACAGCACGAACGTCCACACCTTGATGTCGTACAACAGAATGAACGGCAGGTTCAACAAAAAATCTACCGGCCTGTCGTCCTTCAGAATAGTAAGGTAACGGTTCCTCAAGAGCCTCGCCTTCAACGGGCCCGATATCTGCGCGAAGGCGGACTGCCCCATGAAACCAAACGGCGGCCTCTCGGTCTTTGCCGTACCGCCCCTGACGTGCCAGGCCACCGCATCCGGTGTGTAATATGCCTTCCAGCCCCTTATCTGCGCCCGCCATGCCAGGTCGAGGTCCTCGTAGTAGGCCTCATACGTCTCGTCGAAGTACTCGCCCTCGAGCGCTACGTCGTCGAGCATCTCGCGGCGGTAGAGCGGGGCGACCCCGCCGGCGCCGAATATGTATCCCTCTTCGGCGAACTGCCCGGTATACGGCATGCCGTAGCCGCGGTCGAGCGGCCGCCTGTCCCGGCCCATGAAGAGCCCGGTGGTGTCCACGACATCGCCGCCAGTACGAAGTATCCTGCCGCTTACCGAACCGATGCCGGGGTCCGTCTCGATCGCCGTAACCATACCGGAGACGAACGACCTGCCTAACACCACGTCGTTGTTCAGCGCAAGTACGTACTCGCCCGACGTGTTCCTGATACCGATGTTCTGGCCCCTGCAGAAAAAACAGTTTTCGTCGTTCACAATGACGCGTACTTCGGGGAAATTCTCAGCTACAAAACTTGCCGACCCGTCGGTGCTCGCGTTGTCCACCAGGACGACCTCGATATCCGGGTAGTCCTGCTGCCTGAGCGAAGTCAGGCAATCGCCCAGGAAACGCTTGCCGTTGTAGTTTACTATGGAGACCGAAACCTTCTTGCGGGCCATTATTGCTTGCCTGATGGATAAAAAGGGCTGTCCCTGCGAAATTCCCCGCCGATGAGGGATTATACCATACAAAACAGGTGAATACTATTGTTTTTCGGTCGTTAACAGGTACTTTTTGAAGGCTTCACTGGAGGGATAATTATCGAGCGCCCGCTGAAACTGCTCTCTGGCCTTTTCCTTTTGTCCGAGCTTAAGGTACAAGATGCCCAAATCCCTGTAATTATAGGGATAACGTGGGCTTAGCCTGATCGCCTCCTTGTACTGGGCCTCCGCCCTGGCGATGTATTCAGGCCCTTTAATGCTTGCCTCGCCCTCGTAAAGCCCGGCAAGGAATGCGCGTAGCACACTGTCGAAAGGTTTTAACGAGACGGCCTCCCCGGCAAGCCTCACCGCCTCGTACGGGGCCGGGTTAGAGCGAGCGGCGTCCGCGCTCGTAATGCCGTTTTCCCTAAGGATATAGAGGGCTTCGGATTCCCTCTGCGCAGCAAGGTACGACTTGGCGTAGAAAAAACAGAACACCATGCCGAGGACGGCCAGTACTGTTTTGAGCAAGAGTGCTTTTGTGCTTCCTCCCGGTCTGTCCTCCCTGCCCTGGCCAGAGGCCAACCCGAAGTAAAACCAGAACAAAACCGCGGTCTCGGGCACGAAATAAGTGAAGTCCACGAGGTTATGCACAAGAAATGCCGCCCCGCCCGCGGCAACACCGGCAACCAAAGTAGCATCCTTTTCCCCGCCTTCCCGTATGCCCTTGAAACATCTCAGGAAAAAGATGAAGAATACGACGACTATGGCCGCAAGCCCCGGCAGGCCCGTCTCCACAAGCAACTGTATAAAGAGGTTGTGTGCGTAGCGGGTCTCGCCGGCGCCCGGCTCGATATGCCTGAGGTATACGTTTCCAAATGTCCCTGCGCCCGTGCCGATAAGGGGTGCCTCGGCCGCGGCCCTGACGGATGTGGTCCAGTAGCCCATGCGTTCGGAATAGGAACGCTCTATACCGAAAAATCCACCGGTACGCTGTTTTACAATCGCATATCCCGCGACGCCCACGAGCAGGGCGGTTATTACGACGGCCGCTACGGTGCGTTTGTGCAATAACGAAATCCGCCCTGTGGAAGCCATAAGTGTGAAGAATACCAGCACTCCTGCGGAGAATGCAATAAACCCGCCTATGGATTTGGTAAGCGCCAGCGCGGCAATCATAAGAAGCATTACAATAACATAAACCGCCCTGCGCTTCCTGTAAGACGTACCCAAGGCAAACCCAAGCGCCACCGGGAACGCCATTGCGAGGTAGCAGGCAAGTGCGTTAGGTGAAAGCATGGTGGAGAATGCGCGCCGGTAAGAAAGGTGCGCCGAGGCCCGCGCAAGCTCATCCGCCGAGAGGCCGGATGCCGCGCCTGCCGCCCTCAGGTACTGCTCCGTGTGGGCGAAGCCTATGAAGTACTGGTATATCCCGTACGCCGATACGAGTACGGCGGCTATCAGCATGGCCTTCAGGAGCGCTTCTTTGGTACTGCGCCCGGCCGCATAGGCCACGATATACGCGAACACGGCGCAGGCCGTGAGGGTGAAGGCCTGTCCCAGCGTGTCGCCAATGGATACCGTCCAGAACGAGCCGAGAAATGTTATACCGAGCAATGCCCAGGCGGGCCATAGTCTCTTTAGTGCAACTACGTCCGGCCTGACAAGCGATATGAAGAAGGCCGCCATGACGGCCGCGGTGAATACGTCCTTCGAGGCGGGGTATATACTGCCGGAGATTATAGCGGTCGCTACCAGCAGGAAACCGGCCAGCAGGGATACTATTTTCTTTGGCTCAAAGCCGTCCATGCGGCAGTCCTGTCACGGCACGGCAAACGGGTTGCGAAAATCTCTTCACTTGAAATTCCTCTTCTGAAACACCATCACGGACATGACGAGAAGTATGGCGACATACAAGACGCCGTACGCGCATGCCATGCCGATATAGCTCCACGGCACGGCGATGTCGTGCACTACCTTCCCCTTGATGTTGAAGTTCGAGAGGTTCGGCAGGAAGTAGTAAAGGAACTCGAGCACTGCCTTGGCGGCAGCGGAGCCGGACTTTTCGGCCAAGCCTTTCAGGGTCTCGGTCAAGTGGCCTATAATGAATATAGCCAGGGTATAAGTCGCGGAGAGCACCGGCGTGGAGAATGTGGAAAACAACAGTGCCGCCGCCGTGACCACGAGCAGCTCGACATACGTCAGCAGCACGGAAAGCAGAAGCGTGGCCTTGAACGTGCCCGTGAAGACAAAGAGCACCAGCATGAAGCATCCGCTCATGACTGATATATAGGCAAGGAGCACAAGCGCGAGCCCGAGGTACTTGCCCAGCAGGAACTGGTAGCGGTTTATCGGTTTGGAGATGATGGTATAGATGGTCTTTTTCTCAAGCTCCTTGCTCACCAGCCCGATGCCTACGAATATGGCGATTACGATACCGAAGAGGCTTATAGACGCAAGCGAGAGGTCCTCTATAATCTTGGCCCGCTCGCCGACGGTCAGCGCCGAGAGCAGAACCGAGGCACCCAGTATCATGACGGCGAAGAACACCAGGCTGTAGAATATCCTGTCCCTAATAACCTCCTTGAAGGTGTTTACCGCTATGGCGTATATCTTCATGAGCGCCCCCCCCGCCTTACCTCTTCGACGAATATGTCTTCCAGCGAACCCCTGTGCGGTATGAGGGATACTATGTCCCCGCCCCTTTCGAAGACGAGCGCCCTCGCCTTCTTGGCCTTGTCCGGGTCGTCGAAGAACGCGGCGGCCTGCCTGCCCCGTAATACGAGGTTGACAGAAAGCTCCCGGAGCGCCTTGATGTCCTCCTCGGCCAGCCCTTCCACGGTCATCTCCATGGAGCGGGCCTCCATGCCGCCTATCAGCTCGCCCACCGTACCCGTGGCACGGAGCTCGCCTTTGACCAGTATTGCGACCCTGTCGCAGATGACCTCTACGTCGGGGAGTATGTGGGTGCTGAAGAATATCGTCTTGCCCTTGTCCTTCAGCCCCATTATCAGGTCCCTGACTTCTTTCCTGCCGATCGGGTCGAGCCCGCTCATCGGCTCGTCCAGTATGACTAACTCCGGGTCGTTTATAAGCGCCTGCGCTATGCCTATCCTCTGCTGCATGCCCTTCGAGAACTTCCTGAGCTGGAGGTCTTTGGCGTGTCCAAGCCCGACCTGTTCAAGCAGCTCTGTCGCCCTGTCCAGCCTCTCGCGGCGGCCGATGCCGAACAGCCTGCCGTAGAAGTCCATGAACTCCATCGCGGTCAGGTAGTCATAGAAATACGGCTGCTCAGGCAGGAAGCCCAAACCCTGCTTGACCGATACGTCGCCAAGCTCCCGGCCCATTATCCATGCCTTCCCGGAGGTCGGGTAGATAAGGCCCATAAGTATCTTGAGCGTGGTCGTCTTCCCGGCCCCGTTCGGCCCGAGGAAACCGAATACCTCGCCTTTTCTCACTTCCATGGTCAGGCCCTTGAGCGCGGTCACCTTCCTCATCAGGAAGCCGGTGACAAAGACCATGCCCAGGTTTTCGGTGCGTATCATCGCCATCACCTCTTACGAGTGTATATCCCAATCTCCTGCTTCACCTTGCTGCTCTTCACGCTGCCCTCAGCGTCAATATAGTAGTATCCGCCGTTCGGCTCCTCCGGGAGGCTGCGTACCATGCCGGACACTACGAGCTCGCCAAGGGACGCGGGGCGCCTCCCGAACTTCGCCCCGTACACGTCCACGGCACCCTGCAGGGAACGCGCATCCAGCTCGGCCCTTAAGAGGTTCATCCTCCTCAGCATCTCCGCGCGAATGAACTCGTTTTTTGAATTGTTGTACATCCTGGCCAGAAGTTCAAGCGCGTATGCCGGGTCCTCCGCCTGGGCGTAGAGCCTTGAAGCAAGCAGTGGCAGGTAATCAGGGCTCCCGTGTATGGCCGCGGCCTTCGCCATGTAATCCGCAGCCTTTTTGTAGTCCTTGTGGAAAAAGAAATTATTGAATCCCAGGTAGAACGGAAGCTCCCAGACGCCGGGGTTGTTATCGACCCCCTTGGCAAGAAGCTTGTCGGACAGGTCGGCCTTGTCTGCCACTACGGTAAGTATCAGCCCCCCGACCTGATAAGGTTCGATGTATTGTGGGTCAAGGGTGGTCACTGTATCGAGCGCCTTGTATATCCAGTCGTACCCCTGGGAGGATATCTTTCTCTCGCCCATGTTTTGAACGGCTTTAAGCCACAGCAGGTCGGCAAACAGGTTCTCGTATCCGAGCGAGGCAACCTTCAGGTACTCGGCCTTCGGCAGGTACATGAACTCCTCGGCCGCCGTCCCCTCGCCCTTTTCGATATCCAGCCTGAGCTGAAGTGCGTAAAGCGTGCCTCCGGAAAACAACAGGAGCAGCACTAGCACCGCGTACATCCCGCGTTTCAACCTACCGTCCCTCCAAACTTCCGCAGAGCCTGTTCAGCTCAACGGTGTCTATGCCGACGAAAGACTTTTCCGGTTCTGCAAGCGGCCTGCCCTTAAACGTATTATTAAGCCTAATTATACTATAACACTCCTGACGTGACAATATATTCTGCCCGCCCTCCATGTACATACCCGCGAGAGCAAGCCGTGCCTTGAGATAATTGGGCTCTATCGCCTTGAGCCGTTCAAGCACTTCTGCGGCAGAACCACGCCTGCCCTGGGCCTGGAGGATAAGGGCCTCGCTGAAAAGTATCCCGGCTCCGTATGGGTTAAGCTCGACCGCCCGCTTTATCTCTCTTTGCGCTGCAGCAAGGAGATCTGCCCGTGCACTGGGATCAGCCCTTTTTATTGCGTAATCGTATAATAGCCCGGCCTTTATTTCATGGTAACGGTAATCTTCCGGATTAAGCCCGGTAGCCTCGTCCAACTCGCCGATGGATTCCTCGAAAAGTGCATCCCGCCCAGTCGTCCTATATATGGCGTAGAGCGCCGATGCCCTCAGGTTATGATGGGCAGCGTTTCCGGGCTCCAGTAGGATAGCGGTATCGAACGACCTTAGCGCTGTATTGGGCCGACCCGATTTCAATTCCTTGCCGCCCAATTCGGAATAGTGGTAGCCGAGGACCTGCATGACAGCCCAGCCTGCAAGTAGCCCAATGAGTGCCACCGATAAAACGGCCACCCTGGTCCTTTTCTCCGGCTTTACCTCGAACACGGCCGCCCTTTCGCTATTTTCACCGCTGACATTCATTGCCAGGCTGACGAGAAGTATTATAAGGTATACGATCCCCGGCTCATGAAGGTTAGAGTCTACAAAGCCGTGCGTAAGAACTGCCGTTACCCCACCTACGAGGCCTGCGGCGACGGCCTTGTCTTTCCCGTTAATTGTGGCCTTCAACGAGCGTACCAGAGCCTTCGCAAGCAGGCATAACCCTGACAGTAATACCGCCAGCCCGGCGAATCCCATTTCCGCGCCGATGTGCAGGTATTCACCATGGGCGGTATCCGCTATTTTTCCGTACTTTATAACGGCTTCGGCCACCGGGAAGTTGTACCTGGCCCAGTAGTACTTGAAGTTTCCGAGCCCAACGCCTTGTGGGTGGTCGACCATCATCCTGGCTGCGCTCCACCAGATATTAGCCCTAGAATATGCGAACGGGTCGCTACCGAATGCCCTATCCCTTACCGGGTTCGGCATCAGGAGCACGGCCAGTACCAGCGCTGAGACGGTCACGGCAGCCCAAACCCTGAAACGCAACCACAGCACTACGAGAAGCCCCGCGGACAGGGCCAATATGCCGCCCCTTGATCCCGTAACAATAATGACGAACAGGCCCAGGGCCGAAAGCACTGCTAACCCGAACCTTGAAGGCCAACCCTTTGGACGGGCTTCCTTAAACAGGAGAAACGTCAAGGACACCAATAACGCCGGCACAAGATAGCCGGCGAGCATGTTGGGGTTGAAGAATGTGCCCACTGCTCGTTCTCTGCCCGAAACCCACTGAACCGCTCCGACGGTAGCCTCAAGCATGCCCATCCCGAGCATCACAAAAACAACCGGCCTGACCGACCCTGCCTTTCCGAGCGCCCACCTTGCGAGATAGAAGAAAAGGATATAATAGAAGATGAGCTGCACCCAGGTCAAGGCCATGTATTTATACGGGGCTATGAAGGCGGATATCACAGCGGCCATAAGGAAGAGCGCAACAAAAATATCGAGTGGGGAACCGTGGAAGTGAAAACTGCCTTGCTTCAGCCTCTCACGTATAAATAAAACCAGTAGCGACAGGACAAGCAACCTGAGAATAAAAACCGGGAGGTAAGTCGTGCCGCCCTCTATGAGTGGGGCGAAGACGACAACGGACAAGGCTAAAAAGAACGGGGTTTTCTGGTCAATAATATGAGACTGTATTTTAGTTGTCTTGATCAACGTCGTTATACTTGCATTCTAATTGATTTCTGTCGTTCGTCTGCCATGTGTCAATGGCCGGATCTGCGTCAAGATTGCCCCATGCTATCGCGGTGAAGGAACTGATGCCAGCCCCGGGAGCGTCATTGTTAGTTGCAGTCCCGCTGGGCGGGACCAGACCGATAGGATTTCCGCCCATGCTGTAGGTATATCTGAACGGACCAAGCGGAACCCAGGCAAGGCCTGTAAACTCTGTTGTATATGCATTATGCTCAGAAAAGTAGGTAATCTCTACCTCATATATACCCTTGAGGTTGCTCTTGGCCTCAGCCTGCTTTGACTTGGTCTGGTACTTGAGAAAATTGGGGATGGCTATGGCGGCAAGTATACCTATTATGGCCACCACTATCATCAGTTCGATGAGCGTGAACCCGCCAGACTTGGATAACCTAATAATTATCCGGTACATTTACAAATCTCTGCGATATAAAAAAAGGGGGCATGCCCTGCATGCCCCCTTTGGCATTATGAAACTTATGGCTACTAATTGGACACGTCATCCGAGGTATTAGCGAGAGCATTGTCCGCATTCACATACCAGTAGTCAAGCGTAGCATCGCCGTCAATATTCCCGGCTGCCGCACAAGTAAAGTAAGCCGGTATGGTGGCGGTCGGGGCGGTTATGCCAGGCACCGGGGTTGTTGCCGGCCAGGTGATGGTAACTGTAGCTGACTTCATTACGCCTTCAGTTGAGTCAACTTCAAAACCGTAATACTTTGCTGAATTCCATCCGCCGGCAGGCTGGAAACCGACACCGGTTATTGTGCCGTAATAGTTATGCTCGCCGAAATAAGAGGACTCAGAGGTGAATATGCCCTTAAGGTTAACCTTCGCCTCGGACTGCTTGGACTTGGCCTGGTACCTCAGGAAGTTCGGGATCGCTATAGCGGCCAGGATACCTATGATGGCCACGACTATCATGAGCTCGATAAGGGTAAAGCCCTTCTTGCTGTGAAGCATCTTAAACATTTGTGTCTCCTTTTTAATTAAACCACACAATACTCTCGATTTACGCAAACACCCAATAACCGTTTGCCCTACGGAACCGCCCAGCGTCCCCTTTTATTCCCCCCTTTCCAGGGCCAGTTATATATTTGTTTTCTCTCTGCATCAATAAAGTTAGCAATATCCGTGCCAACTCTCTTGAACGTCTATTAATACGCGATATTTGTATATATTCAATAAGTTGACAATTGCGTCAAGATAGCCATAACAACGGAGACACCCCCCTCTGTGATGATTTACATCACTTACAAGTGCTCATTTTCATCATAATCAGTCTATCCCGTACTTTTTGAGCCTGTGCCGGAGTGACGGGAAACTCAGGCCGAGGAGCCTGGCGGCCTCCATCTTAGCCCCCCCCGTCCTTTCGAGAGCCTTCAACAGGTAACTCTTCTCGAGGTCGTCCAACTGGCGCTCCAGATCCATCCCGCCTTCGGGCACGTCGGACGGGACTGGGCAGACCCTGCGGCCGTTCCCTGAGACCTCCAATGGAAGGTGTTCCGGGGTTATCACCCTGCCCTCCGAAAGCGCACAGGCCCGCTCGACCACGTTTTCAAGCTCGCGTACGTTTCCCTTCCATCCATATCGGAGAAGCAGTTCCAGTGCATCGGACGAAACCCTTTCGGGCCCGCCGTCTTTCCGGTACTTCTTGAGGAAGTGCTCGATGAGCGGCGGGATATCCTCCTGTCGCTCCCTCAATGGCGGCATGTGCAGTGGTATGACGTTCAGGCGGTAGAAGAGGTCCTCCCTGAAACTGCTTTTTTTTATCTCCTCCATGATGTCCTTGTTCGTCGCGGCTATTATCCTGACGTCCACGCGTATGTCCGAGGTGCCGCCGACCCTTTTGAACTCCTTCTCCTGTATGAAGTGCAGCAGCTTCACCTGGAACGAGACGGTCGTCTCTGTCACCTCGTCCAGGAAAGCGGTACCGCCGTCGGCCACCTCGAACAGCCCCTCCTTGTTCTCCACGGCGCCGGTGAACGAGCCCTTCATATGGCCGAAGAGCTCGGACTCAAGGAGTTGCTCCGGCAGCGCCCCGCAGTGTATGTAAACAAAAGGCTTGCCCTTTCGAGGGCCCAGGTTGTGAATTGCACGTGCGGCCAGCTCCTTGCCCGTGCCGGACTCGCCCGATATGAGCACGGTAGAGGTACTGTCGGCAACCTTCTCTATAAGGTCGAAGACCTTCCTCATCGCGGATGAACGGCCGACGAAGTTCTCCATACCCCTGCCGGCCTCAAGCTCACGCTTGAGCATCACGTTCTCCGCCTTGAGCCTCCTGCTCTCTAGCGCGTTCCTTATGATCAGTTTTATCTCGTCCACCTTGAACGGCTTCATTATATAGTCGTAGGCGCCCTCCTTCATGGCTTCGACCGCGGTTTCGGCAGTAGCATAAGCCGTTATCATTATGACCACCGTTTCCGGCGAAGACTCCTTCGCGGCCTTCAGCACGTCCACGCCGCCCGCCTTCGGCATCCTGACGTCGGTTATGACAAGGTCGAATATGTCGTCTTTGAGGAGCTTCAGAGCCTTCTGGCCGTTTTCGGCGACCACCGGGTCGTGCCCCTCCTTCTTGAGCATGATGGAGAGGAACTCCCTCATGCCTTTCTCGTCGTCTACCACAAGTATCCTGGCCATATCAGTCAGCGCCCTCCATCGGCAGCAGCATCGAGAACATGGTACCCTTGCCCGGCTCGCTTTCTACCTTTATATTGCCTCCATGCTCCTCGATTATCCTGTACACAATCGCAAGCCCGAGACCTGCGCCACCTTCCTTCGTCGAAAAGAACGGGTAAAACACCTTGTCGATGTCATCCTTGTCTATACCTTCACCGTCGTCTTCCACCTCCACCATCACGGTATTTCCGGAGCCCTCGGCCGCCCTTATCACCACCCTGCCCGACCCTGACAAGGATTGTACTGCGTTCAGGGTGAGGTTTAAAAACACCTGCCTCATCTGGGCCGGGTCTGCCTCGATACGGAGTGGCTGTTCCGGCATATCGGTCACAATCTCGACCCCACTCCCTATGTCCCTCCCGCCCGCGACAAGCTCGACGGTGTCTTTGATAATGCCTGTAATGTCGCAGCCCTCCTTCGCCGGCTTCCTCGGCCTTGCGTATATCAGGAACTCGGTCAGTATGTCGTTGAGCCGGTCCATCTCCGAGAGCGCTATGTCCATAAGGTTCCTGTCCTCGTCGGTGAGGCGCGTCTCTTCCCTCAGCACCTGCAGCGCCCCGGAGAGGGATGCAAGGGGGTTCCTTATCTCGTGGGCCATACCTGCCGAGAGCTCTCCTATTGCGGCCAGACGGTCCTTTTTCTTTATTTCCTCTTCCATCTCCTTCATGGGGGTGAGGTCCTGGAATATCACGAGGAGGCCGGTTATCTCCCCATGCTCGTTTCTCAGTGGAGATGCGGCTACGCCCAGCGCCAGGTCCTTGTCGCCCCTCGGATACGATATCTCGTACCGGCGGGGGGGCTTGTCCGAAATATTTATCTCATCGAAGAACGCATCTATCCCGAGCCAGTTGAACACCTCGGAGAAGTGTTTTCCCCTGACTTCCTTAAACGACCGTCCAGTTATGTATTCCGCCGCCTTGTTGAAAGCCGTGATACGCCCGTCGAGCCCGACGGTGACCATGCCGTCCGCCATGCTCCGCACGATGTTCTCGTTCAGCGCCCTGAGCTCACGCAGGTCAATGCTTTTCTCCGCGAGGGCCTCCCTTGTCGCCCGTTGTCTTTCGGAGAGGCTGCTTGCAAGGACCGACACGAAATAGAACGCAAAGAAGTTCAGGAATATGTTATACAATATTTCGCTGAGCGAGAACACCCTGGCGGGGGTCTGGAGGAGGACGCCGTAATACTGCAGGTCGACGAGCGCCCCGTATGATATCCCCGCCAACGACGCCACAATGAGGCTCACCCGCATCGACAGGATAAAGCCCGCGGCTATTACTGAAAAGAAGTATATGAACGAAAACCCGCTGTCAAGCCCGCCGGTGGCATACACCATGCCTGTCTCGAAGAGGACGTCACCTATTATCTGTATGTATGCGAAGACAAAGAAGTTCCTGACCTTGTAGAAGAGTATGGAGTAGAATATGGTCAGGAAGTAGGTGGCGGTTATGAGCAGGTAGACCGCGGGTATAGGCTCGCGCTTCTGGTATATCTGCAGAACAGTCAATGACCCCAGGAGGACGGTAACCACCGTCACCCTTAGGATCATAAGCCATTTGACCCTTACCCTGATCTCCCTTGCCTGGTAACCTTCTTCGTAAGGCATCTGGAGGGGCCTGTCAGCCAACTATGCTTGCAAGCTTGAATATCGGCAGGTACATTGCAATAATTATAAAACCTACGGCTACACCAAGGAATACCATTAATGCCGGCTCCAGGGCGGCGGTCATCGCATCGACAGCGGCATCAACCTCGTCGTCGTAAAAGTCGGCTATCTTGGAGAGCATGGAGTCGAGCGCGCCCGTTGACTCGCCGACAGATATCATCTGCGTGACCATCGGCGGGAAGACCTTGGACTTCGTGAGCGGTTCGGAGAGCGTCTTGCCCTCGCTTATGCTCGACTGCGTCTGTTTCACCGCTCCCTCCACCACCTTGTTTCCTGCGGTCTTTGCCACAATGTCGAGGCCGTCGAGTATCGGGACGCCAGCTGCCATAAGAGTCCCGAGCGTCCTCGTGAACTTCGAAACCGCTATCTTTCTTATAAGGTCGCCAAATATCGGTGCCTTCAAAAGAAGGCCGTCCATGGTCAGCCTCCCTTTCTTGGTCGAATAGATGTATTTTATGCCGAATATTATAGCCGCTATCACTCCTACTACGAACAGCATCTTCTTGGACACCATAAAGTTACTTATGTTTATTACTATCTGTGTAGGCCCGGGTAGTTCCCCGCCCATGTCCTTGAACATCTGGGCAAACATCGGGATAACGAATATCATCAGTACCGCAATGACGCCGACGGCGACCACCATAACAATCGTGGGGTAGACCATGGCCGACTTTATCTGCTTCTTGAGCCTGATGTTTTTCTCTATGTAGCCGGTCAGCCTTGCCAGAATAGTGTCCAGTATACCGCCGACCTCGCCGGCCGCGACCAGGTTTACGTAGAGGTCGTCGAATATCTTTGGATGTTTACCGAGGGCGTCCGCATAGGTCGAGCCAGCCTCCACCGCGTTCCGCACTTCGCCAACGGTCTTGGCCAGGGTCTTGTTTTCTGTCTGGCCCTCAAGTATTTCGAGACACTGCACAAGGGGCAGTCCCGCGTCTATCATGGTGGCAAACTGGCGGGTAAATATAACAATGTCCTTGTCCGACACGCCTCCGCCAAATCCGGGGATCTTGAGCTCTATGGACATCCCGGTGCCTTTGGCCTTTATGGCGGTAACGGCAATCCCCTGTTTCCTGAGCAGGGAAACGACCTCGTCCTTGTTGTTGGCTGTCGTCTCGCCCTTCTGGATCTTGCCGTCTTTGGTCTTCCCGGTCCAGGTATATGTCGCTGCTGTTGTAGCTGCCATGTATAGACTCCTTGCCTATAAAGACTGAAGGCTATTTCTTGCCTGCCGGCCCACCCGCTGGGCCGCCCTGCGTCCTAGAGAACATCGCTATAAGCTCTTCCGGTACGGGGCTTCTGCCAATGGCGTCCTCGTATGATATGAGCCTCTTCTGGTAAAGGTCTGCCAGCGCCTGGTTCATCGTCTGCATGCCGAACTTCGACTGTCCGGTCTGCATCGTCGAGTAGATCTGGTGGACCTTGTCCTCCCTTATGAGGTTCCTGATGGCAGGGTTGGGCACCATGACCTCCAGGGCGAGACATCTGCCCTGACCGCTCATCTTGGGTATAAGCTGCTGCGCCATGATGCCTTCAAGTACAAAGGAGAGCTGGGCCCTGACCTGGGGCTGCTGGTGAGGCGAGAAGACGTCCACTATCCTGTTTATGGTCTGCACGGCCGAGTTAGTGTGCAGCGTTGCGAAGGCAAGGTGGCCGGTTTCTGAGACTGTAAGGGCGGCCTCTATCGTCTCCAGGTCCCTCATCTCGCCGATCAGCACCACGTCCGGGTCCTGCCTAAGCACGTATTTGAGAGCCTGCTTGAAGCTCTTGGTGTCCGCGCCGACTTCACGCTGGTTCACGACGCACTTCTTGTGCTGGTGCAGAAACTCTATCGGGTCCTCGACCGTTATTATGTGCTCGTGGCGTTCTGAGTTTATCTTGTCTATCATGGAGGCGAGCGTGGTGGACTTGCCGCTCCCGGTAGGCCCTGTGACAAGTATCAGCCCCCTTGGCTTCTTGACCAGCTCCGTGGCTATCGGCGGCAGGTTCAGCTCCTCGAAGCTCAGTATCTTGAAGGGGATGGTCCTGATAGCGGCCGCGACGGCCCCTCTCTGCATAAAAATGTTCGCACGGAAACGGGACAGCCCCTTGAGGCCGAACGAAAGGTCGAGTTCGTCATTCTCCTCGAACTTGTGCTTCTGGACGTCCGTGAGTACGCTGTAGCAGACCTGTTTCGTCTCGGCGGCCGTGAGCGGGGGCAGGTTCAGTGGCACCAGTTTGCCGTCTATCCTGAGCTGAGGAGGCGAACCGGTGGTTATATGGAGGTCGGATGCCCCCTTATCTATCATGGTCTGGAGCAGTTGGTGCAGATTTGCCATCTATTGTCCCTTCAGGTTGCGTTGTTTGAACTGCGGCCCTGCATACCTTGCCGTACTAATCTCCGAAAGTCACCCTAAGGACTTCTTCTATCGATGTTACGCCTTCCTTTATCTTGGTAAGGCCGCTCATCCTAAGCGTCTTGCAACCGTCCTTTATCATCGCCTTCTTTATCTCGGTAGCGGTGGAGCCTTCGAGTATCAGCTCCTTTATCCTCTCCGAGATGGGCATGACCTCATAGAGGGCGACCCTGCCCTTGTAGCCGGTCCCGCCGCACATGTCGCAGCCCCGGCCCTTGTAGCATACGACGCCTGCATCGACTTCCGCCTTGGCAAACCCGATGTCCAGAAGCGCCTGAGGCGGGACCTTTTCGGGCTCCTTGCAGTTCTGGCAGACCTTTCTGGCAAGCCTCTGCGCCAGTATAAGCAGCGTGGACGAAGCCACCAGGAACGGCTCTATGCCCATGTTGAGGAGCCTGTTAATCGTGCTCGGGGCATCGTTGGTATGAAGCGTTGAGAGGACCAGGTGGCCGGTGAGCGCGGCCTTGACCGCTATCTCGGCGGTCTCGTAGTCTCTTATCTCGCCCACCATTATCACGTCCGGGTCCTGCCTGAGGAACGACCTCAGCGTCGCCGCGAAGTTGAGCCCTATCTCGTCTTTCATCTGGACCTGGTTTATGCCCATCAGGTTGTACTCGACAGGGTCCTCGGCGGTCATTATGTTGACGTCTATCTTGTTGACGTTTGAGAGTGCGGAGTACAGGGTAGTGGACTTGCCGCTTCCGGTGGGGCCAGTAACAAGGCACATCCCGTACGGGCTGTTGATGGCCTTTATAAAGTCCTTGCCTGCCTGCTCCTCGAAGCCCAGTTTTGCCAAGTCGAGCTGGAGGTTGCCCTTGTCGAGGATTCGCATGACTATCTTCTCGCCGAACAGGGTCGGGAGCGTGGATACGCGGAGGTCGACCTCTTTGCCCTTCATCTTGAGCTTTATCCTGCCGTCCTGGGGGAGCCTGCGCTCGGAGATATCCAGCTCGGACATGATCTTCAACCTGGAAGTGAGCGCCGCGCGAAGCCTCATAGGGGGCTGCATTGTCTCATAGAGCACGCCGTCTATCCTGTAGCGTACCCGGAAAGCCTTTTCATAGGGCTCGATGTGTATGTCGCTCGCGCCCTTGGCGATGGCGTCGGTCAGTATGAGGTTGACGAGCTTGACGACCGGGGCGTCCTCGACCGCCTGCTTCAGGTCGCCCAGGTTAACGTCCTCGTCTTCCTCCATTATGAGGTCGACGTTCTCGTCGCCCTTCTCCAGGCTGGCCATGACGTCCTGCAGCGCCTCGGCGGAGTCGTAGTATTTGTTCATGGCGGCCTTGATGGCGGCCTCGGAGGCTACCACCGGCTCCACGTTGTAGCCGGTCATGAACTTCACGTCGTCGAGCGCGAAGACGTTGGAGGGGTCTACCATTGCTATGGTGATGGTGGCGCCGGTGCGGTTGACCGGCATTATGAGGTATTTCTGTACGACGTCCTGCGGGATGAGCTTGCAGACGGAGGGGTCTATCTCCATGTCGGAAAGGTTCACGGCAGGGATGCCGTACTGCTTGCTCAGGAACGTCATCAGGTCGTCCTCGGATACGTAGCCGAGCTTGACTAGGTTGGACCCGAGCCGCCCGCCGTCCCTCTGCTGGGCAGTAAGCGCCTTCTGGAGCTGCTCTTCGGTGATCAGTTTGGCGTTAACGAGTAACTGGCCGAGCCTGCCCACTGCCATAGTTGGCCCCTCTGAGTTTATAGTAGTAGCGTATCCGGTTAATTTTATTTAAATTGCACGCCGGTGTCAAGGGTTAAATAGCCCTTAAGGCCGGCTTGGGGGATTAAAATACATTAATTTATGCCAACCGGATCATATCCTATCCAATAAGGCACGCTTCATCACATCAACCGGCGGCGTACGGCCGGTCCAGTGCTCGAATGCGAATACGCCCTGGTATAGAAGCATCCCAAGCCCGTTCACGGCCCTGGCGCCAGCCGCCTCGGCGGCCATGAGAGTCTTTGTTTTTGCAGGGTTGTACACTATGTCGTAGACCACCTGGCCGGCCCGGAAAGAGTTTTCCGGCATCGGGAGCGGGTCGGACTCGTGCATCCCAAGCGGGGTCGAGTTAACCGCGAGGTCCGCTCCCCTTATGAAGTCCGGCTCGAGCACGGACGGCCTTGCGACCTCCCGGCCGAACCCAGAGTTTATGTCCATTACCAGCCTGTCACGCTTCGGCCCGTCTATATCGAAGATGTATATCCGCCTGACGCCGGCGGCCGCAAGCGCGAAGCCAAGCCCCCGTGCCGCCCCCCCCGCGCCGCACAAGAACACCCTTTTGGATGCCGGGTCGAAGCCCGCATCCTCCTTGAGGGAGTGGACAAAACCACGTCCGTCGGTGTTGTAGCCCGTGAGCCTGCCATCCCTGTTCACGATGGTGTTGACCGCGCCCATCCTGCTTGCCTCGTCGTCCACGTCATCGAGGAACTCCATCGCGCGCTCCTTGTGCGGGACGGTGATATTCGCCCCGGCGATGCCGAGCGCGCGTATCCCCTGCACGGCGGCCCCGAGCGATTCCGGCCTCACGTGGAACGGGACGTACCTGTAATCCATGCCCATCTCATCGAACGCGGCATTGTGCATAGCGGGCGATTTGGTGTGCTCGACCGGGTCGCCGAATATGGCGATTATCTTTGTCTTGCCGTTTATTTCCATACCGTAAAACCTCCGACTTATCTTGTGGGGCCGACTCATGTGTCGGCCCTCTTATTTAGACGCTAAAGCCCTAACCGCCTCCACCAGCCCGCGTGCCGTCGGCTCCGCCATGACTACCCTTATTCCCGCTTCTTTCTCGATGTCCTCCGGCGTGAGGTCGTCCAGAAAGACCCCCTCGCCGTCGCGCATGGTAACCGATGGTATCAGAGCCGCGTCCGCGCGTTTACCCTTGAGCGCAGCTGCGATGTCCTTGCCCGAAAGGAGCCCCGTGACGGTCACGCTGTGGCCGAAGAGTTCATTTTTTACGGGCAGTACGCTCACGGAGAGCCCGCTTACTTTATTCAATGTCTCCGCAACTTCTTTGAGATACGGCGCGAACGATATGCCGGTAACAAGTACTACCCGCTTCTTGTTTATTAGCGCCCTCGGCAGGCGTCGTTTCTCACTTGCGAACTCCGTCAGGAAGTCCCGCACCAGCCCGACCCCGTTGTCTATCTGCTGGTAACCGTCGTAGTCACGGTCTTTAGGGAAGTCGCGGCCTGCCTTGATGTACAGCTCGTCTGAGGGGTAGACGAAGTTCTCGCCGAATTCCTTGCGGAATTTTTTACGGTACGGCTCAAGCGCGTCGAGAAGCCGGGCCGCGCTCCCCTTCGTGAAGCCCTTCAGCGGGTACAGCCTATCCCTGTGCTTAGTCAGCCCGACCGGCACCACCGCGAGCGACGCCACCTTCGGGTATAGCTTCGACAGGGCCTCGACCATTCTGATAAGCGAGTCCCCGTCGTTCAGGCCCGGTGAAACAACCGCCTGGGTGTGCAGCATTATGCCGCCGTCGGTCAGCCTCTTTATGCCGCCCATCACGGCAGGGGCCTTCGGGTTTCCGAGCAGGAAGCGGCGGAGCGTGTCGTCCGTGGTATGCACCGACACATAAAGCGGCGAGAGCTTCTCCCTTATAATGCGCTCGTAGTCCTCGTCCTTGAGCGTGGTGAGCGTTATGTAGTTGCCGTAAAGGAAACTATGGCGGTAGTCCTCGTCCTTTAGGTACAGGCTCCGCCTCATGCCCCTCGGCATCTGTGCCACGAAGCAAAATACGCATTTGTTGTTGCAGCAACGCACCTTCATCGGAGGCGGTAGTATCCCTAAGTCGTCGTCGTCGTCCTTCTCTATGTCTATGTCGAGCAGGCTCCCGTCCTTCTTCCTCACAAGGAGCGTGACCTCCTCGTCCGCGATGAGGTACTTGTACGCGAGGTAGTCAGGGACGGGGCTCCCGTTGATGGAGAGTATCTCGTCGCCCTTCTCGATGCCGATCTCGAGGGCGGTACCGCCGGGGTATATGTCTTTAACTTTTAGGCTATGCATTCCTATCTTATTGCTCTCTCCCAATTACTGCGGGGTTTTCCTTGTCCAAATCCCACTTTATCGGATTATTGGCGATGTATTCGCGTATAGTGTTCAATTCTTCTTCGTTAGGTATTATATGTTCATAATAGTTACGCTGCCACAACTTGCCGTTGAAGGGTGGCCAGCCGTATTCGATTATACCCCGGCTGTAACGCGTCGTTGATAAAGATTTGAATCTGTGCACAACATCCGGCAACGACAACGTAGGGGCACCCCCCTGTGGGTGCCCTTCTTCTTGAGGGCAGGCACGGGGGCCTGCCCCTACATTATTAATCGCAACAATTCCATGTAAATGGTTTGGCATAATTATGCATTCATCAATTCCTACGCCCGTGTAATATTCTGGCATCTCATCCCATACTGATTTGACAACATCACCGGCGTCGTTCAAAACCCTTTTTCCGTCCTGCACGTCGCCAAACAGGCATTCCCGATTCTGTGTAACTATTGTCACGAAATACATCCCTGCCTGTGCATAGTCGTAATCCTTCAGCCGAATTGAACGACGATGATGTATGTCGGGGTTGTATTTCATAGTAAGATAACAACCTCATGCAGTCAACAGCAGGTTCGCTTCGCTCAGAATGACAATTGCGCGTGATAGACCAAGGTCGCCTTACTTTTTCACAAATCGAAACCCATCAATTTGCTTCCGGCTATATTTTACGCCTTCAAGGTCTATCTCCCGAATCCTTGTTCCATCAATAACCGCGTTAGTCAGATCTACGCCTGTCAAATTTGCACCGACCAACCATGCTTGACGTAGGTCAGCCCCATCCAGATCCGCGTAACTCAAATCAGCATTAGTAAGGGTTGCTCCTTGAAGATCTGCATTGCAGAGTTTAGTTTTCGCTAATACAGCGCCCATAAGTAGCGTGTCGATAAAACAAGTATTGCTTAGATTGGCACCTTTAAGGATTGCTCCAGTCATATCGGTATAACTAAAATTGTACCCATCCAAATTGATGTTTTCTAAAGATTCTCCATTCTCAATCTTCTTTATAACATCGTTCGGAGTCGGTTTATCTATTGCAGGCACTTCCTTATAAGCAGCGCTTTTAGAATGTTTATGCTTTTTCATGAGAACGCCATTCTGTTAAAAGTCGTATTTAACTACTCCCCCGCATACAGCTTCGACGCCTTGTAATCCCGCAGGAAGCCGGAGACGAATACCTTCAGCACAGCCGCCATAGGCACCGCGAGCAGTATCCCGATAAAGCCCAACAGTTCGCCGAAGACCATCAGTGCGAGGAATATCGCGATGGGGTGGAGCCCGAGCTTCTCGCCGACCACCTTAGGCGTTATGACGTAGCCTTCGAGGCCCTGCACCACCGCGAAGACCGCAAGCACCATCGCCGGGTGCATCAGGTCCTGGAACCTAAGCAGTACGAGCACGGCCGCGACCACCAGCCCTATTGTCGTGCCCAGGTACGGCACAAGGTTCAGCATACCGGACCCCATGCCGACCAGCACCGGCATCTCCACGCCCGCCGCCCATAACCCGGCGCTGTACAGTACGCCCATTATAGTCGCTACAAGGAGCTGGCCCTTCGCAAAGTCGCGGAGCACCTTCTCCACCTCGCCGAGCTTGTCGAGTATCTGCTTTTTGTAAGAATGCGGCAGGTACCCGTGCAGGGCGGACTTCATCCTCTCGTAGTCAAGAAGGATATACGCCATCAGGACGGGAATCAGCACCACGTTTAAAACGGCCATGAAGAAGCCGACCGTGCCGGATAACAGGCTTAGTGCATACTCCGCCGCGGAGGACATGGACTCGGGCGACATGTGGACTAGCTTGTCCCTGAGCTGGTTTGCTATAACCTGGAGGTTCAGATTACTGCTTATGCCGAGCCGCTCCTTTATAACAGGCAAGTACCTCGTGTCTACCGTGATCAAGTATCCCGGTATATTTTCTATGAGCGCACGTATCTCTACCTGCGTGATGTACGCGGCGAGCGCGACTGCCCCAGCCATCGCGAGGAAGAACAGCACCACGAATAGAGCCACGGCCGCGCCGCGCGGCACTTTGCGCTTCACAAGGGAATTGACCGCAGGGCTGAGCGCGTACGAGAACACGCCCGCCACGACGAACGGGGTGAGCGGCCCGCTGAGCGCGTAGACCAGCATGAAGAGCGCCGCGAGTATTATCAGTATGCCGAGGTCAACCTTCCAAAGTGGTTTCATTTAGCCCTCTGCTCTCCGGCCCCTGCCAACGCGAACCCCCTGATTACGTACTGCGCGCCGGAGGCCACCGTAAGCGCAAGCGCGACCCATACCAGATAATCTATGGCCGCGAAGTCCCTTTTCATGTACACCGAGAGAAGCGCGACCGCAAGCAGCAGAAGCTGGAAGAACGTGGCCATCTTGCCCGCAATGGTCGGCCTTATCTTTAGGTCGTAGCCCTGTATGTAGAGTATGACGCTCCCGGTCACTACTATCACGTCGCGCGTGACCACCGTAAGGGTAAGCCAAAGAGGAATCTTGCCAAGGATGGTAAGCGCGACAAAAGCCGCCAGGGCGAGCATCTTGTCCGCAAGCGGGTCGAGCGCGGCGCCTATCTCGCTCTTCGTCTTGGTCATCCGGGCGATTGCGCCGTCCAGCGCGTCCGTCAGGCCCGCGACCAGGAACACGATAAGCGCTAAGTCCGTGTACCCGTAAACCAGGAAGTTCAGGAAGAACGGTATCAGTACTATGCGAAATACCGTTATTAGGTTCGGGAGGTTCATGTAGTCCCAGTTGGGTTAGACTTCGTCGGGCGCTTCCTCCAGGTCCACCTTGCCCTTGTAGAACTGCCGCTCATACAGCCTGTGGAACGCGGTGAACTCGCCTTCGGCGGTGTCCTTCCCGGCATATTCCATCAGGCCCTGGAGCTTCGCGTCCAGGTTGTCCGCGTAGTGCAGTATGAATGCCTCCATGCACTTGGGCCTTTTGGGCGAGCCGAACTCAAGTTCGCCGTGGTGCGACAGCATCATGTGAATCAGTATGTTGTACGCGTCCTCCGGGAAGCCTTCGATGCGGTCCATCCGCTCCTTGAGCGTCATTATGCCGAGCGATATGTGGCCTATTAGCCTGCCCTTGACCGTGTAGTCGAAGCCGGGGTCGCTGGATAGCTCCTGCATCTTGCCTATGTCGTGCAGTATCGCGCCGGCAATGAGCAGGTCGCGGTTCATCATTGCGGATATCTTCGGGTCGGTACCTTCGTACTCCCTGTATATGCTGTCCGAGAGACGTGTCACCTTTAGGGTGTGCTGGATAAGCCCGCCCGCGAATACGTGGTGCATCCCCTTCGCGGCCGGCGCAGCCTTGAACTCGGTCATGAAGGCCTCGTCTTCGAAGAAGCCCATGACGAGTCCGCGCACTTTAGAATTCGCGATGGTGGCGGCGATAGCCTTAAGCTCAGATGCCATACCGTCCACGTCCTTCTCGGTCGTGGGCAGCATACGTGCGGCATACTCCGCGGTCTTCTCCACCTTCTTCAGCGCCTGGATGGTAAGCTGGTTTGTGCCCTGGTAGGAGTTCACGTCCGCCCGGATACCGAGGAAGTCGCCCTTCTCGAACTTGAGCGCAAGCGCCTCGGCGTTGTCCCAGACGACCGCGTCGATGCTGCCGGTCTTGTCCGATAGCTTAAGCGACAGGAATGACTTGCCCGCGCGCGTGGTGCGTAGCTGCTTGTCTATGGCGGCAAAAACGGACTCTACCCGCTCGCCCTCTGTCAGCTCGTTTATGAATTTCAAGTAACTCTCCCGCCCTTTCATTTTCCCTTGAACAGGTTCCTGACGCTCGCCAGCGCGCCCAGCCCGAACATGGTCTTGTCTATTATCTTGATTGCGTTGTCGAGCTTCGCCATCCGCTTCGCCAGGAATTCCAGTTCCGGGTCGCCCTCGTCGTCGAAGCGTTCTTCTACATACTGCCTCTGCTTCGTTATCTCGGTAAGCGCCTTGCCCATCTCGAGCTCGCGCCGCTCTTTAAGTACCGTCTGGAGTATCTCGAAGAAGTCGGACTCGGCCTCGTAGTACGGGCAGCCGGGCCTGTCGCCCTTGTGCACCTTAACCGCGCCCAGACGCCTCAGGGTTTTCACCTTTGCGTCTATGTCCTCGTCGTCCGCCTGAAGCTCGGCACAGAGCTCCCCGTGGTTCAGGGGCCTTATGGAGAGAAATAGCGCCCCGAAGACCTTGGCCTCGAGCGGGTCAACGCCCCAGAACCCGATGGCCGACGCCAGCGCCTCTATAGCCTTCCTCCTCGCCTCACGGGCTTCCTTGTCCATGGGTTCAACTATAACACACCAATTAATAAAAGAAAACCAAAAATGCCAACGCTATAGCATGTCATTCTGAACGAAGTGAAGAATCCCGGGGTTAAGGTTCTGTTGAAACAGCTGCAATAAAATCCAACCCGAGATTCTTCGTCGCTAACGCTCCTCAGAATGACAAACTCACAAGTCCCAAAAACAAAAGGGCCGACACGATGGTCGGCCCCTACAATTTGGACTGTTACCCTCTCCACCTATGCAGCCTGCCCCGGCATGCCTAAAGCCGGGGGGAGAGGGTGGCGCGTAGCGCCGGGTGAGGGCTTGCTTTAATACGCGTACAGCCTCCCGTACGGCCTTGACGACTTCGGGTACAGCTTTACGAACTTCTCCTTCATTATCTTGCCAAGGTCGTGGCCGGTATCCTCGCAGTACTCCTTGAGGTAGCCTTCGAGGGTCTTTGTGTCCTCCTCGCTAAGCTCCTCTATGCCGACCTCCGCGCCGCAGCGGGTGGGGTCCACCTCGCCCCTTATGTACATCACGCCGCCGTGCATCCCGGTGCCGCAGTAGTCGCCTACCAGAGGGGTGTCCTTGTCGCGACCGAGGCCGAGAAGCACCAGTATGCCGCCCGCCATGTACTCGCCGAAGAAGTCGCCCGCAGTGCCGCCCGCTATCACGACCGGTATGTTGGCCTTGTAGCCCTTCATGTGTATGCCGACACGGTAGCCGACGTCGCCTTTTACGAACAGCTTGCCGCCGCGCATGCCGTAGCCCAGCACGTCGCCCGCGTTGCCCATCACCACGACCTTGCCCTCGTTCATCGTGTTGGCCACGCCGTCCTGCGCGTTGCCGTTTATCACGAGCGTCGGGCCGTCCATGAAGGCCGCCAGGTCGTTGCCGGGCACGCCGTTCACGGTAATGGTCGCCTTGCCGCGCACGCCGTCGCCTATGTAGCGCTGGCCGTTGACGTTGTTGACGACGACCTCGGTCTCGCCAGAGGCCACCGCCTCGCGGATCTTCTCGTTCAACTGCCTGTAGTATACGCCCTTCGCTTCTATTGTCATCATAGCACTCCCTTTATCGTCCGGCCGGCTTCACGCCGAGTATCTCGCAGGTCTGCTTATCGAGGCCGACCGCCCTGAGCCTCTCGCGCGAGCCGCGCAGGCTCTCGACCGAGTTGACGCCGAGCGCGCCCAGGAACTCCTTTATCTCGTGGCTCCAGCCGCGCAGCAGGTTCTTCAGCCGCATGGCGCCCCATTCCGGGTCGAGCCTCCTCGTAAGCTCCGGCTTCTGGGTGCATATGCCCCACGCACAGTTGCCGGTGTAGCACTTCTGGCACAAGGAACACCCCATCGCAAGAAGCGCCGCGGTGCCTATCGCGCATGCGTCCGCGCCGAGCGCAATGGCCTTCACCACGTCCGCGCTGGAGCGTATGCCGCCCGCCGCTATGATGGAGGCCTGGTTCCTTATGCCCTCCTGGCGGAGCCTGTCGTCAACCGCCGCGAGCGCAAGCTCTATGGGTATGCCGACATGGTCCCTTATCATAGTCGGGGCCGCGCCCGTGCCGCCCTTGAAGCCGTCGAGGTACACTATGTCCGCGCCCGCCCTGACTATGCCGGAGGCTATCGCCGCTACGTTGTGCACGCAGGCTATCTTGACCGACACCGGCTTGTAGTTTGTCGCCTCCTTGATGGCGTATATGAGCTGGCGGAGGTCTTCTATCGAGTATATGTCGTGGTGCGGCGCGGGCGAAAGCGCGTCCGTGCCGACCGGTATCATCCTGGTGCGTGATATCTCCGCGCCAATCTTCTCGCCTGGGAGGTGTCCGCCTATGCCGGGCTTTGCGCCCTGTCCTATCTTTATCTCGACCGCGACGCCCGCATTCAGGTACTCGCTGTGCACGCCGAAACGGCCAGACGCGCACTGCACTATAGTCCAGGGGCCATACTCGTACAGGTCGGTATGGAGCCCGCCCTCGCCGGTGCCGTATACCGTGCCGAAGTCCTTCGCGGCCATCGCCATCGCCTTGTGGGCGTTAAGCGAGAGCGCTCCGAACGACATGGGCGCGAATATCACCGGGGTCTCTATCTGTATCTGGGGCGGCAGTTTTTCCTTCAGCTTCATCTTGCCGTTTTTGTACTCGACATTAACCTTGTCCGGCTTGCGGCCCAGGAAGGTGCGCAGCTCCATAGGCTCCCTGAGCGGGTCTATCGAGGGGTTGGTCACCTGGCACGCGTCCACCACGAGGTGGTCGAACACTATCGGGTAGGGCAGGTTGTTGCCCATGCCGGTAAGGAGCACGCCGCCCGTCTCCGCCTGCTTCCATATGTTCTTACGGAGCTGGAGGTTCCAGTTCGGATGGTCCTTGTATACGTTCGGCGTCTCGTTGATGGTGATGGCGTCTTCCGGGCACATCGCCACGCAGCGGTTGCATGCCACGCACTTGTTGTTGTCCGGGATCACCCTGTCGTGGAACTGGTATACGCCGAAGCTGCAGCTCTGGAGGCAGCGCTTGCACTTCCTGCACTTTTCCTGGTCAATCTTTACCCGGAACTCCGGGGGAATATTCGTGTTCAACCCTAATCCTCCTGTCTATGCGACGCCCTTTTCGAGTTCCACCACCACCGGGTGCCCTGCCCTCGGGTTCCATACCTTCTCCGGGTCGGAGCAGACCTCGCGTATGGCCGACTCCTCGCTGGCCATGTATACGGTCTTGCCCTTGGTGGCGGCCACGAATGGCCTGAGCTTTATCCTGTCGTTCATGCCGATGAGCCCGCGCGAGTGGCCGAAGAGTATGGCGAACGGGCCGTTTAAGAGCCCGCTTCCGTACACCATCCTGAGCGCCTCGTAGGCCTGACGCTCGTCCTCGGGCATCCTGTCAATGTCCTTCCAGAACGGCGGGGCCACCGCCTTGCAGGCCACCTCTATCGGCAGGCCCTGACGCCTCACCAGCAGGTCGAACATGTAGGTCACGACCTCGGTGTCGGTCAGAAGCGCCATCTTGTACCCGAACATCTCGAGGTACCGCTTGTTTATGCCGTAGGAGGAAATCTCCCCGTTGTGGACGATGGACCAGTCGAGCAGCGTGAACGGGTGCGCGCCGCCCCACCAGCCCTGCGTGTTGGTCGGGAAGCGGTTGTGCGCCGTCCAGGTGTAGCCCTCGTAGTTTTCTATCATGAAGAAATCCGCGATGTCCTCGGGGAACCCGACGCCCTTGAAGGCGCCCATGTTCTTGCCGGAGGAGAATACGAACGCGTTGTCTATCTTGTCGTTTATGTGCATGACGACCTTGACGACGAAGTCGTCCTCGGTCATGCCTACCCCGGACTCGGCCAGCTTGTCCGGACGGACTTTGATAAAGTAGCGGTTAAGCAAGGGGTGGGATGTGACCTTGTCGGTTATCTTGACCGGTATCTCCTCGCCCTTCTTGACGGATACTATACCGTCCAGGTATGCCTCGGTCTCTTTCCTGGCCTGCGCCAGGTCGCGTGTCGGCTTGCCCGGCTCTTCGGTGTACATTATATGGAGCGCGTAGTAGTCCTTGTACTCCGGGTATATGCCGTACGCCGCGAAGCCGCCGCCCTGGCCGTTGCCGCGGTCGTGCTGGAGCGCTATAGACTTCCTTATCACAGAGCCGGATATGCGCTTGCCGTCGGTATTTATAATCCCCGTCAAGCCGCATCCGGAGATGTCTTTTTCCCACCAGTGGTCCATGTTAAATTGCCTCCAGAACTTCTTCCTATTGTAGGGGCTGACCTATGTGTCGGCCCTTTATTTATATTGTCGTCCCGGCCGAAGTGGAGGGACCTGCTTTAGACTTTATAAGACCGACAGCAGATTCCTCGACTTCGCTCGGAATGACAACCTGAGTCTCACTTCTTAATAAGCTTCTTCCAATCCTCCGTACCGGTCTTGGGCGCTTCCTTGAGGCCCAGCTTCTTCCTCTGGGACTTTGAAGGCTCGCCCAGCCGGCCGGTGGAGTTGAACATATCCATCGCCTTCTTCGTCGTCGTCTGCACATAGCCGCGCTCTATGGCCAGCTGTTTGAGCTTGTGGAATACCTGCTCCATGCCGTAGCACTGCGGGCAGAGCTCCAGGCATGTGTGGCACTCCACGCACCGCCAGATGTCCGGGGACTTCAGCAGCTCTTCTAAATCTTCGGTCAGGACCCGCTTCATCATCCCGTGGAGGTTTACGCCCTCTACGTTGAGCGATACAGGGCAGTCGTTCGTGCACGCGGCGCAGGATACGCAGCGCTCAATCGAAGGCACGTCGAATACCTCCCTGGCCTTGACGTGGCGGCCAAGGTTCTTACCCCACTTCTCTACGAAACCCGCGGTGTCCACTTTGTGCATGTCCATGCCTATCTCGTCGGGGCTGAACCCCATCGTGAGCGCAAGGAGCTCCTGGTAGGAGATGACCGGGATGCCGTACTTCTCGCCTTCACGCGCCATCATGAACTGCTGCATGTCGTACTGCGAGTAGCAGGACGGGCATACGGTCGTCATGGCGTCCACGTCGAGGCTTTTCAGCTCCTGGACCTTCCTCCTGACCATGTCTATGCCCTCGGAGACGTTGCCGACGTTGGAGAGCCCACCGCCGCAGCAGAGCATCTTGGTCACGTAGTCCACGCTCTTTGCGCCGAGCGCGCCCACAAGCGCGTCGAACTTCACCGGCTTGATGGGGTCGTCGAAGTTCAGCACCTTGGACGGGCGCATCATATGACAACCGTAATGGACGCCTATCTTCATGCCCTTGAGGGGCTTCTTGACGTATGTCGCTATCTTGGCCGGGGAGAGCTCGTCGTGGAAAAGCTCCAGCAGGTGCAGCACCTTACGGTTACCGGTGTACTTTAGCCCTATCTCGGCGAGCTTCTCGTTGACCTCGGCCCTCTTACGCGGGTCCTTGTGCAGCTCGGCCTTGGCGGACTTGAGCGTGCCGTAGCAGCCGTTGCAGGGGGTAACCAGGTCGAGCCCCGTGGTCTCGGCGACGGCAAGGTTCCGCGCGGCGGTAAGGAGCCAGAGCTCCTCGCCCATGTTCTTTACAAGCTCCTTCTCAGGGCAGCAGGTAAACCCGTCCACGTCCACGACGCCTATCTCCATCCGCTCGGCCACGAGCCGGACGGCCTTTTCCTGGAAGGCGAAGCGGGCGGGTATGGTGCAACCCCAGAAAAACACGTAACTCTTCATCAACTTCCTCCATTGAACGGCGTATAGCGCCGCATAGGGTGAATTGCAATCTTATTAAAACGAAATTTCATTGTCAAGGACTATTTGGGGATAAACCACGGTTATCTCAGGGGGTACAAACTATTTCTTAGGAATTATACCTGATTGAAAGGCCCATGTCCACAAAAAACTCGATTCGGCTTGACTATGGCCTGAGTCTAAGTTATAAATGTCCATACCTGCAATACCTGCCGTTTTATTAATTTGCCATATCGCACGTAAACTCAGCCGTATGCACGAAAAAGGAGGTCGCAATGTACCGGTTCTGGAAGGTTTCGGCATTTGCGGTTATTGTACTTTTTGCCATTGCCGGCTTCACCGGCTGCGTGAGCAACGACAGCGCCAAAAAGGGCGACGCCAAGCCCACCGCAGCGGCCAAAAAGGAAGAAAAGAAAGAAGAAAAGAAGGAAGTAAAGAAGGATACAAAGTCCGACCCGAAAAAGGACGAAAAGGCGGACTCGAAGAAGGACGCCAAGAAAGATCCCCAAAAAGACGCAAAAAAGGACACTAAAAAGACCGACAAGGCCGAGGTGAAGAAGGAGGCCAAGAAGGATACCAAGAAGTCCGACGACAAGGACAAGAAGGACGAGAAGGCCAAGAAAAAGAAAAAGGACGACGACGATGACGACGATGACGACCTGGACGACGACGAATACTACCGCAGGCACGGGCATCACCGGCATTACCACGGCCCGAGGGCTCGCGACTGGTGGTGGTATGCGCCCTAAAGGCTTAGGCTGATATGGCAAAACCACGCATAATCAAAAACGAAGACATCTCCTCCGCCCTGATTGCGGTCCCGGAGGGCCACAGACACCTGCGCCTTGCGCTGACTACGAAGGACGGCGAGACCATTGTCTTGCAGGAGGCGACGGTCGCGGCAATCGTCCGTGCGTACACCACCGTCAAGACCCACCCGATGATGCACGCGGTCAAGCTGGTATCTGTGAGGCCGGACCATCTTAAGGAAGGCTACGCGGACGACCAGCTTATAGAGTTGTCCGCGGACGACGAGGTGGTGGGTGAGATTACGGAACTGCTGAAATAACGTATTATAACCCTCACCCCCGGCCCCTCTCCCACTGGGGGGCGAGGGGTGTAAAGCAATATATAACCCTCTCCCTGCAATGGGAGAGGGTGCCCCGCAGGGGCTGGGGTGAGAGTGTTCCGCCCCTACCCGTAACTCTCCTTTATAAACGCCAGCAGCTCCCTGTGCCAAAGTTCCGGGTTGTCGAGATATGCAGGGTGGCGTGCGTCCTTTATTATCAGAAGCTTCGAGCCTTTGATCTCTTTGTGCAGTAGCTCCGCGTTCGAAAACGGCGCGATATGGTCCTTGTCGCCCCATATGATGAAGGTCGGAACCTTTATAGTGTGCAGTCGCTCCCTGTTCTCCTCGACGCTGACGCAGCCTATCAGCACCAGCCCACCTACCAGCTCCGGGTAGTCCAGCGCGAAGCCCAGGCTTATGCGTCCGCCCATCGACGGCCCGACCAGCACCGGCTTGTCGAGCTTTTCTGCCTCGATCAGCCCGGCCAAAACCTTCTCCGGCCCCATGCCGCATTTCTTTGTCTTGCCGAAGCCCGGCATGTCGGCGGCGGTCACGTCGTAGCCCGCGTCACCGAGTGCCTTCAGCGTGCCGAGTTCCCGCCACGTCTCTGCCTGGAAGCTCATGCCGTGGAGCAGGAGGATGTCCTTGCCCTTCGGGCTGCCCGCCTTCAGGGTGTTTATGGAACAGTTGCCGAGTTTGATGGTTTTCTGGATGATGCCAGGCATAGATGCCTCCGAGATTTACCTGTACACCGGCAGGTACACCGTGAAAGTAGTCCCCTTGTCCGGGCTACGCGGCTACACGCCTATAATATTCAGGCCTTCAACAAAATCGAAATGTCTGTCGGATGTAACAAGAGGGACATTGTGTTCCATGCAAACGGCCGCTATCCAGACGTCGTTTTCAGGTATGGGCCGCCCGGACGCCTTGAGCGAGGACCTGACCCGTGAGTAGGCCCCGGCTGTCTTGCGTGTGATGTTCAGGACTTCGCAGAGGTCAATGAGGTCGTGGCATATCTTGATATTGTCGGCTGGCCTGCCGGAGTTTTCCGCCCCGTAAAGAAGCTCAGCCGCAACGGGGACTGGCAGACAGATGACGGAAGACGTGGAGAGTATTTTCATGACGGCGGGGTCGTTCTTGAAGAGCCTGATGACTACGTTCGTATCGAGGGCGACCCTACCACTCATCGGGGTTTACCCTCTCGAATTCGTCGTCTATAAGCGCCATTACCTTGTCGGCCTCGTCGGCTGACATAATGCCGGCGAACCTGGCAAACGACTTTTCGCCGCCCTCTTCAACCTCGACGGTGATATTCACGCGGGAGTTCTCTTTTATACCCTCCAGAGGGTCGAGCGGGCGCAGGACGCCGTGTTCGTATACGGCCTTCACGTTCTTTGTCATAATCCGCCCTCCTTCCGGTTCAGCAGGCTATCCATAGAGCGTCACTACCTTTTATATACCATATTACGCATATCAAGGCAAGAATTCCTTTATCTGTACACCGGCAGGTACACCGTGAAAGTAGTCCCCTTCTCCGGGGCGCTGTCCACCTTAATAGTCCCGCCGTGCTCCTCAATAACTTTCAAAGACAGCGCAAGGCCGAGGCCAAGCCCCCCGCCCTTCGTGGAGTAGAACGGGTTGAATATATCCTTCATCGCATCCGTCGGGATGCCGGAGCCGCTGTCGGACACCTTTACCGCTATGACGGTCTTCCTGCCCTTTTCGGTGCGGATGGAGGAGTAGAGGAAGTCCGAGGGTATGCCGGTGGAGAGCGTGAGCACGCCGCCCTTGCCCATCGCCTCGACCGCGTTCTTGATGAGGTTTATGAACACGCCGGACAGCGCGGACTCGTCGCCTTCTACCTCCGGCACGCTCGGGTCGTACTCGCGCTTTATCTTGAGCTTGAGCTTCTTGATGTCCGGGGCCATCAGGGTCAGGGCCTCGTCGAGCAGGCTGTGGAGGTTGACCGGGCCGAGCCTGGGCGCTATCGGCTTGCCCAAGCCTTTCAGCGAGTCGAGTATCCCGGTCAGCCGGTCCACCTGCTTTATGATGACGTTCAGGTACTCGGTTAGCGCGTCCTCGTTGGGCGCGCCTTTTATCTCGTCGAGCAACAGCTGGGACGCCCCGCGTATGCCGCCGAGCGGGTTACGAAGCTCGTGCGCGACGGACGCGGCCATAGTGCCGAGATATGCCAGCCGCTCCGACTTCTTGACCTCTTCTTCCAGCTCGCGAATGCGGGACGCTTCGCGAAGCACTATGACGACGCCCGCGGCATGTCCATCTGGGTCCTCTATGGGCGCGGCGGACGCCTCAACCGGGACGCGCACCCCGTCTGGCCGGAACAGCTCGGCCGAGAAACCGGTATGCGGCCGCTCCGTCTCAAAAGCCTTGACTACAAGCTCGGTAATGGGCGAGTTCTCCCCGCCGAACACCTCGGACACCACTCCGCCCGCGGACTCGGTCTGCCTAAGGAGCGCCATTTCCTCGGCCGCGCGGTTAATAGCGACCAACCGTAGGTCCCGGTCGAATACCATGACGCCTTCGGTGATGCTGCCGAGCACGTCCTCGTAGAATTTGGTGGTTTCCGGCCTCGGCAGCCCTGAGGCCTTTGGGTCACGGGTTGGCATTAAATATACCGGTGTGCGCTACAGGAGGAGCCCGGCGAGGTTGCCGAAGCCCTCCACCGTGAGTATATGCTCAGACGGCGGGAGCTCCTGGTGCTCGTGGCCCCAGGTCATGGAAAAGGGTATGTATACCGACCTGACCCCGCAAGCAAGGGCGGGCATCACGTCCGAACGGGGTGAGTCGCCAATCATCCATGTCTCGTGCGGCTCCATCCCAAACTCATCGAGCATTCCCCTGAAGGTTTCCGGGTCCTTCTCCGGCACTATCTTGTAGTGCTGGAAATAATGCCTGATGGGGGATTTGTCTATCTTGCCCTTCTGCTCGACCGGGTTGCCCTTGGTAAACATCACCATACGGTAGCGCTCGGATAGCCTCGGGATAACCTCTTCCACGCCGGGGAGCAGGCAGACTGGGTGGTTGAATACCCCTTCTCCTATTGCGGCAATCCTGTCAAGCACCGTTTCGTCGGGTTTTGGCTCGAGCAGCCTGTACACGTCGGTCATGGACATCGCCTGGCTCTTTGCGCCGTATCCGTAGCGGGGTACGTTTTCCATCTCGATCCGAAGCAGCAGCGAATTGGCCTTATCACGGTCGTAGCCCAGCGAGACCATAAGCTCGACGAACCTGTTGTGCGCCTCGATGAAGAAACGGTTGTTCTCCCAGAGGGTGTCGTCGCAGTCAATTATGAGGTTTTTCGGCTTCATACGAGAATAGTAACAAAGCGGTCATGCAAAGACAAGAGAAATCAGCGGGTTGCGCCCGTGCGGCGGGCGCGCATGCATAAGGGCCGGTTTTGTGATATATTAAGGGTGTAGACTCAAGTGCATTAAGGAGGTGAAATATATGAAAAAAGACATCGTCTGCGGGATGGACGTGAAGGACGACACCGAACACACTACCCTTCACGGTGGGAAGAAGATGTTCTTCTGCAGCCACGACTGCCAGAAGAAGTTCATCAAGGAGCCCGACCAGTACCTGAAGGGCCAGCAGCAGGCAGAAAAGGGCAAGACCAAGGCGGCGTAGACGGGCAGGAGCCCGTCGCCTATAACCTCTGGAGACGGCGTACCCGAACCGGGTGCGCCTTCTTATTTACAACCCCTTGGCCGTCTTCTCGGCTACGAACTTTGCAATAAGCTCCCGGCTGCCTTCCTTGAACTCCACGAACCGGGACCCGCACCTCTGCCCTTTGCCTCCACCGCCTTCAGCTACACGCATGACCTCCGACTTCACCACGACGTGCTTGAAGCCTTCCGGGCTCGGCAGGAAGAACGAGGTCTCCACGGTGTCGCCCTGTTTTATGCCTCGGTCGCACTCGAACAGCAGCCCGGTCTCGCTCACGTCCACGGTATTCGCCATGAAGAACTCGCCGCCCAGTATGCCCTCGACCTTGACACGTATGAGTATCCTGATGGACTGCCGCGTAGGCACGTTCAGTATATTGGCCAGCTTTGCGTCCAGGTCGTCCTTCCTGATGGGCTTCTTTATGTAACCGTTGGCACCGGCCTTCTTGATGCGGTCCACGGTCACCGGGTCATCGCTCAGGGTGGCAAGCAGTATGGCCACGTTCTTCGCCGCGCCGTTTTCACGTATCGCCTTGCAGGCCTGTTCGCCCGACATACCCGGCATGTGGATGTCCATGATTATGACGTCGAACTTCTCTCGGCCATGCAGCTCGATGGCCTCATCTCCAGAGGTAGCCATGGACACCTGGAATGTATCACGGTTCAAAAAACCCTTTTCTCGATCAAGGATAGACTGCACGTTGTCCACAAGGAGTATCTTCTTCATCGCACGGCCTCCATTGCCTTGTCCACTGCATCTTGCTCGGGTACCTTAACCACCTCGCCGGTGGCCCGTACTTTTATTTCGACCAGTCCATCTTTTAAGTTCTTCTCGCCTATCACCACACGCACCGGGAAGCCTATCAGGTCGGCGTCCTTGAACTTGCCGCCCGCCCGTTCGTCCCGGTCGTCCATCAGCACCTCTACGCCGCGCGCCTTGAGCCCTTCGTATATGCCCTTCGCGGCGTCCATGACGCCCTGGTCCTTGACGTTCACCGGGAGCACCAGCACCGAGAAAGGCGCAAGGGGGAGCGGCCATTTTATGCCGAACTCGTCGTTGTTCTGCTCTATAGCGGAAGCGGCCGTGCGGCCGACGCCTATCCCGTAACAGCCCATTATCATGGGTTTCTCGGAGCCGTCCTCGTCGAGGAAGGTGCAGCCCATAGGCTTGGAGTACTTGGTGCCGAGCATGAATATGTGGCCTACCTCTATGCCCTTCCTTATCTCTATCTCGCCCGACTCGCAGCGCGGGCAGGGGTCGCCAGCCATCGTCTTCCTGAGGTCGGCGAAGGTGTCCACCTTGAAGTCCCGCTCAAGGTTCACGTTCCTTATGTGAGTGTCGGCCTCGTTGCCGCCGGTTATGAAGTTGGACATACCAGCCACCGAATTGTCGGCGTATACCTTGATGCCGGATAGCCCTACAGGCCCGGCGAAACCGGACGGGGCTTTTGTAACGCGCTCCACAGCATCCTTGTCGGCAAGCGCTACTTCCGTGGCGCCAAGCAGGTTCTTCAGCTTTATCTCGTTCAGTTCGTGGTCGCCGCGTACGAGCGCGGCCACGACTTCTTTGTCAGCCTGGTAGATGAGCGTCTTAACGAGGTCGGCCGGTCTTGCGCCCATGAATGCCGAGACCTCGTCTACCGTCTTCTTGCCGGGGGTAGAGACCTTCTCGACCGGCTTCATATCCGCCTTCGCCGCCCCTGCCGTGGGCGGGCATACCGACTTCTCGACGTTGGCCGCGTACTCGCACGACTTGCAGGAAGCTATAAAGTCCTCGCCGGTGTCGGCCAGCACATGGAACTCGTGGCTGAAGCTGCCGCCAATGTTCCCGGGGTCGGCCTCGACCGCGCGGAAGTCCAGCCCGCACCGGGTGAATATACGCTTGTACGTCTCGTACATGTTCCAGTACTCGGCCTCGGCCTGCGCCGTGTCCTTGTGGAAGCTGTACGCGTCCTTCATTATGAACTCGCGGCCGCGCATAAGCCCGAAGCGAGGGCGTATCTCGTCTCGGAACTTGGTCTGTATCTGGTAGAGGTTCATCGGGAGCTGACGGTAGGACTTCACCTCGCGCCGCACCAGGTCGGTTATAACCTCCTCGTGCGTCGGGCCTATGCAGAACTCGCGTTCGTGCCTGTCTTTGAGCCTCAGGAGTTCCTTGCCGTAATAATCCCAACGGCCGGACTCCACCCAGAGCTCAGCGGGCTGTACCGCGGGCATCAGTATCTCCTGCGCTCCCGCACGGTCCATCTCCTCGCGCACTATGGCCGATACCTTCTTTATCACGCGCCAGCCGAGCGGCAGGTAGGTGTATATACCCGCGGCCAGCTTCCTTATCATGCCGGCCCTGAGCATAAGCTTGTGGGAGATGACCTCGGCCTCCGCCGGGACCTCCTTCATCGTGGGTATCAGCAGTTTTGAGTAAAGCATGCAGCGACAAACCTTTCGATATTAGAAAAATCTTACTATTAAATAAAGAAGTGGTCATTCTGAGCGAAGCGAAGAATCTGCTTTTCCCTTGGACGTCACCCCATGCAATATCAAGCGCGATACTGCGCATAATTTTTATTTTGGTATAACTTATTATATTGATATTGTAGTATTAATGCAACTTAATTTTGGGGGCATGGCGGCTTTGTTTAGCGATTTCAGATTTACTACACCCGCCTGCCCGTCAGCCTCAGCACCTGCTCCTTCAGGTCCAGGCTGAAGGACTCCGGGTCGCGGGGCGAGAGTGCGAGCGCCTTTTCTCTATCGCCTGTCAGCCTCACCACGACCACGCCCTCGTGGTGGAAGAGGCTGAAACGCTTCACCGACTCCTGAGGCATGTACTCGATGGATTCGATATGCGACAACGGTATTTTTATTACGGGTATCCCGAGGATGGTGGTCATCAGGCGTTCGCCGTGTATGGTGTAGCGTACCGTGGCGAGCGCGGCGACGCCGGCTACTATGATGACGAACGGTATGGCCGCTGCAAGGTATATGAGGCTTCCCAAACCCTAACCCTTTTCCGCTTCCGATTCCACCTCGGCCACGAGGGCGTCCGCAAGCTCGGACTCCTTGAGCCGCTTTATAAGCTCGCCGTGCCTAAACAGCACGCCGCGCCCCTTCCCGCCTGCGATACCCACGTCGGCCTGCGACGCCTCGCCCGGGCCGTTCACTATGCAGCCCATAACGGCCACGTCGAGCGGCTTCCTTATATGAGAAAGCCTCTTCTCCACCTCCATAGCGAGCCCTATCACGTCTATCTGCGTACGGCCGCAGGTCGGGCAGGATATGATGTTCACGCCCCGCTGCCTGAGCTTCAGCGCCTTGAGCATCTCCCATGCGACCCGCACTTCCTCGACGGGGTCGGCCGTGAGAGACACCCGTACCGTGTCGCCTATCCCTTCGTGGAGCAGTATACCGAGGCCGACGGCGGACTTGACCGTGCCGGAGAAAAGCGTCCCGGCCTCGGTCACGCCTATGTGGAGAGGGTACTTCACCTGCTTCGACATCAGCCGGTACGCGTCTATCGTAGTTGGTACGTCAGATGCCTTGATGGATACCTTGATGTCGGTAAAGTCCAAATCTTCGAGTATCTTTATATGCCCGAGCGCGGACTCGACCAGCGCCTCGGGCGTAGGGTGGCCGTACTTTGCCAGGATCTTCTTCTCCAGCGAGCCGGAGTTTACCCCTATCCTTATGGGGACGCCCCTCGCCTTAGCCGCCTTGACCAGCTCGACGACCTTCTTCTTCTCGCCAATGTTGCCGGGGTTTATGCGTAGGCCGTCCACGCCCTTGTCGATTGCGGTTAGCGCAAGGCGGTGGTCGAAGTGTATGTCCGCCACAAGCGGGATGTTTATACCTTTTTTTATCTTATAGAGAGACTCTGCTGCTTCCCGGTTCAAGACCGCGACCCGTACGACCTCGCAGCCCGCCTCCTCCAGTTTCTTAATCTGCTTGATGGTGGCCTTGACGTCGCAGGTGTCGGTGTTGGTCATGGACTGCACGACTACCGGCGCCCCTCCGCCAATTTTTACTCCACCCAGTTTTATAGCTCTCGTGCGTTTACGTGTGATTTTCATTTCTTATTCCTAAATTTTTCTCCCCTCTCCACCCGCGGGAGAGGGGGCGGGGGTGAGGGTGGTTCTGTCCCTACTTCCACATCTGTTCAAAACCCAGAAGCCTCATGATGTCGTTGTAGAACACGAACACCATCAGCGAGATGAGCAGGAAAAGACCTATCTGCTGTGCGACCTCCCGCACCCTGAGAGAGACCGGTTTCCTTATAACGCCCTCGATGGCAAAGAAGAGCAGGTGCCCTCCGTCCAGTATCGGGACAGGCAGGAGGTTCAAAATCCCCAGGTTTATACTTAGGAGAGCCATGAACAAAACGAAGTCGGCAAAACCCCGCTTTGCCTGGCTGCCGGACATCTGCACTATGGCGATCGGCCCGCCAAGCTGGCTTGCGTCCTCCTTGCCGCGAACAAGTCTGGAGAGGATAGTTACAGTAAAACCCGTCATGCCCCCGGCCTTGTCCAGGCTCAACACAACGGACTCTATCGGCCCGTAGGCGACCTTCTCGGTCGCGGTACCCATTAGGACGCCAATCTTGCCCTCGCCTTTATTCCCCTTCGCAAGTACTGGCGTTATAATAATATTATTCAGGCTGCCTTGCCTTTTGACTGTGAACGACAGCTCCTTGCCGAGGCTCTCCTTGACTGTCTGGGCCATCTCGTCCCAGGAGCCGATATCCTTGCCGTCCACCGCCAACACCTGGTCCTTCGGCTTTATGCCCGCCTTGTCGGCGGGGGAGCCTACCTCCAGGGCCTCGATGAAGACCTCTCCAAGCAGACCGAGGTAGACTTTTTTGCCCTGCAGCTCGGGCGTGGCCTTAATCTCCAGCTTGCGGTCGCCGCGCCTTACCGTGAACGCAGCCGCCTTGCCTGGATGGCCCTTCACGTAGTCGGCCACTTCCTGCCAGAAGTCCACGTAATTGCCGTCTATCTTCTCGACGATGTCGCCGGGCATAAACCCTGCGACTGCGGCCGGGCTGCCGGGGGCTACCCCCGCGACCCTTGCTATCGCCTGCGGGAACCCGGTCACCAGCACGATATAGCACAGTATTACGGCGAGTACAATATTGAAGAACGGCCCTGCGAACACGATGAGCGCCCTCTTGTATCCGGGCTGGGCAGAAAACGAACGTTTTTTGTCCTCAGGGGAAAGCTCCTCAGCACCCTCGTCTTCGCCGAGCATCTTGACATACCCGCCGAGCGGCAGGACGGACACCATGTAATCGGTCTCGCCCACCTTCCAGCCGAAAAGCTTCTTCCCGAAGCCGAGCGAGAACTTCTGGACAGCTACCCCGGAAAGCTTCGCCACGATGAAGTGGCCGAACTCATGGAAGAATATGAGGAACCCGAGGGCGACTGCCGCTGCGGCCAGACCTGAAAGGCCGGTTGCCAGCGATGAGGCGAAGCTTACGGGCATACCAAGAAGTGTATACAATATGTTTGCTCCTGACGAAAGGCCGGCGCATAAGCCGGCCTCACTGCGAATACGCCACCTGCGTAATTGTTGTGGTCCCCACAGCTGATATTATACCAGCTTTTCGGCGAACCTCCGGGCCCATCTGTCGGCCTTCAGCACGTCGTCTATCCCGGACGGGGTGAACGGTGTATGCGCGTCCATAGTTTTTCTTATCATGGCCGGTATGCCCATGTACTCTATCTTCTCGTCCAGAAAAGCCTGCACTGCGACCTCGTTGGCCGCGTTAAGCACCGCGGACATCGTGCCGCCCGCTGCTATGGCGTCGAAGGCGTAGGACAGGCACGGGAAGCGCACGGTGTCCGGCTCAAGGAAAGTGAGCGCCCCCACCTTGGCAAGTTCTAGGCCCGGGCCGTTCTTGACGAGCCTCTTGGGGTATCCGAGCGCGTACGATATGGGCCCGCGCATGTCAGGCACGCCGAGCTGGGCTATCACGGAGCCGTCCTTGAACTCCACCATCGAGTGCACTATACTCTGCGGGTGCACCAGTACGGATATCTCGTCCGCCCCCACGTCGAAGAGCCACTTGGCCTCTATGACCTCGAGCCCTTTGTTCATCAGGGTGGATGAGTCTATCGTAATCTTTCTGCCCATCTCCCAGTTCGGGTGCTTGAGCGCCTGGGCGGGCTTCACCCTTTTCAGCTCCTCAAGCTTGAACTTCTGGAACGGGCCGCCGGATGCGGTGAGCGTCAGCCTTGTAAGGTCGCCCTTCCTGTGGCCTTTGAGCGACTGGAAAATAGCCGAATGCTCGCTGTCCACCGGCAGGAGTTTTATACCTTTGCGCTTCACTGCCGACATAACGAGCTCGCCCGCGCAGACCAGCGTCTCCTTGTTGGCGAGCGCCACGTCCTTGCCGGACTCTATCGCCGCCATAGTTGGCACGAGCCCTGCCGCGCCCACGATGGCCGAGACCACCATGTCCACGCCGGAAAGTGAAGCGACCTCGGCCATTCCTTCCACGCCGTGCAGAACCTTGACCTTTGTCCCGGCCAGGCGTTTTTTAAGGTCGGCTGCGGTATGGGCGTCCTTTACAGCGACCGCCTTCGGCCCGAACTGCCTTGCCTGCTCCTCCAAAAGCCCTATATTCGAGCCGCACGCAAGTCCCAGCACCCTGAACTTGCCGGGGAACCTGCGCACCACGTCGAGCGTGTTTACCCCTATTGAGCCGGTACACCCCAGTATCGAGAGGTTCTTCATAGCACCCCTTTGTTGATAGCGGCGACCGACACGAACGTGTAGTAATAAAGCGCGGGCGCGTTCAATAGCAGGCTGTCTATCCTGTCCAACATCCCCCCGTGGCCGGGTATCAAACCGCCGGAGTCCTTGACCCTCGCGCTCCTTTTTATCATGGACTCGGCCAGGTCGCCCACCTGCCCCACTATGCCGAGTATGACGCCGAGCACCAACGCGTCATGAAGCGTGAGCACCGTGTAGAAAGTGTACTTGCAGGCTACCGCTATCCCCACGCTGAAGGCAAGGCCGCCCAAGGCGCCCTCGACCGACTTCTTGGGGCTGATCTTGGGGTAGAGCTTGTGCCTGCCTATGAGGGAGCCGACGACATACGCGCCGGTATCGGTAGCCCATGTCACAAGGAAGAGGAAGAATATCAGGGCCCTGCCGTCTATGCCGTTCGTGTTCCAGCACCGAAGAAGCACCATGTATGCCGAAAGCCATGCGACGTATACGATGCCCGTGAACGTGATAGCCACGTCTACGAGCGCGCCGTTTGTGTCGCGCCCGGAGAACAGCCTGAAAATAAGCGCGATGGTGAAGGCTGCCGCGACCATAACGTCGGGCGAGAATACAAGGGCGGTCTCCCCGCCCGAGTTGGCCCCGATATAAAAGCCGGTCACCACGATGAGCCCGACCAGTATGCCTACCGAGGTCTGGGGGTTGTAGCCGCTATTTTTGAACATCCTGTAAAATTCGTAGAGGCCGATAGCTACCCCGGCTGCGATTACGAGGAAGAACTGCATCGTGGAGCCGAACACGACCAGCAGGTATACAAGCGGTATCAGGATGGCCGCCATCAGTATTCGCTTATAAGGCATCTTCCCTCACTATCTGCTCGCCGGTCAACCCGAAACGCCTCTGGCGGCCCTGGTAGTCTACTATTGCGGCAAGGAGTTCCCTCTCCTTGAAGTCGGGCCAGAGCGCTTCGGTGATGTAGAGCTCGGAATAGGCTATCTGCCAGAGCAGGAAGTTGGATATTCGCATCTCGCCGGAGGTCCTTATGACGAGGTCGGGGTCGGGCAGGCCGGACGTCTCCAGGTACCGGGAGAACGTCTCCTCGGTAAGCCCGGCTTCGCCCGCAAGCCCTGCGGCCTTGTCGGCCGCATACCTTTCGGCAGCCGCCATTATCTCCCAGCGGCCTCCGTAGCTCAGGGCGAGGACCAGCGTCATGCCGGTGTTGCCAGCCGTCTCGGCCTTGGCCTTCTCTATCCAGGCCCTTGCCGCCTTCGGCAGGTCGTCGAGTCTCCCGATGGTGGCGAAGCGTATGTTCTTGCGCTTCAGCATGGCCAGGTCCTTCTGGAGGTAAATGGTGAGGAGCGACATCAGCGCCTCGACCTCCTTGGGCGGCCTCTTCCAGTTCTCGAGCGAGAAGGCGTAAAGCGTGAGGGTATCTATGCCCAGGTCCGAGCAGGCGGTGACTACCTCCTTGACGGACTCCATGCCCTTCTTGTGGCCTACAACACGCGGCAGGCCCCTCTTGGCCGCCCAGCGGCCGTTGCCGTCCATTATTACGGCCACGTGGCGCGGGAGCCTCGCGGGGTCGAGCATCGCAACCAGGTCTTCCTTCGCCAGCTCCGACAGCGTCCTGCCGTCTCTTGTCACCAAATCCTCTGTCTTTTTCATCTCTGAGGCATCTTGTACACGAGCAGGGTCGAGTTGTCCGATATTATGTTCTTGAGCGCGCCGACGTTGCCTATCGGCATCTTCTTTCTACCGGCCTTGTCGAGCTTGTAGGTCGGGTCCATAAGGAGCGCTACGCCCTGACGCCCGGAGTTGGTCACGTCCCCGACGTATATGTCGGCCGCGAAGCCGTCGATGTTCTTTATGCTCCAGGCGGGCGACATCTCCTTGCCGTCCCAGGCGAGCGCGTATACCTCCGCGCCGCTGTAGCCTCTGAACCTGCGGGTGACGTAAGTCATGGGGATGTTCTTCGTAAGTATTATTTCCTTGCCGCCCTCCGGCCCGTCCATCACGGTCAGTTTGCCCTTGACCTTGCCCCTGTTGTCCACGTTCGGCAGGGTGAACTTCCTTTTGTCGAGCTCGAAGAAGCTGTCGTAGCCGCCGTAATGGTCCTTGCTCTTCCAGAGCCTCTTGCCCTTCATGTCTAATATCTGTATGTAGTCCGAGTCGTCGACCCATACTATCTCAAGGTTCATGAATGGGTCGCCGTCCTTTTTGTCGTTTTCCGGGACCAGGTCCGCGAGCACGAAGCCGTAGGGGTCCTTTATCTTGCCGGGAAGCTCCAGCACGCCGGCCTTCACGAGCGTACCTCTCTCCCAGCGGTACTCCGAAAGCACGCCGGAATATGGGGCGTAGCTGCCGACACCGGAGGTTATCAGCTTTTTGCCGGCGCCCGGCACGTCCAGTATCCTGAAGCAGAACGGGGCCGGCCCGTATACCGTCTTGAAGGATGTCCCGTCGTACGCTATGACATATGACGAGAACGTCTCGCCCACGAAGTTCGTGACGTATATCTCGTCTTTGCCGTCACCGTCTAAGTCGGCACAGTCCAGGGCCAGGTGCTGGTTGGCGTCAGAGCCCGCCTCAGCCCAAAGCTCCCTCATGGTGCCTTGCTCTATCCTGTAGACTATAACCTTGTTGCCGTCCGAAATGGCGACCTCCGTCTTGCCTTCGCCCATAATGTTCCCGGCCGCCATGAACTTCCCGCGGTATGGGATATTCTGCATATGGTAGAAGTCCCTGTGCTCGCCCCTGACGAGCGGGTGCTCCATAACGTTCTCTCCGTATACCTCGGAGGTCACGTCCACGAGCCCTTCCCTGTGCTCCATGACCTTGCCGTCGGACGCGTAGAGCGTTATGTCCACGTTGGTCCTGGTCTGGCGCTTGGTCGGGGTAGTCTTGATTACGAGGAGGTCGTCGGACTTGTTGGCGGCGGCCATGCCTGCGGCGTCAGCGGCTGTCAGCCCGCCTTCGGTGGGCGTAACCTCTATGCGCTCCAAAAGGTCGAAACGGCTGGAGCGGTCGAGTTCGCTGAACATGCGCGTTACGACCGTCTCGTTGACGTCCTTGCCGTATAGCGCCACGAGGAGCTTCGACCTCGCGGTCGAGAGCCTGCCTACGTCGCCGGGTATTATGCGGGTCACGAGGAGCTCCTTGAGCTCGCCCTCGGACTCCTTTCCCTTTACTTCGGCAAGGACCATGCTGCCGAGCGGCTCTTCACGGGTGCCGAGGACCTTCTTGGTAACAGGGTGTATGATAGGCTTGCCCGGCCTGAAAAGGTATATGGTCATCCCGGGCATAAGACCGGCATCCGAGCCGATGTCCAGCCTGACCTTCCTGTCCTCGGCGAAGGTAACATGGCCCTCCGCCCTGGGGAAGTGCGAGACGACCGCATCCGCAAAGGTTTCGACCTTCTCCGGCTTGTCGGTGGGCGCGGTTTCGGCCGCGATGGACGTGCCGGGGAATATGGCCGCACATAGAACTAATAGGTATAAAGCCAAGTACTTTTTCATATGATTTAAGTGTGCTTCCTCCTGTTGACCCTGAGTTTGATGCCCGCCTTCCAGCGCTCGCCCGGGTTCAGCGATATCCTCCAAAGCGGCACTACGGCCGAGCTCTGGTACACCCTCTCGAAACCCGCCTCGGACTGGGAGACCGTTTCTACGGGGAAGCGCCACAGCACCGCCGGGGAGCCGAACTCCATCTCTATCTCGTAACCCATCCACTCGTCCACCATCTTGAGCCCGCGCACGTTGTTGAGCTCCCCGGAGCTCCTGAAGCTCCTTGCCTTGAGCACGTGGCCGGGCACGTCATAGTAGCGGTCGAACGCGTCGCCCGCGAGCAGCGAGAAGTTGAACTCCACACCAAACGTGGTGGTCAGCTCCTCGGATGCCTCGTTCTTTATGGTATAGTCCGCATCGAAACCCGCGGTAGCCGGACCGGTAGTGATTACCTTCTCCACCGAGACCGGAAGACCCGCGACCGTACCGCGCCTCGAGAGAGTGACCTTTGCCCCGTCCTTGGCCTTCTTCGCCTTGAAGTCGTAGCGGGAGAGCACGAAGTCCCCGGACTCATCGTATGCGGAGCGTGAGAACTCGGCAATGTCCACGCCAGAGCCCACAAAATGGTCGATAAGCGAGGCCCGCCTGTACCAGTCGTAATGGAGCATCTCGCAGAGCCCGTCCTCCTTGACGGCGATTCGCTCGTGTATAGTAGTCGCGCCGCCGGGGTTGCCGGGGTTGTCGCACGCATGGGCGAGCTTGTCGTGGTATGCCTCCTTGCGCCTGGCAAGGTTGTTCATCAGGTTCATCGAGATGGGCCTGTAATCTAACTCGTATACCGAGCCGCCTACCGCCGGGTCTATCAAAAGCGCCATCTGCGGGTTGGTCACCATTACCTCCGGGGCGAGGTCCCCGTCCAGGTCGGCCGTCTCTACCTGCACGGAGTCTGCGTCGGCCTTGCCCGCGAGCATCTTTTCGGCGGCCTCCTCGGCCTTTATCAGGTGCCTGTATACGGCGTCCCGAAGGTGCGGGAGGTACAGCCCGCCGAATACGCCGTGCCAGTAAGCGTCGTTGCACTGCGACTGCCAGAGCTCGTCCAGCATCTTGTCGCCGCCTTTGGCGGGTTTCCCTTCCTTGGCACCCGCAGTTTCGAGCGCACGATGGACCTTGCGGCTGACCTGTAGCATCCGCTTGTGCATCGTGTTGGACTCCGGGTACTTGGACAGGAAATTCCTGAAGAAGCCGCCCTTTATGAACAGCCGCCTCGTGTCGAAGTTCGGCTGTTTTTTCAGCTCCTCGACAAACTCGTCGTACTCCCTGGTGGCCCCTACCGGCAGCGACCACTCGCCCATCTCCATGTACGAGCAGGTCGGCAGGTACACGTTGCCCCTCGGGGGCTCGTTCTTTATGTACTCGCCGAACGTGGTCGTCTCTAACCAGTCCCGGTTGTCCTCCAGAGCCTCGGCGAACCGCTTGAACCAGCCCTCCTCGTAGCACCAGTGGAACGTGCCCGGCCATACCCCGAATTTTTCGCCGTCGTCGGCCATGACCGCAAGCGTGTTCTCACCCGCGTCCGGCAGCTCCCGCAGGTGCTGTATCGCGGCCTCCGGCTCCTTGAACGGCAGGATGTAGCGTAGCTTCTCGCTGCCGGGGAATACCTTGAGCACCGCGCCCTGCTCCTCCGTGAGGAAGTACCCTGTAAGCTCCCCGTCCCTGAGGCCGGTCATCTTGAAATGGAAGTCGTCCACCACCACATAGTCCACGCCCGCGGCGGTTATGGCGCCCGGCAGGTGCGGCTCCCAGACCCGCTCGGCAAGCCACATCCCGGTAGCCTCCTGGCCCAGATGCTCCTTTATGTACGCCGTAAGCTTCTTTATCTGGCCAATCTTGTCCACGTCCGGCAGGAGCGCGAGTATAGGCTCGTAGAACCCGCCCGTCAAAATCTCGACCTGCCCGGAGGCCACCATCTCCCTGAGCGTCCCGATGAACTCAGGATGCTCCTTGACCAGCCATTTGAGCAGGTCGCCCGTATAGTGCAGGTTGGCCTTAAACCACGGGTGTTCCTTCAGCACCTCAACAAGTGGCAGGTATGACCTCTGGTAGGCGTCCTCCGAGACGAACTCGAAGTTGCCCACGGGCTGGTGGTTGTGTATCGCAAAGACAAACTTAACCTTTTTCACTATATACCCCCGAGACGATTTGCCATACTAACAGAACGACGCTTTGCAGTCAAGAAATCATTGGCTTACGCTACCTGCCCTCAAGTTCCCTAAGTTCCTCGTCGGACAGGCCGAAATAGTGGCCTATCTCATGGATCACAACCTCCCGGACACGCAGGGCTATCTCTTCAGGCGCGCCGCCCATCCGCAGTATCGGCCCCTTGTACAGGGCTATCCTGTCCGGCAATACGTTCCCGTAGTAAAAACCCCGTTCGCTCAAGGGGATACCCTGGTACAGGCCCAGGAGCGTCCCGCCCCGGCCGACATGCATCCTGTGCAGGAGACCCTTGCCGGGCTCCTCCTCGATGACTATGTCGATGTTTTCCAGTTTTTCCTTGAACCAGTCGGGTATGTCCGAGAGTGCATTTCTGACCAGTTCCTCGAACTCGCTTGTTTCCATTGGGAAACTATATCGCATAACAGCTGCAGGTGTCAAATATAAGACACCCGCCACCTCGCGTGTTTCATTTAATACGCTATACTTATTAGTATAGTGGTATTTAGATAAACGTCCGTTTAACAAGTGAGGTAATACAATGGCAGGCTTTGAAAACTTCGTATGGCTGACACAGTACAAATGGCTATTCGCCGTCCTGATGACGGGGCTGCTGGTATGGGGCATAGTCGTAATAAAGAGAGCGATTTACGGCAAGGAGTACGGCTGGCTGCACCGCTGGCTACACCCTGTAAAAGTGACCCGCAAGGGGAGATAAACTTATGGGGCGGCAAGCCGCCCCCCCTTCCCTTCCCCACTTGAAATCCCGCCCTAAATAAGCTATCATTTAATAAAGGGTTTTTTACCCTTTTCGAGCACTATGCGGCTCACATTTACATTACGAGGTTTATGATATGGAAAAGGAAATATTCAGAGGGCTGAAGCTGAACTCTGTGGAATCGAAAAGCCTCGCGTTCTCGATTGCGCTTACGGCCTTTATACTTGTAGTGGAAGTGGTCGCGGGGTTTCTGACCAACTCCCTGGCCCTGCTCTCGGACGCGGCGCACGTACTGGCTGACCTGGTGTCGCTTACGCTTGCCCTGTTCGCCATATTCCTGTCCGGCTTCCCGTCCACGGACACCCGTACCTATGGCTGGCACCGAAGCGAGGTCTTCGCGGCGCTCATCAACGGGGTGACACTCATCGCCATATCCGGCTTCATCATGTACGAGGCGGTTCACCGCGTAATGGCCCCGGAGCCGGTAGGAAGCGTCGGCATGTTCGCGGCGGCCCTGTTCGGGCTGCTGGTCAACCTCGTGGTCGTATTCAAGCTCAAGGGACACGGCGAGCACGACCTGAACATGCACAGCGCGTTTTTGCACGTCCTTGGCGACGTGCTCATCTCGGCGGGCGTAGTGGTCGGCGGCGTGGTGATATACTTCACCGGGTGGTACATAGTTGACCCGGTGCTGTCTATCGTGTTCTCGCTTGTTATACTTAAAGGGGCGGGGCTGGTACTGTACGACGCGGCCCACATACTGCTGGAGGGCGTGCCTAAGGGTATAAACCTAAATGACGTGGTTGCCGAAATAAAGCGCTCCGAGCACGTCAAGGACGTGCACCGGATGCACCTGTGGAGCATATGCTCCAACATATCCGCGCTCTCCGCACATATCATGATTGACCCGGATTACCACGGGTCGAGGAAGAAGATAATTGACGACATAAACTGCCGGCTGGTCTCGTGCTTCCACATCAACCACTCTACGCTCCAGCTGGAGAAGGGCGAGTGCGAGTTCAATAACCTGGTATGCAGCGTGGACCACTGTGAGATACCGCGCGCACACGACCATGGACACGGCAAGGGGCGCGGCAGGCGCGGACTCGAGCACGACCATGAACACGAGGGCGAGCACGAACACGTGCATTAGGCGGAGGCTGACCATGATACTCGTGACCGGTTCGACCGGCTTCGTAGGAAGCCATCTGGTTAAAAGGCTCGTCAAGGCGGGGCATAAGGTAAGGGCGCTCGCGAGGGACGAGAAGTCCGCGGCAGGCTTGCGCGTCAAGGGTGTCGAGGTGTTCATAGGCGACGTCACGAAACCGGACTCACTCGAACACGCGGCCGACGGCTGTGAGGCCGTAATACACCTGGTCGGCATCATACAGCCCGGCCCCGGCTACAGCTTCCTTTCCATTCACAATAATGGCACACAGAACATAATAGACGAGGCGAAACGGGCCGGTACGGTGAAGCACTTCATATACCAGTCCGCGCTCGGGACGAGGAAGGGCGCAGTAAGCGAGTACCACAAGACGAAGTACATAGCCGAGGAGCTGACCAAGGGCTCCGGGCTCAACTACACCATCACACGCCCGTCCATCATATACGGCGAGGGCGACGGCTTCACGGCACGCCTCACGGACGTCATTAAACTCTCGCCCGTGGTGCCGGTAATAGGGACGGGCAAGGGCCTGCTACAACCTATATACATTGACGACCTGGTCAATGTGTTCACAAAGGTAGTGCTGAACCCCGCGTACTACGGACGTACTATAGAGCTGGGCGGGCCTGAACAGCTCACGTTCGACGAGATAATGGATGAGCTGAAAGAAGCGCTCGGCGTAACACGGCCGACCGTGCACTTCCCGGTAGGGCTCGTAAGGCCTGTCGCATGCGTGATGGAAAGGGTCCTGCCGCACCCGCCGGTCACAAACGACCAGCTCACCATGCTCGAAGAGGACAACGTATGCACGATGGAGGCGCTGGAGGAACTCGGCATAAAGCCGGTACGCTTCCATGAAGGGCTTAAGAAGTTCCTGACAGGCACGCCTGCCGATTCGCACAAGGCAGCTGCCTAACCTGTCTTCCAGTTCACAATAACTATCCCGGACGCGACCATAGCCATGCCGAGGAATATGTTCGCGTTCACCGGCTCACCCAGCAGTGCCCAGCCGGAGACAACGCCGAGCACAGGCAGCATGAACGAGAATACAGACACCCTGCCCACCTCGCCCAACTGGAGCGCCTTGAACCACGCAAAGAACGGTATGGACGTGGCGAATATAACGAGGTAGGCGAGCACAAGCCAGCCTGCCGTGTCGGCACTGTGCCCCTGTCCGCCCTCGACGATTAGGCCGACCACCAGGAGCGGCAGTGCACCCGCGGCCATCTGAAGGCCGGTGAATGTCAGGGCGTCCCTGCCCGGCAAAATCTTCTTCACGGCGATGTTCGAGCCCGCCCACGATATGGCCGATATGACCAGCAGTATTATGCCGAGTTCGTGGCTGCCCGATACCATCCCGTGCCGGAACGCGGTCAGGAACACGCCTCCGAAGCCTATGAGCACGCCGATTAGCCTTTGCACTGTTATCTTCGACGAGTGAAAAAACAGCGGCGCCATCAGTATGACGAAGAACGGCTGGGTGTTGATGAATATGGCGGATATGCCCGCGCTGGTCAACTTCACCCCGGAGAAAAAAAGCGCGTTCTGGATACCCGTCTGCACCAGCCCGAACAGGCAGATAACCCACAAGTCGCGTCGAGTGAAGCTGAGTACGCCCTTAGCCCGCGCAATAGCAAGCAGTATGACGCCGCCCAGCAGGAACCGTATCCCGGCGAATGTCAGCGGCCCCCAGCCGTGGGCCAAGCCTACCCTTATGGCGACGTAGACCGTGCCCCATATAAGGCACGCTGTCAGTGCATATATTACGGCCTTCTTGTGGTTGTCCATAAGTGTTTCAGCATACAGCCACAACCCCGCGCAGTCAAGAAAAGAGAAATAACCCTTGACATAAACACCCGGTTGCATTAACTTTCAATGTGTTGCAGGTAATACACACGGGGGACTGACATGGAAACTCTCAAAGGCAAAAAAGCGATAATCACCGGCGCGAGCCGGGGCATAGGCAAGGCCGTGGCAACGACCCTCGCAAGGGAGGGCATGGATTTATGCCTTGCGGCCAGGGGCGCGGAAGAGCTTAAGAAGGTTGCGGCTGGCATCGCCAAGGAATACGGGGTGAAGGTCTATCCGGTGGTATGCGACGTGTCGAAGCAGAAGGACCTGGAAAAGCTCGCCACTACCGCCATAAAGAAGCTCGGCCGCGTGGACGCGCTCATCAACAACGCGGGCATATCCAGCCAGCACCCATTCCACAAGCAGCCGATTGAGGACATACCAAGGCTGATGCAGACGAACTACTTCGGGTACGTCATGCTGACCAGGCTCATCATCAACCACATGGTCGAAAACGGCGGCGGCTCCATAGTCAACATGGTGTCCGGCTCGACGCTGGTAGACCCGCCGCCCAGGACGTTCATCGTCTATTCATCGCTAAAGTGGGCGCTCCGCGCTTTCACAAAGGGGCTTTTCTGGGAGATGCGCGACATGGGCATCAAGGTGACCTCTATACTGCCCGGCGTGACCGACACGTCGCTGACCGGCGGCTTGGACGCAAAGACTATAGAGCCGTCCCGGCTGATGAGCACCGAGGCCATAGAGAAGGCAGTGGTCTTCGCGCTCACCGTGCCCGCGAACGTATGCCCGCTCGAGATATCCGTCATCAACCAGCAGACGCCGTGGAAGGTGCCGGTGATACCGTACAGGCAGGAGCATCCGAAGTAAGACGGTAACGGATAGGACAACTTCTTGCAAATACAGTATTTATCTGATAATATTATTTCTATGAAAATATATTTTGATGTATGCTGCCTTAATCGCCCATTTGATGATCAGACTCAGGACAGGATACACCTCGAAGCCGAAGCAATCCTCACTATCCTTAATCACAGCCGAACGGCCGGCTGGAACGTAGCAGGCAGTGACATAATCGATTTCGAAATTTCAAAAATTCTCGACCATGACAAACGACTGATGGTGAAAATCCTTTCGACAATGCATGACTCTTATGTCAAAGTCGATGCGGGGGTTGAAAAACGGGCGATAGAACTCAAGAAAGTGGGACTAAGACCTCTGGACGCGCTGCATGTAGCCTGTGCAGAAAAAACAAAAGCAGGGGTGCTCCTTACAACAGACGACAATCTCTTGAACAAGGCCGCGAAGAACAAAAGGATACTGAAAGTGAAGGTTGAGAACCCGTTGCGGTGGGTGATGGAGGTGCTGGAATGAACACACAGACGTTGAGTCCGGCTGTCATACGAAAGACCGGCCTGGAAGCCGTTGCGAAGAAACTGGGGCCGCTCGGCATGGTACGTTTCCTACAACAGTTCGAAACCGGACGGGGAGATTATACCAAAGAGCGGGAGCAGTGGCTTAAAGATTTAGACGTACATGAGATCGCTTCCGAAATAAGAAAAAAGCGGTAATCGCGGACGCGAGCCGAGGCATGGGAAGGGCCGTAGCGACGGCGCTTGCCGCAGTTCTCTTCGCGCTCACCGTGCCCGCGAACGTATGCCCGTTGGAGATATCCGTCATAAACCAGCAAATGCCGTGGAAGGTGCCTGTGATACCATACAGCCAGGAGCACCCGAAGTGAAAAGGGCTATGATTGCCCGAGAAGCGCGCGCTCAAACCGCGCCTTCGCCTTTTCCCATTCCTGTTCCGCTTCTGCGCGAAGGCTACGGGCTTTTTCACGACTATCAGCAATTTCTTTTTGAATCTTTTTTTGAACTGATAATTTAGGGATGGGTATCCTAAGCCTAAACACATCCTCATTAGCAAGACGCGGATGTGTGTTGCCTGTCATCATATGCTTTGTTTGAGTAAGTACAATTGATGAACGCAGGACTGCGGCCAGATAATCTGGCAATATTTCGTATTCTTTTTTCTTTACAGGTTTTATTCGGATTACATGAAATTCTGTGGAACATATTCCAGAGTCTTCCGCAAGGTGAACTTTATTTAAATATGGCCTAAGCCTTGCAAACAGGACGTCTCGCTCTTTATACTTAAAACATAAACCCGTTGGAACCTCTTCGTTGGTTTCAATAAATTCTCCGGTATTGCTTTGTATATTGGCTAATCCGATATAACGCTCGGATGGTCCAGCCTCCGTTGTATCGCGTATAAAATCTACTATGTTTCCCAAAAAATCAGACCTTAAACCCTTGCCGCCATGTTGCATGGAGCGAATCACATGCTGACGTTCAGGGTGATAATATTCCGGGTTGAGTCGTTTGTCTTCTATTAGCTGTGCACGACTTACTGCATATAAATTGCGGGGATCTTCCGAAGGTTCGGGGTTTTTCTGAAACTTTCGGTATTGCTTTACCACCTCCGGTAACTGGTTCTCGCACTTCCTGCCTGTAGCATCGTAGCCAATCTTCTCCGGCGCGGCCATAAATATGGCTTCGTTGTCGTCAGGCTGCTCGTCATCTGCCCGCTTACGCAGGAATACGATGCTTGCCTTCACCCCCGCGCCGTAATGCGAGAACGCTGTCTGCGGCAAACTTACAACCGCTAATAGTTGGAAGCGTTCAAGGATAAAATCGCGCACGTATTGCAAAGACGAGTTGGTAAGGATGCCGTCAGGAAGGACCACAGCCGCACGCCCCGTGCCGGGCTTCAGGAACTGATATATCCGCTCTATAAAGAGGATTTCCGTCTTTTGATTTTTACGTGTATGGGTTACATCCTGCCTGCCTGCCTGCCTGCCTGCCTGCCTGCCTAGCTCATAATCCGCAAGATACGGGTGCTCCGCGAGTGCCACCTGCGCCCCGAATGGCGGGTTTGTAAGTATGAGGTCGAAGCGGTTCTTTTTGAAACCGTTGTTGCTGGTCTTTGCATCTATGCGCTCGAAGCGTTCAAGCGCGTCCTCGCCGCAAACGTTTGTATGCCCGTCGTCGTGTATTATCATGTTCATCTTTGCGACGCGGGCGATCTCGTCGTTTATCTCAAGCCCATAAAGGCGCTTTTGCGCGAAGTCGTGCCAGTAGCGGAAATGTTCGTCCGTGCCCTTTTCCCAGTATTCGCTTGCCTCTCGACGAACTTTATCGAGGGCGTACAAAAGAAACCCGCCGGAACCGCAGGACGGGTCAAGTACCAATTCGTCCGCCTTTGGCTCCATCATATCCACGGCAAAGGAAATTATCTCGCGGGGTGTGAAGTATTGTCCGAAATCGCCTTTAAAGAAGCCATCCATGAACTGCTCAAAAGCAACGCCCTTCGTGTCTAAATCGGTCTTCGAAAGGTTGATGCCTTCAAGGTGCAACACAACAGTACGGAGCGTTTGGTCGTCAATATTTATGGTTTGAGTAAAAACGTCCGGTTCTTTTGCCTTCTGCTGTTCGTAAAGCCCGCGGATGCGCTCCGCAAGACGGCGGCTCGGCTCGTGCGTCTTTATCTGAAATTCGTATGGCTCGCCTTTCTTGCGGCGCGCCTGCTCGTCGTTTATTTTTACGAATATTATCTTGCAAAGCTCACCGAAAGCCGCCGGGGGAGAAAGCTTGCCGCCGCCCCAAAGGGTCTGATGGCATTTCTTTATTGCGGTAATCAGGTCTTCCTTGCTTACAGGCTGTATGTCGAGCGGCCCGCCTTTAAGATACTTGAACTCCTCCGGCTTTCCATACTGCACGGGAAGGTCTGCAATAATGTTGGCTTCACGTTCGAGGACTGCGTATTTGGAAGTAAAATCCAAGAAGCGGCGGGTGCGCCCGGCTACGACGCCCACGAAGGACGCACGGAACTTGGCCCACGTACCGTTTCCGCAAGCCTGCTCTACTGCCTGATTGAACTCGGAGTCTGTTATACCGTCGCGTTTGCACTCTATCACGGCGTAAGGACGTTTTCGCGTGTCGTCCCGAAACACCACGAGGTCTGCGCGGTCAGAAGGCGTGCGGTCAGGGACGGTTACTTCCACCCCAATCCTGGCGGGCTCGTACCCGTAACGGTAAATCAGTTCCGCCCAATATTCCGCGCGCACTTCTTCTTCCGGGTCTGAATAGCGCTCTGTGTGGTTAACGGCAATATAGGTAATCTTCTTTTTGTTGCCTTCGCCTGTTATCTGCGCGTGGCCGTCCTTTATTGCACGTTCCAAAAACTTCATATCAGCCTCCGGGTGGAAAAACGTCTCTAAATAAATAGAAAACTTACAGAATATACAGAAGGATAACGGAGTCTGGCCGGGCAATCAAGACAATTCTTTGAAAAACTGAGCCCTCAATCGCCGGAACCCCCATAAAAACCCACATTTCCCTTGACACCGCCGCACTTGGCGGGTATAATCACCCTCCGCGTCAAGCAGATTAACCCATTACAAGGAAGGGGCGCCTTTCCCGGTTGGTTTTTGGGAGGGCTTTTTTATTGCCATGAAGAGAGAAGACATAAGAAACATAGCCATTATCGCCCACGTCGACCACGGCAAAACCACGCTCGTGGACGCGATGCTCTGGCAGAGCGGCACGTTCAGGGAGAACCAGGCCGTTGCCGAGCGGGTCATGGACAGCATGGACCTGGAGCGCGAGAAGGGCATCACCATAATGGCCAAGAACACCTCGATACACTACGAAGGTGTTAAGATAAACATAGTGGACACCCCCGGCCACACGGACTTTGGCGGCGAGGTGGAGCGCACGCTCAAGATGGTGGACGGCGTCATGCTGCTCGTGGACGCATCGGAAGGGCCGCTGCCGCAGACCCGCTTCGTGCTGAAAAAAGCGCTCGAGGAAAAACTCCTGCCCATACTGGTTATAAACAAGATAGACAGGCCGGACTCCCGCATATCCGAGGTGCTGGACGAGGTCTACGACCTCTTCATAGACCTTGACGCCGACGAGTCGCAGCTCGATTTCCCGGTGATATACACGAATGCAAAGGCCGGCATCGCAAAGATGGACATGGAGGGTGAAGCCAAGGACCTCCGCCCGCTCTTCGACGAGATAATTAAGACGATACCCGCGCCCGAGGGCGACCCGGACGGCACGCTACAGGTGCTCGTAAACTCGATAGACTACTCCGACTACGTCGGCCGCATCGCGGTCGGCAGGGTTACCTCCGGCACCATCAGGAAGAACTCGCCGGTATCGCTTTGCAGGGTGGACGGCAGCATCCTCAAGGGCAAAGTGACGGTCCTCTACACATACGAGGGGCTTGCCAAGACCGAGACAGAGGCCGCCGCCGCGGGCGAGATAGTTGCCGTGGCCGGGCTCGAGGACTTCACGATAGGCGAGACCATATCCGACCCGGAGAACCCGGTTGCGCTGCCGCCGATACACGTGGACGAGCCGACCATCTCTATGAACTTCTCTGTCAACACCTCCCCGTTCGCAGGCCAGGAGGGCAAGTTCGTCACCAGCCGAAACATCAAGGAACGGCTGGAGAAAGAAGTGCTCTACAACGTCAGCATAAGGGTTGAGTCTACCGAGAGCACGGACACGTTCAAGGTCTCCGGCAGGGGCGAGCTCCAGCTCGCGATACTGATCGAGACGATGCGCAGAGAAGGCTTCGAGATAGCGGTCTCCCGCCCGGAGATAATCGAGCGTACGATAGACGGCGTGCGTTCCGAGCCGTGGGAGATGCTGCTCGTGGACTGCATGGAGGAGCACATAGGCGTGGTCACCCAGAAGCTTGGCTCCAGAAAAGGCCGCATGTGCAAGATGGTGAACAACGGCACGGGCCGGGTCAGGCTCGAGTTCGAGATACCCTCCCGTGGGCTCATCGGCTTCCGCTCGGAGTTCATGACTGACACGCGCGGCACCGGCCTGATGAACACGCTGTTCATAGGCTACAGGCCGTATTCCGGCGAGATACCGGGCCGCACGACCGGCGCGCTCGTATCCGACAGGCGCGGCAAGTCCACCGCCTACGCGATATTCCACCTCCAGCCGAGGGGCGAGATATTCATAGACCCGACCGCCGAGGTTTACGAGGGGATGATAATAGGCGAGAACGCACGCGAGGAAGACATGGGCGTCAACATCACCAAGGAGAAGAAGCTCAGCAACATGCGCTCATCCGGTGCTGACGAGGCGCTCCGCATAATACCCGCGCGGAAGCTTAGCCTTGAGCAGTCGCTTGAGTTCATACGCGAGGACGAGCTTGTAGAGGTTACGCCCAAGTCCATAAGGCTAAGGAAGAAGAAGCTCGACAAGAAGCTGATGGCACGATTCTAAAGGCCGTTAAATAGTCTTGATGCTTACGCTTTCGGAACTTGCGAGGTCGGCCTCTTTCAGCCCGTAGCCCTTGAGGTTCAGGTATTCCACGGCCTCCGGCCTCTCCTTGAATATCTTCCACTTCTTGCTTGAGAACATGGCCACGGTATGGGCCATCATGCGCGGTATGGAGCCTGGTATGGCGCATACTACCTCCACCACCCTGTCGGATATATCCTTGTCCAGGTCCTTGAACGCACCGGCGTAGCCCGCATTGGCGTTGATCATCCCGGTCGCATCGTGGAACAGGCAGACCGGGCCGGTGCTGCCTTTAAGCTTCTTCCTTATCTGGTCGCAGATCTCCTTGCCGTTTTCGGCTACCCCGTTCTCCGGGTGCTTTACTATTACAAGGCTGCTGCAGCCTGAAACCAGCTCCTCGTCCATCGAATTCCTCCGTATTAATATGCCGCAATAGGCCGACTAATAATTACATTTCTACTTTAAAATATAGCATAACCTTATATAAATGTATACGCCCAATAGATAATCAGACCCTGCCGGACGAAAAATAAAGAGGGTTACGGTTATTGCCGTAACCCTCTTTATTTTGCTGAAAAGCCGCAACCCATGGTCTTTGAACCAGCCCGTCTTGGGGAGGGAGGCGGTCCTCATTCCATGCCTGCGGCTTTTGCAGCCCCATATATTGCAATAAGAGGGCCCGGGCCCTCGGTAGTTCTTATCTCTAAATATACACGCTGGTTTTTATCTGTCAAGCGGTGGTTATAAGGTGCGGGTGCGTACGACTCTTAGTCGAGGCCGAAGATGTGGATGTACTCGTTGTATGTCCTGCCTATGAAGGCGATGCGGTCGAGGTTCATCTATAAACTACCCACAACCCTCTCCACCGCCCACGCGAGGTTCCCAGCCGCAAGATTGGACTGCCGCCCGAGCCGCATCAGCGGGCCAATGGTTGCCGGGTGCGTCAGTACGTGTGCGATGAAACGCGGCCAGCACATCCCGCCGTCTTTCCTCGTGAACCGGTTGAAGTCTACCGGCAGGTCCTCGTCGAGCGTATCGGATATTGCGCGTATCGCGATGAACGGCACGCCCGCCTCCATAGCCGCACGGGCGGCACCGGCCGTCTCCATGTCGAGCGCCACGGCATTATATTTAGAAGCAAGCTCTTTCTTCTCGGTGGACTTTACGACAACCTTCGGCGATGCGATTACCGGCCCGAATGAGCATATCCCACACGAACCGAGCGCTTCGCGGGCTTTTTCAAGCAGTTGAGAGTCCGAGTCGTAGCGGGTGCCGGATGCAAGCGATGCAGTACTCTCGCCTATAACTATATCGCCGGGTTTGAGCGCAGGCGAAAGCGCGGCGGATAGGCCGACTGATACATAGGCCTTCGGTGAGAGCGCCTCGCATACGGCCTTCGCGGCCCGGTAAGCCCTGTCCTCGCCGATGCCTGAAACAACAAGGGCGACGTCCACTCCGTGGATGCCGCCCTTGAAATATTTGATATCACCTGAGGCCGCCTTGACAAACGCCCCTTTGCCCCGTATGCCGGACAGCTCTACCGGGAGCGCCCCGGCAAGGACTACTACTCCTGTTAACGGAGGGGTGTTTTCCATCAGCCGACGATTCGCTTGTACAGCCCCTTCTGCCTGTTCTCCAGTCGCACCTCGTCCGCGCGGCTCCTGCCCCTGGTGATAGTCGAGTGGTACATTGAAAGCGCCCATAGGGGGAAGTTCTTGCAGTACATATGGTACCTGAGGTAGAAGACCCTCGGGAACCCCGTGCCGGTGTAGTCCTTCTCGTCCCAGTAGCCGTCGGCGTTCTGGGTGTTAAGCAGGAAGTCTATGCCGCGCTTGACGGTTGCGGAATGCGCCTCGCCCGCAGACATCAGCGCTATGAGCGCCCATGAGGTCTGCGATGCCGTAGAGGGCCAGTCCTCGCCCAAGGCGTCCCGATAGGTGTCGCAGGACTCGCCCCAGCCGCCGTCTTCGTGCTGGCGGGACTTGAGCCACTTCACCGCGCGCCTGACGTACTCCTGGTTCATGTCCTCGCCTATCATGCGGAGGCCTGTCAGGACGGACCATGTGCCGTAAATGTAGTTGACGCCCCACCTGCCGTACCACGAGCCGTCCTCCTCCTGCTCGCGCCTGAGGAAGTCGTAACCGGCCTTGGCCGACGGATATGTGAGGTCGAGGCCAAGCATGCCCATTATCTCAAGGGACCTGCCGGTCAGGTCGCTTGTCGAGGGGTCGAGCAGGGCGCCGTGGTCGGCGAACGGTATGTAATTAAGCAAAAGCTTGTTGTTGTCCTTGTCGAATGCGCCCCAGCCGCCGTCGCTCCCCTGCATCTTGAGCATCCAGTCGAACGCGGCCTTGAACCTGCGTATCCGCTTCTCTTCGTCATCCGCGTTTACCTTGGTCAGGGCAAGGAGCACCATGCCGGTGTCGTCCACGTCGGGGTAGAACTCGTTTTCGAACTGGAAGTACCAGCCGCCGGGCTCAGCGTCCGGGACCTTGACCTTCCAGTCGCCCTTGGTGGTTGTCTGCTTCATGAACAGCCATTCCGCCGCGTTTCGCATCGAGCTGTGGTCGCCGGGTACGCCGGACTCATATAGCGCGTTCATCGCTATGGGCGTGTCCCATACAGGCGATACGCAGGGCTGGAGGTACATGCTGTCCTCGTGCGCCAGGTCCACCTCGAGGTCCTCTATGGACTTGAAGGCCTGCTCGAGCAGCGGGTCGCCGTCCGGGTGGCCCATGCACTTGAGCGCCACAACGGAGTTAGCCATAGCCGGGTAGATCGCGCCCAGGCCGCCCTCGCCCTTCATGTGCTCGACCATCCACTTGTACGCCTCGGAGAGAGCGGCCGCCCTAAGCTGGCGGCTCCTGTGAGTCTCGTAGAACCTGAGCCCCGCGTCAATGTTCAGGAAGAAGTTCTTCCAGCCGAAGAGGCCCAGGCCCTCCCTGTGGAAACGCGTGTCGTATTTGAGCGGGTCTGCCTTGTGGTCGGGGTCGGCGAACAGTTCATCTATGCCATGCCCGGCCGGCACGTCGAAGACCGGCTTCTTGTGGAACATTATAAGGAGCGGTACTATGACCGTCCTCGACCAGTACGAGGACTCGTACATGTTGAAGAAGAACCACTCCGGCAGGAGCATTATCTCCACCGGCATGCACGGGATGCCCTCCCACTTATACTGGCCGAAGGTCGCAAGGGCTATCTTGGTGAATACGTTAGCCTTGATGACGCCGCCGTGTTTTAGGACGTTCTCCTTCGCCTTCACCATGAACGGCTCGTCAGGGGATACGCCCGCGAGCTTGAGGGCGAAATAGGCCTTTATAGTGGCGGAGATGTCGGCCGGCCCGCCCTGGTATATGTACCAACCGCCGTCCTCCATCTGGTTGGACTTTATGTAGTTGACTATCTTTCTTTCTTTTTCGAGGTCTACCCTGCCCAGGTAGTGGCGGAACATAAGGTACTCGGCCGGGATGGTAACGTCAGCCTCGAGCTGGTCCACCCAGAAACCCTCGAGCGGGTCCTGCACCCCGAGCACATATCTCCTTATGCGCGCAATGGATTTTTCGAGCCTGCCCAGGGCCAGTTTGTCGTATAGTCCTTTGAACGTACCAACAGGCAAGGCATTAACGCGTTCGTCCATGCATCCCCCACATATTGATTGCTGTTTCTTTTTAATAACGGCTATCAGTTAGGCTGGTCAACTTTAATGGTGAAATATACTACAATTAAAACCCATAGTCAAGAGAGGTTCCATCTTACCAGTTCCAGGACGTCCGAGAGGCTTTTCCCGACCTCTTCGACCGCTGTGGGCTCGACCCCGCAGTGCATCATGCAGTCCCTGCAGCGCGGGTCCTTCCGCTCCACGAACTGCTCCCACTCCGTCCCGTCCATCAGCTCACGAAAAGTCTTGTAATGACGGTCAGTTATGAGGTAGCAGGGGCCTTTCCAGCCCTGCGGGTTGACCGTTACGCTGCCCCAGGGCGTGCAGTTCAGCTCCCTCTCGCCAGCCAGGTAATGCATATACATCGGGGTATTGACGAAACGGTACTTGCCTGCGAGCTTCGAGACGTGCCTAAATTTCTCAAGGCTTTCCTTGCGTTCGAGGAATATGTCCCTGTTCACCGCGTCGTATGAAAAGCCCGGCGTGACAAGCAGCCCGTCTACCTTCAGGGCGGTCAGCCTGTTGAAGAGTTCCTCCACCTCTTTGACGTCCGTCTCCTTGTATAGCGTGGTGTTTGTTATGACACGGAAGCCTTTGGCCTTTGCGTCCTCTATGGCCTTCATCTGTATGTCGTAGATGCCCTTCCGTCCGCGCGTGACCTCCTGGGTCTTCTCCAGGCCGTCTATGGATATGGAGAAGGTCAGGTAGGCCGACGGCGTAAATTTGTCAAGCGATTCCGAGAGTTTGAGCGCATTGGTGCAAAGCTGTATGTGCCTCTTTATCCCTATAAGCTCCCGTACGAGCGGGCCTATTTCAGGGTAAATGAGCGGCTCGCCCCCGCATATCGAGACGACCGGGGCGCCGCACTCCTTTGAGGCTTCCACGCACTGCTTTACCGTCATCATGTCCTGCAGGGTGTCCTTGTATTCGCGTATGCGTCCGCAGCCGATGCAGGCCAGGTTGCACAGGTGCAACGGTTCGAGCATGAGCACAAGCGGGAAGCGCTTGACGCCGCCTAATTTGTTCTTGAGTATGTATTTGGTCATCGAGACGTTCAACTGCAAAGGGTGCCGCATCTAATTCTCCTGCTGATAATGCCTTGAAAAACCCGTACTTATACTACGGCTGCTTATTTGCCCTGCCCGTACTGCTTTATTTCTTGGTGCCGGCGCCCACCGCCACGAGCCCTTCGGACTCCGCCTTGTTCTTCATCTTCTTCACGAGGTCGGCGTAGGACGAGCCCCTTATTATCTTGTTGAACTGGACGCGGTAGTTATTGACGAGGCTTACGTTCTCTATAACCACGTCATAGACCCACCACTGCCCGCTCTCCGTGAGCATCCTGTAGTCCACCGGTATCTCTTCCCTGCGCTTCGTGATGAACTTGGACTTGACCACTGCGTAGTCCTGGTCCTTCGTCTCCGCCCCGTATACTATCTTCTCGCCTGAATAGTTCTCTATCTTGTTGATGTAGGAGCGCTCGAGCAGGTCGGCGAACAGGCTCACAAACTCCTCCTGCTCCTGTGGCGTGCGCTCCTTCCAGTACTGCGCAAGGGAGCGCTTCGCCATCTCCTTGAAGTCGAACACGCCGAACACGGCCGCCCTTATCTCCTTGCGCCTCTGGGCCTCCTTGGCCGGCCCCTTGAGGGCGGGGTTGTTCAGCACGCCCAGGACCTTGTCCGTCGTGGTCCTTATCCTGTCGGTCGGCGAATCGGCCGCAAACGACAATACGGGGATTGTCACTAATATGCATAAAACCAGCAGGGCGGTAAACCCGTGTATCGATAACTTTCTCATATTACTAAACCTCCACGTTATATTATTCGTTTACAGGCCTTCCGCCTGGCTGTTAAGCTTCTCCATGTCGTCCATGGAATAGACCTCGACCTTGTAGTTCATGTCGACCGCGTCCCTGCCCGTCGCATGGTCGAGGTTCGCCAAGGCCATCTTGTGGTTGTACACGGTGCGGAAGTAGTCGGCCCGTATGCGGGCGTATGCGCTAACCGAGTCCGCTATGTCCCTGGCCTCGCCTACACCCAGGTCGAAGTTGGCGAGCGACGCCACGACCCACTGTTTGGCCTTCATGTAGGCCTCCTGGAGGTCCTTCATCTCCTGCTCGGCCGCCTTCACCTGCAGGTAGGAGTCCTTTACCTGGAACGGCACGCCGCCTTCGGCGTAAAGCTGCTTCATCTTTAGCTCCAGGTATTCCGCCTTGGCCTCGTTCACCTTGCCCCTGTGTATGCCGAAGTCCACGTTCCACTTGAGCCCCAAAACCGCGCCCCCATACGCGTGGTTGAACTCGTCGGTGACGTACGGGTTGTTCAGGTGGTCGCGGTTGGTAGCCCCTGCAAGCGAGTAGAAGCCGAGCGCGAATATCTGCGGGTAGTAGTCCGAGTATGCGACCTTTATGAGCGCCTCCCTCGCCAGCAGGCCCTCGCTCAACTGCATGAACTCCAGCCTGTCCTTCTCCGCCCTGCTGGCATAGGTTTCGAAGTCCTCGAGCTTGACCTCGTCCGGTATCAGGTACTCGTCGGCTATATCAAAACTCGATTTCTCGTCCGGCATATTTATCAGGAGCCTGAGACCGTACATCGCCTTTTGCATGCCCTCGTCCGCCTCCGCTATGTACCTGTCCACCTCGCCCTGGTATGTCTGAAGCTTGAAGAGGTCCACCTGGTCCACGTTGGGCGCGCTGTCGTCGAGCTGCTTCTGCACCTTATCGGTTGCCTTGTCGAGCTGCTCCTTGATGTCCACGAGCAGGGCCTTCGTCTCTCTTGCGAGCAACAGCCCGTTGTATGCCTGCCTCACCTGCAGGGCGACGTCGGTGGCCTTGAGCTTGGCGCCCGCCTCGAATGCGTTCACGCCGTGCTGGGCCGCCTCCCGATATCCCGATATCTTGCCGAAGGTGTATATCGGCTGGATGAGCTGTACCGTGGCACTGCCGAACACACCGTCGTAGGACTCCCTGTTTATGTTGGTGCTGGACCTGAGCGTGCGGCCGCCGTCGGCGAGCCTTGCGCGCGGCGAAAGGCTACCGTACGCGATGATCTCCGCCTGTGCGTACCGTGCTGCGTCGGCCTGCTCCTGCTTGCCCCTGTACTGCGCGGCCACGAACTCCGCGCCCTTTATCTCGGCGTTCACCTTCACCGCCCGGTCTATGCACTGCTGGAGGTTAAGTACCACCTTCTCCGCGCAGTATGCATTGGCCGGAAGCGACGCGGATATGACTACCGCAGCCAGCGCCAGATAAGCGAATAACCCCCTCTTGTACCGTTTATAGCCCATGGATCCCTCCTTGATAGTATTCAAGCGCCTGTAGATTTATACTTTCCCGAATATGTAGTTTGCAATAAGCTTCTCGAAATCTATCGCGGACTCGGTGTCCCGTATGGTGCTGCCCGACTTTAACAGCTTCTCCGAGCCGCCGGGTGTAACCTCGATGAACTTCTCGCCTATGAGACCCTTCGTCCTGATGGACGCCATCGAGTCGTCCGAGAGCTTTACGTCCCTGTTAATGCTCATGTGCACGTCGGCCTGGTAGTCCTTGAGCGATATGGCCGTGACGCGGCCGATGCCTACGCCCGCTATCTCGACCGTCGAGCCGGTCTTGAGCCCGCCAATGTTGCTGAACTCCGCCTTTACCTCGTAGCCCGTCCCGCCGATCACTTCGAGCTTGCCGAGCTTGATGGAAAGGTAGCCCAGCGCTAATATACCGGCGATGACGAATATGCCGACGGATACCTCCAGGTTACGCCTGCTCATCTAAAAACCCTCCCTCCGGCGTCGCGCGCACGAACCTCTTTATGATGGGTATGTCCGAATTCCTTATCTGCTCCGGCGTGCCCACCTGTAGCATCACACCGCCGGAGAGAAACGCCAGCCTGCCCGCCACGCCGAATATCTCCGGTATCTCGTGGCTGACTACGACCGCGGTATATCCGTATTCCTTCTGCCCCCATACTATCAGGTTATGCACCGAGTCCACCAGTATGGGGTCGAGGCCCGTGGTCGGCTCGTCGAAAAGCACTATCTCAGGCCTCATCACCAGCACCCGGGCGAAAGCGGCCCGCTTCTTCATGCCGCCGGAGACCTCGGCCGGGAACTTGTGGCCCACGCCCGAAAGGCCGACCTTGGCAAGCTCGTCCTCTACCCGCTCGGTCACTTCCTTCGGCTTCAACTTCGTCTTCTCCCGTAAGGGGAAGGCCACGTTGTCGAAGATGCTCATCGAGTCGAAAAGCGCGCCGCCCTGGAAGAGGTAGCCGAAGCGGTCCCTGAGTTTATATAGCGCGGGGCCTGAAAGGGCCGACATGTCCTCGCCGTCCACCAGTACCTGACCGCTGTCCGGCTTCAGCAGCCCGAGCAGGTGCTTGAGCAGCACGCTCTTGCCCTCGCCGGACTTGCCTATCACTGCGAATATCTCGCCCTTGTCCACGGAGAAGTCCACGCCCTTCAGGACTTCCTGGCCGTTGAACGACTTATATAAGCCTTTTACCTCTATCATCAAACGGCCTTTTCCATTAGACGTATGGGCCCCGGTTTTCTTGCCACATTATTCTCGCTCCCCCTTCTATGGGGGAGGGCCGGGGTGAGGGTGCTACACCATCACCGAGTTCAAAAAATAGTCCCAGACCAACACCAGTATGGAGGACATCACCACCGCGGTCGTCGTGGCCTTGCTAACGCCCTCGGCCCCGTGCCTGGTGTAGTAGCCCTCGTACGTGCAGATCCATATCATTATAACACCGAAGCTTAGAGACTTTATAAGCCCGTCGGTGATATCGTTAAACTCTATAAAGTCCTGTATGCCGGAAAAATACGTCCCGGACGACACACCCAGCAGCTTCACCCCGACGATATACCCGCCGTATATCCCGACCACGTTGAATATGGAGCCCAGGAGCGGGAACGCTATAATGCCCGCCAGCAGGTTAGGCGCCATCAGGTAGCGAAACGGCGAAAGCGACATGGACTCCAGCGCGTCCACCTGCTCCGTGATTCGCATTATGCCTATCTCGGCGGCTATGGCCGAGCCCGCACGGCCCGTTATCATCAGGGCCGATAGCACAGGCCCCAGCTCGCGTATGAGCGAGAGCGCCACGGCAGGCCCCAGGTAGGCGTCCGCGCCGAACTTGCGCAGAGTGTAGTATACCTGGAGTCCCAGTATCATGCCGGTGAAGCCGCCGGTCAGCACTATAAGCGGGACGCTTTTAGCGCCCGTGAAGCTTATCTGCCTAAGGAGCCTGCCCACCTTGAGAGGCGGGCGCACCGTCCAGTACAGCGTGGTGCCGAGGAAGACCGTCATATGGCCTGTCTTCCTGACCCCGCCTATGGTGTACGCGCCAATACTTTGGAAAAATGAAAACATATTTATCCGCTTGATGTTAAGTCATCAATGATAATATCATGCGGGCATAAGGTCAAGCAAATTTTGGCTTTTTTTATGCCACGGCAAGACGCCGCCCACCGGGCCGTACTCGCCTGCCTGCTGGCAATGTCCGCTTGAATCGGCAATGAGCCACAGGTAAATACATTTTCTGAGATTATGGTATATTATATATTATATCAGGTACAGGCCGAATAACGGTACATAACTACTAATGAAACAAGATAACAAAAACAATGGACAGCCGGTACGGGAACTGCCAGGACTGCGCGCCCGCATCAAGGAGCTCGAATCCGCGTTAGTTTCATGTAAAAAGCTGGGGAGGGTGCTGAAAGAGTCCAATGAGTACATAGAGAGCATAATCGACACCGTGCGCGAACCGCTATTGGCGCTGGATTCAGACCTGAGAGTTGTCAAAGCCAACCGCAGCTTTTATGATTTCTTCAAGGTCACACCGCAGGAAACCATAGGCAACCTTATATATGGCCTCGGAAACCGGCAATGGGACATCCCCAAACTCCGGACACTGCTGGAAGATATCCTGCCCAAAGATAACAAGTTCGACGACTATGAAGTCGAACATGAATTCACAAGCATCGGGCACAAAATAATGCTGCTCAATGCCCGCCAGGTCTGCATGGAAGATGCTCGCGATAACTTGGTCCTGCTTGCGATAGAGGACGTTACGGAACGGCGACTGCTGGAAATGGAGCTTAAGGAGTCGGAGGGACGCTTCAAACGGCTTTTTGAAACAGCAAAGGACGGCCTGTTGCTGTTGAACAAGCAGACTGGGGATATAGTTGACGTCAATAAGTCCATAAAAGAGATGCTGGGCTATTCCAGCGAAGAATTAATTGGAAAGAACGTCCAGGATGCCGGCCTATTATTGCATATAAAGGATTTTAAAGAGACTATCCGGGAACTGATACAGGACGGGTTGATAAATTACGAGGATGTGCTGACCGAAACCAAGGAAGGGGATATCCTCCATACGGATATATACCTGGTCGACAGGGCCAGGTTGATTCAATGCAACGTCAGAGACATTACGGCGCGTATACATGCGGAAGACGCGATCAGAGGCAAAATAGCGCAACTTGCCTCCCTGCGGGTAATAGATACAGCCATAAACGGCAGCCTCGACCTGCGCGTTACGCTCAACATACTGCTCGAACAAACGATAATGCAACTGCGTGTGGACGCCGCCTGCGTGCTGCTGTTCAACCCTTATACCCAGGTACTCGAATACGCATCGGGCCACGGCTTCAGTACCGGCCGTATCACCCTCGCCAAAGTACACCTTGGCGAAGGATACTCCGGCCGGGTTGCCAAGGAACGCAAGACCATCGTCATACCGGATATTATAGTCGTCCATGACGGCTCGACCCCCTGGCACCTTATCGAAGATGAGGACTTCAAGGCATATATTGGCGTACCACTCATTGCCAAAGGGCAGGTCAAGGGCGTGCTTGAGATATTCAACCGCACTACGCTCGTCCCTGATATGGAGTTTATCGAGTTTGCCGAGGCGCTGGCCGGCCAGGCCGCCATCGCACTGGACAACGCGGAGATGTTCGAAAACCTGGCACGCACCAACAGCGAACTCCTCGTGGCCTACGATACCACCATCGAGGGCTGGTCTCGGGCGCTCGACTACCGCGACAAGGAGACCGAGGGGCACAGCCTGCGGGTTACCGAGATGGCCGTCAGGGTATGCAAGGCCATGGGGATGAGCGACGAAGAGCTTGTACATGTGCGGCGCGGCGCCCTGCTCCACGACATCGGGAAGCTCGGGGTGCCGGACAGCATACTGCTTAAGCCGGGCAAGTTGACGGCCGACGAATTCGCCGTCATAAAAAAACACCCCGACTTTGCCTTCAAGCTCCTGTCTCCCATAGAATTCCTGCACCCTGCGATGGATATACCGTACTGCCATCACGAAAAGTGGGACGGGAGCGGTTATCCGCGCGGCCTCAAGGGCAAGGAGATACCGCTGTCGGCCCGCATATTCGCCATAATAGACGTATGGGACGCGCTCCGTTCCGACAGGCCCTACCGCCCCGCCTGGACAATCGATAAGACGCACGATTACATCCTCTCAAAATCCGGCATAGATTTTGACCCGAAAATAGTGGGCGTCTTTTTGAAGATGGAAGGTTTCGGAAAGCAGGAACAATTGGCAAGCTAAAATCCGAGAAATACCGCGAGCAGTATACCACATGCCCCGCAGTTGCCGTTTCACTTCTTCACGGCCCCACCAATGGCAGGTAAAACCGCTTTATTATGTAGACTGGCAAACGCCCGGTTATAAGGATTATATGCCTTGAAAACCGCATGACTATCGGTTATACTTCGGTCAATACATTGACACCCAGGCTGAGTCCAACGACACACGGAGACATTATGCGTACCCTTAGGCTTGCCATGGCGCAGATAAACTGCACCGTGGGCGACCTTGACGGAAACGTCAGAAAAATAACGGAATACATCCGGAAGGCCCGGGAGGCCGGCGCGGAACTCGTGGCATTCCCCGAGCTCGCCGTGACGGGCTACCCGCCTGAGGATTTATTGCTCAAGCCCGGCTTCGTGGACGACAACCTACAGGCCCTGAACGAGATAGTGTCGGCCACAAAGGGTATATCCGCGGTGGTCGGCTACGTGGACAGGACCGACGACATATACAACGCGGCCGCGTTCATATCGGACGGCAAACTCATAGGCACATACCACAAGATGCACCTGCCGAACTACGGCGTCTTCGACGAGAACCGCTACTTCCAGGCCGGGCAGAACCACCAGATATACGTACTGGGCGGGGTGAAGCTGGGCATAAACATCTGCGAAGACATCTGGTACGCGGAAGGCCCGACCAGGCACCAGGCGCTCGCGGGCGCCGAGGTCATAGTAAACATCAACGCATCGCCATACCACAAGGGCAAGTGGAAGTTCCGCAAGCACATGCTGACCGCGCGGGCCGCGGACAACGGGGTGATAGTGGCATACAATAACATGGTGGGCGGGCAGGACGAGCTGGTCTTCGACGGGCATGGCATGATATTCGACGAACGCGGCAAGCTAATCCAGCAGGGGCCGCAGTTCAGGGAATCGCTTATTGTGACAGACCTGGACGTGGAGGCGGTATTCCACGCACGGCTGCACGACCCGAGGGTACGGACCGAGAGGTTGGCCTATGCAAAATCCGCGTGCGCGGACGAGGTCAAGGTAATCTCCGAGAAGCCGTTTGCCGCAACTAAGAAACGCCCCAAGGCCAACGAACCGGTGGAGCCAATGAGCGCGGTGGAAGAGGTCTACCAGGCGCTCGTACTCGGCACGCGCGACTACGTAATAAAGAACGGGTTCAAGAAGGCGGTGGTGTCGCTCTCCGGCGGCATAGACTCCTCCCTCGTCGCGGCCGTGGCCGTCGAGGCGCTGGGCAAAGAGAACGTGCAGGGCACTTTCTTCCCATTCAAATATACGTCAAAGGATAGCGCCGAGGACGCATACGCCCTCGCCAAAGCGCTCGGCATAAAGGTTACGGAGATACCGATAGTACCAGCATTCGACAGCATGGTGGCGATGCTCAAGGCCGCGTTCAAGGGTAAAAAACCGGACGTCACCGAGGAGAACCTCCAGGCCCGTATAAGGGGCAACCTATTGATGTCTCTTTCCAACAAGTTCGGCTGGCTGGTGCTCACAACCGGCAACAAGTCCGAGATGTCCACCGGCTACGCCACACTATACGGCGATATGGCGGGCGGCTTTGCCGTGATTAAGGACGTGCCCAAGACGCTGGTCTACGAGCTGTCCCGGAACGTGAACGCACGCGCGGGCAAGGTTATAATACCGAAGCGGGTGCTGACCAAGGAGCCCTCGGCGGAGCTTAGGCCCGGCCAGAAAGACTCGGACTCCCTGCCTCCCTACGATGTGCTCGACCCGATACTGAAGGCATACGTCGAGGAGGACAGGAGCCTGGAAGAGATCGTGCTGATGGGCTTCGACGAGGCCGTCGTGAAGCGCGTAATGAGGCTCGTGGACACGAGCGAGTACAAGCGCCGCCAGTCGCCCCCCGGCATAAAGATAACACCTCGTGCACTCGGCCGCGACAGGCGCATGCCCATAACCAACCGCTACAAGAGCGTTTGACCCGATGCCTTTAGGCTCTCTTTATATAGTTGCAACTCCGATAGGCAACCTCGAGGACATCACGTTCCGCGCGGTCCGCATACTGGGCGAGGTATCGTTAATAGCCGCAGAGGACACGCGCCACACCCAGAAGCTCCTCTCCCACTACGACATACACAAGCCGCTCACCAGCTACCACGACCACAGCAAGGAAGAGAAGGCCGAGGTGATAGTAGCACGGCTGAAACAGGGCGATAGCGTAGCTCTGGTGTCCGACGCGGGTACGCCCGGCATATCAGACCCCGGCTACTACCTCATAAACAGGGCGCTGGAGGAAGGCATTGCAGTAGTGCCGATACCCGGCCCGACCGCGGCGCTCACCGCGCTATCGGCATCCGGCCTGCCGACTGACTCATTCGTCTTCGAGGGCTTTTTACCATCGAGACGCTCGCAAAGGCTACGAAAGCTTGAGGGTTTAAAGGGCGAGACACGCACCATAATATTCTACGAGGCCCCGCACAGGATACTGGACTGCCTGAAGGACATGGCTGAGGTCCTGGGCGACAGGCGGGCCGTACTTGCCAGAGAACTCACAAAAATTCACGAGGAACTTATACGCGGTGGAATTGGTGATATAATTAATAATATTTCGGCCCGCGTACTGAAGGGCGAGATAACCATAATAGTAGAGGGGATGCGCGAGGCGCCTCCCGAGCCGACGGTCCTTTCGTATACGGACCATGTGGAGAAGCTTGTACGCGATGAGGGCCTGAACAAAAAAGAGGCCATAGCGAAGGTGGCTAAGCTCCGGGGCGTGCCCAAGAACGTAGTCTATAACGAGGTAGTCAAATCATAAAGGTGGACGAATGAAAAAACAGGTTATCCGTATATCGTGCTTTATACTGCTTTGTATTGCCGCATCCCTGCCCGCATTCGCGGCGGGTTTTCAGGACGTCAAGGAGTACACCCTGGACAACGGGCTCAAGGTGCTGCTGCTCGAAGAACACAAGGCGCCCGTGGCGGTATTCCAGATATGGTACAAGGTGGGCGCGCGTAACGAGCCCTCCGAGGAGGCGGGCATCTCGCACATGCTCGAGCATATGATGTTCAGAGGCACTAAGAAATACGGGCCAAAGACCTTCTCCGCGCTCGTGCAGAGATACGGCGGCAGCGACAACGCGTTCACAAGCCAGGACTATACCGCGTACTTCCAGACATTCTCCTCCGACAGGATATGGCTGTCGCTCGAGCTGGAATCCGACCGGATGAAGAACCTGCTTCTGGACGACAAGAACTTCCAGACCGAGAGGAGCGTGGTGGCAGAAGAGCGCCGTATGCGCGAGGAAAGCGACCCAGAGGCCGCACTCGGAGAGGCCACTCAGGCGGCGACGTATGTCGTGCACCCGTACAGGCGGCCTATAATTGGGTGGATGGAGAACATACAGCACTATACGGTCCAGGGGCTTCGCAGGCACTACAACACCTATTACAAGCCCAACAACGCGACCATCGTGATAGTAGGGGACATCGACGCAGACAAGACTATAGCCGAGATAAAGGAGAAGTTCGGGGGCATACCCAAAGGCCCGGAGCCACCGGCAATGTTCCTGACGGAGCCGGAACAGAAGGGCGAACGGCGCGTGTACCTAAAGAGGGAGGCCGAACTCCCGACGATATACATCCAGTACCACGTGCCGAACCTGACGCACCCGGACAACTTCGCGCTCGACATACTCGAGACCGTGCTGTCGGGCGGGCAGAGCGCGCGTCTGTACAGGGACCTGGTATACGAGCGTCAGATAGCCCAGTACGCGAGCGCGGGCAACGACTCCGTGTCCAAGGACCCGGAGACCTTCAGCTTCTCGGCCGGGGTGATGCCGGGCAAGACGGCGGAAGAGGTCGAGAAGGCGATATACGAGGAGATTGAGAAGCTAAAAAACGAGCCCATCACAGAGCGCGAGATGCAGAAGGCGAAAAACCAGATAGAGTCGTCGTTCATAATGGGACAGGACTCGAACTTCAACCGCGCTATGATGCTCGGCCGCTACGAGTCGGTCGCATCGTGGCGCCTCCTCGACCAGTACCTTGCCGGGATAAATGCCGTGACCGCGGACGACGTAAAGCGCGTTGTAGCCAAATACCTCACGGCCGACAACCGCACGGTCGGCATACTCGTACCGCTTCCCATAACAAAGAAGGCGGATGACATGCCGATGCCCGGCGGTGGCGGCATGGGAATACGGTAATACCGTGTTCGTGCTCCGTGTTCGTGAACATGCTAATGTAGGGCCCGGTCTCCGAACGGGCCGCTACTATTATGAATAATACCAATCTACAATTTTATAAGAGGCCTAAATGAAAAAGTTCATACCCTTCTTCCTGCTGTTGGTATTGCTCGCATCCGGCTGCGCCGCAACGAAGGGCGCATCCGTAGCACCCAAGTCCACGGCCATCCACGGTCCCATCGGGGAGCGGTTTGTGCTGGATAACGGCATGGTGCTCCTCGTGAAAGAGAACCACGCCCTGCCGGTCGTCATGGTGAACATGGCTATAAAGGCGGGTTCCATCATGGAGCCGTCGGACAAGGCCGGCCTTGCGCACCTGACCGCGGGGCTGCTCACCAAGGGCGCGGCCGGCATGAAGGCGACCGAGATAAGCGAGGCAATAGAGTTCGTCGGCGGCTCGCTGAGCGTGGGCGGCGGGGACGACTACGCATCCGCAAGCCTTACGGTGCTCAAAAAAGACCAGGACACCGGCTTCGGCCTCCTTGGGAAGGTGCTGATGAAGCCCGACTTCGAGCAGGCGGAAGTGGACAGGCTGAAAAAGGCCGTGAAGGCGGGCATTATGAGGGGCGAACAGGAGCCGGGGACGGTCGCGTCCAAGGCATTCGAGAAGGCGGTCTTCGGCCCGGACAACCCCTACGGCAGGCCTACCGAGGGCACGGTCGAGTCACTGGACAGGATAACAAGGGACGACATAGTATCGTTCCACGACACGCTGTACGCGCCCAACAACTGCATCATGTCCGTGGTAGGTGACATCACCCCGGACGAGGCAAAAGCGCTGGTAGCGAAGCATCTGGCGGGCTGGCAGAAGAAGGACGTACGCGAGCCGGTATTTCCGCCGACCCCTTCTCCCAAGGGCGTGGAGGTCATCAAGATAAACCGCGAGATCACGCAGGCGAACATACTGATGGGGCATCTCGGGGTGAAGCGCGGCAACCCCGACTACTACACGCTGTATGTTATGAACTACATACTGGGCGGGGGCGGCTTCGTATCACGCATACTTAACCAGATAAGGGACAACATGGGCCTCGCATACAGCGCGTACAGCTACTTCAACCCGCGTAAATACGACGGCGGTTTCACGGTCGGCATGGAGACCAAGAACGCCTCTGCGAAGCTCTCGATAGACGAGGCACGGAAGCTGATAACCGAGATACGCGAAAAGCCCGTTACGGACAAGGAGCTCCAGGACGCGAAGGACTACATTACGGGCAGCTTCCCGCGCAGGATGGACACGAACGCCAAGATAGCCGAGCTTCTGACACAGGTTGAGTTCTACGGGCTGGGACTGGACTACTTCGACATGTACGGACGCGAGATACAGAAGGTGACCAAAAAGGACATACAGAAAGCGGCACAGAAGTATCTGCACCCGGACGACGAGTACGTCGTCGTCGTAGGCAACCTCAAGGAGGCGGGGATGCAGTAAACCCGGGGCAGGCCGTAACGGCCTTAGAACACCGATATATGCACGTACCTGCCCGGGCTCTTTTTAAAGTCCACCACGAGGGCGTCGGCGTCCTTGAAGAACATGTTCATGTTGTTGTAAAGCTCCTTGTCGTTCAGGAGCTTGCCTGCGGTACCCTCGCCCTTGTCGAGCTTTGCTATTAAAGCATCCAGCCTGCCGGATATGTTATTGATCTTCGCATAAAGCTCCTTGTCGTTCGAGAGCTTCGCTATGTTCCCCGTCTTCAGGTTTACCATAAGCTCTTTCGAGCTTTCGCTCACATCCTTGAGGTTCACCGACACGTCGTGCAGGTTCTGGTAGAACTTCTCGTCCTCGGAGAGCTTCATAAAACTCCCCTTGCCCAGCTTGTCCGCGACATCCTTTGCCTTGGCAGACACGTCTAGGAGGTTATTGTAGATGTCGGGCTCGTTGACGAACTTGCCGAGGCTTCCCTTGCCCTTGTGCATGGACTCGGCAGTCTGCTGAATGCTGGTTGCGGCAGAGGTCAGCTCGTTGTAGAGCTTTTCATCACTGAGAAGCAACCCGGCCGTGCCATGTCCGTTAGACACGTTCCCCAGTATCTGGTGGAGCTGGCCAAGCACTGTGTTCAGGCCCTCTATGCCGGTCGAGGCGCCGGTTAAAACGCGGTTCAGCGGGGACTCCGGCCCGTTCTTGAGGTAGCCGCCCGACGCAAGCATGGGCGACCCGGGGCTCCCGACCTCTAAGTCCACGTACTTGTCACCGAGGAGACCCATTGTCTTGATGGTTGCGGCGGAGTCCTGCCTTATCCTGTCCTGGTAGCTCTGCTGCACCTTCATCGCAATTATAACGCCCTTTTCTGAGATGTCCCTGGGCAGTGTTATATCCGTAACATTCCCTATCTCTATGCCCTCCAGACGGACAGGGCTCCCTACCTTCAGGCCGTTGGCGTTGTCAAGGCGCAGATATAGCATATAGTTCCTTGTAAATAAACCCGCCTTCCCGCTCAACTGGAGGATGCCAACGGCCAGGAGCAGAAGCGCCGCTATCACCACCATCCCCACCTTCAGTTCAGACCAGGACAGGCTTCTACTGGTTTTCAAGGCACAGCCCTCCTATAATCCCATAAGTTCAGAGCCTAAAGTACCGGCTGGTTTCGACAAAGCGGGCAGGCAGCCCGAGTGACGCAGGAAATCCCTTACACTCTCGACCCCGGTAGACAACAGCCCCTCCTTGTCGCCTACGTAGACCAGGCCGCCTTCATGTATGAAGGCGACCTTGGTGGCCACGGCAAACGCGGCCGGAAGGTCGTGCGTTACAACGACGGACGTCACGCCCTCCTCTTCCTTCAGCCTGTTTATAAGCATGGTCATATTGTATGCGTTCACGGGGTCGAGCCCTGCGGTCGGCTCGTCGTACAGCATTATCTTGGGGCCGGAGGCTATACCGCGCGCTATCGCCACCCTCTTCTTCATTCCACCCGAAAGCTCGGCTGGCATCAGGTCTATGGTATCCTCCATCCCAACGAAACTCAGGCTCTTTCTGACACGCGCCTCTATCTCGGAGTCCGGAAGGGCGCCCAGCTCTTTCAAGCGGTAACCCACGTTCTCCCCTACGGTTAGCGAGTCGAACAGGGCGCCGCCCTGGAATACCATACCCGTATTCTCCCGGACACGGTAAAGCCCCTCCTCGCCCACGGCGGTCAGCTCGTCGCCGTTTACAAAGACCTTCCCGGAGTCCGGCCTGTAAAGACCCGGTATGATTCGCAGTATCGTGGTCTTCCCGGAGCCGGACGCGCCAAGTATCACGCCTGTGCCGCCGGGCTCCAGGTCCAGGTTTATGTCCTTCAGCACTTGGCTCCCGCCGAGCGTCAGGTATACGTGTTCGAGGCGTATCATATCAATATTTAAGTATATACAAAAAGAACTTCGTTATAAAGAAGTCGGAAGCAAGGATGAGGATCGAAGAATAGACCACGCTCTCGGTAGTGCTCCTTCCCACGCCCACTGTGCCTCCGTGCGTGTTGAGCCCCTGGTAGCAGCCAACCATTGATATGCAGAAACCGAAGAACGCGGGCTTGAAAAGCCCAGGCACGACGTCCTTCATTTTCAGGATGTCGAAGACCGAGGTCCAGTAGAATACGCCGTCTATCCTGAGCTGGTATATCGCTATGAGGTAACCGCCCAGAAGCCCCACCGCATCGGCTATGATGGCCAGCAGCGGCAGCATCAGCACGCAGGCCCAGAACCGGGGCACCACGAGCTTCTTTATCGGGTCGGTACCCTCAACCATCATCGCGTCTATCTGCTCGGTGTCCTTCATCGAGCCTATCTCGGCCGCGATACCCGAGCCTACCCTGCCCGCCACCATCAGCGACGCGAGGACCGGGCCCAGTTCCCTTATCATCGAGGCGGATACCACCTTGCCGACGTACAACGACGCGCCAAAGGACGCGAGCTGAACGGAGGAGTGCAGTGCCAAAACCATCCCGGTGAAAAGCCCCGTCAGCATGACGATGGGGATGGAGCCGACGCCTATCACGTCCATCTGGAAGAGTATCTCCCGGATGTAGCGCGGCCTCTTAAATATCCCGGTGGCGCCCGACCAGCAGAGCTTCGAGAAGTCCTGCACCACGAAGACGAAGTTCTTTATCTCATTGCCTACAAGCTCCGGCGCGGTCTCCATCGTTGACCTCTTCAGGACATCTCCAAAAGCACCGCCCTCGCTGGGGCCCCGTCACCGTCCTTTATCTTAAGCGGCAGGCATATTAGCTCGTAGGTACCGGGCTCCACGCCTGAGAGCTCGAGCCCCTCCAGTATCACCACCCCAGCTTCGAGCAGGGCGCGGTGCGCCTCAAGGCCTTCGTGCCCGGAACACTCTATAGTCGGGCCGTCTATGCCTACCAGCCTGACACCTTTACCAACCAAATGCAAGGACGCATCATTCGTCAGCCCGCCTCTGCCGCCCGTCTTGAACAGGACCCGGACTGCCGCACCAATGCCCGCCGCCCCAAGGAACTCCCTGTCTATCTCCGCCCCGCCCGTATCCACTACCAGGGCCGGGCCAATAAGTGCTTCCAGAGACACGGAGTCCGCGCCCGCCCCGCCTGACAAGAGGTGCAATGGCGGGTCGATGTGCGTTCCGGTGTGCGTGCCGAATGATACTGCCGAGACGTTGGCCTCGTCTCCGTTTTCGAGCCTTGCGACCCTCCTGACGCTCACTTCCGGGTCGCCGGGATAGACCTCCATCCCTTCCTCTATGGCCTTCGATATATCGTGTATCCTCATCAGCCCCCGAGAGACTCGATGTAATGCTGGGCCATGAAGGCCGCGAGCGCACCGTCGCCTACGGCGGTGGCCACCTGCCTGAGAGGCGTTACGCGACAGTCGCCCACGGCGAACACCCCTTCCATTGACGTCGAGAGCAGGCAGTCGGTCTTTACAAAACCGTAGTCGTCCTTTGTCACGTCTATGAAGTCCACGTTCGGGCTGATTCCGACGAACACGAATACGCCGTCCACGGCAAGCTCCGAGGCCTCGCCCGTCACTGTGTCCTTGAGACTCAAGCCCTGGACGCCCATGAAGTTGCCCTTGACCTCTTCGACTACCTTGTTCAAGTGGAACTCGAACCTGGGCTCGGCATACGCGCGGTCCTGCGTCACCTTCTCAGCCCTGAACTTGTCGCGCCGGTGGATTATGTGTACCTTCTTTACCATCTTGGCAAGGAACAGCCCCTCCTTGAGCGCGGCGTCACCGCCGCCTACCACCGCTACCTCGCGGTCCTTGAAGAAGAACCCGTCACAGGTCGCGCAGAAGGACACCCCTTTGCCTATGAAGTCGGACTCGCCCGGCACCCCGAGCCGCTTGGGCCTTGCGCCGGTGGAGACTATCACGGCCTTTGCCTGCATAGGGCCCTCGGAGGTCTCGAGCTCCTTGTAGCCGCCCATGTCCTTTATGGCCGTCACCTCGGTGAACTTTATGTCGAGCCCGAAGCCCCTCGCCTGCTCCTCGAAGAGCTTCATAAGCTCGATCCCGCCAATGCTTTTGAAGCCGGGGTAGTTCTCTATCACGTCGGACATGCATATCTGTCCGCCGATGCCCATCTTCTCCACGAGCAGCGTGTCCAACTGCGCCCTTTTTGCGTAGATACCTGCCGTCAGTCCGCCCGGGCCGCCGCCCACTATTATCAGGTCGTGCATTAAGTTATTTTCCTCCCTTTCAAGGCAAAATTATCCGCCTATTCTACCCGGAACGGCGGGCTTTGGCAAGGGAATTAGGCCGTATCACTCCAGCCATTCCATCTGCGCCCTGAGCCTGGGCTCGAGCCCTGCCACGACCATCCGGGTGTTGTGCGGGAGGGCGGCGCCCAGAAGCCCTTTCAGGTCTTTTATGGTGTCTATGTCCTGGAGGGGAGGAAGGCAGAATACGGTAAGGCCTAATGAGCGGGCTTTTTCCATCGTAGCGCCGAAGACACCGGGTCCCGACCAGGATATGCCGTCGAATAGCTCCGGTATCGGACGCTTCATCCCTATCAGGTAGTACCCGCCGTCGTTCGCCGGGCCTATGACCAGGTCTGCCTCGTCGAGCTTGACGAAGGCGGTGCAGAGATAATACGGGGGAAGGGTCGGCACGTCGGTGCCTATTATAGCCGCCTTGCCAGCGCCGCGTCCGAACGCGCAGGCAAGCGAGCGTTTCATCCGCTCTCCCAGGCCCTCGCCTTCCTGGAGGCCGTACTCGATGGGCAGGCCGAAGCAGAGCTCCTGCACCATATCGAGCGTCCTCTCGGGCGTGTACGCAAGACAGCGGCGGATGCCGGGAAGACACGCGGTCTTTGCCACCATGTCGGCGAGGAGCGCCCGCTGCAGCCCGGCCGCCTCTTCGAAACTCAGGTGCGGGAACAGCCTGGTCTTCACCATGCCCGCTATGGGCGCCTTGGCGAATATTATCAGGAAGTTTTCCAACTCGACCACCTCGGATATGGAGGGGTAAGTACAAAGCCCGGCGGCGGGCACTTCCGTCTAATCCCTTAACACCCAGAAGGATTCCTTGTATTCATGGTAGGTCAGGCTGTCGAGGATGTTTCTTCTTGAGATAGCGCCGACCAGACGGCCGTCCTTGACGACCGGGACACGCAGCAGGTGTTTCTCGGTCATCAGGTCTATGATATTATCCACGGGCATGTCATGCTCGACACAGACGGGGTCGCTACTCATCATATCTCCGGCGGTTACCTCGTCGAGCGTCTTGCCGGCGCGGATGGCCTTCAGGATATCGAACTCGGAGATGATGCCGACCACGCCCCCGTCGTCGTCCACTACAGGGAGGCTCGAATAGTCGTCGGAAAGGAGCTTCATCGCCACGTCCCTGCCCTTGGCAGTTTTCTTCGGGGCCTTCAACCTCCCCATGATGTCCTTTGCAAGCATTATTCACCCCCTGTTTTGGGTATCAATGATTTATCCGGGCCAACCTTGATGCCCGCTTGCAAAAGGCTCGGCGCACTAATATCGCGCGCAACACTAAAAATATAGCATGGAATTGAACGGTTTGCTTGATTATTTATGGGACGGGGGCAAAAAAATCGCCCGGGAAGGGGTGCCCGGGCCAAGTTTTAAAGGAGCGTACATTTTCGGATTACGGACGGCGGTAGACCGTTTTTCGGTTCCCCCTGGACGGTCAACCTCCGTCTTCGTGCAAACAGCTCGCTCGGCCCGACAAATCTGTCTGTACGGTCCGTACTACGCTTCCTGCCCCTTACCCAAAAACTCTATGGTACGAAATGCTTAAAAACTTTATGATTGGACTGCGGTGCTGCGGGTGGTTCGAAATGCTTATGTTGTTATAAGAAAAGCAACTTCCATGCCAATTATTAAACTTATTTAATACGCCAAAAAGCGCTTACAAAACAGCGCATTACGGCGCAGAGCCAGTATGACCATACTCCCGAAGTATTAAAATTGAGTGTTTTCGCGCCTTGACCCGTGATGGAAATCGTTCAGTCAAATTATAATTTTAGACTATTCGGAGGACTTTCAAGACCGGGGCAACAAAGCCGGAATTTCCTGGGACTTCCATTAGACCAACGCGCTAGACGGTCATGGATTTCCAGCATGAGCTTTGGCAATGATGTTATTGTACAGCTGCTCCGCCATCCACAAATTCCTTTCAGCAGAGGGGTGGCCGTCTTTAATATGAATTGTTTTTTTCATTCCAGTCGGCATATCCTCTGGAACGATCACATTTACCCTGTTTGCCCTCAGGATGGATTCAAATAGCTCTATTTCTTTAGCCGACATATTATACGAGTCCCAAATTACCACATAGAACTCCCCTTTAAAACGCTCATCGAAGAGACTCTTCGATTCAATTACGACCTTTGCGGTGGTTTTTACGCGTTCTTTGCTGGACATCATCATCCAAGAGCTATCCTCTGTTATTGCCCTTGCAAATGGCGAAACCTTCCTGAGCAGGCCTTTTTCACTCAATAGCCTAAGACGGAAGCCGTAATAAGGATTTTTATATATTTTGAACGGGCCGACGAGGTTCCCGTCCTTTCCCAAGGCAAAGACTGGAAACTCGGTTCGGTAATCGTTAAACGACGGGGTTGTCCTTAAAACGTGGTCTCCCATAAAGTTGGAGTCAATCCCAATCTTCGTTGAAATTTGAAGTGGCCCCGTTGTCATGGTTTACGCGGCGGCCCTTTCCGCCGGTTTCCTGTCCTCGATTTTCAGGTCTTTCTTGAGAGCCAACCTAAGCAGAGGC
>Ga0334722_10000218_pt1 | contig 87057 bp, 84 predicted proteins | sample C3_bottom_MG_FD_207210 | JGI IMG/M metagenome (GOLD analysis project Ga0334722, IMG submission 207210) | Sediment microbial communities from Yellowstone Lake, YNP, Wyoming, USA - C3_bottom | ecosystem: Environmental > Aquatic > Freshwater > Lake > Sediment | place: USA: Wyoming | collected...
TCGTTGTTGGTGTCGCGGAGGACCACAGGGACCATCTGCTCGTCTACCTGTTTGCGATGCTTTTACCTTTCTACGCCGACACTCTTGCGACCTGGCGCGCGCTAGCCGCAGCCATGGCAGCGCTCGGCTTCATTTTGTTCCTCTTCTGGCATCTGAATCTTCATTACATGAACCTACTGTTCGCGGTGTTCGGGTACCGGGTGTTCACTCTTTATCCGGTTGCGGACGGCAACCCCCTGAGCGGCCGGATTAACTACGTGCTCATCACACGCAGAGTGGCTTTGGCGGCGGGTGATCGCATTGACGCCTACCGTATCAGCGATACCATTTACTTCGAGGTCAATACATGAAACTCCATTTCGATTTGAAGAGCGTGAAGACGACGGAGTTCGGCGTTGGTTGCGATGATGGCGACGCTCGAGTGTTCTCCTACATCGCGGTAGATGCCGGCGTGCAGTCCGCATTACGCAAAATGGCAGAGGAGACGTGGCACGCAATGATTGACGCTGACGGGGCACCCCTAAAGTACGAACCGTCCGAAAAACACGGGGGCATCGAGTACGTGTACCTACCACTTCAAAACGATTGGAGCACCTCATTGCGCGACCTGCATCAAGCGAATAATCTGGCACCGGATGGGACTGCGCTGTCAGACCCCGCCAAGGTCTTTTGCTATTTCGCCCGACTGACCGACGCAAAGGGCCAACGTCTGACGGCACTTCGCCGAGCCACACAGTTCAAGGGTGTGCTCAAGAACCGCCTGATTCGGCTGGTGACGGACGCCCTAAAAATCATCGAGGACAAAGTCTTCAAGTTGGATACGGATTTCGACTTGCTGATCGACTCCGACAACGTTCACATTCTACGGCCAAGTGGTTTTGAGTTCATCGGGCAGCTACAGGAAGCGGTGCTCAATGCGGTACCGGAAAACATCAAGACCCTTCAAAAGGAAATTGCATTTGTAGAGTTCGACTCCATTCTGGCGTACGCAAGCATGCACCCTCGTGCAGCTCGATACGTGGCGTCGATTCGCGCGCAGAAGGAAACGACGAACATTGACAAGCGAGCCCTTAAGACGCTGTGCAAGAGCACGGGCGTAGATATTCATGAGTCGAACGGGAAGATCACCATCGACGAAGGCCACATCATGGGATTCCTCGAAGTACTGGACCGGAGGCGATACGAGATTGAACTCGTGAAGGACGCGCCGGAGCGTTATCGCGCTCCTAGCCGAGAGAAGCTTGGCAGCACCGACAGGGGCGCGCGATGACCGAGCGGGAAAAGCTCCTTGAGTCGATTGCGTCGACCGTAGCTGACTACCGCGCCGGAGAGATCACAGCGCCGACCCCGCAGCATGTAGATCGCTGGGTCAAGCAGTTCGATGCGGTAGTGCAGCTTCCGCTGCTGCGCGAACTTAATTTCGTACTTAGGCAAACATACTTCACCAAGAGTAAGGTCACATCGTTCTTAAGGGGTCTCCTCAAGAACGAGAAGCTTGTCGGAGCCGAACCGTGTGCCTTCTGGAATCAAGTAAAGTTTCTGCGTATTCAAGGCGGTGGCCGTAGTCAGCGCGAGATGTTGTCCATGCTGGACTCGATTCTCTTGGAGGAATGCGGAGTCGCGACCGCTGCCTGCGGCAAGGACGCGAAGACGTTCATCTATCTGGATGACGTAATCTTCACTGGGAATCGCGCCTTGAAAGACCTTTGCGCGTGGGTTACGTCCGACGCCCCCAAGGACGCGACGGTACACGTCATCACGATCGCTTTCCATCGCGGCGGCCAGTTTTATGCCAAGAACAAGATCGACGAAGCAGCGGCGACAGCCAAGAAGACCATCAAACTCAGTTGGTGGCGTTGCGCAGAGCTTGAGGACACAAAAGCTCATATAAACACGTCTGATGTTCTTCGTCCGACGAGTCTGCCGGCCGATCCACTAGTGCAGGCGTACGCCGAAAGCCTGAAGTACAAGCCAGTCTTGCGCCATGCGGGCAATCGAGGTGAACACGAGTTCTTCTCTTCGGACGAAGGGCGAATCCTATTGGAGCAGGAGATGCTTATGGCTGGTGTGAAGATTCGCCAGATGTGTCCCCATCTGAACGTCTATCAGCGCCCACTAGGAAACATGGTGTTGCAGACACTCGGATTTGGCTCATTGATTGTCACCTTCCGCAATTGTCCCAATAACGCGCCGCTCGCATTGTGGGCCGGGGACCCGTGGTATCCACTGTTCCAGAGAAAGACGAACTGATGCAGCGGCCATCCGAAACGCGAACCTACTCGCGACAGGACTCCGTCGTCTTTCGGAAGACGACGGAGTCGTTCGGCGGGCTGTCGAACATGGCCGGCGGCTTTCCAGTAAACGTCAACGGTCTGCGCATTTTCACGTCGGAAGCACTGTACCAGGCCTGCCGATTCCCGCACCGGCCGGAGGTGCAGCGGCTCATCATCGGACAGGCAAGCCCGATGACGGCGAAGATGAAGAGCAAACCATACCGTCACGATTCACGGCCCGACTGGGATCAGGTGCGAGTCAAAATCATGAGGTGGTCCCTGCGGGTGAAGCTGGCACAGAACTGGGTCAAATTCAGCGACTTGCTCTTGGCCACAGGTGACCGACCGATCGTCGAGGAATCCCGTAGAGACGATTTCTGGGGCGCAAAACCCATCGACGAGGTCATGCTTGTCGGGACCAACGTGCTCGGCCGCTTGTTGATGGAATTGAGGGAGGCAGTTAAGAACGGCGCACAGGATTCGTTGCTGCGGGTCGAACCGCTCTCCATTCCCGATTTCTTGCTCGATGGTTGCCCTATCCAGACGGTCGCTCTCGATGGGACCGAAAGACGCGCGCCTATCCTGCCAAGAATCGAACGCCCAGCGCACGCGATCACCCCGACCACGGATGCTATCCAGGTCTCGCTCTTCGAGCAATCTACGGTGAAGGAAGCGCCCGCGCTCTACCTCTTGCCGGGCAACGGACAGGTCGCGGCAATTGCGGAGCTCAAGCCCTATCCCACGATGAAGGATTCCGGTGTGCCGTGGCTGGGGGCGGTGCCGGGGCATTGGGAGGTGCGTCGGCTGAAGTACCTCTTGCGGGAGCGCGACTCCCGCTCCGCCGACGGTGCCGAGCAATTGCTTCGGGTATCTCAATACACCGGCGTCACTCAGCGTAAGCCTGCAGACGGACTAGACGAGCCGGACACCCGAGCTGAATCGCTGGTTGGCTACAAGTGCGTTGAATCGGATGATCTCGTCGTAAACATCATGCTCGCATGGAACGGCAGCATGGGTGTCTCCCGGTTTCCAGGCATCGCAAGTCCGGCCTACTGTGTCTATCAATTCCGAGCGGGTGCGGAGCCGTGGTACTTCCATCATTTGTTGCGCTCTTCCGCCTACAAAGCGCGGATAAAGGCCGTTTCCACTGGCGTAGTTGAGAGTCGGTTGCGCCTCTACACGGCCGATCTGTACCGACTCGAGGCGCTCATCCCGGCCCTCCCCGAACAGGCCGCCATCGTACGGTTTCTCGACCACGCCGATAAGCGCATCCGGCGCTACATTCGCGCCAAGCAGAAGCTGATTAAGTTGCTGCAGGAGCAGAAGCAGGCCATCATCCACCGCGCCGTCACCCGCGGCCTCGACCCCAACGTCCGCCTCAAAACCTCCGGCGCCGAATGGCTTGGGGAGGTGCCAGAGCATTGGAGTGTGGTCACGATGCGGCGGGTCATCCGTCGCGCGGTTGACGGACCTCACCATTCTCCGAACTACGTTGATCACGGCATCCCGTTTCTTTCGGCGAGGAACATTAGGGCTGATCGGTGGAGTCTGGACGACGCAAAGTACATCTCCGAATCGGACTACGCGGAGTTCTGCCGGCGTGTGATGCCAGAACCTGGTGATGTGCTTTATACAAAAGGTGGCACTACTGGTGTTGCTCGCGCGGTGGACCTGACGTTTCCCTTCCAGGTTTGGGTTCATGTCGCTGTACTCAAGATTGTCAAGTCGAAGGTGCTACCGGACTTTCTGGCAGTATCCTTGAATGCCCCGCGCTGTTATGAGCAATCGCAGCTATTCACAAGGGGGGCGACGAATCAAGACCTCGGCCTTAGCCGGATGAAGGACATCGTTTTCGCGTTGCCACCTCTCTCCGACCAAGCCGCGATCCTCGTCTACTTGAATGACGCGACGCAGAAAATTGGGGAGACCATCGCACGCGCCCATAGCGAAATCTTCCTCCTCCGCGAATACCGCACCCGCCTGATCGCCGACGTGGTGACGGGCAAGCTGGACGTGCGCGCGGCAGCCGCGAAACTGCCCGATGAGACCGACAAGCCAGAAGCGTTCGACCAAACCGACGCGCTGGCCGAGGGCGACGAACCCGCGGACGGCGACCTCGACCCTGCGCCGGAGGAGGTCGAGGCGTGAAGAGCCGGTACTGCCGGGAAAGACAGGGAACCGCGAGGCAACTAGGTGTGAAAACGCGACTTTGGCAGTCGCCGAAGCTAAGGTAGGATACAGGGTCATGGAAATCACCCTTCAGCCGCTGGTGCTCCAATGGGCCCGCCAGCGCGCGGCGCTCGATGAGGAGGTCCTGGCCAAGAAGGTCGGGACGAAGCCTGAGCGCGTCGTGGACTGGGAGCAAACCGGGCACCTCAGCTTCAGTCTGGCGCAGAAGCTCGCCAAGGCGACCTATACCCCGTTCGGCTACCTCTACCTTCCGACACCGCCGGAAGAGCATTTGCCTATTCCCGATTTCCGCACCGTCGGCGGGGCCGGCGTGAGACGCCCGAGCCCGAATCTCATCGACGTACTTGATGACGCGTTGCAGCGGCAGGACTGGTTCCGCGACTACCTGATCGCGTATGGCGAGCAGCCTATCGCTTACGTCGGCAGTCTGACGATCACGATGCCTATCGCGGAAGCGGTCGCGCGGGTGCGGCAGGTCGTGCCGTTTGGTGTGGCTGCAAGGGCGGAAGCGCGGACCTGGGAAGAAGCGCTGACGCTGCAGATCGAGCAGATCGAAAGCAGCGGCATCCTGGTGATGCGCAGCGGCATCGTGCGCAGCAACACGCATAGGCCGCTCTCGGTCGATGAGTTCAGGGGATTCGCGATCGCAGACCGATACGCGCCGCTGATTTTCATCAATGGGCGTGACTCGCTTGCGGCGCAGATGTTCACGCTCGCGCATGAGCTGGTACACATCTGGGCCGGTGTCTCGGGTGTATCGAGCCTGGACAACACCTACCCGGTGGACCGGGCCGAGGAACGGTTTTGCAATCAGGTCGCGGCTGAACTGCTCGTCCCCGAGGCTGAGCTGCGCCAGCAGTGGCCCGAGGCGAGCCGCCAACCCCAACCCGTCGCCTGGCTTCTGCGTCAGTTCAAGGTAAGTTCTCTGGTCGTGCTGCGCCGGCTCAACGACCTTGGTTTGATCGACAGAGATACCTTCCAGCGCTTGTACCGCGAGGAAGAAGCGCGGTTTCGTACCATAGCCGCAGAGCGGGCAGGAGGCGGCGACTTTTACCGCACGCAGCGCACCCGTTCCGGCCGCCGGTTTGCGCGTGCCTTGATCGAGAGCACGCTGGAAGGCCGGACTCCTTACCGCGATGCGCTTCGTCTGCTCGGGATAAGCAAGGTGGGCACGTTCCATGAGTTCGCGCGACAACTGGATTTCCCGGTCTGATGGCCTACCTGCTGGACGCCAATACGCTGATCCAGGCCAAGAACGAGTACTACGGCTTCGATCTGTGCCCAGGCTTCTGGGATTGGCTGGATCAACAGAGTGCCGCAGGCAATGTATTCAGTGTTGAGGCGGTAGAACACGAGCTTGAGCGCGGTGATGACCAGCTCGCGGAATGGGTCAAGGATCGCCATACGGGATTTTTTCTTCCCGTTGATCAACGGACAAGCGGCGCAATGGCAGCGGTTAGCGGTTGGGTGCAGGCCACCGATTTTCGGGAGGACGCTAAGCGCAGCTTCCTCGGGGGTGCGGACCCGTGGCTGATTGCGCATGCGTCCGCTCATGGCGGCACGGTAGTCACGCACGAAGTTCATCAGGACGGCCAGAAGAATAAAGTGAAGATTCCAACCGTGTGCAAGGCGCTCAACGTGCCGTGCATCCGAACCTTCGAAATGCTGCGAGCCGAACGCGTGCGTTTTGTGCTTGCGGCGTAGAAGAAGATAACGCCAATGCCCACTGACACCAGCGAAAAGGGACTGGAAAGCCTGATTGTCGAGGCGATGACCGGTGTGCCCAGCGGTGTTGATCCCACGCAGGGCGGCGCCCACAAGCCACCCACTTCTTACGGTGGTACAGGTTGGTTGCTGGGCAGTGCTCAGCAGTACGACCGAGAGCATGCCCTCGATCGCTACCAGCTCCTGTCGTTTCTCCAAACGACTCAGGAATCGGCGTTCGACGCCCTGGCGCTTGAAGCGGATGGCCCGGCGCGGCTGAAGTTTTTCGCCCGGTTGCAGGGCGAGATCGCCAAGCGCGGCGTGATCGACGTATTGAGGCATGGCGTCAAGCATGGGCCGCACCAGGTCGATCTCTTCTATGGCACCCCGTCGCCGGGCAATGAGAAGGCGAAAGAGCGATACGCCCAGAACCGTTTCAGCGTCACGCGGCAACTGCGCTACAGCCGGGACGAGACCCAGCATGCGCTTGACTTCGGGCTGTTCATCAACGGCCTGCCCATCGCCACGTTCGAACTGAAGAACAGCCTCACCAAGCAGACTGTGGAAGACGCCGTGGAGCAGTACATGCGCGACCGCGACCCGCGCGAGAAATTGTTCGAATTCGGCCGCTGCGTGGCTCACTTCGCGGTGGACGATCACGAGGTGCATTTTTGCACGCAGCTAAAAGGCAAGGGCTCATGGTTCCTGCCCTTCAACCTTGGCTGGAACGACGGTGCGGGCAATCCGCCCAACCCGGACGGGCTCAAGACCGACTACCTTTGGAAGCGCGTACTCACGCCGCGCGGGCTGACCGACATTCTCGAAAACTATGCGCAAGTGGTGGAAGAGAAGAACGAGAAGACCGGCAAGAAGAAACTGACTCAGATTTGGCCGCGCTACCACCAACTCGATGTAGTGCGACTGCTTTTGACTTACGCTGGCGAACACGGGGCAGGCCATCGGTACCTGATTCAGCACTCCGCTGGCAGCGGCAAGTCGAACTCGATTGCGTGGCTCGCGCACCAGTTGATCGGTCTCAGGAGGGCCAGCGCCGAGGTGTTCGACTCTATCATCGTCGTTACCGATAGGAAGATTCTCGACAAGCAGATCCGCGACACCATCAAACAGTTTGCGCAGGTCGGCGCGACCGTGGGCCACGCCGAGAACTCGGGCGATTTGCGTGGCTTCATCCAGAGCGGCAAGAAGATCATCATCACCACGGTGCAGAAGTTCCCATTCATTCTGGACGAGATCGGAAGCGAGCATCGGGGGCGCAAGTTCGCCATCATCATCGACGAGGCGCACTCCAGCCAGGGCGGCAAGACCTCGGCAGCGCTATCGATGGCGCTGGCCGAAGGCGGCGCGAAGGAGCCGGACGAAACGCCCGAGGACCGCATCAACCGCATCATGGAAGCGCGCAAGATGCTGCCCAACGCCAGCTATTTCGCCTTCACCGCCACCCCTAAGAACAAGACGCTGGAGATATTCGGTCAGCCGGACCCGCAAGCAGATGGCACGGTCAAGCACCGGCCTTTTCATAGTTACACCATGAAACAGGCAATCCAGGAGGGTTTCATCCTCGACGTACTCAAGTACTACACGCCGGTCAATAGCTACTACAAGCTGGTAAAGACGGTGGAGAACGACCCCGAGTTCGACACCAAGCGCGCGAAAAAGAAACTGAGACACTATGTCGAGAGCCACGACCGCGCAATCCGGCTTAAGGCCGAGATCATGGTGGATCACTTTCACGAACAGGTGCTGGCACTGAACAAGATTGGCGGGCAGGCGCGGGCAATGGTAGTAACTAGCGGTATCGAGCGTGCCATCCAGTATTTCCATGCTTTTCGCGACTATTTGAAGGAACGCAAGAGCCCGCACCAAGCCATCGTGGCGTTCTCGGGAGAGCATGAGTACGGCGGCGCAAAGGTCACAGAAGCGTCGTTGAACGGGTTTCCGTCGAACCAGATCGCCGACCAGATCGCCGAGGATCCGTATCGTTTCCTAATCTGCGCCGACAAGTTCCAGACCGGTTACGACGAGCCGCTGCTGCACACGATGTACGTGGACAAGTTGCTGTCGGGCATCAAGGCGGTGCAGACCCTGTCGCGGCTCAACCGTGCGCATCCGAAGAAGCACGATGTGTTCGTGCTCGACTTCATGAACGACGCAGACACGATCGAGGCAGCCTTCGCCGACTACTACCGCACCACCATCCTCAGCGAGGAGACGGACCCGAACAAGCTGCACGATCTGAAGGCGGCGCTTGACGGGTATCAGGTGTACGCGCCGGCGCAGGTGAACACGCTGGTGGATTTGTACCTGTCCGGGGCCGACCGCGACAAGCTGGATCCGATCCTCGACGCGTGCGTCGCGACCTACAAGGAGCATCTGGACGAGGATGCGCAGGTGGACTTCAAGGGCAAAGCCAAAGTGTTCTGCCGCACCTATGGCTTTCTCTCGTCGATACTGCCTTACACTAGCGCCGACTGGGAACGGCTATCCATCTTCCTAAACTTCCTGGTTCCCAAGCTGCCCGCACCGGTAGAGGAGGATCTTTCGAAGGGTATCCTTCAGGCGATCGACATGGACAGCTACCGGGTCGAGAAGCAGTCAGTGGCAAAGATTCAGCTTCCTGACGCAGACGCCGAGATCGAGCCGGTACCGACCACCGGCGGCGGGCGCAAAGCGGAGCCGGAGCTTGATCGGTTGTCGAACATCATCAAGGCGTTCAACGATCAGTTCGGAAGCATCCCCTGGTCCGATAGCGACCGGGTGCACAAGCTCATTACCAAAGATATTCCGGCGCGGGTCGGGGCCGACACCGCCTACCAGAACGCACGGCAGAACTCAGACAAGCAGAATGCGCGTATCGAGCACGATAAGGCCCTGGCAAGAGTGATGACCGCAGTGCTCAAGGACGATACCGAGCTATTCAAGCAGTTCAGCGACAACGAAGGCTTCAAGAAGTGGCTGACGGACACTGTGTTCGCGCTGACCTACGACAAGCCCGGCAATCCTGCGCGACTCGGCTGAGACGATCCCTCATCGCGCTGCACCCGCCAGATTTACCGCCGGATGTTAAGGCGCATCAGCAAAATCGATCGCTGGCGCGCCTCCCCGCTGCGGTAGAATCGCGGTTCTCGAAATTCACTGCCGCACGATGTCGCTGCTCGCCAATCTCAACCCGGAACAACTCGCCGCCGTCACCCTGCCGAACCAGTCCGCGCTGATCCTCGCCGGCGCGGGCTCGGGCAAGACGCGCGTGCTCACCACGCGCATCGCCTGGCTGATCCAGACCGGCAACGTCAGCCCGGCCGGCATACTCGCGGTCACGTTCACCAACAAGGCGGCGAAGGAAATGCTCACGCGCATCTCTGCCATGCTGCCGATCTCCACGCGCGGCATGTGGGTGGGCACCTTCCACGGCCTGTGCAACCGCCTGCTGCGCGCGCACCACCGCGACGCGGGATTGCCGCAGCTGTTCCAGATCCTCGACTCGGCCGATCAGTTGTCGCTGGTGAAGCGGGTGCTGAAGGCGATGAACGTGGACGAAGACCGCTTCCCGCCGAAGCAGGTGCAGCACTTCATCAACGCCAACAAGGAAGAGGGCAAGCGCGCCGACGAGGCCGAGGCCTTCGACGAATTCAGCCGCCGCTACTGCGAGATTTACGCCGCCTACGACGAGCAGTGCCAGCGCGAGGGCGTGGTCGATTTCGCCGAACTGCTGCTCCGGAGCTTCGAGCTGCTGTCGAAGAACGAAATCCTGCGCGAGCACTACCAGGGGCGTTTCCGCCATATCCTGGTGGATGAATTCCAGGACACCAATCGCCTGCAGTACCGCTGGCTGAAGTTGCTGACGGGTCCGGGCAGCGTGATTTTCGCAGTCGGCGACGACGACCAGTCGATCTACGCCTTCCGCGGCGCGAACGTCGGCAACATGGCCGATTTCGAGCGCGATTTTCGCGTCGAAAACGTGATTCGCCTGGAGCAGAATTACCGCTCGCACGGCAACATCCTCGATGCGGCCAACGCGCTCATATCCAACAACCGCAAGCGCCTGGGGAAGAATCTGTGGACCGCGGCCGGGCATGGCGAACCGCTGCGCATTTACGAAGCCCAGAGCGACGGCTACGAAGCGCACTGGCTGGCCGAAGAAGTGCAGGCGCTCCACCGCGACGGCGTGGCGCGGCGCGACATCGGCGTGCTGTACCGCTCCAATGCGCAGTCGCGCATCCTCGAGCACGCGCTGTTCTCCGCCGGCATTCCCTACCGCGTCTACGGCGGGCTGCGTTTTTTCGAGCGCATGGAAATCAAGCATGCGCTGGCCTATCTGCGCTTGATCGCCAGTTCGGAGGACGACAGCGCGTTCCTGCGCGTGGTGAATTTTCCGGTGCGCGGCATCGGCGCGCGTTCGCTCGAAGCCCTGCAGGACGCGGCCAGGGCGGGCAATTCCAGCCTCTACAATGCGGTGCCAAAGTTGGCCGGCAAGGCGGGCTATTCCCTCGGCGCTTTCGTCGCCATGATCGCGGCCTTGCGCAAGGAGGCCGAAGGCCTCGCCCTGCCCGAGATCGTCGAACACATGCTGGCAAGATCGGGCCTGCTCGCCTATTTCCAGGCGGAAAAAGACGGCGCCGACCGGCTGGAGAACCTGCAGGAACTCGTGAACGCGGCGGCGCTGTTCGTGCAGGAGCAGCAGGAGCAGGAGCAAGCGGAGCAGCAGGACCTGGCCGCGTTCCTCGCGCACGCGGCGCTGGAGGCGGGCGAGCACCAGGCGGGCGAGGGCTCGGACGCGCTGCAGCTGATGACCGTGCATTCGGCCAAGGGTCTGGAATTTCAAGCGGTGTTCATCACCGGACTGGAAGAGGGTCTGTTCCCGCACGAGCAGAGCCGCAATGAGAACGACGGCCTGGAAGAAGAGCGGCGCCTGATGTACGTCGCGATCACGCGCGCGCGCTCGCGCTTGTACCTGTCGTTCGCGCAGAACCGCATGCTGCACGGGCAGACGCGCTACAACGTCGCCTCGCGTTTTTTGGATGAGATACCGGCCGGGCTGGTGAAATGGCTGACGCCGCGCTTGGGCCGCCTGCCGATGCCCGAGCCCATACTCCCGTCGGCCAGGGATGCGGCGATTCCGAAGCCATTGCCGCGCGCGACCCAGATGGGCTGGCGCATCGGCCAGAACGTGGTTCACGCCAAATTCGGCCAGGGCGTGATCGTCGATGCCGAGGGCCAGGGACCGGACGCGCGCCTGCAGATCAATTTCGGCCGCCAGGGGATGAAGTGGCTGGCGCTGGAATACGCGAAGCTGAGCGCAGCCTGAACCCAGGATACAACGCAATGGGTGTCGGTATTACTTGGTTGATTTCACCTTGAGCGGACGCTCCTTTGAACGGAGTCGCCTTGAGCCCGATGACTTGACTGACCCAGCCCGGGCAGTAGGGGCTGTTGGCGTTTCTGGAAAGTAGAGGTCCATTCATATGCCCGACTGGAGCGCACTGGCCTGCACGGCGAGGAACGCGCCCCAGAAGAGGAGCGAAGCGCCGGCCGCTCGCGCGAACCAGATCGGTTGCCATAGAAGTTTTTGGAGCAGCACGAAAATGGCTAGCGCCGCGATCCACGCCAAATTCATCACGCCAAACACGAATAGCAGCCCCATAAGCAGCCAACAGCAGCCGGTGCAGTACGTACCGTGGCGTACCCCCATCGCGAACGCGCCTGAAATACCTTCGCGCCAACCGATCATGAGGATACCCAGAGGCGATTGACATCTGGTGAGGCAGACATTCTTGAGCGGCGTGAATTCGTAGGCGCCCGCCGCGGCGAGGAGGGCCGCGCTCAACCAGGGGCTGGTGCTTTCCATCATCGGCGAGATGAGCCGCACCTCAAGAAGACCCCACTGCGCGAGCGTCGCGAACGCGCTGAATCCGGTCCACATGGCCAGATAACCGAGCGCAAAAACGCCAGTCCCCAGCAGCGCCCGGTGGCGGTCGAAGCGCCCGTGATTGACTTTCGCTACCATCAGCAGGAGCGGTATCGCCGAGGGCAGCATCATCGCCATCATCATTACCGTCCACATGAAAAAGACGAGCAGAAGATCGCTTCCGCCCCAGCCGATCATGGCAGGCATCAGCAGCGAATCGGCGATCGCGTCCATGTTTTCCATTCCCCAGGCCATGTAGAGGACATAAGCCCAGGAAGCGGCAAGAAGGACGGCGGCACCGGCGCCGACCGCGAAGCGCTCTCCGCGCGGGTCCGCCGCCTCTGCGCTAGGACTGGTATGCGAAGGGAGAATAGAAGCCATTCTTACCGCTGATATCGAGCGACATGCCGTGATCGCTGTACTTCAAACGCTTCGAAGTCGAGACCACCGCCGGGTAACCAGGCACCGGGGTAAACGGATGGTTGCTTACGGTCACGAGCGCGCCGCCCTGACCTTCCAGCGCCTCGATGTCAACCTCGGCAATTTTCGGGATGCGTAAGCTGCGCTGCTTGCCATTCTCCGAATACTCAACCAGCACGGGCTTCACGCCCAGCACTTCGCCGATAAGCGGCGCCAGCGCGGCGAGATGGCCGCCCTCTTGTCCGGAGAAGATCCCGCCCATCGCCTGCTGCTGCTCGGCGCTCGCGCGCTCATCCAGGTACAGCGCGACCTTCCATTTCGACTGCATCATATGACCGGGCGAGTGCGCCATCAATACCACGTTCAATCCGTCCAATACCACCTTGTCGAGATTGCCTTTGTCGATGTGCCAGGCGATGAGCGCCGTGCAGTTTCGTTCGGTGGGGGCGCTTAAAAAAACGCAAGGACAAGCTGCGGCGCAATTACAGGCTTCGAAATACGTGCCGGTGACTTTCCATGATTTCGCCATGAGATCCTCCTATGGTTAGTTTGATCTTTAACTCGACTTACTGGACAGCTGGGTTTACTTTCATCTCTCGAGAAACAAAATAACATGACGGAAACGGCGCGTGAACCGGCGCCCGCGCTTCCGGCAAGCAGCCGCTCATAGCAGCTGACTGCGCCTGAGGACGACCTCAAGGTACTGGCCCGGGGCCACCAGCGAGCCATCGGTGGCGCGATTGAACCGTTGTGCCAGGGCGATCAGGTCTGCGGCGAGCGATTCCTGGTTGGCGGCGTCCAGCGCCCCGAACGCCTTCTGCATCGGGCCGTAGAAGGTGCGAAACACCTCAAGCCAATGTGTTGCGCTGCGGTAGCGAAACACGAAGTCCTTGCACCCTATTGCGATCGAATCGACCCGATCGCTGAATAGCTCACGCAAGCGCTGTTCCGTGCCCCAGAGCGAGGGCGGCTTCACGCCGGCCGGCGGGGGTAGGTAGCGGCCCATCAGCTTGAACAGTTCACCGATGAAGCTTGCCGGCGTCCAGTTGGCGAGGCCGATGCGGCCGCCCTGTTTGCACACGCGGGCCAGTTCCGCGGCCGCTTTCTCCTGGTCGGGGGTGAACATCACGCCGAAGGTCGACATCACTACGTCGAAACTCTCATTGGCATACGGCAGATTCTCGGCGTCCGCCTGCTCGAACTGTATCGGCAAACCTTCTGCGCTCGCCCGGGCGCGCGCGCGCTCGAGCAGCGCCGGAACGTAGTCGGTTGAAACGACGTCGCACCAGCGCCGCGCGGCGGCCAGGGTCGCATTGCCGTTTCCTGCGGCGACGTCGAGGACGCGCTCGCCGGCACGCACGTCGAGCGCTTCGCACAGCGACTCGCCGACGATCTGCAGCGTGGTGCCGACGACGGCGTAGTCGCCGGCGGACCAGGCAAGCTGCTGCCTGCCCTTCACCGCAGCAAGGTCAACGGCGGACGGGGTAGTGGAAATGACTGCGGACATGGCTGTACTCCTTCTGATGTGGATGGGGACTTGTCTTGGTTCAGTAGCGCGGTCTTGTGGGGGGCTTGGGTTAATGGAACTTGAAGAGCCGAATGTGCTACTCCGATACGCTGGCGCCCGAGCCACCCATTTCCTTCGGCAGGTCCTTCATCTTCGGCAACCCGTCATTGATTCGCAGCTTCGTCTCCTGATAGTGGACATGGACGCCGGCTTGGTACGGGAAGTCCGGAATCACCGCTGCATACACATCGGTGACTCCCATGCCGGGATGCTCCGTGAAGAGGTGGCCGCCACACGTCTTGCACCATTTGCGATAACTGTTCGGCGTCTTGTTGTAGGTGCCGATGTTGTCTGCTCCGCGTGTGACCTGCACCGCCTCGGGTTTCCATAAAGTGAAGGCGTTGACCGGCCCTGCCGACCAGCTTCGACACGACGCGCAATGGCAATATCCCATTCCGGCCGGCTCACCGCTGACCGTGAACTGAACCGCGCCGCAAAAGCAGCTGCCTTTGTACGCTTTTCCATTGTTCATGACTTTTGCTCCTAGTAACGTGGATTGGAACGGGTCTTGGCACAGGAACGCGGTCCTATTGCCCGCAGTCGTATCGGGGTTTGGCGTTGCCGCTCGACATGCCGCTATTCGACTCCGCGCGAGAGGGCACGGGGTCACGCAAAGCGGGACAAGAACCGGGACAAAGGTGGTGACAAAGCTGCTAGACTAAAAACCGTCGGAAGCCGCGGAGGGTCAGACGCCATGCAGGAGCGGACGCACTCGTTTGGCTACTGGCTGCGGCGTCGCCGCAAGGCCCTGGATCTCACCCAGGAGGCGCTCGCCCAGCGCGTGAGCTGCTCGGGTTTCTCGATCAGAAAGATAGAAGCCGACGAGCGCCGCCCATCGCGGCGGCTCGCTGAACGGCTCGCCACGTCGCTCGCCGTTCCAGAGGCGGAGCGGCGCGATTTCCTCGATGCCGCTCGCGCTTTGCGCGGTGCGAATCGTTTGCCGCTGGACGCCATGCCGGTCGGTAGCGACACGCGCGCCACCACCCCAAGCGCATCGATCCATTCCCCGCCCGAAGCGGCAATCGGCGCCGCGGGCGATACCGTACCGTTCGTCGGCCGCAGCAACGAGTACGGCCTGCTCATCGGACTCGTTGCGCGGCTCACCGCCGGCGCCGGGTACGTCGTTCTGATCGAAGGCGAGCCGGGAATCGGCAAGAGCCGGCTGATGCGCGAGGTCGCGCGCTACGCGGACGCCCGGGAACTGCCGGCGCTGGCAACGAACTGCTACGAGATCGAACGCGCGATGCCATACCAGCCCGTGATCGACCTGGTGATGCGCGCGCTCGACCGCGTAGCGGCCGCTGCGCTGCGCAATCTGGCGCCCGTGTCGCTCGCCGAGCTCGCCGCCCTGGTGCCCGAGGTGGGCGAGCGTCTTCCGGGCCTGCCGCAGCTGTCGAATGACTTTCCCGAGGCGCGGCAGGCGCGCCTGTCCCGCGCAGTGGGCCAACTCCTCGAGGCCGCGCGGGGCGGTCGTCCGTTCGTTCTCATGGTGGACGACATCCAGTGGGCCGACGACGCCAGCGCGCAAGTGTTGCATTACCTCGCCCGTCACGCCGCCGAGCGCCCGGTGCTCGTGATCTACGCCTATCGCGACGAGGAAATCGACAGCGACGAGCGGCTCGCACGGCTCATCGAGAGCCTGCGCCGCGAGACCGGCGCGCGCCGCATGCCGCTCTCCCGCCTGGGTCACGCAGATACCGAGAAGCTGGTCGCGGCGCTCGCCGACGCGAACCTCGGTGATTCGAAACTCGGAACGACGGGGCTGGCCGAGCGCTTGCATCGCGAAACCGAGGGCAATCCGTTCTTTCTGATGTCGATCCTGCAGTCCCTGAGCGAAGGCGAGACGCAACTGGAACCACGCGCGAACGCAGGTCCGGCATTGCTCCCGGACGCGTTGCGCGCCGCCGTGCGCGTGCGACTCGCGCACGTGCCCAAAGAGATCCGGCCGCTGCTCGAGACCGCGGCGATACTCGGCCGGCGCTTCGACTTCGACACCCTCCTCGAGGTGACGCGCGAGCCCGAGGCGCAGTTGCTGGCCGCGGTGGAGGCGCTGGTCAAGCGCCGTTTGCTGCACGAGGAACCCGAGGGCGGCGTCTACGACTTCAGCCACGACAAGGTGCGCGAGGTAGTCTATGGTGACATCGGCGGGGCGCGGCGCAGGCTGCTGCATCAGTCGGTGGCCGAAGCCCTGGAACGCCGCGGCGACGGCGAAACGCACGAACGCGATGCCCGGCTGGCGGAGCACTACGAGCGCGCCCACGTCTGGTCGAAGGCACTGCGCTACCTGGCACTCGCGGGAGAACGCTCGCAGACGCTGTTCGCGATGCGCGCTGCCTTGCACTGGCTGGATCGTGCGATCGCGCTGTCCGAGGCGCACCCGGAGTCACTGGACGCGCGCCAGCGCCTCGCGCTCTACGAGCGGCGCGGGGCCGCGCGTGCACAGGCCGGGCAAACACAGGGCGCAGTAGCCGACTTTCAACTGGTGATCGATGCAGCGCGCGCCGGCGGCGATCGCGCCAAGACGCGCGACGCGCTGATCCAATTGGGCATGGCCTATCGGCGCGCGGACGCGTACGAGGAGGCTACCGCCTGCCTAAACGAAGCGCTGGCGGAATCACGCGCAATGAACGACGAGCGCCATGTCGCCGACACGCTCTATCACCTCGGGACGGTCGCGTGGAGCACCGGGTGCAACGATCAAGCTATTCGGTTCCACCAGCAGGCGGTTGAGATCTGCGAACGCAGGCGATACGCCGATCTCGTCGCGGTACAGGCCTACCACGGCCGCGGCGAGGCGTACTTCGCAAACGCAGAACCGGCGGCGGCGATCGCGTGCTACACGCAGTCGCTCGCGCTCGCCCGCGGCATCGGTGACAAGAGCTACGAGTCGGAAAATCTGATGATGATCGCTCACGCCTGCGTCGGCACCAGGGGGCTCGGCGACTACCCGCGCGCCGCTGCAAACTTCGAGGCCGCGCTCGACATTGCGCGCGCCGCAGATCTGCAATGGCACATCGGACCGACGCTGCTCGGACTGGACCACGTGCGGGCGTGCACCGGCCGCTATGGCGAGTCCTGGATCGGCATGCAGAAGACTCTGCGCTGGCTTGAGAGCCTTAGGCTGGCGCGCTATCAGCTCATCGCCTACGATTTCATCGGCGATCTGCTGCTCGACCTCGGCCTGAACGAGTTCGCGGTCGAACAACTGGAGCGCGGACTCGCGCTCGGGCGCGACACCGGCATCATGTTCTGGCGTACCGCGATCGAGGCACGCCTCGCGCTTGCGCGCTCGCGGCTCGGCCAGGGGGACGCCGCGCCGGCGCTGCAGGCTACGCTCGAGCAAACGAAGCGCAGTTCCGAGCGCTATATGATGGTGAAGTGCATCGACAGCCTGGCGGAGATCGCGCTTGCGGCGGGCGACGCGAGCCGCTGCCGTGCGTTGGCGGACGAGTTGCTCGCGATCGCCGAGCCGAACGGCCTGCGCGAGCTCGAGGGGGGCGCGCGGCGCTGGCGCGGCGAGGCTTTGCTCGCGGAGAAAGCCTACGTGGCGGCGCAGGTGGAGTTGTCCCGCGCCGCGGCGCTGGCGGAGGCTATCGGCCGGGTGCGGCTGCAGATGGATGCCGAGGCTGCGCTGGCTCGTCTGTTTGGGGAGCAGGGTCAGAGCGACGCCGCGCAATGCCACCACGCCAAGGCGCGGGCGATCGCAGCGGAAATCGAGAAGAGCCTGGTGTCCTCGGGGCTGGAGGCGCGACTGCGGGTGACCGACGACGCGCGCTGACGGGGACGGCGCCTGACGAAAGCCAAAGTCCTGGACCCCGTCCAGATCGGCAGCACAAAAAGGCAACAGACGACTCTCTAGATTGGACAGGTGATTTCTCAAGCGATTGCGACACAGTTGGACCGTGGTCCATTGCAAACTGCAAGCCTGCTTCCACAATCGATCGACCCGTGCGCGGGCTCAAACGCCGTCCGTATCCCCGAACAGCGGCAACTGCCGCGCCAGCGACAGCACCTGTTCCTCGACGGCGCGCTTGGCCTCGGCCAGGGTTTTGGCTTCGCCCGCTCGGGTGCCGGTCTGCCAGCGGTAGATGCCGTCCCACTGGCCGCGTTCGCCGAGTTGCACCGTGCCGATGCGCTCCTTGCCTTGCCAATAGCCGTGCGACTGGTAGCCGCGCTCCCAGAACGGCCTTGCTCTTCTTGCGCTTTTTTTCTGCATAGGCGCTAGCTTACCAAAGTGCTCCCTGCGCGACCACCCAGTAGCGTGCGCAACGCCCTGCGGCCGACCACAGCGCCACCGCGACCCAGTTGAGCCTGGCCCAGCCCGCGGCCAGGCACAGCGCGTCGCCGACGAAAGGCAGCCAGGCGAGCGCGAGCAGCGGGCTGCCGTAGCGTGTGACCCGATCGAGTTGAGTCAGCGGTTTTTTCGCGCCGATATAGCGCCCGATCAGATAGGTAGTGAGGCCGCCCGCGGTATTGCCCAGCGTGGCCACGGCGATCGCGGGCCAGCCGAGGTCTGGGTGCATCTTGAGTACGGCGAACAGCGCCGCTTCCGAGCTGATCGGCACTAAGGTCGAGGCGAGAAAGCTCCAGCCGAGGAGCGTTGCGAGGCTCGCCTCGACCCCGATCAAGCCGGTTCCCCGTCAGGCGCCCAGCGGGTTGCGTCTTGCCCCGGCAAAGCACATCCTGCTACCCTTGCACGCCTATATTGAAACGAATTGCTATGCATCCCGACTATCTCGAAAAAATCCTCAAGGCCCGCGTCTACGATGTGGCGATCGAATCGCCGCTGGAAGCAGCGCCCATCCTGTCCGCGCGCCTGCACAACAGCCTGCTGCTCAAACGCGAAGACATGCAGCCGGTATTCTCGTTCAAGCTGCGCGGCGCGTACAACAAAATGGTGCAGTTGACCCCGGCCAAGCTGAAGCGCGGGGTCATCGCCGCCTCGGCCGGCAACCATGCCCAGGGCGTGGCGCTGGCGGCGCAGCGCCTGCACTGCAAGGCGCTGATCGTGATGCCGGTGACCACGCCGCGGATCAAGGTGGACGCGGTGCTCGCGCGCGGCGCCGAGGTGCTGCTGGTCGGCGACTCCTACGACGAGGCCTATCGGCAGGCGCTTAAAGTCGGCAATGCGCGCAAGCTCACCTTCGTGCATCCCTACGACGACCCGGATGTGATCGCGGGCCAGGGCACCATCGGCATGGAGATCCTGCGCCAGGCAAAGGCGCCGATCGACGCGATTTTCGTCGCCATCGGCGGCGGCGGCTTGATCTCGGGGATCGCCGCCTACGTCAAGCGCCTGCGTCCGGAGATCAGGATCGTCGGCGTGCAGCCGGTGGATTCGGATGCCATGGCGCGTTCGCTCAAAGCCGGCCGGCGCGTACGCCTGGCGCAGGTGGGCCTGTTTGCCGACGGCGTGGCGGTGAAGCAGGTGGGCAAGGAAACCTTCCGCCTGTGCCGGCAACTGGTCGATGAAATCATTCTGGTCGACACCGACGAGACCTGCGCCGCGATCAAGGACGTGTTCGAGGAAACGCGCTCGATTCTCGAGCCGGCAGGCGCCCTGGCGATCGCCGGCGCCAAGGCGTATGTGGAGAAAAAGGGCGTGCGCGGGCAGACGCTGGTGGCGGTAGCCTGCGGCGCCAACACCAATTTCGATCGCCTGCGCTTCGTCGCCGAGCGCGCCGAGGTGGGCGAGCACCGCGAGGCGATCCTCGCCGTGACCATCCCCGAGCGTCCCGGCAGCTACAAGAAGTTCTGTGCCACCCTGGGGGCGCGCAACGTCACCGAATTCAACTATCGCATCGCCGGCTCGAAGGAGGCGCATGTGTTCGTCGGCGTAAGCGTGCACGATCGCGATGAAACTGCGCGCCTGATCCGCAAGCTGCGGCACCACGGCCTGAAGACCCTGGATCTGTCCGACAACGAAATGGCCAAGCTGCACGTGCGCCACCTGGTCGGCGGGCACGCGCCGCTGGCGAAAAACGAGCTGCTCTACCGTTTCGAATTTCCGGAGCGCCCAGGCGCGTTGATGCGCTTCCTCGACAGCATGCGTCCCGACTGGAACATCAGCCTGTTCCATTACCGCAACCACGGCGCCGATTACGGTCGCGTGCTGGTGGGCATGCAGGTGCCGCCGCGCGAAATGCCGCAGTTCCGCCGCTTCCTGCACGATCTGGGCTACCCGTTTTGGGACGAGAGCAAGAATCCGGCGTACCAGCTGTTCCTCGGTTGACGGGCGCCAGCCGTTGACGCCGGCCCTATGAATCCTCGCCGAAATACCCCCGCGCAATCTCGTCCGCGTAACACACCGGCGAATTGAGACCGGACCCCTTGGCGTTGCCGGGCACGCCGAGAAATTCGAGCTTGCCGTCGTTGCGTTGATAGACGCCGCGCTCGGTGACGACGTAATCCATGGGGATGTCCCATGGCTGCGGCTGGATGGTCTCGATCGCCGCGAGTTCGAAGCTTACGCCGATGACCGCAGGCCTCCAGTCTTGCAGCGCTTCCAGCGTGCGATCGAAAAAGCCGCCGCCGTAGCCGAGGCGATAGCCCTGGCGATCGAATCCGTTCATCGGCAGCAGCACGGTGTTCGGCACCACCTCGGCGCCTGCCTTGGGATAGGGGATGTCGAGCTTGCCCAGCGCCATGTCCACGCCCGGATGCCATTCGCGGAAAACGAGCGGCGTCTTCGGCGCCAGTACCACCGGCAGCGCCGCGGTCGCGCCCTGGTCGCGCAGGCGGCGCAGTAGGTGGCGCGCATCGTATTCGTTCCGGATCGGCCAGCAGAACGCCACCACGCCTTTGGCCAGGCCGGGGAACCCGTACTGCAAATGCCGGTCGATCCTGAGGCGCCAGGCATGGATCTGGTCCGCAGTCTGCGCCTGCCTGCGCGCCAGCAGTTCGAGCCGCAGGTTCCTGCGCCAGGCCATAAGTTCAGCGTGTTGCATTTTTTCGGTGTCTGTCGTCCATAGTGATGCCGGAGCGTTTATACTAGTTCCATCATGGAGTTATCCATTAAATCCACTATAGCACCGATGCTGCGCGGTTTGATCCTTGTGTTTGCCCTGGTATCGCTGGCGTCACAAGCCGCGCCACCGCGCCCGCAAACCCAGGACGAGATCTTCCTCGCGGCGCGCGCCGCCGTGCGTGCCGGCGACTATGACAAGCTCGCCAGGTACGATGCGCAATTGCAGGGTTACCTGCTCGAACCTTACGTTGAATCCTGGATATTGCGCGCGCGCCTGGAAGATGCCAGCGCGGAAGAAGTGCGTGGTTTTCTAACGCGCCAGCAGGGCAGTTTCTTGGCCGAACAGGTACGCAAGGAATGGCTCAAAATCCTGGGCAAGAGACAGCAATGGGATCTGTTCCGTACCGAGTTTCCGCTGCTGGTCGGTGATGACAACGAGGTGACATGCCACGCCTTGCGGGCACGCTGGCTGCTGCGCGACGAATCCGCTTTGGCCGAGGTGCGCGCGCAGTGGTACGCAGCGCGCGAGTTGCCAGAAGGCTGCGTGCCCCTCGCCGAGGCGCTGATCGCCAGCGGCCAATTTACCAGCCGCCACGTCTGGGAGCGCATGCGCCTGTTGCTCGAGGCGGGCTCGGTGAGCGCCACCTGGCGCGCTGCCGAGTATCTGCCGGCGAAAGAAGCGCTGGATCGGGGGCAGCTGTTTGCCGTTGCCGCCGGACCGCAGCGCTATCTCGACGACAAGAAGAAAGACCTGTCGCGCCGCCCGGTGCGGGAACTCACGCTGTTTGCGCTGCAGCGGCTCGCGCGCAACGATCCGGAGGCGGCCGCGACGCATTGGGACAAGAAGCTGCGCGCAAAATTCTCCACCGAGGAGCAGGGCTACGCCTGGGGCCAGCTGGCGCTGCAGGCGGCGCGTCGCAACCAGCCGCAGGCGCTGGATTGGTACCTGAACGCCGACGCCGGGGGCGCGGCGCTCAACGAGGAGCAACTGGCCTGGCGCGCGCGCGCCGCGCTGCGCCAGGGAAACTGGCGCGAAGTCAAAACCGCTGTGGAAACGATGACGCCGTTGCAGCGCAATGAACCGGCCTGGATTTACTGGCGGGGGCGCGCCGAGCTGGCTCTGGGCAATGCCGCCGCGGCGCAGACGCTGTTTGCGCGCATCGCCGGCGAACATCATTTCTATGCTCTTTTGGCGGCCGAGGAACTGGGCATCGCATTCACGCTTCCCCCCAAGGGTTACACGCCGGTAGCGGACGAGGTGGCGGCGATCGCGCGCGCGCCCGGGTTCCAGCGCGCACTCGCCCTGTATCTCCTGGGTCAACGCTACGAGTCGGCGCGCGAATGGATCTGGTCGATACGCGGCATGGACGACAAGCAGCTTCTGGCCGCGGCGGAATTCGCGCGCCAGAACGAGATGTTCGACCGCGCCATCAACACCGCCGACAAGACCCAGGCGCTGCACGATTTCAGCGTGCGCTACCTTGCGCCTTATCGTGAAGCCCTCGGTGAAAAGGCGCGCGCGCAGCAGCTGGAGGAAGCCTGGGTGCTGGGGCTGGTGCGCCAGGAAAGCCGGTTCATCGCGGCAGTAAAGTCTTCGGCCGGGGCCGCCGGCCTGATGCAGCTCATGCCGGCGACGGCGAAATGGGTCGCCGGTCGCATGGGCATGCAGGATTATTCCTGGGCACGCGTCACCGACGCCGATGTCAACGCGGCGTTGGGCACGTATTATCTGCGTCACGTGCTCGATGACCTGGACGGCAGTCCGGTGCTGGCCGCCGCGGCCTATAATGCCGGGCCGGGGCGGGCGCGCAAGTGGCGCGACTCGCGCGCGCTCGAAGGCGCGATTTACGCCGAAACCATACCGTTCAACGAAACCCGCGACTACGTCAAGAAAGTGATGAACAACACCATGCATTACGCAGCCTTGCTCGGAGGCCAGGCGCGCTCCCTCAAAGCCCGCTTGGGTACCATCGCGCCGCGCGGCGGCAACGACAAACTCATCGCGCAACGTGAAGCCGCACAGGAAGAACCGAAATGAGACTGGAACGCATAGCGGTCCTCGGCGGCAGCGGTTTTATCGGCCGCCACCTGGTGCGCGCGCTGGCGGAGCAGGGCAAGCGGGTGGTGCTGATCACGCGCCGGCGCGAGCGTGCCAAGCATTTGTTCATGCTGCCGACAGTCGAAGTGGTGGAGGCCGATGTAGGCGATCCGGCGCAGCTGGCTGCGGTATTGCGCGGCTGCGACGCAGTGATCAATCTGGTAGGCGTGCTGCAGAGCCGGCCGGGCGAGCCCTACGGGGTCGATTTCCGCCGCGCGCATGCCGAGTTGCCGCGCGAGCTCGCCGCTGCCTGCGAGCATTTGCACATCCCGCGCCTGCTGCACATGAGTGCGCTGAACGCGTCCAGCAAAGGTCCCAGCGCGTACCTGCGCTCCAAAGGCGACGGCGAGAACTGGATGTTCGCCGAGAGCAAGCGGCTGGCGATCACGGTTTTCCGCCCATCGGTGGTATTCGGCCCGGAAGACAGCTTCCTCAACGTGTTCGCCCTGCTGCAATGTGTTCTGCCGGTCGTGCTGCTCGCCTGCCCCGAGGCGAAATTTCAGCCGGTCTACGTCGAGGATGTGGCGCAGGCCTTCGTGCACGCGCTCGCCGACCGCGCCAGCTTCGGCCAAACCTACGACTTGTGCGGCCCCAAGGTCTATAGCCTGCGCCAGCTGGTCGAGTATGCCGGCCGCGCGAGCGGGCATCCGCGCCCGGTCATCGGCCTCAGCGCAAAGTACTCGATGCTGCAGGCGTGGATTATGGAATGGCTGCCGGGCAAGCTGATGAGCCGCGACAACGTGCTGTCGATGTCGGTGGATAGCGTGAGCGCCGCGCAGTTCCCCTTCGGCATCCAGCCTGTCGCTCTCGAGGCGGTGGCGCCGGCCTACCTGCGGGGAAGCCATATGCGCTCGCGCTACACGCTGTTGCGCAATCAAGCGGGCAGAAAGACGCGCGAACTGTGAAGCCGCTCAAACTCGCAATCGCTAACAAAAATTATTCGTCCTGGTCGATGCGGCCCTGGGTGCTGCTCAAGCAGGCCGGCATCGAATTCGAGGAAATTCAGCTCAAGTTCAGCGATGAGGGCAAGGTAGCAGGCATCGAACCCTACTCGCCGACGCGTCAGGTGCCGGCATTGATCGTCGACGGCGAGCCAGTGTGGGATTCCCTCGCCATCTGCGAGACTGTGGCCGAGTTGTTTCCGCAGAAAAACCTGTGGCCGGCCGACGCGCGCGCACGCCGGGTAGCGCGCGCGATTTGCGCCGAGATGCACGCCGGATTTCGCAATCTGCGCGGCGCCATGCCGATGAACATCCGCGCATCGCTTGCGGGCAAGGGCATGAGCCCGGCAGTGCAGCGGGATATCGACCGCATCGTCGAAATCTGGGAGTCCTGCCGCGCGCGCTACGGCCGGGGCGGCGAGTTGCTGTTCGGGCAGTTCAGCGTTGCCGACGCCTTTTATGCACCCATTGCCACGCGCTTCCTCACCTACGCCGTCACGCTGCCGCCGGCGGCGCAGCATTACGCCGACGCGCTGCTGCAACTCGCTGCAGTGCGCGCATGGATGGCGCAGGCGCGCCGCGAAACCGAATTCGTGCGCGCTGACGAACCTTACGCCTGACAGCTGTTGAAAAAGGGGCATGCCCCCTTTTATATTCCCCATTTTGGAGGCTGCCGAAATTCACTTCCCTCTGAGACAAACCCACATATACCTGCAAAACTTCGCTCGGGAAGCGAATTTCAACAGCCTGCTCGACATCGAGCGCGCAACGGGCTTTCGGTGAAGATCTACTCGGTCGGCGGCGCGGTTCGCGATGAACTCCTGGGACTCCCGGTCAAAGACCGCGACTACGTCGTGGTCGGCGCCACGCCGGAGGATATGACGCGCCTCGGTTACAAGCCGGTGGGCAAGGACTTCCCGGTCTTCCTGCATCCCAAGACGCACGAGGAATATGCGCTGGCGCGCACCGAGCGCAAGACGGCCCGCGGCTACAAGGGTTTCCAAGTCTATGCGGCCCCGGACGTGACGCTGGAGGAGGACCTGTCGCGGCGCGACCTCACCATCAATGCGATTGCCCGCGACCAAGCGGGCCACATTATCGATCCCTACGGCGGCGCACAAGATCTGAAGCTCGGGGTGCTGCGGCACGTGAGCCCGGCGTTCGCCGAAGACCCGGTGCGCATACTGCGCGCGGCGCGTTTCGCCGCGCGCTTCGGCTTCAAACTGGCGCCGGCGACGCTGCGCCTGATGCGCGGCATGGTCGAAGCCGGAGAAGCCGATGCCCTGGTGGCCGAGCGCGTGTGGCAGGAGCTTGCGATCGGCCTGATGGAAGCGGCACCTTCGAAGATGTTCGCGCTGCTGCGCCGCTGCGGCGCGCTCGCGCGCGCGCTGCCGGAACTCGCCCTTGCCTGGTCAAGTCGCGCGCAGTATGCGCGCTCGCAGCGAGCGCTCGATTTCGCCGCCGCCGCGGGCTATGTGCTTCCCGTGCGCTACGCCGTGCTCGCTTGTGCCCTTGCGGACGGAGATGCTCCCGAGGGTGCGCTGCGCCAGATGAGCGCGCGCTTGCGCGCGCCGGCAGACTGCGCCGATCTCGCGCTGCTCACCTTGCGCCGGCGGCAGCCAATCGTACTTGGCGCGCAACTCGATGCCGAAGCCGTGGTCACTTTGTTGCAGGCCTGCGACGCCTGGCGCCGGCCGGCGCGCTTCGAACAGTTGCTGCAGGCAGTAGAGTGCTGTCACCGCAGGCGCGCGCAGCCGTTTGCCGCGGCAGCGCGACTGATCGCAGCCCTCGGCGCCGCGCGCGCCGTCGATGCGGGCGCCATCGCGCACAGCGAATCCGAGCCGCACCGGATCGGCGCGCGGCTGCGCGCCGCACGCGTAGCCGCGATCAAACTCGCGTTCGACGCCAGATAGCGCCGCTGCCCAGCCCATGAATACCAATGCGGCCATGCTGCTGCAGGGACTGCAACGCAACCTGAAGGCTGGTATGAGGCTGGCGCTATTTCTGCCCGTCAGCCGCTACGATTTCCGGGTTTCCCCCGGCGGTTTCATCCTGCTCTGGTTATTCAATCTGCTGGCCTGGCTCGTGGGCGGCATGCTGCGCGGAGGCTTTCCCGGTTACCTCGACCTGGGCGCGTTGCCGATGGCGCTGGCCGAGTTGTCGTTGGTGCTCCTGGCAAGTTCAATCATTGCCTCCTTGTACCGCAACCGCGATTTGCTTCTGGCACTGGCGCTGCTATTGATCTCCCCCGGCGCCCTGTTCGAACTCGTATCCTCGGCCATCGTGATCGCGCTGCGCTACGCCGGCGCCGAGGCGCCGCCCGTTTTGCAATTGACGGTCTACGCGGCGTATCTCGCGTGGGTGCTGGCCGCCGCGTTGCGGGCGCTGTGGGTCGCGGCCGGCTGGCACCGGCGGCAATTTGTCCAAAGCGCCGTGCTGCTGCTGGTGTTGCTGGTGGTACTGCTGAACTACATGCCGCGCACCGAGTTCTGGGCGGCTTACCGCGATGTCGGCGCCGACGCCACGCAGAGCACTATCCTCCGTGAACAGGTGTTCCATGCCCAGGACGGCTTGCTCGATGCGAACTTGGCCGCGCTGCAGCCGCAACGCGCCGCTGTGGCCGATTTGTATTTCATCGGTTTTGCGCCGCACGGAACCCAGGACGTGTTCGGCAACGAGTTGCACACGGTGTCGCGTCTGATGCAGGAGCGCTTCGATGCCGCCGGACGCGCTGTCCTGCTCAGCAACGATGCGGCGACGCTTGGCGACCTGCCGATTGCCAGCGCCACCAATCTGCGCGCCGCGCTTGCGGGTGTGGGCCAGGTCATGGATGCAGACGAGGACATCCTGTTCCTGTACATCACCACCCACGGCTCCGAGGACGGCGAGTTGTCGGTCGAATTGCCGCCGCTGCAGCTGGCACAGATCCGGCCCGCGGCGCTCGCGCGCATGCTGCACGAGAGCGGCATCAAGTGGAAAGTCGTGGTGATCTCCGCCTGCTATTCCGGCGGTTTCATCGAACCTCTGCGCGATGACAACACTCTCATCATCACCGCGACCGACGCGCGGAACCAGTCCTTCGGCTGCGACAACGGCGAGGACCTTACCTGGTTCGGCAGGGCTTATTTCGACGAGGCTTTGCGCCGCACCCTTTCCTTCACCGAAGCGTTCGACTTCGCCCGCGCGGCGGTGGCGCAACGCGAGCGCGAGCAGAAGCTGACCGCATCCAATCCGCAGATGCATGTCGGCGCCGCGATCAAGGACCGGCTGCGGGGCCTGGAAGCAAGGTTGAGGGCGCAGTAATCGTGTAACAGTTTGTCGCTGCCGTAAGCGCATCCGACGCCGCGTCGTTATTGTCCTCACCATCCCTAACTTTGGAGGACGACCATGTTTAAACGTAGCCTGATTGCCGCACTGATCCTGATTCCCGCAGTCGGATTTGCGGCCGATAACACTGCCGCGCCTAAGAGCCCACGCGGCGCCGGCTATTTCACCAAGGCCGACACCAATGCCGATGGCAAGCTGTCGCGCGCCGAAGTCGAGAAGGCCCTGCCGCGCCTGGCGGGCAAATTCGACAGCATCGACACCAACAAGGACGGCCAACTCTCGCGCGGCGAACTGCAGGCGTGGAAGAAGGCGCACCAGGGCGAGCGCCAGGCGAAGGCAGCCGAGCGCTTCAAGCACGCGGACACGGACGGCGACGGCGCCATCAGCCGCTCGGAAGCCGAGAAGAACGCGCCGCGCCTGGCGAAGAAGTTCGACCAGATCGACAGCAACAAGGACGGCAAGCTGACGCAGGACGAATTGCGCGCCTATCGCGAGACCAGGCGCAATCTCAAGAGCAAAGCTTAACAGGCGGTTGAAATTCGCTTCCCGAGTGGACCACTATGCGTGTTCTCAATCCATTCTCTGAGGGAAGCGAATTTCGGCAGCCTCGGGAATGCGGGATTTAAAAGGGGTGTTCCCCCGTTTTCAACACCCTGTTTGGCGATCCGCTCGCGCGGCGATCAAAACAGTCGCGCGAGCAGGGTCAGCGCGAGCGATAACAGGATGGTGGTGGTGAATGGCAGGTAGTAGGACCTGCCTTTGAAACGCAGGTTGACATCGCCCGGCAGGCGTCCGAGCCCGAATTTTCGGAGCCAGGGCGTGCACAGCGTCAGCACGGCGAGCGCAAGGATCAGCGTCAATAGCCACTTCAACATCGAATCATTGTAAACTGCCCGGCACAAGAACAGACGGATGGGCATAACAAATGATCGATCTCTACACCTGGAAGACACCCAACGGACGCAAAGTTTCGGTGATGCTGGAGGAGTGCGGCCTGCACTATAACGCTCACGCGGTCGACATCGGCAAGGGTGAACAGTTCACGCCGCAGTTCCTAGGCCTCAATCCGAACGGAAAAATCCCGGCGATCCTTGACTCGGAAGGCCCCGATGGCAAGCCCATCGCCCTGTTCGAGTCGGGTGCGATTCTGCTCTACCTCGCGGGCAAAACCGGCAAGTTTCTGCCCGCATCCGATCGCGGCAAATACATCGCCTTGCAGTGGCTGATGTTCCAGATGGGCGGGGTGGGTCCGATGTTCGGCCAGGTACACCACTTCCTGCGTGCGGCCAAGGAACAGCTACCCTATGCCATCGAGCGCTACGTCAAGGAGAAGGACCGCCTCTACGGCGTATTGGACCAGCGCCTGGGCGAGGCCGAATACCTCGCCGGCGAATATTCCATCGCCGACATGGCGACCTATCCCTGGGTGGCGCGCTACGAGTGGCACCAAACAAACCTTCGCGATGTTCCCAACGTCAAACGCTGGTACGACACGATTGGCGCGCGCGCGGCGGTGCAGCGCGGCATGTCGATTCCAGCCTAGGCGCCGCGCAGACGATGGACACGGTGGCCGATTCGGAACACGCGGAAACTCTGGAAATCATCGAAGCCAGCCCGCGAAAGACGGGCGGCATGCGCCCGATATTGTTCGTGCACGGTGCGTTTGCCGGAGCCTGGTGCTGGACTGAACACTTTCTGCCCTATTTTGCGAAAAAGGGATTTCGCGCCTGCGCCCTGAGCCTGTCCGGACATGGCGCCAGTCCCGGACGCGAGCGGCTCGACTGGCTTTCGATCGGCGACTATGTCAACGATCTGGAGCAAGCGGTCGGTACCATAGGCGGCGATCCGATACTCGTCGGCCATTCCATGGGCGGTTTCGTAGTGCAAAAGTACCTGGAACGAGCCTCGGCTCCGGGGGTGGTGCTCATGGCGACCGTGCCGCCGCAGGGGCTGTTGTCGTCTTCGATTGCGCTGGCGTTTTCCAATCCGCGCTTGTTCGCGGATGTGAACTCGATGATGCATCACAGCCGCGTTTCGCTTGACGCCTTGCAGAACGTGCTGTTCGCCGGACCGGTCGACGTCGATAGGCTGCGCGCGTGCTATCGCCGGATGCAGCCGGAATCGCAGCGCGCAATGTGGGACATGACTTTCTTCAATCTGCCACAACTGCGGCGCGAACGCTGCCCGCCGCTGCTGGTGCTGGGTGCGGCGTGCGATATTCTGGTGCCCTCGTCCCAGGCCGAGCAGGCAGCGCGTTACTACGGTACCGAGGCGGAAATTTTCCCCGACATGGGGCATTTGATGATGCTCGAAACCGACTGGCAGAAGGTCGCGGATCGCATCATCGACTGGGTGAAAGCGGAAAAACTCGACCGCGCCTAGAACCGACCTAGCGCGGCAGCTGAAGGACGAAGCGCTCGATCCCCGCGAGCAGCATTTCCACGGCAATCGCGGTGAGCACCAGTCCCATCAGGCGCTCCATGGCGATGATGCCGCGGCGGCCGATCCAGCGGCTGACGCGCTGCGCCGAAATCATCACCACGGTGCAGATCAGCATGGCGAGGCTGAGCGCCGCCACCCACTCGAACGCGCGCTGCGGCTCGTGCGATACCAGCAACAGTACGGTAGCGAGCGCCGACGGCCCGGCGATGGCCGGGATCGCCAGCGGCACGATGAATGTGCCGGTGTCGCCGCTTTCGCCGAATATGCCCTCGGCATGCGGGAACACCATGCGCAGGGCGATCAGGAACAGGATCAATCCGCCGGCGATGCCGAGCGCGGTGTCCGACAGGCGTAGCAGGTGCATGAACTGGTGGCCGCCGAACATGAAGGCGAGCAGCACCGCGTAGGCAATGGCGCATTCGCGCAACACTACTCTGGTACGCGCCCGCGGGTCTACGTTCTTCAGTACCGAGACCACCAACGGCATGTTCCCGAACGGGTCCATCACCAGGAGCAGCAGGATGGTGGCGGAAACGATATCCACGGCGGCGGGCTACAGCGACCCGCGCCGATCGCCGCTGGCAAAGCCCATCAGCGGCGTGTCGTCACCTTTTCCAAACGCGATCACTTTGAACAGCTCGCCCATTTCCGAGGGGGACAGCAACCGTTGCGCCGCGGCGGCCAGGGGCAGATAGGCCGCAGTGTTCTCGGGCGGGGTTCGCAGCAGGATGTCGGTGATGCCGCAGTTGATCAGGAACTGCGCTTGGCCGGTATAGCCCAGCAGTTCCAGCCCCGCTTCCGCGCCCGCGCGTGCCACGGCGCTGAAATCGATATGGCTGGTGATGTCCTGCAGCCCGGGCAGAAAGAACGGATCGTCATGCGCGCGGTGGCGGTAGTGGCACATCAGCGTGCCCTCGCTGCGTTCGGCATGGTAATACTCGTGCGCCGGAAAACCGTAGTCGATAAGCAGGATCACGCCACGCGCCATCGCTTGCGCCAGCGAGCGCACAAAGCCGCAGGCCACCAACTGTATCTCGGTCTGATATCCTGCGGGCGCTTGCAGCGCTTGCGCCGCCGCGCACAACGCCGGGCCTGCAGGTCGCCAGGCCCAGGCGAACGCGTTGTCGTTCAGCGTCACACCGGCCTCTTCCACGCCCGACGCGCCGGTCCTGAAAATGTGCACCGGCATCGCGTCCAGCACCTCGTTGGCGATGATCAGGCCCGCATACAGCGTGGGCAATTGATTGAGCCATACTACGCGCTCGAGCAGATGCGGCACCGTAGCCGCGAGCAGATCGCGCTCGCGCTCGCGCAGGTCGGGACTGACTTCGAGGATGAAGTATTGGCGCGGCAGCCGATTCAAACGTTCCAGTTCGGCGAGCAGGGCGGCGGCCAGCGCCCCGGAGCCGGCGCCGATTTCAAGGATCTCGTCGAGGCCCGACTCCAGCACCTCGGCCGCCTGGCGCGCCAGCGTTTGACCGAACAGTGGGGTCATTTCCGGCGCGGTGATGAAATCGCCCTCGCGCCCCAGTTTGCGCGCACCGGCGGTGTAATAACCTAGACCGGGCGCGTATAGTGCGAGCTCCATGTAGCGCGCGAACGCAATCCAGCCGCCATTGGCAGCGATCTCGCCGTGGATCAGCGCGGCGAGCCGTTCGCTGTGCGCCAGCGCTTCAGCCGGCGGGGTGGGTAAATCAGACATATTTGGCAGACGTTTTCGAGATCATGTGCGAATCCGGTAAAATCTTCAAATCATGTCAGCACAACTGCATAACAAGACCATCCTCATTACCGGCGCGGCCAGGCGGGTAGGGGCGGCGATCGCGCGGCGGCTGCACCGGGCCGGGGCCAATCTGACGCTGCACTACCATTCGTCGGAACGCGAGGCGCATGTTCTGCAATCCGAACTCAATCTGCAACGCGCCCAGTCGGTGATGCTGGTGAAGGCCAATTTGCTGGAAATCGCCGGCCTGACGGAAATCGTGAAAACCTGCGTCGAACGCTTTGGCGCCCTCGATGCCCTAGTCAACAACGCTTCGGCATTCTACCCTACCCCCGTGGGCGCGATCAGCGCCGAGAACTGGGACGACCTGATCGGCGCCAATCTGAAGGCGCCCCTGTTTCTATCCCAGGCGGCAGCGCCTTATCTGAAAAAAACGTCCGGCTGCATCGTCAACGTTACCGACATCCATGCCGAGCGGCCGTTGAAAAGCTATGTGGTCTACAGCATCGCCAAGGCGGGTCTGGCGGGGCTCACCAAGTCGCTCGCGCGCGAGCTCGCGCCCGAGGTGCGCGTCAACGCGGTCGCGCCCGGCCCGATCGCCTGGCCTGAAGACGGGTCCTTCGACGAAGTGACGCGCCAGCGCGTGATCTCGCATACGTTGCTCAAGCGCATCGGCGAGCCCGACGACATCGCCCGTGCAGCCTACTATCTGATTGCAGAAGCACCCTACGTCACTGGCCAGGTAATAGCGGTTGACGGCGGTCGGAGCGTAAACCTATGAATGCGCCTGACCACAAGCAGCTCGCGAAACAGCGCCTCGAGGCGAACAAGCTGGAGAAGCGCCTGTGCCGCCTCGCCGGGCAGGCGATCGCCGATTTCAACATGATCGAAGCCGGCGACCGCGTCATGGTCTGCCTCTCTGGCGGCAAGGACAGCTATGGCTTGCTCGACGTGCTGCTCAAACTGCGCGCGCGCGCGCCCATCGCGTTCGATCTCGTCGCCGTCAATCTCGACCAGAAACATCCGGGCTATCCGGCGCACATATTGCCCGATTACCTGAAGTCGCTCGGCATCGAATTTGTCATCGCTGAGCAGGATACGTATGCGGTGGTCAAGCGCCTGATTCCCGAGGGCAAGACCATGTGTTCGCTGTGCTCGCGCCTGCGCCGCGGCGTGCTCTACCGACTCGCGGGCGAGTTGGGGGCCACCCGGATCGCCCTCGGCCATCATCGGGACGACATCCTGGAGACGTTTTTTCTCAATCTTTTTTTCGGCGGCAAGCTGAAAGCGATGCCGCCCAAGCTCGGGTCGGACGACGGCAAGCACGTGGTGATACGGCCGCTCGCGTACGTGAAGGAAAAGGATCTCGAGCGCTACGCCGCGGTGCGCGCATTTCCCATCATTCCCTGCGACCTGTGCGGCTCGCAGGATCATCTGCAGAGAAAGCAGGTGAAGCAGATGCTGCGGAACTGGGAAAAGGAGTTCCCCGGGCGGGTCGAAACCGTGTTCAACAGTCTGCAGCGAGTTACACCATCGCACCTGCTGGATCGAAAGCTGTTCGATTTTCCGGCAGTCAGCGCGGCTGGCGCGGCGACCGAGGATGGAGATAAAGCCTTTGATGCAGAAGATTTTTCGTCCATCGTAGCGGGCGCGGTCAAGCTTGTCTAGGACCCCGAATAGGTCGATAAGCAAGCGCAATTTGTCAAAATAATTTTGTCATGCTAGAATTTCGGCATGAACTGCGCAGAACAACTGGTTTCGATTTTCGGCAGCCAGGCCGAGGTCGCCCGGCGCTTCCGCCTCGACCGTGCAGTCGTCAATAACTGGGTCAAATCCGGTTATGTTCCGGCGCGCTGGGCGATGGAGGTCGAGCACGCCACCGAGGGCAAGGTCGCGGCGGTCGACGTCCTCAACGAAGCCAATGCCAAGAAGCCGGTCCGAGTCAAATCGCGCCCCGACGATCTGTTCGGGTCGCCTCTTCCAGGGAGTGACGCCATGAGTGATTTCGCACCAGCCAAACGCATCCATTCTTTCCATCCGCCGCAGCGCACGCTGATGGGGCCAGGACCCTCGGAGATCAATCCGCGCGTGATGGCGGCGATGAGCCTGCCGGCGATCGGTTATCTCGATCCGGTGTTCGTGGAGATGATGGAAGAGCTGAAGTCGCTGCTGCGCTACGCGTTTCAGACCAAGAACGCGCTCACTTTCCCCGTTTCCGGGCCCGGCTCGGTCGGCATGGAGTATTGCTTCGTCAACCTGGTCGCTCCCGGTGACAAGGTGATCGTCTGCCGCAACGGCGTGTTCGGCGGGCGCATGATCGAGAACGTCGAGCGCGCCGGCGGCACGGCCATCATCGTCGAGGATACGTGGGGCGAGCAGGTCGATCCGCACAAGCTGGAACAGGCGCTGAAGAAGAATCCGGACGCGCGCCTGGTGGCGTTCGTGCATGCAGAAACCTCGACCGGGGTGCAGTCGGATGCAAAGGCGCTGGTCGAGATCGCGCACCGGCACAACGCGCTCGCCATCGTCGATGCCGTGACTTCCCTTGGCGGCACGCCGGTGCTGACCGACGAATGGGACGTCGACGCCATCTATTCTGCCAGCCAGAAATGTCTGTCTTGCACGCCGGGCCTGTCCCCCGTGTCTTTCAGCGACCGCGTGGTCGAGCATGTCAAGGCGCGCAAGGACAAGATCCATTCCTGGTTCATGGACATGAACCTGCTGCTCGGCTATTGGGGCGCGACCAACCGCACCTATCACCATACGGCGCCGACCAACAGCCTGTACGCGCTGCACGAAGCGCTGCTGATCCTGAAGGAAGAAGGCATAGAGAACGCCTGGGCGCGCCATACGCGGCATCACCTCGCGCTCAAAGCCGGGCTCGAAGCCATGGGTCTGAAGTTCCTGGTGAAGGAAGAGGCGCAGTTGCCGCAGATGAATGCGGTATTCATTCCCGAGGCGATCAAGGCGCGCGAGGCCGAAGTGCGCAAGACCCTGCTCACCGAATTCAACCTCGAAATCGGTGCCGGCTTAGGACCCCTGGCCGGCAAGATTTGGCGTATCGGCCTGATGGGCTATTCGTGCAAGCCGGAAAACGTGATGCTGTGCCTGTCCGCGCTCGGGTCTGTGCTCTCGGACATGGGCCTCGCGATCCACGTCGGCGACGCCGAGGCGGCGGCGCACGGCGCCTACGCGTCCCTGCACGCCAAGGCGGCACTGCAGAAGCAGCAGCAGAAGAAACGCGTGGCCTAAAGGCGCAGTCGCGCGCCGCGCGCGCGGGACGAAATAGTCTTACTATCCGCGCTAGATCGGCCCATAGTGCGCCAGGCCGCGACTGGCGAAGGAGGAGACCATGCCGTTCCGGATTCTGCGCTTGACATCGCGCCGCTTTGCGCCCGCGCTGGCGGTCGTATCGGTTCTATTCGCGTCGCCAGCCGCGCATGCGCAGGATCGCTATCCCAGCCGTCCTATCCGTGTGATCGTGCCGTTCACCGCCGGCACCGGCATGGATCTGCTCGCGCGCACCATCGGGCAGAAACTGTCCGAGCGCCTCAAGGTGCCGGTGGTGGTCGATAACCGCGCCGGAGCGAGCGGCAATATCGGCACCGAAGCCGTATCCAAGTCGCCGGCAGACGGATATACCCTGCTCATGACCGCGAGCACCATCGTCCAGAACGCGGCGCTGTCGCGGTCCGTCCCGTACGAACCGGTGCGCGGCTTCACTCCGATCGGCCTGGCGGCGATCGGCAATATGGCGCTGGTAGTGCATCCCTCGGTGGCGGCGAAATCGGTCGCGGAATTTGTCGCTTTGGTCAAGGCACAACCGGGCCGGCTCAACTATGCCTCGCCCGGCAGCGGCACGCCCCATCATCTGGCGATGGAACTGTTCAAACTGAACTTCGGCATCGACATCGCGCATGTGCCGTACAAAGGCACCGCCGGCGCCGTGACCGATCTCCTGGGCGGGCAGCTGCAGGCGATGTTTCTGCCGGTGCACGTCGCCCTCCCGCATGCGCGCGCCGGCAAGCTGCGCATCCTTGCGGCCGGAGGCTCGCAGCGTTCGCCGGTGACCCCGGAGCTGCCTTCGCTGGCAGAGGAGGGCGTGAGCGACATCGACGTCGATATCTGGTACGCATTGTTTGCTCCGGCCGGCCTGCCGCGCGACCTGGTCACGCTGCTAAATACCGAGGTCGTGTCTATCCTGGGGCTAGCCGACGTGCGCGACAGCCTACAAAAGCAAGGGCTCAATCCGGTGACCGGAACGCCGGAAGAATTGGGCAAATTGGTCGAGAGCGACCTCGAACGCTGGACCAAGGTGGTGCGCGCGGCGCACATCAGCGCGGACTGAATCGCAACGCAGAGGAACAAAAAATGAAACTCGATATTTTCAATCATCTGTTCCCGAAGAAATTCTACGACCGCATGCTCGAAGTCTCGCCCAAGGGCCGCGACATGCAAAAGCGCGTGCGCGAAATCCCGTGCATCGTCGACCTGGACGAGCGCTTTCGCATCATGGACCAGTTCGGGGACTATGCGCAGGTGATCTGCCTGCCCTCGCCGCCGATCGAAGTGTTCGGCCCGCCGCCGCTTTCGACCGAACTGGCGCGGCTCGCGAACGACGGTTTCGCCGAACTGGTGCGCAAATACCCCCAGCGCTTTCCCGCGTTCGTCGCCTCCTTGCCGATGAACGACCCGATCGGCCTGCTTGCGGAGGCGCGGCGCGCGATCGATGAGTTGGGCGCGGTCGGAGTGCAGGTGTTCAGCAATGTCAACGGGCGCCCGCTGACCGCGCCGGAGACGCTGCCGCTATTCGACCTCATGGCCGAACTCGACCGGCCGATCTGGCTGCACCCGGCGCGCGGCGCCGAGGTCGCGGACTACAAGGGAGAAAAGAAGAGCCACTACGAAATCTGGTGGACCTTCGGCTGGCCCTACGAAACCAGCGTGGCGATGGCACACATCGTGTTCGCCGGCCTGTTCGACCAGCATCCGGACCTGAAAATCATCACTCATCATCTGGGCGCCATGGTTCCCTATTTCGAGGGCCGCGTCGGCCCCGGCTGGGACCAACTCGGCAGCCGCACCTCGGACGAGGACTATTACGCCCTGCTCGCCAGCCTGAAAAAGCGGCCACTGGACTATTTCAAGATGTTCTATGCCGACACTGCGGTGTTCGGGTCGCTGGAGGCGACCAAGTGCGGGCTGAAATTCTTCGGCGCCGATAAAGTGCTGTTCGCCTCGGACGCGCCGTTCGATCCGGAGAAGGGCTCGGCCTACACCCGCTGGACCATCGAGATTATCGATCACCTCGAACTCTCGCCGGCCGAGCGCCACGCGATCTACGAAGGCAACGCACGCAAACTGCTGAAGCTGAATTAGCGGCGACCAGCGCTCCCGCGGCGGCAGAAGCTCGCCGAGCGCTTTATAACTTTCGGCCATAAGCACTCTGCTTTTGCTTCGTTTATGGCGCGCGGCGGCGCCGCTACACTTTGCGTTTTCCCGATCCAGGAATCCGCCAAGTGAAAATAGAAACTCTCGCCCTGCATGCAGGTTACAGCCCTGAAGCCACCACCAAAGCGGTCGCGGTGCCGATCTATCAGACCACGTCCTATGCCTTCGACGACACGCAGCATGGAGCGGATCTGTTCGATCTGAAAGTGGCGGGCAATATCTATACGCGCATCATGAACCCGACCCAGGACGTGCTGGAGAAACGGGTCGCGGCCATGGAGGGCGGCGTCGCCGGGCTCGCGCTCGCGTCGGGCTCGACCGCCGTCACCTATGCCATCCTCACCATTGCCGAAGCCGGGGACAACATCGTTTCGGCAAGCACGCTCTACGGCGGCACGTATAACCTGTTCGCGCACACGCTGCCGCAACTGGGCATACAAACCCGCTTTGCCGACCATCGCGATGCGGAAAGTTTCGGCAAGCTGATCGATGCCAGGACCAAAGCGGTCTACGTCGAATCCATCGGCAATCCGCTGGGGAACATCACCGATATCGAACAGATCGCCGCCGTCGCGCACCGCCACGGGGTGCCGCTGATCGTCGATAACACCGTGCCCACGCCTTATCTGCTGCGTCCGTTCGAATACGGTGCCGACATCGTCGTGCATTCCCTCACCAAATATCTGGGCGGCCACGGCAATTCCATCGGCGGCATCATCGTCGATTCGGGCGAATTTCCCTGGGCCGAACACAAGCAAAAATTTCGCCGCCTGAACGAACCGGACGTCTCTTATCACGGCGTGGTCTACACCGAGGCGCTGGGCCCGGCCGCCTACATCGGCCGCGCGCGGGTGGTGCCGCTGCGCAACACCGGCGGGGCGATCTCGCCGTTCAACGCCTTCCTGATCCTGCAGGGCGTAGAAACGCTGGCCCTGCGCATGGAGCGCATCGTCGACAACACGCTTGCGGTGGCGAACTACCTCAAGGACCACAAAAAGGTGAGCTGGGTCAGCTACGCCGGCTTGCCGGATCACAAGGACCACGCCTTGGCAAAAAAATACCTGGGCGGACGCCCGTCGGGGATCCTCACCTTCGGCGTCAAAGGCGGCCTGGCGGCCGGAACGAAATTCCAGGACGCGCTCAAGCTGTTCACGCGCCTGGTCAACATCGGCGACGCCAAGTCGCTCGCCTGCCATCCGGCGTCCACCACGCACCGGCAATTGGCGCCTGCGGAACTGGCGCTGGCCGGCGTCACCGAGGACATGGTGCGCCTGTCGGTCGGCATCGAGCACATCGACGACCTGAAAGCTGATCTGGAGCAGGCGCTGCAGGCGGTCTAGAACCAAGCGTTGAAACGGCACTATCCGCTGGGCATCATCGCGCGCGATCGTCCGGCGGGGCGCACGAAGGCGGCGCATGCGATAACATCGCGCCCTATCGCTCCGAACGAGAACTTTGCGCGTGATGCCATTGACCGCTTTGAACCGGCGTACCGATTTTCAACGGCGTCTGGCCTGCTTGTTGTTTGCGGCTGCTGCGAGCCTCTGTGCTGCCGCATCGCCTGCGCAAGCGGCCATGATCGACGAAATCCAGGTCTACACCGACGACATCAACCAGCCGCGGGAGTTCGGGCTGGAACTGCACGTCAACACCACGCCCAAGGGCCGCAGCACCCCGGACTTTCCGGGCGAAATCACGCCGCGCCACGGCCTGCGGACCACGGCAGAATTCTCCTACGGACTGACGCGAACGCTGGAAGCGGGGCTATATCTGCCGTACGCGCGCGACGCCGAGGGAACGGCACATTTCGCCGGGCCGAAACTGCGCCTGAAGTGGCTGCCCGTGCAGCCGGACGACGGCGGCAGCGGATGGTTCATGGGCGTCAACACTGAATATGCGTGGGTCAGGCCTAAGTTCGAGCAATCGCGCAATTCCGTGGAACTGAGGCCCATCATCGGCTATCGCAGCCGTGATTGGCTGCTCGCTGCAAATCCGATACTCGTTTGGGCAATGGCCGGGCCGGACCACAATGGCAAACCGGATTTCGTTCCTTCGGTAAAGATCGCGCGCAAAGCCACTCCGAGCGTCGCGCTGGGTGCCGAGTATTACGCCGAGCTGGGCAAGTTGAACCACATCCTGCCGCATGCGGAGCAGGCGCACACGCTCTATTTCGCGCTCGACTACGAGCGCAAACCCTGGGCATTCAATGTCGGCATCGGACGCGGGCTGACCGGCGCCACCGACCGCTGGACGCTGAAGACGATCATCGAGATCCCGTTCGATTGAATTCTGCGCGCCTGACTACAGGATCATGCCGGCGCCGACGGTATTGTTGCTCGCTTCGTCGATGACGATGAACGCGCCGGTGCTGCGATTGCTCGCGTAGGCATCGGCGCACAGCGGCTGCGCGAGCCGGAACGAGACCTGTCCGATGTCATTCATCTGCAGCCTCGCCGCCGCCTCGCGCGCAAGCGTATTGACGTCGAGCCGGTAGGCGATGCCCGCCGCCAGCGCCTTCACTTCGCGCGTGGTATGGCGCAGCACATAGCGCCTATTCATATCCAGGGGAGCCTCCGACAGCCAGCACAGCATCGCATCGAGCTGCTTGCGCGGCGCCAGTGCGTCCGTCGCTTCGATCAGCATGTCGCCGCGGCCGATGTCGAGTTCGCGGTCGAGCAGCACGGTCACCGATTGCTCGGCGCTGGCGATGGGGAGCGAACGCTCGCCCGAGCGTAGTTCCCGAACCCGGGCCGTGCCGCCGGAGGGCAGCGCCCGGATTTCATCCCCGACCGCGATCGTGCCTGACTCGACGCGGCCCATATAGCCGCGAAAATCGTGCAGCGCCGGGTCGTCGGCAGCCTGCGGGCGGCAGACGTACTGCACCGGGAAGCGGAACGGCTCGTCCGCCTCCGAGTGCGCCCTGGGGGTCGCCTCGAGAATGTCCAGCAGCGTCGGCCCGCGATACCAGTTCAGCCGCTCGCCGCGGTCGACGACCATGTCGCCGAGCAGCGCCGACAGCGGCACGAAGTGCACATCTGCAATCCCGACCTGTGCGGCGAAGGCGAGATAGTCGCGCTGGACCGCTTCGAACACCTGCTGCGAATAATCCACCAGGTCCATTTTGTTCACCGCGATCACCAGGTGGCGGATGCCGAGCAGCTGCGCGATGCAGGAATGCCGCCGCGTCTGCGTCAGCACGCCCTTGCGCGCGTCGACCAGGATGATCGCGAGGTCGGCCGTCGACGCCGCGGTCACCATATTGCGTGTGTACTGCTCGTGCCCGGGCGCATCGGCGATGATGTACTTGCGCCGCCCGGTGGAAAAATAGCGGTAGGCGACGTCGATGGTGATGCCCTGTTCGCGTTCGGCCGACAGCCCGTCGGTCAAGAGCGACAGGTCGATGCCGTCCATTCCGCGCCGCCGCGAGGTGCGCTCTATAGCCTGCAGCGCATCGCCGAGGATCGCCTTGGTATCGTAGAGCAGGCGCCCGATAAGCGTGCTCTTGCCGTCGTCGACGCTGCCGCAGGTCAGAAAACGCAGCAGCCCGTTGTCGATTGCGGACAGATTGGCTATGGCGGACATCAGAAGTACCCTTCCTTCTTGCGCTGCTCCATCGACGCTTCCGAAGTCTGGTCGTCCAAGCGAGTTGCACCGCGTTCGCTGACGGTGATGGTCGCCGTCTCGGCGACGATTTGGTCGGTCGAATCGGCGACGGATTCCACCGGCGCAGTGCACGGAATGTCGCCGATGGTGCGAAAGCGCACGCTCATCTCGACGATCTCTTCTCCCGCTTTTGCCGGCGTCAGATCCGTTACCGGGACCAGAGCCGTGCCGCGGCGCACGATCTGACGACGGTGGGCGAAGTAGATGGACGGCAATTCGAGCTGCTCGCGTGCGATGTATTGCCACACGTCGAGTTCGGTCCAGTTCGAGATCGGAAACGCGCGTATGTTCTCGCCCTTGAAGGTCCGCGCGTTGTACAGGTCCCACAACTCCGGACGCTGGTTTTTCGGATCCCACTGGCCGAATTCGTCGCGAAACGAAAACACGCGCTCCTTCGCCCGGGCTTTTTCCTCGTCGCGCCGCGCGCCGCCGATGCAGCAGTCGAAGCCGAACTCGGCGATCGCCTCGAGCAGCGTCACCGACTGGTGCTTGTTGCGCGACTCGGTCGGGCTCCTGACCACCACCGTGCCGCGCTGGATCGAGTCATCGAGCGAGCGCACGATGAGGCGCTCGCGCAGTTCGGCCGCGCGCCGGTCGCGAAAGGCGATGACCTCCGGATAGTTGTGGCCGGTGTCGATGTGCAGCAGCGGGAACGGGAAGCGCCCGGGGCGGAACGCCTTCTCGGCCAGGCGCAGCAGGCACACTGAATCCTTGCCGCCGGAAAACAGCAACACCGGATGCGCGCACTGTCCCGCGACTTCGCGCAGGATGTAGATGGCTTCCGCTTCCAGCCAGTCGAGATGATCGAGTTGGGCGGCGGCGGGCAGTGCTACGCGCGCGAGTTCCGGAATTTCGTGATGGATGGGGTTCATGATCGAAGCGGCGTTGAATGGAATTTGACGCGATTCCTGCAGTGAATCAGTCGAAAAGGGATGCAACTGGGCGTGCCCCGGATCAACCGGCGGCCTGCCTGCGCTGTGCCGGATGCAGGCCGCATTCCTTGCCGCCCGGCTCCTCCCACCACCAGCGCCCGGCGCGGATATCCTCCCCCGGCGTCACCGCGCGGGTGCAGGGCTCGCAGCCGATGCTCGGAAAGCCGCGGTCATGGAGTTCGTTGTAGGGGACGTCGAGCAGGCGCAGATAGGCCCAGACTTCCCGCTCCTGCCATTCGGCCAGCGGATTGAATTTCTCCAGACGGTTCGCTGCGTCGTACTCCTGCAGCGGCAGGCTCGCGCGTGTCAGGTGTTGCGCGCGGCGCAGGCCGGTGATCCAGGCGCGCTTGCCTGCGAGAGCCCGCCGCAGCGGCTCGACCTTGCGCACTTCGCAGCAGGCCTTGCGGCTGGCGACGCTGTTGAAAAAACCATTGATTCCGTGCGCGGCGACCAGGCGCTCCAGCGCTTCACCGTCGGGATAGATCACCCGCATGCGCAGATCGTAGCGATCCGTGACCTGCTGCAACAAGCGATAGGTTTCAGCATGCAGCCGCCCGGTATCGAGGGTGAAGATCTCAATCGACGGTGCGTGTTTGGCGATGAGGTCGGTCAGGACCATATCTTCTGCGCCGAGGCTGGAGGCCAGCGCCGCCGGACTGAAACTGCGCTCGACATTCGATAGCAGTTCGATCGTGGCAGCGACCTTGCGCGCGAGCGCCGTCTGCAGCAGCGTGTCGTTCGCGTCGAATGCAAGGTCGCGTTTCATGCGGTGCGCGCGCTCTGCAGGCGGGGCAGCTCGGAGGCTTGGCAGCGCGGAACCAGGCGCAGCGGCTGGCGGCTCGCCGCAGTGCGCGCATGGTCGAAATCGCGTAGACCGGCGCTCGGCTCGTGCCCGGCCTGATCGGCGCGCAGGGTGAACGCGTCGAAACCGCTGCGCCGCAGGAAGAACAGCTGCTCGCGCAGCACCTCGCCGAAGGCGCGCAACTCGCCGCGGTAGCCATAGCGCCCGCGCAGCAGGCGCGCCGTGAAGCAGCCGCGGCCATCGGTCGTGTTCGGGAAGTGCACGGCGACGATGCTGAAGTCGTCGAGGTCGTCGCCGATGATCCTGGGGCTCTCGCCGGCGGCGAGCCAAACGCCCAGCGGCCAGCCGTGGGCATACTCCCGCTCCACCAACTCGCGCCGGCGGGCGTGCCACACGCAAACCGGAACCAGCAGCGGGCCGACCGGCAAGGCCACGGTTTCGGCAGCTTCATTTTCGGCGAGGGTCAGAAGTTTCCACGCGTCGAAGACGACGCCCTCCTGATTGAGCATACCCAGCATCGACGATCTTCCTGGAATGGAGTTAGGCCGAACCTTAACCGGACCGGCTGGGAAACAGAACGAACTTGGAATTGTTTTCAAATAACCGCAGGCGATTAGCGCGCATGCTCGCGCTCGGAGGTTCTTCGTGTGGGCAGGTCTCGTCAGCCGCGACGCATAGTCGGCTATCAGCTTGGTTCGCCATCGAGGCCGAAACTATTTCTTCGGCTGGTAGATCTTGTCGAACACGCCGCCGTCGGCGAAATGCGTTTTCTGCGCCTTCTGCCAGCCGCCGAATACATCGTCGATGGTGAACAGAGTGACCTTGGTAAAGGTCTTGCCATATTTGGCCACAGCCTTGCCATCGCGTGGCCGGTAGTAGTGCTTGCCTGCGATATCCTGGCCTTCGTCGCTGTAGAGGTAATGCAGATAGGCTTCGGCCAGCTTGCGCGTGCCGCGCCTATCGACCACTTTGTCAACCACTGTCACCGGCGGTTCGGCCAGGATGCTGATTGTGGGTACAACAATATCGAATTTATCCAGGCCGAGTTCCTTCACCGCGAGAAAGGCTTCGTTCTCCCAGGAGATGAAGACGTCGCCGATGCCGCGCTCGGTGAAGGTGATGAGCGCGCCGCGGGCGCCGGAGTCCAGCACCGGCACGTTCGCAAAGATTTTGCCGACGAATTCCTGCGCTTTTGCCTCGTCGTTGCCGGATTTCTTCAGCGAATAGCCCCAGGCGGCGAGATAGTTCCAGCGCGCTCCGCCCGAAGTCTTGGGATTGGGGGTGATCACCGCGACGCCGGGTTTCGCCAGATCGTCCCAGTCCTTGATGCCCTTCGGATTGCCTTTGCGCACCAGAAAGACGATGGTGGAGGTGTAGGGCGCGCTATTGTGACCCAGGCGCTTTTGCCAATCCTTGGGGATCAGATTGGCTTTCTCGGCGAGGGCATCCACATCGTAAGCCAGAGCCAATGTCACCACGTCGGCCTCCAGCCCGTCAATGACGGAGCGCCCCTGCTTGCCCGATCCGCCATGCGATTGCTTGATCGAAACCGTTTCGCCGGTTTTGGCCTTCCATTGCCTGGCAAACGCGGCGTTGAAATCCGCGTATAGCTCGCGCGTGGGGTCGTAGGATACGTTCAGCAGCGTGGTATCGGCGTGCGCCGCGCTTGCCGTCAGCAGCGCCAGTGCCGCGATCCATGCATGGTATTGACCAGACATCGCTTATCTCCTGAGATTCGGTTGGGTTGAAGTCGTTTGTGCGACGCGAACCTTAACCGGACCGGCCAGGAAATAGAACGAACTTGAAATTGGTTTCTAATAAGCTCCGACGATTAGCGCGATCGCGCGCGTCCGGTGGCTTAGTATAGGCTTTGGAGCTTTTGCACCAACTCGGTCAGCACACCGCGGAATTGCGCGCCGTCGCAGCCCATCAGCACTGCATCCTCGAGCGCGTCCTGGCACAGCTGCCGTATCTCCTCCAGGTTCTCGCGCAGCACTTTCAGTTTTTCCGCGCAGGAAACAATCTCGCCTTGCGGCGAGCGCCATACGGGTTCGGGGATTTTGCTCATGTCGGAAGCTATCAGGCTGCGTCGAGAAAGACCTTGGTCTTGCGCGGTCGCACCAGCAGCGTCTCGCCTTCGCGCAGCGCCAGGCTGCGGTAGAGATCGCTTGGAATCTCCGCCTCGATTATGCCCGCGTCGTCCTCGCGCTCCAGTTCCAACCGCGCCGAAGGGCCCACCACCAGTGCGCGCTTGAGCCGCGCCGAAATGCCAAGTTCGCCCGGCGCGCTGCGCCCGACTTCGATCTCGTGGGGCCGCGTGTAGGCCACTGCCGGTGCGTTTTCGGCATTGTTGTATTCGGGCGCCTGCAGCGCGATATTGCCAAAGCGCATCACGCCGTCGTGGGCACGGCCGTGGAACAGGTTGACCGAGCCGAGGAATCCGTAGACGAACGGCGTCGCCGGATGCTCATACACCTCTTCCGAGGTGCCGATCTGCTCGACGCGGCCGCGGTTCATCAGCACCACGCGGTCGGCGACCTCCAGCGCTTCCTCCTGGTCGTGGGTGACGAAAATGCTGGTGACATGAATTTCGTCGTGCAGGCGTCGGAGCCACCGGCGCAGCTCCTTTCTCACCTTGGCATCGAGCGCCCCGAACGGTTCGTCGAGCAGCAGTACCTTGGGCTCGACCGCGAGCGCGCGCACCAGCGCGATGCGCTGGCGCTGGCCGCCGGAGAGCTGCGACGGATAACGGTCGGCGAGCCAGTCGAGTTGCACCAGTTGCAGCAGCGACATGACCTTGTCGCGAATCGCCTCCTCGCCCGGACGCTCGCGCCGCGGTTTCACGCGCAGGCCGAAGGCGATGTTCTCGAACACCGTCATGTGGCGAAACAGCGCATAGTGCTGGAACACGAATCCTACCCGCCGCTCGCGCGCTTCGCGCTCGGTGGCGTCTTCGCCGTGAAACAGCACGCTGCCGGATTCCGCCGTTTCCAGTCCAGCGATGATGCGCAGCAACGTGGTCTTGCCGCATCCCGATGGCCCGAGCAGCGCGACCAGTTCGCCGGTCGGAAAATCGAGGCTGACATTGTCGAGCGCGGTGAAATGCCCGAAGCGCTTGCTGACGTTGCGTACTTCGATGCTCATTGCTGCGGTCCTTCCGCAATGGGTTCGCTGGTTTCGTGGCGGGCGCGCCACTCGACATAACTCTTGAGCGCCAGCGTGACCAGCGCCAGCAGCGCGAGCAGCGAAGCCACGGCAAACGACGCGGCGAACTGGTACTCGTTGTAGAGAATTTCGACGTGCAGCGGCATGGTATTGGTCTGCCCGCGGATGTGGCCCGACACCACCGACACGGCGCCGAATTCGCCCATGGCGCGCGCGTTGCACAGGATCACGCCGTAGAGCAGGCCCCACTTGATGTTGGGCAGGGTCACGCGGCAGAAGGTTTGCCAGCCGGAGGCGCCAAGCACGATGGCGGCTTCCTCTTCTTCGCTGCCCTGTTCCTGCATCAGCGGAATCAGCTCGCGCGCGACGAACGGAACAGTCACGAACATCGTCGCCAGCACGATGCCGGGCAGCGCGAATAGGATTTTCAGGCCGTGACTCTGCAGCCACGGTCCAATCCAGCCCTGGGCGCCGAACATCAGCACATAGATCAGCCCCGAGATTATCGGCGATACCGAGAACGGCAGATCGACCAAGGTCAGCAGCAGGCTCTTGCCGCGAAACTCGAAGCGCGCGATGGCCCAGGCCGCGGCGACGCCGAACACCAGGTTCGCCGGGACGGCGACCGCGGCAACCAGAAACGTGAGCTGGATCGAGGCGAGTGCGTCGGGTTCGGCGAGCGCGGCGATGTAGGCGTCGAAACCCTTGCGCAAGGCCTCGCAGAATACCGCGGCCAGCGGCACGAACAGGAACAGCGTCAGGAATGCCAGCGCCGCCGCGATCAACGACCACTTGACGAGCACGGACTCGCCGCTTGCGCGCCGGCGCACGGGTATGCTGTATCCACCCAAGGGCAGTGCGATGCTTGCGCTCATCTCAGGACCCCTGGTCGCCGCGGTGCCGCGCCCACCACTGCAGCAGGTTGATCGCGAACAGCAGCAGGAACGAGGCTACCAGCATCACCACCGCGATTGCGGTGGCACCGCTATAGTCGTATTGCTCCAGCTTGGTGATGATCAGGAGCGGGGCAATCTCCGACTTCATCGGCATGTTGCCGGCGATGAAAATCACCGAACCGTATTCGCCCACGCCGCGCGCGAACGACAGCGCGAAACCGGTGATCAGCGCCGGCAGGATCGCCGGCAGAATCACCCGAACGAAGGTCTGCCAGCGCGTCGCGCCGAGAACGGCGGCCGCTTCCTCGAGTTCCCGCTCCAAATCCGCGAGCACCGGCTGCACCGTGCGCACCACGAACGGAAGGCCGATGAAAGTGAGTGCGACCACAACTCCCAAGGGGGTGAACGCCACCTTGATGCCGTTGGGTTCGAGGTATTGGCCGATCCAGCCTTTGGAGGAATACACTGCGGTCAGCGCGATGCCGGCCACCGCGGTCGGCAGCGCGAACGGCAGGTCCACCATGGCGTCGATCAGCTTCTTCCCGGTAAAGCGGTAGCGCACCAGTACCCAGGCGACGATCAATCCGAACAAGGCGTTGATCAGCGCGGCGATGAACGCTGCGCCGAAACTCAGCTCGAAGGACGCGAGCACGCGCGGCGCCGTCACTGTGCTCCAGAACGCCTCCCAGCTCATGGTGGCGGTCTTGACGAACGCCGCCGACAGCGGAATCAGGACGATGAGCGAGAGGTAAAGCACGGTGAAACCCAGCGCCAGCCCGAAGCCGGGCAGGACGCTATGGCGCGTGTGCAGCCACCCGCGGCCCCGAAGAACGGGGAAGGCTTGTTCCGTTGCTTTCACCAGCGAGCGATCTATGCGGCCTTGGCGGCACCTGCGGCGTCGAATACGCCCTCGAACAAGATCGAGCTCAGATAGCGCTCACCGGAATCAGGCAGTACGACAACGATGGTCTTGCCGGCGTTTCCCGGCCGTTGCGCGAGCCGAACCGCGACCGCGGCGGCGGCGCCGCAGGAGATGCCGGAGAGTATTCCCTCTTCGCGCGTGAGTCGGTGCGCGAACAGGATCGCATCTTCATTCGTGACCTGTTCGATCGCGTCCACCAAGGACAGATCGAGCACCTCCGGGACGAAGCCTGCGCCTATGCCCTGTATCTTGTGCGGTCCCGGTTTCAGGGGCTCGCCGGCGCGCTGTTGCGTGAGCACCGGGCTGGCAACCGGTTCGACCGCAACCGAAACGATCTTTTTGCCACGGGTATTCTTGATGTAACGCGTTACGCCGGTGATGGTGCCGCCGGTCCCGACCCCGGACACCAGAATATCGATGGCGCCGCCGGTATCGTCCCAGATTTCAGGCCCGGTCGTCTTTTCGTGAATCGCGGGGTTGGCCGGGTTCTTGAACTGCTGCAGCAGAACATATTTCTTCGGCTCGGAGGCTGCGATTTCTTCGGCCTTGGCGATCGCGCCGCCCATCCCCTTCGCGCCCTCGGTGAGCACCAGCTTCGCGCCATAGGCGATCAGCAGTTTGCGCCGCTCCAGGCTCATGGTTTCGGGCATCGTCAGGGTCAGCGGTATGCCGCGCGCCGCGGCGACGAATGCGAGCGCGATTCCCGTATTGCCGCTGGTCGGCTCGACCAGTTCCTTGCCCGGGCCGAGCAGGCCGCGCTTTTCTGCGTCCCAGATCATGGCCGCGCCGATGCGGCACTTGACCGAGTAGGCCGGATTGCGCCCCTCGATTTTTGCCAGCACCGTGGCCTTGGCGCCGTCGGTGATCCGGTTGAGTTTTACCAGGGGCGTACGCCCGATGCTCTGCGAGTTGTCGTCGTACCAATTGGTCATGAAAATCTCCTTCCAGATGAATTGCTCGCCGACCGTTCAATCGCGCCAAGAGTCCGGTCGCAAAGAAGAACCTTACCCAACATGCGCGACACTTCCAACGAACCAAATGTTATCGCTTTATTCCAGAAAGATATTAACAGTCCGACATATTCGAATAAGTAGTCAGATCCCGATCCACGGGATGTTCATTTTCATGTGGCCCCGCGATGGATTCAAGCGCCAGCTTATCGCCAACACGCATATCGAAGTAGCAACAAAGTATTCCGCTGAACCTGGGCCAGCGTTACTTACTCACCTTCCGCGATCGCAATCACTGCGCGCGCGCAGGCGATCCGACCAGCCACCAACACCATCGAGCGCAAGCAACGATGTCAAACTGAATTGGCGCTCACCGCTTAAACGTAGCTCAGCTTGGCAAACAGCTGCTTCTGAAAATCGGCGTCGCCGAAGGAGGCATTGATCATGATCAGCCGCTTGACATAGTGGCCGACATTCAGTTCGTCAGTGATGCCCATGCCGCCGTGCAGCTGAATGGCCTCGCCGCCGATCAGTTTCCCGGCTTTGCCGACCATCACTTTCAGGGCCAGGATGTTTCTGTCGGCGTCAATGCCGCCCTCATCGACCGAGCACACCGCCCGATAGAGCAGGGAGCGGGTTTGTTCGCACGCCGAGAACATGTCCACCAGGCGGTGCTGCAGGGCCTGAAACGTGCCGATGGTCACGCCGAACTGCTTGCGCGTCTTCACATATTCCAGCGTGATCTCGTTCAGCTTCTGCATGATGCCCAGCGCTTCGGCACAAACGGCGAGTATCGCTTCGTGGACTACCGCCTGCATCAGACCAAAGCCTTCGCCCTCGCCGCCGAGCAATTGATCCGCCGCCACCCTGACATTGCGCAGGCGGATGTTGGCCACTACCTGGCCGTCCATCAGGCGGTAGACGGTCCTTTCGATTCCGGGGGCGCCGGCGTTCACCACGGCGAGGCTGATCCCGCGCTCGTCGCATTGCCCGCCGCCGCTGCGCGCACTGACCACCAGTTCGTCGGCTGCGGCACCGTTGAAAACGACGGTCTTGTCGCCGTTCAGGACAAATGCGTCGGCCGCACGGGTCAAGGTGGTCTTGATATCGGCCAGTTGGAACCTGCTCTGGCGTTCCAGGTAGGCGAACGCGCCCTGCAGGCTGCCGTCGATGATCCTGCCGATCAGCTGTTTCTGCCGCTCGGCATTGCCGCTGCGGCGCAGCAGGCCGCCGAAGAGCAGGACCGTGGCCACGTAAGGTTCGAGCACCAGGCCCTTGCCAAATTCTTCCATCAATAGCATGGTATGCACGGCGCCGCCACCGATGCCGCCGTGTTCTTCTGCAAAGGGCAGCGACAGCCAACCCAGGTCGGCGAATGTCTGCCAGTGCTCGCGGCTGAAGCCATGCTCCGATGCGGCAATCTTGCAGCGGGCGTCGAAGGCGTAGGCGTCCTGCACCAAGCGCGCGACGCTGTCCTTGAGCAGGTTTTGTTCTTCCGAAAGATCGAAATTCATGTCATTGTTTCCTGTGGATGGCGGACGTTAAAGCCCTAGCACGGCTTTGGCGACGATATTCTTCTGCACTTCGTTGGAGCCACCGTAGATGGAGGCGGCGCGGCCGTACATGTAAGCGCGCCGCGCTTCGCTGCCAAAATCGTGGCCGCTTTTCCCCAGGCCCGGCGCATCCTCGACGGCTCCGCAGTAGTAACCCGCCAGATCCATGAACAGTTCCTGGATGGCCTGCTGAATCTGCGTTCCCTTGATCTTCAGCAGCGATGACTCGGCTCCCGGTCCTTTTCCCTTGGCCGTGGCCGAGAGCACGCGCAACTCCGTGTACTCCAGGGCCATCAGTTCGATCTCGACGTCGGCCAGGCGGCTCTGAAATATCGGGTCGCCGAGCAATGGACGGCCGCCGCTGATTTCGCGCCGCGCCAGTTCCAGCAAGCGCGTGAGCTGTCGCTTGGAATCGGCGACACCGGTGATGGCGGTGCGCTCGTGGGCCAGCAAGGACTTGGCGTAGCTCCATCCCTTGCCTTGATCGCCGATGCGGTTGGCTGCCGGTACCCGGACGTCGTCGAAGAACACTTCGTTCAGGCTGTGCACGCCGTCGATGGAGGCGATGGGGCTGACGCGAATGCCCGGACTCTTCATGTCGATGAGCACGAAGCTGATGCCATCCTGTTTGCGCGCGACACTCTCGGTGCGCACCAGGCAGAAGATCCAGTCGGCGTATTGCGCGTAGGTGGTCCAGATCTTGGATCCGTTGACCAGGTATTCGTCGCCCACCAGTTCGGCCTTGGTCTTCAGGGCCGCCAGATCGGAGCCGGCGCCGGGTTCGGAATAGCCCTGGCACCACCAATCCTCACCGCTCAATATGCGCGGCAGGAAGCGTTGCTTTTGCGCTTCGCTGCCGAAGGTGTAGATGACCGGTCCCACCATCTTCAGGCCGAACGGCGACACATCGGCCGCGCCGTATGCGGCGCGCTCGGACTCGAAGATGAAGCGCTGGGTGACGCTCCAGCCGGTGCCGCCGTAGACGACCGGCCACCCGGTCGCTCCCCATCCCCGCGCATGCAGGCGCCGCTGCCATTCGACCGTCGCTTGCGCAAAGCTGCCCGGTGCGTTGTAGCGATCGGCCAGGTCCGCGGTCCATGCCGTCTTCAGGAACGCTCTCACTTCGTCGCGAAACGCGGTTTCTTCCTTCGAAAATTGGATATCCACGGTTTGCTCCTCTCTAAAATCTGTCGACCTGCAGCTTTGCGTACGACGTCGGCTCAGCCGGCCTTGAAGCCGGTCACGCGGTGCAGGGTGCCGGGCACGAACACCTCGTCGCTGATGTTGGTGAATCCCGCCTGCTTGAAGTAGGCGATGCACTCGGCGATGGTGTGCGTTTTGCCGCCGCTGTGTCCGATGGCCTCGTTCATGCCCCACAGCGCCGCGTCGAGCGGTCCGCGCCGGTTGTCGTCGATCATCTCGCCGACGAGATGAAATTCCCCGCCCGGCAGCAATGCGGCGTGAACCTTGTTTACCACGAGTTGAATCATCTGCTCATCGTAGATGGGCAGATTGCTGGCCATTACCACCGCGTCCACGTCGTTGGGAAACGGCGTTTTGGTGAAATCCCCGGGCAATGTGGTCACGCGGTCCTCGACGCCGTTTTGCTTTACGTACTCCTTGGTCACCTCGGTAACCGGCGGCAGGTCCAGCACCACGGCGCGCAGCTTCGGATAGGTCTTGACCGCATTGATGCTGTAGGCGCCCGAGCCGCCTCCCAGATCCAGCAGCTTGCTGCGCTTGGACAGATCGACGCGGCGGCTGAAGCGCCTGGCCGCTCCGGCGCCGATGCTGTAGGTGGCGGCGTGATACTTGCGCGCATCCTCCACGGTCAGATGTTCGTACATGCCAAGGGTCGTCGGTGGTTCCTTGCGCCTGAGATGTTCGGTGAGACGGAACCATTCCGGCACGTCGGCGCGCGTGAACGTGAACCAGTCGGCGGCGTATCCCGGCTCGCCTTTCACCAGAAACCGCGCCGCATCGGGCGCATTGCGCAGGGTCCTCGCATCGGACTCGATCAGGCCCATCGCCAGCGCGACGGTGACCAGGCGCTCCACTTGCAGCGGCGCGATGCCCATGGCCGACGCGAGTTTTGGTTCGGTGTCGGCGCCACGGGCGATATGGGTGAACAACGCGAGATCGATCGCCGCGAACAGCACGGCGGATTCGCAGTACGCCCGCGCAAACCGCTGCAGGCGAGTGGTGTCGACTTTGTTCTCGGCCATATTCGCTATTCCTGAACTTTGAAGTAATCCGGTTTGCCCAGCGGCCAATACTCGCCCCATACCTGTTCGCCGCCGTCGACGGTGAGCACCGCGCCGGTGATGAATTTGGCCGAAGGCGCCGAGAGGTATGCCGCCGCCTCGGCGACGTCCATCACGTCCCCGACGCGGCGCATCGGATTGTGGCCGAAGCTGGGGCGTGCCGAAAGCGGATAGTTGACCAGCCCCGGGCTGGCCACGACACCGATGGAGATGCTATTGATGCGGATCCGGTGCGGCGCCCATTCCACGCTGAGCGATTTGCCGAGATTGATCTGCCCCGCGCGCGCGGCGACCGTGTGCGGGATGCCGGCGGCCGCCTTGCCCATGACCGTGGCCATGTTCACGACGCTCCCCGGGTGGCCGTGATCGCGCCAGCGCCGGCCGGCGGCCTGCGTCATGTACCACGAGCCGTAGAGGATGGTTTCCACCACTGCGTGCCAGCCCTTGGGCGTGATATCGAACGCGGGGGCCGCGAATTGGCCGCCGGCGCTGTTGATCAGCACGTCCATCCGCCCGTAGCGCTCCCATACCTCGTCGACCACGGCCGCCGCCTGCTCGGGATCGCGAACGGACATGGCGCGCATCGAACTTGCAATGTCCAGCTTGGCGAGATCCGTGCGCAGCGTCTCCAGCCTGCCCGCATCGCGGCCGCAGCCGAAGATGGTCGCGCCCAGGCGCCCGAAGAGAATGCCGCAGGCGCGGCCGATGCCGCCGGCGGCGCCGGTGATGAGCACGACCTGGTCCTTGAACAGGCCGTCGCGGAATACCGTCGGCCAATTGAACAGTTCCTCGTTGCTGAGCGCCTTGTAGAAATCGTCCTTGCTTTGCGTCGCATCCGTCATGCCGTCCCCTGCCTGCTCGCGTCGGTGAATCTCGTTCACGCGGCGATGGGGTCGTCATCGTACGCGCGTTTCGAATTCTGATTTTGTGCAAGTCTAATCTACAGGGACACGTTTGGCACAGGAAACGTTTGGACTAGAACGGCGGAGCTTGCGAATACAAGTGGCTTATTGGAACGAGTTCATGTCGATGCACGGGGACCTGTCGGCTCTGTCGACGTGCGCCACAGGATGCACATTGTCTCCGCATGCGCATGAATGCGGGTCAGCCTCATTTCATGGCCGTCACAGGCCGCCGGCTCATCTGCGCGCCGATGACACCGGCGATCACCAGTGCGCCGCCGGCGAGTTGCACTGGCGTAAGCCCTTGTCCGAGCAGCAGCCAGCTGCCGCCGATCGCGATCACCGGTTCGAGGTTCATCACCAGTCCGGTGCGCAGCGGCCCGATGCGCACCGCCGATGTAAACAGCGCCACCAGTCCGATCGTGTAGAGCACGCACACGCCGACCACCGCCGTTAACCCCGGCGCGCTGCGCGGCCACAGGTAGGCATCGCCCGCCAGGGTGCCGAGCGCCACGGCGGCGGCGGTGCTGGCCATCAACCAGAAGGTGCGGCTTTTCGCATTGACGTGGCTCAGCCGGTGCGTCGACACCACCAGGATGCCGGCAGTGAGTACCGCAGCGAGGATGGCGAAGCTTATGCCCACCGCGTCCACTGCTTCCGGCGACGCGCCGGTGGCGAGCGCGAGTCCGACCAGGGAAACCAGCGCGAACAGCAGCACGCGCCCCGACAGGCGCTCGAATCCGGCTAAGCCCCCGAACACTCCGATGACCAGCGGATTCACGTAGAACACCAGGATCGCGAGCGGCACGCGCAGGATCTCGATCGACTTGTAGAACGAGAACACGCCCAGAGCGAAAAAGACACCCAAGACCAGGAGCAGCGCCCGCTCGCGCCCCGTGGTACTGGGGTTTCGTTTGCCCACGCGCAGGGAAATGCCGATGGCCAGTGCGGCGAACGCGCAGCGCACGCTGACTACCGTCGCCGCGTTAGTGCCGTCTTCGAAGGCGAAGCGCGCCAGCACCACGGCCGAGCCGTAGCAAAGCGCGCAGAGGAGTACGTGGCGGTAGTCGGAAAAGCGCAAATCGATCAGCGCTTGAACAGGTTCTCGGCGTTGCGGAACGCGATCTTCTCGGCTACGCCCTGAGGCAGTTGCGCCAGCCATCCCCGGTATTCGGCCATGATGCTGCCATAGCTGTCCCAGCGCTGATCTGTCCAGGTATCGGAGCCGAGCAGAAAGCGGTCGGGGTAACGCTCGAACAAGCGTTTCCATTCCGGCGTCAGCTTGCCGCCGTCGGTGATGCCGTAGCGGTAGGAGAGCTCGCACCACACGGCCGGATAGCGCTCGAGGTAAGCGGCGACCTTGTCCGCGGGCGTGGAAAAACCGGTGTGCGCCCAGATGATTTTCGCTTTCGGGTTGTGGGCGAACAGAATCTCCAGCGCCTCGTCGTCGGCATGCGCGTGAAGATAGAGCTTGCGCTCCACGGCAAAATCGACGGTGCGCTTGACCCATTTCGTCGCCGCGGCCTTGCCCGAGAGATGGAACTCGCCGACGCCGACGTAATAGCCGCGCCGGTACTCGGTTTCGATCAGATCCTGGATCGTCGGATCGTCCATCCAGGTTTGAATGTCGGAGCGCACGCGGTAGGGGCGGATGAAGGGCACCACCCACAGATCCTTCGGCTTGGCTTCCACCAGCGCGCGCGTGCCGTCGTTGGGGCGGCTGGTAGCGAGGATGCCGGTGATCTTGTTGTCGCGGAACAGGGACAGCACTTTCTCCAGCGGAAAGTGCGGCACCGGCTCCCAGTTATAGTGCAGGTGGGCATCGAATATGGGCGTGCTATCGGCAGCGCGCGCGGCGGGGGCTGACGGTAGCAGCAGGGCGAGAACAGCCAGGCCGGCGCATAGCGAGGAGCAACGCTGTTTAATCATGTTTCTTCTCCATGCTGCGCAGCGGTTTTCGGTCGAGCCGAGCGTGCGCCTCTTTCGGGGGCGGCTGGTGATGACTCAGCTGGTGCGCCTCGCGCTCCAGCGGGTCGCGCAAGCGCAGCAGCTTCGCCTGCCGTTTGGTGATCAGGGGATAGTGCCGGGCGGCGTCCAGGGCCCAGCCCACATCCCAGCAGTGTTTCTTTTGCGTCACCCAGGTCTCGGTGTCCAGGCGGCGCAAATCGAAGGCGGTCGAGTAGCTGCGCAGGGTCTTCTGCTGGCGCTTGTTGCAGTACTCGTGAAAATAGGACATGGCGAGTTCGCGCAGGCTGCGGTAAACGGGATCGCGCCAGCGCAGCACCGGATGGTTGGTCTTGGAAATCGCACCCCAACAACCGTTGCGCCGGAACAGGGTCACGATATGGTCGTAGTCCCTGGTCGCCTTGAGGTCCAGCAGCAGCGGCGGCTCGCCGTGCACCCACAACGCGGCGGCGGCGATCATGGCCCCCTCGATGCACAGCGCCCGGCGCTGGCCCAGCGCTTCACGCACCGAGAGACAGGTTTCGCCGCCGATTTCGAAGTTCTGCGGCATGGCGTCGAGGTAGGTCTGGATCTTTTCCGGGGTGTTCAGGCGCCTGAGGACTGCAAACTCGCCTTTGGTGAGGCCCAGCAGTTCGCGGCTGGCAATGCGCGCTTTGTTCATTTTGTCCTTTTCTTGCGCGCTCGCGGCTTGGCGCGAGGCGCAACGCTCGCCGTGGCTTTGTTGGCTTGCGCTGCGGCCTGCTTCTTTGCGTTCGCACGCAGAGCCGCGGCATAGGCGGTGCGCGCCCAGGGCAGCATCAACTCCGCAGATTCCATCGCGTTCTCCGGCGCGCGGAAGAAATTGAGCGCCGCGCGCTTGCCTTTGCGCGCGTAGCTGAAGATGTCGCAGCCGGCCTGCTCGAATTCACCGCGGTTCATTTCATCCGCCTTGAGGTAGAGCGTGTCATCCGAGACGATGGCGAACATCAGGCCGTCCAGGTACACGCCATGGCCGCCGAACATGCGGCGCGTGCTGACCGTGCCGAACGGGCCGAGCAACTCCATTACGTAGTCGATGAACTCATCGGACATGTTTGATCCGCGCGCATTTGAACCGTCTGCGGCAGATTGTAGAGGCTGGCGTGCGCCTAGCCAAGCAGGACCGCACAGCCGGTGAACGGCGGCGCACCGCGCCAGAGCGCGGCGGAATCCTGCGTCAGGCCGATTTTCCTAGCGAACTGCTATCCAGGCGCCGCCTGAACAGAGGATCGGGCCGCTCAACGGAAACCTGGTAAGCCTCGCTGAAATCGTTGAACGCGGTCAGCGCCTGTTGCGGGTTCTGGTCGGCGCGCAGGGCGAAGGCATCGAAACCGCAGCGCGACAGATAGTAGAGTTGATCGCGCTGCACATCGCCGATGGCACGCAACTCGCCGCGGTAGCCGTAGCGCTCGCGCAGCAAGCGCGCCAACGTATAGCCGCGGCCGTCGGTAAAGCTGGCAAAACGCACCGCAATCACTTCCAGGCGCGCCAGATCCGGCGCAATCGCCGCCGGGTCGGCGTCCGCCTCCAGCCACACGCCGACGCGCCCGAGGCGAAACGACAGCGCGTCGCGCTCGGCCGCCCACAAATCGAGCGGTACGATCACGTCGCCGCTGAACGGCAAGGCCCCGATCGAGCCCTGTTCAAGCAGCTGCCAGTTGTCTTGAATGACGGCGCGGTGCCTGATGATTTGTGCCATACACGTAGTCCTTGAAGGGTTCGATACCGATGCGGCGCACCGTGTCGATGAAGCGCTCTGCCTCGCTTTCGCGCGCGGCGAGATAGACCTCGATCAGTTGTTCGATCACCTCGGGCACCTGGCCCTGCGCGAACGCCGGGCCGATCACCTTGCCCAGCGACGCGTCCACGCCTTGCGCGCCGCCGATCGAGATCTGGTAGAACTCCTCGCCCTGCTTGTCCACGCCGAGAATGCCGATGTGGCCGATGTGGTGATGGCCGCAGGAATTCATGCAGCCGGAGATGTTGAGGTCGATTTCGCCGATGTCGTGCAGGTAGTCCAGATCGTCGAAGCGACGCTGGATCGCCTCGGCCACCGGGATGGACTTGGCGTTGGCGAGCGAGCAGAAATCCCCGCCGGGGCAGGCGATGATGTTGGTCAGGAGACCGATGTTGGGCGTCGCCAGGCCGAGCGGCTTGATTTTGCGCCACAGCGTGTGCAGATCGGAGGCGCGCACGTCGGCAAAGATCAGGTTTTGCTCGTGCGAGACCCGCAATTCGCCGAACGAAAAGCGCTCGGCAAGTTCGGCGATCGCATCCATCTGCTCGGCACTGGCGTCGCCGGGCGCCACGCCGGTGCGCTTGAGCGACAGCGTGACCGCGGCATAGCCCGGCACCTTGTGCGGGTGAACATTGCGCCGATGCCAGTTGGCGAAGGCCTTGTCCGCGGCGAGCATCGCTTCGAGAAAAGCGTTCTTTGCCGGCAATCGGGCGTAGTCGGGACGGGTGAAGCGGCTTTCGATGCGCCGCACTTCCGCTTCGATCAAGGTCGCCGGGCCGTCCTTGAGCTGCGACCATTCCTCCTCGACCTTCTGCGCGAACACCGCAGGCGTGAGTTCTTTCACCAGGATCTTGATGCGCGCCTTGTACTTGTTGTCGCGCCGGCCGTAGCGGTTGTACACGCGCAGAATCGCGTCGAGGTAGGTCAGCAGGTGGCGCCAGGGCAGAAACTCGCGAATCGCGTGGCCGACGACGGGCGTGCGGCCGAGGCCGCCGCCGACGATGACGCGAAAGCCCACCGCGCCTGGTTCGGCGCGGTCCACACCTGCGCCTGGTTCGGCGCGGTCCACACCGTCGCCGCCATCACTGCGCAGCGCATGCAGGCCGATGTCGTGCACCCAGGTCGCAGCGCGGTCAGCCTCGCTGCCGCTGACCGCGATTTTGAACTTGCGCGGCAGGTAGGCGAATTCCGGGTGCAGGGTGGACCACTGCCGTATCAGCTCGCACCAGACGAAGGAATCGACGATTTCGTCCCGCGCCACGCCGGCGAAATGATCGGTGGTGGTATTGCGCACGCAGCTGCCGGAGGTCTGGATGGCGTGCATCTGCACCGCGGCCAGTTCGGCCAGGATCTCGGGCACCTGATCCAGTTTGGGCCAGTTGAACTGAATATTCTGACGCGTGGAGAAATGTCCGTAGCCCCGGTCGTAACTGCGGGCGATGTGGGCCAGCCGTCTGAGCTGCGCCGAAGACAGCAGTCCATAGGGGATCGCCACGCGCAGCATCGGTGCGTAGCGCTGGATGTAAAGACCGTTCTGCAGCCGCAGCGGGCGGAAGTCGTCCTCCGACAATTCGCCGGCAAGGTGGCGGCGCGTCTGGTCGCGGAACTGGTTTACACGCTCGTCCACGATGCGCTGGTCGATTTCGTCGTATCGGTACATAGTGTCTTCGGCCTGCTGGTGTGCACGCCCTTGCGGGCGGGCGGTTAGTGGATTTGCCAATACAGGCCGTAGCGTAATAAACTCGGGTTATAAGAAGAACGAATAAATTGGTATATTCATATAACGAAGCGGAATGTAGCCCAAGGTCATGAACTTCCAGCAATTGCGCTATGTGCGCGAAACAGTGCGCCGCGGTCTCAACCTCACCGAGGCCGCCAACGCCCTGCATACCTCGCAGCCGGGGGTGTCGAAGCAGATCCGTGAACTCGAGAACGAGCTGGGTTTCGATATTTTTGTGCGCTACGGCAAGCGCATCACCGGGCTCACCGAGCCGGGTAGGGCGGTGCTGGTCGTGATCGAGCGCGTGCTGCAGGAAGCGGAGAACCTGAAACGGGCCGCCCACGATTTCAGCGACCAGGATGCGGGCGAGCTCACCATTGCCACCACCCACACCCAGGCGCGCTACGCGCTGCCGCGGGTGGTGGGGGAGTTCAAGCGCCGCTATCCCAAGGTGCACCTGACGCTGCAGCAGGGCAATCCCCTGCAGTTGGCGCAGATGGTGCAGGCCGGGACAGCGGATATCGCCATCGCCACGGAGACGCTGGACGACTTTCCAGGCCTGCTCGCACTGCCCGGCTACACCTGGAGCCATTGCGTGGTGGTGCCGGCAAAGCACCCGCTGCTGAAGCTCGGGACGCTCACGCTGGAGGCGCTCGCGAAATATCCCATCATTACTTACGATGCCGCCTTCACCGGCCGCACGAGTATCGACGCTGCGTTCGCCGCGCGCGGGCTCGTGGTCGACGTAGTGCTGTCGGCCATCGACGCCGACGTGATCAAGACCTACGTCGAGCTGGGCCTGGGCATAGGCATCATTGCCGCCATGGCCTTCGATGCCAAGCGCGACCAGCTGCTGCGCGCAATCGACTGCGCGCAGCTGTTCAAAACCAACACCACGCGCGTGGCGATAAAACGCGGCACCCTGCTGCGCGGCTACGCCTACGAATTTATCGAGCTGTTTGCCCCGGCGCTGAACCGCAAGCTGATCGAACGCGCGCTGGCGGGCGAGGGCGAACTGTACGAACTTTGAGCGCGTCCCGCAGTCTCTACCGCGAACTGCTGCGCCTGGGCTGGCCGGTGCTGGTGGCACAACTGGCGGTGATGGCGAACAATGTGATCGACACCATCATGGCCGGGCGCTACGGTACGCTCGACCTGGCTGCCGTGGGCATCGGTTCGAGCATCTACTTTTCGGTGTTCGTGGCGTTGATGGGTGTGCTGCTCGCGCTCACGCCGATCGCAGCGCATCTGTACGGCGCAGGCCGTCATGCGGAGATCGGCGAGGAACTGAGGCAAAGCGCGTGGCTCGCGGCCGCGCTGGCACTGCTCTCGCTCCTGTTGTTCGCCTTCCCCGATCCTTTTCTCGCCGTTGCCAAGTTGGAGCCCGCGCTGGAGGCGAAGGTGCGCGCCTATTTGTACGCGCTCGCCTGGTCGGTGCCGGCCTCGCTCCTGTTCCGCGTGTTCTACAGCTTCTCCACCGCGGTCTCGCGCCCACGCACGGTGATGGCGCTGACGCTCGTCGGCCTTGCGCTCAAGGTGCCGCTCAACTGGGTATTCATGTACGGCAACCTGGGCGCGCCCGAACTCGGCAGCACCGGCTGCGCGGTGGCGACCGCGCTCGTCGCCTGGATCGTCTGCGCGCTCGCCTGGGCCTGGTGCTGGTTCGATCCCGGCTACCGGCCCTATCGGGTGTTCGCGCACTGGTCCTGGCCGCAGGCGAAGGCGCTGGGCCGCATCCTGTCGCTCGGCCTGCCGATCGGCCTGACCTTTCTGGTCGACGTGACCGGATTTACCTTCATGGCGCTGTTCATCGCGCGGCTCGGGGCGCTGTATTCGGCCGCGCACCAGATCGCCGCCAATCTCGCGGCGCTGACCTTCATGCTGCCGCTGGCGTTGGGCAATGCCGCCAGCGTGGTGGTCGGACAATCGCTGGGCGCGCACCAGTACGCGCGCGCGCGCGCGGCGGGCGTTGCAGGCCTTGCGCTTGCGCTCGCCTGCGCCGCTGCCGTCGGCTCGTGTTTGTACCTGTTCGCCATCGGCATCGCCGGCCTGTACACGGGTGACACCGAGTTGCGCCGCGTCGCCGCCGGACTGATCACGTTCGTTGCCGTGTATCACCTGTTCGACGCGGTGCAGGCAGTGGTGGTCAACGTGCTGCGCGGCTATAAGCGCGCGGTAGTGCCGATGCTGATCTACGCCGTCGCCCTGTGGGGTGTGGGTCTGGGCGGCGGTTATGTGATCGGCCTGACGCGCGTCGATCTCGCCTGGCTCGACCTCTCCTCCCGCGGACTGTCGACCCCGATGGGCGCGTCAGGATTCTGGCTCGCCGCGATCGCGAGCCTGGTGCTGGCGAGCGGCCTGGTGACAGCCTATTTCCTGCGCGTCAGCCGCGCTGCCATTTCGATGCGCTGAAGTTCGAGCCTGGCACTGCGTGCGCGCGCAGGCCCGGATTGAACGCGACCGTGGCGCCGGTTCACCGCGCCGGCGCCGGCGCAGCGCTGTGACCCGATCAGACCAGGGAGCGGCCCAGTGCGAAGAACATCGCTGCCACGGCGAGCGCCATAATCAGGGTGGCGAGCCAGCCCAGGACCTTGAGCCGGCGTTTGATGGTGAAGCGCCCCATGATATCGGGCCGTACCGCCATCAGCATCATGACTGCCATGATTGGCACTGAGATTACGCCATTGATCACCGCGCTCCAGATCAGCGCCCTGACTGGGGACAGGCTGGTGAAATTCAGCGCGACCCCGACCAGGGTCGCCACGGTCACGATCGCGTAAAAGCCGCGCGCTTGGGCGAATTGCAGGCCGAGGCCGATCGGCCAGCGGAACGATTCGGCCACGGCATAGGCCGCCGACCCGGCGAGGATGGGCACGGCCAGCATGCCGGTGCCGATGATTCCCGATGCGAACAGGGCAAAGGCGAACTCGCCGCCGATCGGGCGCAGCGCTTCGGCTGCCTGCTCCGAACTTTGAATGTCGGTGATGCCGTGCAGGTTCAGCGTCACTGCCGCCGTCAGCATGATGAAAAATGCCACGGCGTTGGAAAACGTCATGCCGACGTAGGTGTCGAGTTTAATTCGGTTCAGGTGGGACCTCGCCTGTTCCGGCGCTTCGCGCAGCGGCTCTTCCCCGGGACCGGCGCGCTGCTCTTCGACCTCCTGCGAGGCCTGCCAGAAGAACAGGTAGGGGCTGATGGTGGTGCCGAACACCGCGACCAGAGTCAGCAGGTAATCGGCGTGCAGATCGACCGGGGGCAGGAAGGTGCGCTTGAACACCTCGCTCCAGGGCACCTGGACCACGAAAACGGTGGCGACGTAGGCGAACAGCGTCAACGTCAGCCACTTCAGGATCGGCGCATAGCGCGGGAATGGAATGAAGATCTGCAGCCCCAGCGATACTGTCGCGAAAGCGAGGATATAGAGGTGCGCCGGACCACCGATGAGCAAGCGCAGCGCCGCCGCCATTGCGCCCAGGTCGGCGGCGATGTTGATGGTGTTGGCGACCAGCAGCAGGCCGACCACGCTGTGCAGCAGCCAGGCAGGGTAGTGTTCGCGGATATTCGCCGCGAGCCCATGGCCGGTGACCCGGCCGATGCGCGCGCTGACGATCTGGATGCCGATCATCAGCGGCAGCGTGAACAATACGGACCAGAGCATGGCGTAGCCGAACTGCGCCCCGGCCTGCGAATAGGTCGCGATGCCGCTCGGGTCGTCGTCGGCAGCGCCGGTGACCAGGCCCGGCCCGAGCCGCTTCAGCAGCGGGGTGGCCGGCGCCGGGACCGCCGGCCGGCCGGTAGTGAGTGCGTTTTTCATAGACTGGGCCGGTGGTGCCTTTGGTGGTATTGGCGCTCGGTGGTGCGCGGCCGCGCGCAGTCTAGCGCATTCTCCTCGTATTGCCCAGAATAAATGCGGCAGCCGCTGTAATACAATTCGCTGCCACCGATGCACTCACCCTGGAGCCCTGCACCCATGCGCGTTGACCCCGAAGCCGATAGTGGACAATTGCGCGAGCAGCTGCGCCGCCTGCTCGCGCAGGCGCGGGACAACGAGGTCTTGATGCAGCGTCTGCATTCGTTCGAACTCAAGTTGATCCAGGCCGCCGGCCTGCGCGAATTGATTGAAGTGCTGCTCTCCGAGTACAAGGACAGCTTCGCGCTCGACGCCGTGACGCTGGTGCTGGTCGATCCGGAGGACGAATTGCGGCACATGCTCCTCGCTGCCGGCATAGAACCGGAGAGCGTCGCGGGCCTGAGTTTTGTCGATGACGAGCAGGCGCTGAGCCGGCGGCTGGAGCAAGGCAAGGCGCCAGTGCTGGGGCGGTTCGATGCATCGCGCCACGCCTCATTTTTCCCTGCCCTAAGTCCCGCACCCGCGAGCATTGCCCTGCTGCCGCTCGCGCGCAAGCAAGCTTTGAGCGGCAGCCTCAATCTCGCGAGCTCGGACGCGGAACGTTTCGTTCCGGAAATGGCGACCGACTTCATGCAGCGGCTGACGGCAATCGCGGCCGTGTGCCTGGAGAATGTGGCCAACCAGGAGCGCCTGCGCCACCTCGGCATGACCGATCCCTTGACCGGCGCCTACAACCGCCGCTACTTCGACCAGCGGCTGCTCGAGGAGACGGACCGCGCGCTGCGCAGCGGCCAGCCGCTCGCCTGCATGATGCTCGACGTCGACCATTTCAAGCAGATCAACGATGGCTTCGGACATGCGGCCGGCGATGTGGTGCTGCGCGAGATGACCCGGCATATCAAGGCGCAGCTGCGCACCAGCGACGTTATGGCGCGCTACGGCGGGGAGGAATTCGCGGTGTTGCTGACGCAGACCGAAATCGGAGCGGCGCTCGCCATCGCCGAGCGCATCCGGCAGAAGGTAGCCGATGCCCGCTACGTCGCAGCCGGCGGCACCACGCTCGCGGCTACGCTGTCCATCGGCGTGGCCACGCTGGATCGGAATCGGCACGCGGCCGCGTCGGGTGCGAACCTGGTCGCCGAAGCGGATGCGGCCCTGTATCAGGCCAAGCACAGCGGGCGCGATCGCGTCGTTGCCGCCAGCGCGGACGCCCCTACAACCAGCGCTGCATGGAATAGCCGCCGATAAGCGGGCGCTGCATGGCGGCGCGGAACATCTGCCGCCCCCATTTGAATTCCTTGTACAGCACGATGAAGCGCCACAGGTCGCGCAGTACGCGGGCGCGGTCGCGCCAGCCGAGCGCCATCAGCGCCGCCGGGAAATCGGCTTCATGCGGGCGGTCGAACGCGATCTTGAGCGGGTTCCATTGATCGGTGGTGCGGCGCACTTCGGAGGCGATCATGCGGCGGTACATCTCCTGCACCGGACGGTTGCGCAGGCGCGCCTCCACCACCGCTTCGCCGCTGATCGCACCCGAGTGCAGCGCGCAACTCATGCCCTCGCCGATCATGTTGAGGAAGCCGGCGGCCTGGCCGGTGATCAATACGTTGCCCTTGCCGAACACGTAGCGGTTGATCAGCGACGGCCCGAAATTCTCGCCGCAGCCTTCGTCTTCGGTATGCGGGTGCAGGCGCACGCCGTGTCTTTCGGCGAGATAGTGGACGACGTGTTCGTGCTTTTTCGCAAAATTGTCGCCGCGCTTGAAGCCGACGCCGACGATCTGCCGCCCGTCGCGGGCATGGCTCCAGGTGTAATGCCCGAGACCGGGGTGGAACCAGAAATGGAAATAGTCGGGACTCAGCGGGCAATCGATGATGTCGTGAAATTTCTGCCCGACGAAAAACCAGGGGATCGTCTGCGGGTAATCCGGGTAGATGGCGCGGATCACGAGCGAGCTCGGCCCGTCGGCGCCGATCACCTGGCGCGCGCGGTATTCGACCGGTTCGCCGTTCTTGCGCGCATGGACGAGCACATGATCGCCGTTATCCTCGAGGCCGACAAAGGAAGTCCGGTCGTGCACTTCCGCGCCGCTGCGCTTGATCGCCCAGTAATCGGAGTACTTGCGGTGCAGATGCGGCGTGCTGCCGCCGAAAAAATCCATGGGCATCGACACCATGCTGGGGAAATGGAAGGTCACGCCGCGGCAGGACGTCGGTTCGTGCAGCGCCTCCCGCGGCAGCGGACCGAAGTTCTCCAGCAGGAAACGATGGCCGCGCGGCGACAGGATGCCGCTGCAGATCTTGTGGCGCGGCAATTCCTTGCGTTCGAGGACGATGGTTTCGAGGCCGGCGTCGACCAGGCGCTTGGCCGCCGCGGCCGCAGACAGGCTGGCGCCGACGATGATTACGTCAACGGAACGCATCTGCACAACCCTTTTTCACGATGAGCCATCATCCGCCAAATCTGCGAGGTGCACCACCGGCAGCGTGCCGAGCCGCGCGAAGGTAACGGCATCCTCCGCGTCCTCCACCACGATGCGCGCGATGTTACGTCCTCGCAGTATCCAGCGCGCCTGCACCGTGTCGTCGATCGCCTGCAACCCCAGCCTATCCGGCAGGCTGCGCGCGCTGGCGGGGATGGCAATGCGTTGCAGGTCGAGGTTGAGAGTGCAGGCTGTTGTTGCGCGCAGAATGTCATAGTGGCGGACCAGGTGCTGGTAGTCGGCATGGTAGGCGCGCGGCTCGATCACGTACAGGTCGCTCGCGCGCAGGGCGCGGCGCACGGCGGCCTGCTTGCTCAAAGCTTCTCCCAAGCTGTTAATCTTCGACCGCGGCAGCCAGTGCCGCAACGCGCGCAGCAGCAGGCCGTCGGCGACGATGATGGCCTTCAATCCGCGCAGCGGCTGCAGATATCGTTCCAGGCGTTGTGCCGGTATCGCGATTCCTACCTCGAGCGCCAGCGCGATGTCCGAGCCGTCATCGTCCGCAAGGCCCACAGTGCCCGCGCTGCCCAACAGAACGGTTGCGCGCGCCAGAGTGGCGGGTCGCGCGCGCAATGCCAGCCCCGGCAGCAGCAGCGCGGGCGCGGCGGGACGCGGAGCAAGCGGCCGCGCCATCTGCTCTTCCATTCGCAGCCGCAAAACCTCTACCGCCGCGGGCCGCGGCAGTTGGCGGCGCAGGCCCAGGGTCATTTCGACCAAATTTATATCCTCCGGGCAGGCCGGCTCGCAGGCGCCGCACAGGGTGCAACTCTGGACCGAATCAGCGATGTCGGCAGCGGCCGCGCCGTGTTGCAGTGCTTTCGCGCGCCCAAGCGGGGTGAAGCTGATATCGCCGGTGCGGCGCCATGCCGGACATACCAGCAGGCACAGGTTGCAACCGCTGCAGCGGGCGTAATCGGTTTGCGCTTGTTGCGTGCTTGCCATGGCTAGAAGATGACGTGACGGTTTAGGATCATCGCCGGGTCGGCCTCGCGTTTCAGCGCCAGGTGCCGGTCCACCAGCGCATCGCCGAACACGCGCCGGATATAGCCCTTCATCATGCCGCCGAAACGATAGTAGCTCGCGCCGATGTCGACACCGATATCGTAGATCGCGTTCTTGAACGACTGCAGGGTGTCGCGGCTGTAGACGCCATCGTCCAGCATCGGCTCGAATTCGCAGCCGTAGGCCCAGCCTTCGGCATCCGGCGGGATGCAGGACATTTCGTAGTGCGGCCGGTGCTCCGGACGCAGCTTGATGCCGACGAGGTACAGCGTGTAATGCGGAAAATACTTGCGGCACACCGCGTTGCCGCGCTCCACCGCTTCGATGAACTTGGACGCAGAGGTCGCCAGATCCGGAATCACCATCTGCCGGCCGCCCCAGAATTTCCATACCGCGCGCGAAAACACGACGCTGCGATCGAGCATGGTTCCGTCGCGCATATATTCCGCGCGCCGCAGCTCGGGAAACAGCTCGCGCTTGCGCTCGAGCAGGTACCAGGCTTCGCCGAGTTTCCACGGCCGCAGCAGGTAGCGGCCCAGGGTGCGCAGGCCGAAGCCGAGCTCGCCGTAACCGCGCAGGCGCCCCCGCCAATTTGCCATGAATTGCGCTTCGCGCTGGGTCGAATCGAAGGCCACCAGGACATTCACCGCGCAGTCCATGATGGTGAGTATGCCGGAGTAGTCGCTGGCGTCGTTGCGGTCCAGGAGCTGCAGATCCTCGATCGCGGTGGAGAGCGACGCATAATAGAAATAATGCATGCGCAAAGGCGTATAGCGGCGTATGCGCAGCGTGGCCGCGGTGATCACGCCGAACTGGCCGTAGCCGAGTATCACCCGCTGGAACAGTTCCGCATGGTGCGTGTCGGAGCATTCGACGATGTCCCCGGTCGGGGTGACCACCTGCAAGGCCAGCGCCTGATCCGCGCTGCAGCCCAGGCGTGCCGAATTGACGTCGATCCCGCCCACGCCCAGCGTGCCGCCCACGGACGAGGTGAGGTTCAGCGGCGCCGACAGATAATCCAGATCCTGGCGGCGCAGTTCTTCGGCCAGGCTGTGCCAGAAGATTCCGGCTTCGGTGCGCACGGTCAGCGCCTGCGCGTCGATGGCCAGCACCCGGCTCATGCCGCTCATATCGAGCAACACGCCGCCGAATGCGACCGACTCGCCTTCGGTCGTCAGGCCGCCGCCGGAAACGGTGACCGGTACGCGAAACTGTTGCGCAGTTTGCAGCAGGCGCGCCACCTGCTCCGCGCTGCGCGCGATGACCACGCCGTGCGCCAGGCCGTAGGCCGTGCCGCCGGCGTCGGTAGCGAAGGCGGCGCGCGCCGCCATGGTTTCCCGCAACTCGATGCCCAGTGCGCGCAGCGCGGCGGCGAACTCGTCCCAGTTCGGGCCGCACCAGCGCGCCGGGTTGGTCTGCTGGCGCTTGATGCCCTGCAGGGAATCGGCTGCAACCGGGCAAGGACCCAGGGTACCGGGCTCAACATCGGCAAGGTTCAAGCAGGAACTCCAGTCTGGTGAAATGCCACGCTGCATCGGCGCGACTAGCAATTGACGCCGCGTCAGGCGGGCGGGCCCGTATTGTACGCTGCCGCGCGCCGCGGAAAACGCAGCGTCACGATCACGCCGCTGCCGTCGTCGCGATTGGCGGCGGCGATCCGGCCGCCATGGAATTCGGCGATCAGCCGCGCGATATACAGGCCCAGGCCCAAGTGGGGGTCGCCGCCCGTCTGCCCGCGCACCGACACCATCGATTCGAACAGACGCCCATGCATGTCCGCGGGCAGCAACAAACCCGCATTGCTGACGTTGATCTGCACCTGCTCCCCGTCGCGCTCGAGCGCGACGCGCACCGGCTCGTCGCCGCGGCTGAAATCCACTGCGTTCGCGGCGAGCTTGTCCAGCATCTGCGCGAACAATTCCGGCGAGCCTTCGAGCGGTGCCGGCTCGGCGGCGAGGCGCAGTTCGAAGCGTCGCTCGGGATAGGCGCTGGCGTAGCCGTTGACGCAGCCCTCGAGCACCAGGCGCGCATCGAAGCGCTCGCGTTCGGCTTGGCGCAGCGTTTGCTCGAGCCGGGTCGCCTCGGCCATGCGCGTAAGTATGGTGTCCAGGCGCTTCAGGCCATCGTTGGCGCGCTCCATGTAGACGCGCGCTTCTTCCGGCAATTCCTGCAGCTTCAGGTTGTCGAGCGAAGAGCGCACCACCGCGATCGGCGTGCGCAATTCATGCGACAGGCGTCCGGCCATCTTCTCCAGGTAGGCGTTGTATTGCGCCAGCCGCTCGAGCACCGTGGAAAAGCTGCGCGACAGATCGCCGATCTCGTCTTGAGCACGCGAGCCGGCGATCAGCTGGTGCACGCGGCCTTGCGAATCGATGGCGGCTTCCGCTTCGTTGCGCAGCCGCCGCAGCCGCACCGACAGGCGCGAGGCGAACGCGAGCAGCGTCAGCGCGCCGATGGCAAACGCGACCAGGGTCACGGTCAGCAACTGTTCCAGCGCGCGATTGGATAAAGTCAAAATGGCGTTGCTGGTCTCCTCCACCACCACCGCGCCCACCACTTCCTCGCCGCTCCAGATCGGATGCGCGGCGGATAGGATCACGGCGCGGCCGTCCGGTGTGTTGCGCCAACGCCAGGCCGGAACGCCGCCGAGCGCGCTCGCCACTTCGCGGCCGCCGGCGATGGCCGATTCGGGCAGTGCGTCGTCGAAGTCGGCGCTCGGCCGCTTGAGCAGGCGCGCGCTCACGGGACGCAGCAGCCGGGTCAGCGCGGCGAGCGCACCCGGTTCCGGCTTGGCCGCATGCGCGGCCTCAGATTCCTGCTTCAGGCTGCCGGCGATGGCGAGCAGGTTGAGCTTGCGGTCCACCGCCCAGATGCGCGATTCGGCCCGGCCCAGACCTTTGATGATCTGCCCGATCTCCTCCGATGCGGCGCGCGTGCCGGTGTCGACGCGCTGCGCGCCGCCCTCTTCCGAGGTAGCCGGATTGTTCGAGCCCCCGGCCCCCGGCTGCGGTGCGCGCAACTGCAGCAGTTGCGGCCGGTCGTGCAGCGCAGTGGCGATGGCGCGCGCGGTCGCCACCAGGTTTTGTTCCTGGCCGGTGCGCAACAAGCGCTCCATTTCCTTGACGTAGTCGTAGCCGACCCAGGGGATGGCGAGCAGCACCAGCGCCACCAGCAGCACCTTGGCGCGCAGGCCGAACAGGGTCGCCAGCCGCGAGCGCATCAGCTGTTCCAGCGATAGCCCATGCCGTACACGCTTTCGATGCAGGCGAAAACAGGGTCGACCGCCGAGAACTTCTGGCGAATGCGTTTGATGTGCGAGGTGATGGTGCTGTCGTCGACCACGATGTGCGCCTCCGCCATGAGCTGGTCGCGGTTCTTGACGTGGCCAGGGAATTTCGCGAGCGCATGCACCAGCCAGATTTCGGTCAGCGTCAGGCCCACCGGCTTGCCATCCCAGGCGACACTGAAGCGCTTCATATCCAGCCTCAGCTTGCCGCGTTCGAGGATGTCCTCGGTTTGTCCGGGCTGCGCCAGCAAATCGGCGCGGCGGAACAAGGCGCTCACCCGTGCCAGCAAGTGGGGCAGGCTGACATCCTTGGTGAGGTAGTCGTCTGCACCCATGCGCAGGCCAGACACCGCGTCGAAGTCGCTGTCGCGCGCAGTCAGAAACAGGATAGGCAGCGCGGGCGACAGTGCGCGCAGCTCGCGGCACAGGGCGAAACCGCCGTCGGGCTCGTCGCCCAGACCGATGTCGAGCAGCGCCAGGTCGGGCAGGTGCGCGGCGAGCGCCGCCATGGCTTCAGTCCGATCGGCGTACGCCGACACCTCGTAGCCGTGTTTCCTGAACGCGTCGGCGTAGTTCGCGCGGATGGCGGGATCGTCCTCGACGATGGCGATTCTTCTGGTCATGTTTCGCAATAAGCGGTAGATGAAATCCGGTTCGGCGGCACGCCGGTGCAAGCCCAGCGCGCGCTACTTGGCACGCGATGAATATACCCGAGGATTCAGGCCGCGGGAGGTACGGCGCGCGATTTGCCTTTTTTTCGCCACAATTCATCGGCGCTTTTGCATAGTCGGCGCCCTGCCGCGCCATATTCCCCCGGCTAAATGCGAACTGTGGCAGCCGGTCGCTGGCTGCAGTCCGAGCGGAGGAAGCAAATGCATGCAGAAAGTACGTCAACGCAACGCGGCGGATGGTCCATCCTGGCTGATTTTTCCCAGACCCTGGCGGTCGGCCTCGCCGCCGGCGCACTGTTCAGCCTGCTCTCAGGGCTGGTGGTGCTCATCGTCTCGACCATCGAATGATGCTGGTCGGCGGGAGCCGCGGGCTGGTGGTTAGGGTTGGAATCGGTACCGCGCCGAAGCGTTCCGATTCCTTACGTGCTGCGTCACGACGTGATGCCGCAAGGTATCGGTCCCCAGCCCCTAGCCCGGGGCGCCCGCCGGCAACTCGACCACGCACTAACTTCAAATCAGAAAACACGGGAAATACCATGAACAATCGAGTTTCCATCGCGTACACCTACCGCAATCCGTGGCCGCGGCGGCTGGCGCTGGCGGCCGCGATCTTGCTGCTGCTGGGCGCGACGCAGCTCAGCACCGCGTACTTGGGTGCAGACGCGCGGCTGCAAGGCTGCAGCCGCACGGCCGCAGGCTGATCGACAGGGATAGCCCGCGCGCTGCTAGAACGATGGCATGCGCTCGAGCTTTACAGCCCGAGCCGCTGCACCGGATTACGATGGCGTGCGTTCGGGCTTACAGCCCGAGCCGCTGCCATATGGTCGAAACCAGCCCGGCCTGGTTCATGGTGTAGAAATGCAGGCCCGGTGCGCCCTCGGACAGCAGGCGGTCGCAGAGTTCGGTTACGACGTCGAGGCCGAAGCTGCGGATCGAGGGGATGTCATCGCCATAGCTTTGCAGCCGCAGACGCAGCCAGCGCGGAATCTCCGCGCCGCAGGCGTCCGAAAAGCGTGCGAGCTGCGAGAAGTTGGCAATGGGCATGATGCCTGGGACGATGGGTAGGGCAATGCCCAAAGCCTCGCAGTCGTCGATGAAACGGAAATAAGCGTCGGCGTTGAAAAAATACTGGGTGATCGCGCCATTCGCGCCGGCGTCCACCTTGCGCTTGAAAGCCATCAGGTCGTCTTGCGCGGAGCGCGCCTGCGGGTGGATTTCGGGGTAGCCGGCGACTTCGATGTGGAAATGATCGCCGCTCGTCTGGCGGATGAATTCCACCAACTCGTTGGCGTAGCGCAGCTCACCCGCGCTCGCCGCGCCCGAGGGCAGGTCGCCGCGCAGCGCCACGATATGGCGCAGGCCGTGCGACTGGTATAGCGCCAGCGTGGTGGCGATGTCGGCGCGGGAGGAGCCGATGCAGGACAGGTGCGGCGCCGCTTGGCCGCCGTCCTTCTGGATTTCCAGCACCGCTTCCAGCGTGCGGTCGCGCGTCGAGCCGCCGGCGCCGTAGGTGACGGAGAAAAACCTGGGCTTCAGCTGTATCAGCTGCTTCCAGGTGGCGCGCAGCTTCTCCATTCCCTCCGGCGTTTTCGGCGGGAAGAATTCGAAGCTGAAGGTGGGTGGGTATTTTTTTTGTGATTCCATGGCGGGGGCGGGAGGAGAGCGATGCGCTCCTCCCGCTGTGCCTCAATAGCGGTACGAGTCCGACTTGTACGGGCCGTCCTTGCTGACGCCGATGTATTGCGCCTGCTGCTCGGTGAGCACGGAGAGCATCGCATTGAGCTTTTTCAGCTGCAGGCGCGCCACTTTTTCGTCGAGGTGCTTGGGCAGCACGTAGACGCCGACCGGGTACTTGCCCGAGCCCTTCTGCGCTTCGGTCCAGAGTTCGATCTGCGCCAGCACCTGATTGGCGAAGGAGGAGGACATCACGTACGAGGGATGCCCCGTGCCGCAGCCGAGGTTCACCAGCCGGCCCTTTGCGAGGATGATGATGCGTTTTCCCGGTCGTCCTTCCATTGGGGGGAAGATGACATGGTCCACCTGCGGCTTGATCTCGTCCCACTTGTACTGGTGCAGGCTGGCGACATCGATCTCGGAGTCGAAGTGCCCGATGTTGCACACGATCGCCTGGTCCTTCATCTTCTGCATGTGCGCTAGCGCGATCACGTTGACGTTGCCGGTGGCGGTGACGAAAATGTCGGCCTTGTCGGCGGCGTAATCCATGGTGACCACGCGGTAGCCTTCCATCGCCGCCTGCAGCGCGCAGATCGGATCGATCTCGGTCACCCATACCTGGGCCGAGAGCGCGCGCATCGCCTGCGCACAGCCCTTGCCAACGTCGCCGTAACCTGCCACCAGCGCGATCTTGCCGGCGATCATGACGTCGGTGGCGCGCTTGATCCCGTCGACCAGCGATTCGCGGCAGCCGTACAGATTGTCGAACTTCGATTTGGTGACCGAATCGTTGACGTTGATCGCCGGGAACGCGAGCTTGCCTTCCTTCGCCATCTGATACAGGCGGTGCACGCCGGTGGTCGTTTCCTCGGTCACGCCCTTGATCGCGGCAAGCCGCTTCGAATACCAGCCCGGCTGCGCGGCGAGGCGCTGCTTGATCGAGGCGTACAGCGCCGTTTCTTCCTCGTTGGTCGGCTTGGCGACGAGCGACGCATCCTTCTCGGCGCGGGCGCCGAGATGAAGCAGCAGCGTGGCGTCGCCGCCGTCGTCGAGGATCATGTTGGGCGTGCCCTTGTCGGACCACTCGAAAATGCGATGGGTGAACTCCCAGTACTCGTCCAGCGATTCGCCCTTGTAGGCGAACACCGGCGTGCCGCTCGCGGCAATCGCGGCGGCGGCGTGGTCCTGGGTCGAGTAGATGTTGCACGAGGCCCAGCGCACGTCGGCGCCAAGCGCGCGCAGCGTCTCGATCAGCACCGCGGTCTGGATTGTCATGTGCAGCGAGCCGGCGATGCGCGCGCCCTTGAGCGGCTGTTTCGCGGCGTATTCCTCGCGGATCGCCATCAGGCCGGGCATCTCGGTTTCGGCGATGCGGATTTCCTTGCGTCCCCAGTCGGCCAGCGACGGGTCGGCAACTTTGCAGTCGGTGAAGCTTTTGCTATTGGGTATGGCGCTCATCACGCGCTCCTTTCGTCGAAGAAAAAAGTTCGTGAGCGCCGTTGCGGATGTCTACACCCCGAGCCTGGCGGAGGGTGAAATCCGTCGCAACGCTCCTCGGGGGACGCGCATTCTACCGCAAATGGCGGGGGTTTGTCCCGTCCGTCTTCGGTGCGCTGCGGAACACGTAGAGCCCGAACACAGGGGTCGCCGCCGAATCGCGTTGTGCACCTGACCGCGCAGAAGGGGAAGACGCGGTGCCAGAGCCGCAGTTCCTTTACTCACAGCGGGTTGACTCGCTGCAATCGATCTAGCACGACGCGAGTACTTCGGCCTCGCTCCTACCATCATGATTTTGCTTGCCTTTCTGGCGAAGTGTAGGATGAAGGCCTAGGTTCAATCGCTTTTAGCCAAATCATTGAACGCTAGGCCGCTCCCTTCATCGGACCTTGCCATGAGGCTAGTTCCAATTCTCTCCAGAGATGCGGGCGCTACCAGGCGGTGTCAAGCGAGCAGTCATTTCGTTAGCACCGGAGAACATGTCAGCATAAAGCTCGACTGATAACTGGAAGGGGGAATTTAATCCCAGTTATCAACTTCCAGATCATGAGGTGCGGGCTTCCCTTTTCCTGTTTCCACATACTCACGAAGGCTTAACAGGAATGTGGCCCACTTCATACTGCAGTGAGATGTAAACTCAACTTCCTCGCGCCAGTTTCTGTGGCCGAACAGGATAGTAGTCTGGTTGTCCTGCTGTGATAGTTGGAAGATGATGTCAGTTCCGATCCATTCAGCAGGCCCGTCTATGCAGCGCCACCGAACCTCCTTTTGAGGATTGAGCTCTTGCACTTCCATGACAATTTTGCCTCTGAGTTCACCTGTCCTCGTTCGAAAGGTGAATTCGATCTTTCCTCCGACCTTGCCATCACCTAGAACCTCCTCGGTCCACCATTGGGCCAGACCTTCTAAGGATGTTAAAGCTCTATAGACTTGAGTTGTAGGGGACTTGATCCCAATACGATGAATGATGTCTATCATATTAGCCTCCAGTAATGTAGCCATAACAAATTGCTGCACTATTGCTTGCCAATTGCAAGCAACTTCTTTAGTATGGGCTTTATAGCATTGTTGCTTGCAAAATGCAAGTTAATTATTTGATATAGGTTTAGCGTATGAAGAAGGGAAGAAATAGGCTTCGGTCACACTGCCCTGTTAACTATGGTCTGGAGGCTTTTGGTGACCGTTGGGCGCTGCTGATCCTTCGAGACATTGTTTTTCGAGGGAAGCGGACTTACGGAGAGTTCCTCAAATCAGAAGAGGGTTTTGCTACCAACATTCTGGCTTCACGCTTAGGCCACCTTATTGACGCAGGTATCCTCCAGCGTGAGGGGGATGAAACGGATGGAAGGAAAGACATCTATTCCCTTACTGACAAGGGTCTGGACCTTATTCCTATGCTTTTTGAAATGGTATTATGGAGTGCCAAGTACGACAGTCGATCAGAGGCCAAACGTATCACTGGTCTGGTCGAACTCATCAGAAAGGACAATCGCAAAATCAGTCGGAAAGTGATGGAGCAAGTAAAGCGGGGCGAAGGGATCGTAGCTGAATATTTGTCGTGACGTTATAGAGTGCTGGTTCATAAAGGGCAATCGCGCAGTTATGCTAACCCTCAAGACTAACTCAGCAAACACCGCATGTTGAAAGGGCAGGTCATCATGTCCACAAACACCATCCGGCTTCACCGCGTGCTGCGGGCGCCACCTGAACGAATTTATCGGGCGTTCCTTGATTCCGACGCCATGGCCAAATGGCTTCCGCCGAACGGCTTCACCGGCAGGGTGCACCATTTGGATGCCAAAGTTGGTGGCACCTACAAGATGTCGTTCACGAACTTCAGCACAGGTCACAGCCACTCTTTTGGCGGAGAGTATCTTGAACTGGTGCCACACGAACGCATTCGGCACACGGACAAGTTCGACGATCCGAACTTGCCCGGAGAAATGCAGACGACGGTATCCTTGAAGCAGGTGTCCTGCGGAACCGAGTTGAACGTAGTGCAAGAAGGAATACCCGAAGCGATTCCGCCCGAGGCCTGCTATCTCGGCTGGCAGCAATCGCTCACGCTGCTTGCGCAGCTCGTCGAGGCAGAGATTCCAGGGTAGGAACGCCTAAGCCCTCAATCCACCGCGCCAGCGCGAACAGCCGCGCAGGCCGGTGATTTCCAGCTAGACGGCCCAGCGCTGGGCCGTCCCACTGACCAAGCAGCGAGGAATGTAGTGTCGAAACTCCGCGTCCAAAGCTTCGCGATATCCATCGACGGCTACGGTGCCGGGCCGAACCAGGATCTCCAGAATCCGCTCGGCGTCGGGGGCCTAGAGTTGATGGAGTGGTTCTTCCATACGCGCATGTGGCGCAGGATGCACGGCCATGACGATGGCGAGACGGGAGTCGACAACGGAATTGCAGAGCAGGGCTTTGCCGGAATCGGTGCCTGGATTCTTGGGCGCAATATGTTCGGTCCGGTCCGAGGCCCGTGGCCGGACGACAGCTGGAAGGGCTGGTGGGGCGACGAGCCGCCGTATCACACGCCCGTCTTCGTACTGACGCATTACCCGCGCTCGCCCCTCAGGATGGCAGGCGGTACGCAGTTTCACTTTGTCACTGAAGGCATACACGCCGCTTTGGAGCAGGCGAACGCTGCAGCCGGGGGCCGCGACGTCCGGCTCGGTGGCGGCGTATCCACTATTCGGCAGTATCTGCGCGCCGCCCTGATTGACGAACTGCATCTCGCCATGCGACCTGTCCTGCTCGGTTCCGGGGAGCATCTCTTGAACGACATCGATATGCGCGCTTTGGGCTATGAATGCGCGAGCTACGTCGCGGGCGAACGTGCGACCCACCTGTTTCTGCGCAAGCGCGCGTGACGCTCGATGGGCCGGCTAACCGCTCAGTGCAGCGGATGGCAAGCCCCAAGTATTTCGCTTCGTTGGGCGCGAGAGTGCCGGCGTCGAATACTGGGGCGGCGAATGACGCCCGACTCTGTGTCGGTGTCGACGGGCCGCCAGCGTCGCACCTCAGCAACCGCCGTCGGCCATGTCCGTCGCTTGCACTACGGGCACTGGCTGGGGTGAGGTAGCAGATCAGCGAAATCCAATTCACCCGCCCATGGTCTTCGGCAGCCACAGCGACAGCGCCGGAAACGCGCACAGCAGCACCAGGCGAACCAGATCGACCGCGATGAACGGAAACGTGCCGCGATAGATGCGCGTCAGCGCAATATCGGTGGCAATGGAATTGATGACGAACACGTTCATGCCCACCGGCGGGCAGATCATGCCGAAGGTGACGGCCATGACGATGATGACGCCGAACCAGACCGGATCGAATCCGAGCTGCATCATCGCCGGAAACACGATGGGCACGGTGAGCAGGATCATCGCCAGTTCGTCCATCACCGCGCCGAGGATCAGGTAACCCACCATGACCAGCGCCAGCACGCCGTAGGCGCCGACCGGCAGATGCACCAGGAACTCGATCGCTTTTTGCGTGAACTGGGTGATGGTGAGAAAGTAGCCGAACAGATAGGCGCCGAGCACGATGGTCATGATCGAGGCCGAAATGCGCAGCGAGCTGATCAGCGTCTCCTTGATCTGCCGCGTCTGCAGTTGTCCGCGCGCGAGGCCGATGACGAGCGCGCCCACCGCGCCGACCCCGGCCGCCTCGGTCGCGGTAAATATGCCTACGTACATGCCGCCCAGCACCACCAGGAACAAGAGCAGGGTAGCCCAGAGGTTCTGCAGCGACAGAAGCCGTTCGCGCCAGCCGTGCAAAGGCCCGCGCGGCATGGTCGCCGGCCGCCACCAGCCCATGAACACGATCACCAGAGAATAGAACAGCATGGCGATGACGCCGGGCACCACACCGGCGAAGAACAGCTGCGTGATGTCGGTCTCGGTCATGATGCCGTAGAGCACGAAGATCACCGACGGCGGGATCATGATGCCGAGCGTGCCGCCGGCAGCGATCAGGCCCGCAGACAAGCCGGGGTCGTAGCCGGCCTTGCGCATTTCGGGCAGCGCCACCTGCGTCATGGTGGCGGCCGTGGCGACGGAGGAGCCGTTGATGGCGGCGAAGCCGCCGCAGGCGGTGATGGTCGCGAGCGCGAGGCCGCCGCGCCTGTGTCCCAGCCAGGCGGTCCCGGCGGCAAACAATTCGCGGCTCATCCCGGCGCTGGCCGAGAACGCCCCCATCAGGATGAACATGGGGATGATGGACAGGTTGTAATCGCTGAGCACCGATAGCGGCACCTGTCCAAGCAGCTTCAGCGCCGGGCCGGCACCCGAGAGCGCGGCAAAGCCGAGGATGCCCGTAAGCCCCATGGCGACGCCGATGGGAACGCGCAGCGCCATGAACACGAACATCAGGACGAAACCGAGCAGCGCGACCAGGTCCCTATCCATGGGTGGTTCCCGCGGTGTCATCGGCCTGCGCTTCGCTGTCCGCGTACAGGCGCAGAATGCGCTTGGCCGCAAGGATCGCCGCAGCCACCGCGCCCAGGGCTGCAACGGCATAGAAATAGCGCAGCGGGACGCGCAGGTCGCTGGTGGCTTCGGTACCCATATTCGCGACCATGACCCAGATCATCCAGGCCATGGGCGCGAGCAGCGCCAGCGTTGTCGCGGTGGCGAACAGGTCGATGCGTCGCTTCCAGGCGCGGTTCGAGTGTTCCCACAGGATATCGACGCAGATATGGCTGCCGCGATAGGTGCTAAGCGCGATGCCCCACATAATCGCGATGGCCTGAAACTGCTTGGAGAAATCGAACCAGTCCGGAATCTGCGTATCGAACAGGTAGCGGATGCACACGTTGGAGAATGTCAGCGCCGCGACCAGCAATAGAAAGAACGCGGCCACCGATTCGGTGAAGGCGAGGATCTTGTCGAGCATGGAAGATTTCCGTGGCGGTGCGCGGCAGGAAAGGAAAATTTGCCGGCCCGCTCCTGCGAAAGAGGAGAAGGCCGGCGGGGCGGGATCAGTAAGCGGCGTTGTTGGCTTTGAGCGCTTTGCGCAGGGATTCGAGCGCTTCTTTGGTATCGATGCCGGAATTGTTCGGTTTCTTCAGCCAGTCGGCGGTCAAGGGCTCTGCGGCTTTTCGCCAGGCATTGAGCTGGGCATCGGTCACCTTGACGATGGTGTGCCCGGGCGATTTCGCCAGCAGGCCTTGGCCCGAATCCTCGTCGTTGCCCCAATCAGCGCCGATCTTGGTCGCCCACTCGTTGTTGCAGTGGTCGTCGATCACTTTTTTCTGCGACGCGGAAAGCTTCTGATAGCTGTCCTTGTTCATGGTCCACGCGAACGAGGCGGCGTACAGCTTCATATCGGTGTGGTACTTGACCACCTTGTCGATGCCGAAGGTGATGATCGAATGCCAGGGGAAGGTGATCGCGTCGGCCACGCCTTTTTCCAGCGCGTCGCGCGATTCGGGCGCGGACACCATCACGTTGCTGCCGCCGAGCAGCGTGACGAACTGCTGCATGGTGCCATGCGACGGCCGGATCTTCATGCCCTTGATCTGGGCCGGATCCGTAATCGGCTTCTTCGAGTGCATCGCACCGATATGTATGTGCGCCAGGCAGAAGCGGACTTCCTTCATTTCCTTCTCGACATAATTGCGGTACCAGGCGTCGAAGGTCTTGGATCCAGCGGTCGGATTGGCGAACAGGAAGGGCAGCTCGCTCACCGCGAAGATCGGGAAGCGCTCGGCCTGATAGCCCGGATTCGCCCAGGTGATGTCGGCGATGCCGTCGCGCGCCATGTCGTAGTGGTTGGCGGCCTTGCCCAACTGCTGCGCAGGATAGATGGTGACCTTGATCGAACCCTTAGACGCTGCCTCCACCGATTTCGCCCAGGGTATGAAGCCTAGCGTTGCCAAAGGATGCGCCGCCGGCAGCCAGTGCGCAAACTTGAGTTCGACCGGTTTGTCCTGCGCGCTCGCCGGTCCCGCCGCGAGCGCCAGCGCGATCGCGGCCGTGCAACCGCGCAGGATGTTGCATAAAATGATTCTGGTCATGGCGATATCTCCTCTTGGTTTCGATGGCGGCGCCTTCGGTCCGATCTTGTTGTTGCGTGCCGGATGCCCGAAGCGAGCTTGGCATTATAATGAGCTAATCGCAAGCAGGGTTGCTACCCGCCGGCTACGCCGCGAACGAGAAAATCCACGAACTGGTGCTGTGCCTGCGGCGATGGAGAATATCCGCTAAGATCCAACATTGATGAACGCCCGATCCTTTGGAAAGCATTTCCGGCCATGTTCACCGCAATAGACAAGTTCATCATCGAATTCAACAAGGCCCTGCACACGCTCGCGGCCACGCCTAAGTCGGTGCGCCCGGTTCCCGGCGGAACACTGGCCGAGGCTCAGCTGTCCGATGCCGAGAAGCGCCACGCGGCGGCGCTGATGCGGGTCAATCACTGCGGCGAGGTTTGCGCCCAGGCCCTGTATCAGGGCCAGGCCTTATCCTGCGACGAACCTGCGGTGACGCAGGCGCTTGCTCAGGCGGCGCGCGAGGAAACAGAACACCTGGCCTGGACCGAGCAGCGCGTGGCGGAACTGGGCGGACGCCTGAGCCTGCTCAACCCATTGTGGTATGCGGGCTCGCTGGCGCTGGGCTATGCGGCCGGCAAGTTCGGCACGCGCTGGAACCTAGGATTTTTGGTCGAGACCGAGCACCAGGTGGAAGCGCACCTGGAGGGCCACCTCGAGCGCCTGTCGCCGCAGGATGCAAAGACGCGCGCCATCGTCGAGCAGATGAAACGCGATGAGAGCAACCATGCACGTACCGCCTACGACTTGGGCGGGGCCGAGTTGCCAGAGCCGGTGAAGCGCGCGATGCAGCTGTCTGCGCGAGTCATGACGCAGGCTTCGTACTGGGTTTGAGACGTGGTCGTGCCGGATTGAGCCGGCCGGGCCGACCCGAAGTTACTCCGCCACGATCTCGTAGTCGTGCGTGATCTCGGCCGTCTTGCCGAGCATGATCGATGCGGAGCAATACTTCCGGTGCGATAGCTTGATTGCGGACTCTACCATCGACGTCTTCAGATTTTTGCCGCGCAACACGAAATGCATGTGGATGCGGGTGAATATTTTCGGGTCGGTTTCGGCGCGTTCTGCGTTCAGCTCCACGCTGCAGCCGCTTATCTCCTGCCCGCTCTTCTTCAGGATCACGACCACGTCGTAGGCGCTGCAGCCCCCGGTACCCAGCAGCACCATTTCCATCGGCCGCGGGCCGAGATTGCGCCCGCCGCCTTCGGCTGCGCCGTCCATCACCAGCGCGTGCCCGCTGCCGGTTTCGGCGACAAAACTGACGCCGTCGATCCACTTTACCTTGCATTCCATGGTTGATCTTCCTCTGGTCCTGATGACTAGACGCATCACCGCCCGCAGCCACAAGTCGAAAACGTCCGAACTCCGCGCCTTTGGACCGGGTGATCGCGGACTACCCGGCATTGTAATCCAGCCGTTCCGGCTACCAGAGAAAGCATCGCCTCGTTTGACACAAGAGCGCCCTTAGCATACAATCACGCCCTTTTCCGCGAAGCTGTCATTACCCATGAAAACTTTTTCCGCCAAGCCGCTTGAAGTGAAGCGCGACTGGTTCTTGATCGACGCCGCCGACAAGGTGCTTGGGCGCGTCGCCGTCGAGGTCGCACGGCGCCTGCGCGGTAAGCACAAAGTTATCTACACGCCGCATGTCGATACCGGCGATTTCATCGTGGTCGTCAACGCGGCAAAACTGCGTGTCACCGGCGACAAGTCCGCCGACAAGACCTATTATCGCCACAGCGGCTATCCGGGTGGGATTTCCCAAACCAGTTTCGGCAAGATGCAGGCACGTTTTCCCGGGCGGGCACTGGAAAAAGCGGTAAAGGGAATGTTGCCCAAGGGACCGCTGGGCTATGCCATGTTCAAGAAACTGAAGGTTTACGCTGACGGCGGGCATCCGCACGTTGCACAGCAACCGAAAGCGCTGGAGATTTAAGCAATGGCTGAGACCAACTACAACTATGGCACGGGCCGGCGCAAGACTTCGGTTGCGCGCGTGTTCATCAAGCCGGGGAAAGGCAAGTTCACCGTCAACGACAAGACCCTGGACGACTACTTTGCGCGCGAGACCGGGCGCATGGTGGTGCGCCAGCCGCTGGTGCTGACCGATCACCTGCAGACGTTCGATATCAAGGTGAACGTGGATGGTGGCGGCGAATCCGGACAGGCCGGTGCGGTGCGCCACGGCCTCACCCGCGCATTGATCGACTACGATCCCGCACTCAAGCCAACGCTGTCCAAGGCGGGCTTGGTCACGCGCGATGCGCGAGAAGTGGAGCGCAAGAAGGTCGGCCTGCACAAAGCGCGGCGTGCAAAGCAGTTCTCCAAGCGGTAACACCGGCCCCAGGAAACACGACAAAGCCGCCTTCGAGGCGGTTTTTGTTTTTTTGCGCGGAATTTTGTTGACGGTTAGACTGGCGGGAACGCTCGGAGCGGCAAGAATCGGGAGCGGTTGCGTTGCACTGGGAAAAACCTACGGAGCGGTAAATGATCAAAATCGGCGTGGTCGGGGGCACCGGATACACGGGCGTGGAGCTATTGCGTATTTTGGCGCTGCATCCGCAGGCTGAACTGCGCGCGATCACGTCGCGTAAGGAAGCGGGTATGGCGGTAAGCGAGCTTTTCCCCAGCTTGCGTGGCCACGTCGAACTTGCGTTTTCCGATCCCGCCGCATCCGCGCTGGATCGGTGCGATGTGGTGTTTTTCGCCACGCCGCACGCGGTGGCCATGAACGATGCGCGGCGCCTGGTCGACGCGGGGGTGCGCATTATCGACATTTCCGCCGATTTCCGCATCCAAGATGTGGCCGAATGGGAGAAGTGGTACAAGGTCAAGCACGCCTGCCCCGACTTGATTGCGCAAGCCGTCTATGGCCTGCCTGAAGTGAACCGCGAAGCCATCCGCAGGGCCCGCATCGTTGCCAACCCCGGCTGCTACCCGACCGCAGTGCAACTTGGTTTGCTGCCCCTGCTCGAAGCCGGGGCGGTCGATGCCGGGCACCTCATCGCCGACGCCAAGTCCGGCGTCAGCGGGGCGGGGCGCAAGGCGGAGACGCATATCCTGTTCTCGGAAGCGTCGGACAATTTCAAGGCCTACGGCGTACCGGGGCATCGCCACGGCGTGGAGATCGTACAATGCCTGGGCCGGATCATCGGCAGCGAAATCGGTCTGACTTTCGTGCCGCATTTGACGCCGATGATACGCGGCATCCATGCGACGCTGTACGCGCGCATCACGCGCGAACTCGATTTCCAGAAACTGTATGAAGAGCGTTACGCGAGCGAGCCTTTCGTCGACGTTCTGCCGCCCTGCAGCCATCCGGACACGCGCTCGGTACGCGCCGCTAACACCTGCCGCATCGCGCTCCACCGTCCCCAGGGCGGCGACACCCTGGTGCTGCTCTCGGTCATCGACAACCTGGTCAAAGGTGCTTCGGGCCAGGCGGTACAAAATATGAATCTGATGTTTGGCCTGGAAGAAACGCTGGGCTTGCGCCACGTGCCGATACTGCCATAGCCGTATCCATGCCGCTGCGCCTGCTGAAAAAGTTTCGCCAGCGCTTCGGCATTTCCGCGCCGCGCATGACGGTGAAAACCCACGTCGCCTGGTACTGGCGGATGCTGGGCCTCGTCGTGGTATTGTCTTGTTCGTTCGCCTTGGCGGCCTGGATCTACGATGCGGGCCGGCGTTTCGCCGGATTCGACCGTAGCGAGGCGGAGCAGGAATTGTCGCAACTGCGCGAAAATGTCGGCAAGATGGCCCAGGAGACCGCCGAACTTCGCGCGAATGTCAATGCGAGCGAAAGCAAGCTGCAGATCGAACGTTCGGCGCAGACGCAGTTGGGGCGCCAGGTCAAGGCGCTGGAGGACGAAAACGCCCGGCTAAAGGAGGACTTGGCGTTTTTCGAAAACCTGATTCCGGGCGAGAACCGGGACAATTCGCTGTTGATCAATCGTTTCCGGGCCGACCCAGGGGCGTTGCCGGGCGAATATCGCTACCGCCTGTTGCTGTTGCAGGGCGGCCGGCGCGACAAGCCATTCCAGGGAAATTTGCAGTTGCTGGTGACGCTGCAGCAGGATGGCAAAGATGCTATCATCGCCCTCCCGGAAGAAGGGGTGGCGCAGGCATATAAGATCAGTTTCAAGTACTTCCAGCGGGTTGAGGGTACGTTTCGGGTGGCGCCGAACGCGCGCGTCAAAAAGGTGCAAGTACGGGTTTTCGAAAACGGGTCCGCCCAAGTGCGGGCAAGCCAGAGTTTCAGTCTATCTTAGAGGCTGTTTCAGTCTTTTTGAAACGGCCCCTGACTTGGGGGAGTGCGGGGGCATGTTTCCCCTCGCATCGTCAGAACCTTAATTTGGGGGGAGTATTCCATGTTTCGCAAGAAATCGAACAAGCCGCAGAACCGCATAGACAGCTTGATCGGCGCCGGCACCAAAATCGAAGGTAATGTCACCTTCGCCGGCGGCCTTCGGGTGGACGGCGAGATCAAAGGCAACGTCCTTGCTGCGGGTGGTCAGCCCAGCACTCTGGTGCTGAGCGAGCAGGCGCGGATAGATGGCGAGATCCATGTTTCCCATCTGGTGGTGAACGGGGCCATAAACGGGCCTGTGCATGCCGCGGAGTTTCTCGAACTTCAGTCGCACTCCCGGGTCAAAGGGGATGTGCATTACAATACGCTGGAAATGCACCTTGGCGCAGTCGTGGAAGGCCGGTTGGTGCACAGTTCCAGCGTGATCGAAGGCAGCAAGCCGGTAGAGTTGAAGATCGCCTCGCGTAATTGAGGGCGAGCATTGGTGGTTAGACTATTTTTAGGAGTAAGGACATGAACGCAGTCGCAGAGATGCCCGCCCCGTTGCTCTTCACCGACAATGCGGCGAACAAGGTGAGGGAACTGATAGAGGAAGAAGGCAACAACGAGCTCAAGCTGCGGGTGTTTGTCAGTGGCGGCGGCTGCTCTGGTTTCCAGTACGGATTCACCTTCGACGAAGTCAAGAATGACGACGACACCGCGATGGAGAAGAATGGGGTCACCCTGTTGATCGACGCGATGAGCTACCAGTACCTGGTCGGCGCGGAAATCGATTACCAGGAAGGGCTGGAGGGCGCGCAGTTCGTAATCAAGAATCCGAACGCGACCAGCACCTGCGGCTGCGGATCGTCGTTTTCCAGCTGAGGCGCCGGGCTAGAAAGCAAACACGGGAGCTGCGGCTCCCGTGTTTTTTGGTGCGCCCGCTGTGCTTACTCGAGCAATGCCAGGTTGGAGTTCTTGAGCAGATTCAGTTCTGCCGCAAGGGGCGCCGACACGTTGTTGAATGCCGCCAGCTGCTGCGCCGGAATGGGTAGCGCCGCGGGCAGCGCCACGGTCAGCGGATTGCGCACTTGGTCGTTGACGCGGAATTCATAGTGCAGATGCGGCCCGGTGGCCCAGCCGGTCTGTCCCACATGTCCGATCACCTCGCCCTGGCGCACCCGCGAGCCTTTGCGCAGGCCGCGTTCGAAACTGCTGAGGTGGGCGTACGTGGTGCTGAATCCGCCCTGGTGCTTGAGCGTGATGAGGTTGCCGTAACCGTTCTGCCTGCCTATGGACTCAACCACGCCGTCCGCGGTAGCTTTGACGTGGGTGCCCGTCGGTGCGGCGTAATCTATGCCTTTATGCGCACGCCACTGCTGCAGTATCGGATGAAAGCGCATGGCGAACCCGGAGCTGATGCGCGAAAATTCTAACGGCGAACGCAGGAAGGCCTTGCGCAGGTTCTTGCCGTCGGGCGTGTAGTAGCCGCCCTTGCCCTCGCTATCGGCAAACCAGACGGCGCGGTAACTCTTGCCCTGATTGATGAATTCGGCGGCGAGCAATCGCCCGGACTTGATGGCGCGGCCCTCGTGATAGAACATCTCGTAGATCACGGTGAATTTGTCGCCGCGGCGCAGGTCGCGGTGAAAATCGATGTCGCCGGCGAAAATGTCGGCGAGTTGGACGGCGACATTGTCCGAGAGGCCGGCCGCGTCGGTGGCGGCAAAAAGCGAACTGCGGATTTCGCCCGATTTCATTCGCTGCTGGGGCAAGAGGGAAAGTTGCTGTTCCATAGCCCGGAACTCTCCGCCCAGCTTGTCGAAGCCGATCAGTCGCCCTTTATCGGTGATATAGCGCAGCGCGCGCAAGGTACCGTCTTCAGCGGTGCGTGCCTGTACCGTGGTCCCGGGGCGCAGCAGCTGCAGCGAACGCTCGGACTTGACCCGGAGCATGAAAGTACGCGCTTCCTCGTCGTTCACGCCGAGGCGTGTGAGCAGGTCGGAAATAGTGTCGCCGCTGCCGAAACGATCTTCACGCCAGAACTCCTGGCTGGCATCTGTAGGCAGCTCGCGATGCGCGAGATCCAGGCTTTCCACTACCGCGCGCGTGGGCACAAATGAAAATGCAGTGTCGGGCGCAGTGCCAAACGCCGCAACCATGCCGAAAAAAGGCAAACTGCACAGGGTCACGATCCAGCGCAAGCGGAGTTTTGACGCTCTCCGGCTGCCGAACTGCGTTAAAATTGGATTTTCTTGATTCTTCATCCGCTCGGGCTTTTTTGGTCCGGCGCAAGTGTAGCACAGCCGCTTTTCGGCGTGCCAGATACGGAGCGCAATGAACGGCAACGCACTTAAGTCCGCCCTGCAGGTCATAAAACGCGGTTGCGGTGAACTGTTGGTAGAAGAGGAACTGGCGGGGAAGATCAAGACTGGCAGGCCGCTGCGCGTCAAGACCGGCTTCGATCCGACTGCGCCAGATCTGCATCTGGGGCACACGGTACTCATCAACAAGATGCGCCAGTTTCAGGAGATGGGGCATCACGTCATGTTTCTCATCGGCGATTTCACCGGATTGATCGGTGATCCCACGGGCAAGAACGTGACCCGGCCGCCGCTGACTCGAGACGAGATCGAGGCCAACGCCGTCACCTACAGGGCTCAGGTATTCAAGATTCTGGATGCCGAGAAGACCGAGGTCTGCTTCAACTCGAAATGGGGCGACGCGCTCGGCGCCGCGGGCATGATCAAACTGGCGGCGACGTCGACCGTCGCGCGCATGCTGGAGCGCGATGATTTCGGCAAACGCTATAAGGCCAACCAGCCGATCGCCATCCACGAATTTCTCTATCCGCTGATGCAGGGCTACGATTCCGTGGCGATGCGCTCTGACATCGAACTCGGCGGTACCGACCAGAAGTTCAATCTGCTGGTCGGGCGCGAGATGCAAAAGCACTATGGCCAAGAGCCGCAATGTATCCTTACCATGCCGCTGCTCGAAGGGCTGGATGGGGTGAACAAGATGTCGAAGTCCCTGGGCAATTACGTCGGCATCAACGAGAAACCGGAAGACATTTTCGGCAAACTCATGTCGATCTCGGACGAACTGATGTGGCGCTATATCGAGTTGCTTTCGTTCGAGTCGATAGCGACGATGAACCGATGGCAAGAGGAAGTCGCTGCGGGACGCAATCCGCGCGACATCAAGGTCGCATTCGCGCAGGAAATCGTGGCGCGTTTTCATGACAAGTCTGCGGCGGAGCGTGCTCTTTCCGATTTCGAGTCGCGCTTTCGTCAGGGCGCGACGCCCGAGGACATGCCTGACGTTCAAGTCGCGGCCGACGGCGGTGGCCTGGCGTTGGTGCAGGCGTTGAAGCAGGCGCAGCTTACGGCGAGCACTTCAGAGGCGGTGCGCATGATAGAGCAAGGCGGCGTCAAGCTCGATGGCGAGCGCGTCAGCGACCGCAGTCTGATGCTCGTAAAGGGCGCAGTTGCCGTGGCGCAGGTGGGCAAGCGCAAGTTCGCGCGTATCAGGGTCGTCTGAGCACAGCCGATTTGACGGTGGCGTTCGCCGCCGTTTCCGAAAGATTCGAGCAAAACACTTGACCTAGTTCGCTGGCGCTGTATAATCCCGCCTCTTTGCCCGACGGCCTTCAACCGCGGGTTTGCTCTTTAAAAATTTACAGCCGATAGGTGTGGGTGCTGGGTGTGGAGTGAAGGTACCTGGGTAGTTTTTTCGTACGCTA